>Ga0247817_10000198_pt1 | contig 38698 bp, 31 predicted proteins | sample UWRJL212509R1_FD_178010 | JGI IMG/M metagenome (GOLD analysis project Ga0247817, IMG submission 178010) | Plant litter microbial communities from Arlington Agricultural Research Station in Wisconsin, United States - UWRJ-L212-509R-1 | ecosystem: Environmental > Terrestrial > Plant litter >... | reverse complement strand
TTGTCTTATACTGAAAAAGCTTTACATCTAACATATTATTCCTGCATACGCTTTACAGGTTTCATTAATATTACTAAAATAAGTTTACACCTTATGTGTAATTCCTAAATAGCCTTTACATATTTTTTATTCTTCCATGCTTTTTGAAGCATCTCTTTGCTATTATGAGCTTTTTCCGGAGTCAGATATCCGCAACTCATATGTGGTCTTAATCTGTTATAGGTATCGACAGCTTTGCTTGTTGGACCTACAGCATCTTTATAAGAAAGAAATGTCTGATTCAAACCAAGCTCATTCTTGAGTATGCCATTGACCCGTTCAGCGACAGCATTTTCATAAGGACTTCCGCTTTGGTAATGTGTAAAGTGATTTCAGTAATGAGACAGTTTGAAACCGTGGACTTTTCCCCTCACACAATTATATCACACGTTCAAGTCATGGGCTTAAGGGTTGCAATTTTAATAGATAATTCAATCATCCGAATCCCATGTTTCGGGGATATTCTTACATTATGAATTATCCATTGTACTTATGGATAAACCACGGCATTATTGAATGAACTCATATTTTTTCAGAAATTAATTAGTAGAAATAGTATAAAAGAATGCTTTTTTGTCCGAACTTTACAATTGTTAAGTACTTCCTTTAATGAAACTTTTGGGATATTGGGAACAAAACACTATTATAGTCGTTAACAATTATATGTTGATTTAATTAATCCTTAGATGGAATTAATTATGCGGTATATTGAATACTATTTCGATATATCTTTACAGTTAAATATACATGTGTCGATAAATAATATCTTATCATTTATCGCCCTAAGCCTCCGAATAGTTTACTTGAATTCATGAAAATATTAATGATCGGCCCTTTCCCTCCAGTAGTAAACGGGGTAACTGTTAGTAACGATTTTTTGTATCATAGGCTGATTTCAAAAGGAAAAGACGTATCCATCATTAATACCGAAACAGGTCTGATAGCCTCAAAACAGGGCGACAAACTAAGTATTTCCAAAATTCTAGCTTTCCTCAGCATTTACGTACATATCTTCGAACTTATTGGCAAGTCAACCGTCTATATGGCTATTGGACAAACCTTTTGGGGACTTGCAAAATATTCACCCTTTATTTTGATCTGTAAGCTATTAGGGATTCCCTACATATTGCACATTCATGGTGGGTATGTTTGTAAAGCTTATGAACTGATGAGCGCTTTCAAAAGAAAAATTTTCAGCCGATTGCTGGAAGGAAGTCAATCAGTAATTGCTTTGTCAACCAGTCTGGCTCAAGATCTGGGAAAGACCTTTCCGAATACAAACATTGAAGTCGTTGAGAATTTTTATGATCCACGTTTAATTCAGGATCCTATTAAACGCACATTCCATGAAGTACCCCGCTTTTTGTTTTTAAGCAATCTCATGCTGGGCAAAGGAGTACTGGAGTTCCTTGATGCCTTACGTATCCTTAAAGACACGAAAAATATTTCATTTGATGTAGCCCTGGCCGGCAATATAGAAAAGGGCATAGGAGAGACCTTAAAACAAAAAATTGATGCCTTGGGCGACAGTGTATATTTTTTCGGATTGGCAGATTTTAATAAGAAAAAAGAATTGCTGTACTGGTCAGATATTTTTGTATTACCAACCTGGTATATCATGGAAGGGCAGCCGTTGAGCATTATTGAGGCTTATGTAACAGGTAATGCTGTTGTATCAACGCATCAAGGAGGCATTCAAGACATCAGCAATTACGAGTCGTTCTTTAAAACAGAGGCACAAAATCCTGCGGCATTGGCTGCTACACTTGAAAAGGTTATAGCGCAATTGCCCATATTAAACAGCCAACTGGCCGCAACTGCCGCTGCTGCTCAAAAGCGTTTTAATTCTGAAAATTTTATTGCTAAAATAGAGGCAGTATTAAGCGCATCAAATGGTAAAACTATTTGGGTAAATAATGCGGCTCAAGCAAAGTCTATTTATACTGAAGCTTGAATTTGCTATCTGAATATATATAAGTTTTATATCATAAAAAACCTGTACTTAACAATGAAAAATTTAATAATTTAAAATAAACAAATCTATTTTTTACTAGAACGAACAGAGCATTTATTGCAGGGAATCTATATTAATATAATTTTTTAATTTTATTATTTATCAGGCAGTTATATAAATTTTTTTTCGGTTTTGATAATTTTGTTTATCTCAGGCATTAAATTCAAATAAATGTCATATTGAAATTATACTAAACGATTATGTCCTAATCTTGATAAAGGCATCGGTAAAATGTCAGCTTTAAATAAAAAGTCATTAGCTTTGACTTAATAATTGACTTGAATTGAAAATATGGAAAATAATAGTTTTTATATTAAACCCCTCGATGGAATAAGAGGTTTTGCTGTTTTGATGGTAATGTTTTTTCATTATAATTTAATAGATTATAATACTATTTTTAATGGTATGACTAGCATTGTTAAATTTGGACAAACTGGTGTAACCTTGTTTTTTGTCTTGTCTGGTTTTCTAATTACAAGAATATTGATAAAAGCAAAAAATAAAGAGAACTACTTTAGTCATTTTTATTTAAGAAGAACATTAAGAATTTTTCCTTTGTATTATTTTTTTTTATTGCTAACATATTTTGTTTTGCCTTATTTAAACTTAGCTTCATTTGTATCATTCAAAGAGCAAATACCATTTTATCTTTTTTATCAAAATATAGCTTATACATTTGAATGGGCATGTGAAGGGCCAAGTAGATATTGGTCATTAGCAGTTGAAGAACATTTCTATTTGATTTGGCCATTGATTATGTATTTTTTTTCAATAAAGAATTGTTATAGAATAATTATATTGATAGGAGGTATTGCAATACTTTTCAGGATATTACTTTTAAAAGAAGGTTATGGAACTTTTTATTTTACATTATGTAGAATGGATGCTATTGCGATAGGTTGTTATGTAGCATTAATGGAATTCGAGAGTAATTATAATCTTAAAATAAATTGGAATAAACACTTGGTGGTTTTAAGTGTCATTGCTTTGGTATTCGGATATTTATGGTTTGTTTATAGTGAAAAATCTAATTTATATATTCAAATAATAAAAGATATACCTTACTATTACATTTTTTCCATTCTTATAATGGCAATGGTTTCTAAAGAATCGCATTATTTACAAAATATTGTAAAGAATTTTTTTAACAATAAGTTTTTGATATTCTGTGGAAAGTTAAGCTTTAGTCTATATGTATATCATGTTATGTGTTATGATATTGTTGGTAAAATAGGTATCTCTAATATATATATATCAATTTTGGCTTGTTTTGGCTTGTCTTTTATAATTGCGAGTATAAGTTTTTTCTATTTTGAAACTCCATTTCTTAAGTTGAAAAATAGATTTTCAGATGTGTAAGCGAATAAACAAGTATGAGTTATTATTATATTTAGTTATTCTACTTAATTTGTATTATTTCCTTATAGAAACTTTATTAAATTTGATAAGTATTAAGTTTATGAAAAATGGTTTAATCCAAAATATAATTTTTTATAGATTTAAAATAGTGTAATATTGTTATAACAACTGATTATTATTATAAAGTTTTCAGTAGCATTTATCATAACAAAATATTGATTTTTGTTACTTATTTCAAAGTCAATATTTTAGGTGATTAATAGATAAGAAAAGTGATCATTAATGAAAATTTAGGTAGATTTCTTTATACAATAATTGGCTAATGATTGTTTATTCTCTTAAAATAGTAACTATTCGAAAAGAAACAGATGATGCTGTAACCCTGTCTTTTAAGCAACCTGGTTTAAAAAAAATCAAATATACAGCAGGGCAATATTTAACGTTGATTTTCAGAATAAATGGACGTCGATATATACGACCGTATTCATTTTCTTCAACCTTTGGTATAGATCCGACATTAGATGTAACGATTAAGAGGGTACCGGGAGGGATTGTATCCAACCACATCCTTGATGTAGTGAAGGAAGGGGATTCGGTAGAAGTAATGGAGCCTATGGGCGATTTTATTGTTTCTGCGGAAGATCGTTCTGAAGAAAAACAGTTAGTTTTGTGGGGGGTAGGCAGCGGCGTTACTCCGTTATATTCTATTTTAAAAGATATATTAACCAATCATTTGAATAAAGTAACATTGATCTATGGAAACAGAAGCCATACAACTGTTATTTTTAAAGATGCGCTGGAAGCATTAAAAAATACGTATCCGGACCGATTTACCCTGATTGAGTTCTATACACGCCCGGAAATTGATATTACAGGCACTCATATTATTGAGGGACGTATACAACCATCCAAAGCTTTTGAGTATATTAAATCTATATCAGGGATCGAACATACTGTACATTACATTTGCGGGCCTGCTGGTTTAAAAGAGTCCGTAAAAGTAGCATTAGCAGAAGTAAATGTATTGTCTGATAAGATATTTTCAGAAGATTTTGAAATTGTAAAAAATGAAGAAGATTTCAAATCGATCCAGACACAGTCGATTCAGATCATAAAAGACAACGAATCATTTTCTGTAGAAGTTATTAAAGGGAAGAGTATTCTGGAAGCGGGCCTGGATGCGTTGATCGAGCTTAATTATTCGTGTCAGACAGGGAATTGTTCTGTTTGTAAAGGACGCTTGATTCAAGGTGAAATTAAAACGATCGGGGTGAAAGAAATTTCAAAAGACCTGGTCGAGAATGAATACTTACTTTGCTGTTCGTATCCGATTACAGGAGATGTGATTGTTGAGGTGAACTAGTTACCAGGCGCTAGTTTCCAGTTACCAGACAAAAAACATGCTCGTTTCAATTAATAAAAAAATAAATAATAAGTTACTAACTTCTATAAGCTAGTAACTAGTAACTAGTAACTAAAAAAGACATGAAAGTAGTACTTCTTGCAGGTGGTTTAGGAACCAGGCTTTCCGAGGAAACGGTATTGAAGCCCAAGCCAATGGTTGAAATTGGTGGCATGCCGATGCTGTGGCATATTATGAAAATGTATTCTGCGCATGGATATAATGACTTTGTTGTTTGCTTAGGGTATAAAGGCTATGTTGTGAAAGAATATTTTGCCAATTATTTTATGCATAAATCAGATATCACGATAGATCTGGCAACAAATTCTATGCAGGTGCATGATACAAATGCAGAACCCTGGAAAATAACATTGGTTGATACAGGTGCAGATTCCATGACAGGCGGACGTGTAAAGCGTATTCAAAAGCACATAGGCGACGAACCATTCATGCTGACATACGGAGATGGTGTCAGCAATGTTGATATTAAGAAACTGGTTGAATTTCACCAGTCAAAAGGGAAATTGTGTACAGTAACTTCTGTACAGCCTTCAGGTCGTTTTGGTGCGATCAATATGTCTGAGGACGATACTGTATTGTCTTTTATGGAAAAACCCAAAGGTGATGGGGCATGGATCAATGGAGGTTTTTTTGTGTGTGAGCCAGGAGTGTTTGATTACATCAAAGGTGGTGATGCTACGATCTGGGAAAGAGATCCTATGGAAAATCTTGCAAAGGATAGTCAGATGGCAGCATTTAAACATGAAGGATTCTGGAAACCGATGGATACGCTTCGTGATAAAATTGAACTAGAGCAGGATTGGGTGAATAATAAAGCTCAATGGAAAACGTGGTAATATGTTTGAATCATTAGAGAATACTTACAAAGGAAAACGTGTTTTTTTAACCGGTCATACTGGGTTTAAAGGCTCATGGATGCTTAAGATACTCTCCATGCTTGGAGCAGAGGTTACAGGCTATTCATTAGCTCCGGAAAATGCATTTGATCTCTATCATCTGATCAAGGGAGATACATTATGCAAATCACACATCAATGATCTGCGGGACAGAGCAGCATTACAGAAAGCAATAGCTGATTGTCAGCCGGACTTTGTATTTCACCTTGCTGCTCAGCCATTGGTTCGTTTGTCGTATGAATTTCCTTCAGAGACTTTTGAAGTAAATGCGATCGGTACAGCAAATGTCCTGGATGGAATACGTGTATTGAATAAACCTTGTGATGTAATTCTTATCACTACAGATAAAGTATACCACAACAATGAATGGATCTACCCATACAGAGAAACAGACCGTTTGGGAGGTTATGATCCATATAGCGCAAGCAAGGCATGTGCAGAGCTTGTTATCGATTCATACCGCAATTCGTTTTTCAATACCAAAACATACACCGAGCACAAGAAGGCAATTACAGTAGGCCGTGCGGGCAATGTAATTGGTGGTGGTGACTGGGCAAAGGACAGACTTATTCCTGATATTGTACGCGCTTTGTCTAAAAACGAAGAAGTTGTTATACGAAACCCTCACTCTGTTCGTCCATGGCAGCATGTACTGGAACCCGTATTAGGTTATTTGTTGCTTGGCAGCAAACTTCATGAGGATGCAATTAAGTATAGTACAGCATATAATTTTGGTCCTGAATTTAATGATGCTTTGCCAGTGAGCAGAATGGTAGAGCTTGCCATACAGGCATGGGGAAGTGGCGGATTTAAGATCATTTCCAATCCCAATCAGCCGCATGAAGCAGGTTTGCTAAAGCTTGATATAAATAAAGCAATTGGCGAACTTGGCTGGACACCAACATACAATGCTTCTGCTGCAATTGTTAAAACGATCGAATGGTACAAGTGCTACTTACATACACCTGCAGACATTATTGCATTTACAGAACAGCAAATAAAAAATTTTATAAATCAGGAATAGATTGTGATCTGCTTTTACCATGGTCTGTGTGCCACAGACCATGGTGTAGGGACACAACCACGGCGGAAATGGAGAAAGGCACAAGCAAATGCTTGCGCCAGCTGGGTTCGTTTCTTCACCATAGTCTGTGGAGCACTAACGATTATTCAGAAAAAAAAGCGAAATTAATTAGAGATTAAAAACAGAACGAACAATGCTTAAGAATATCAACAGCCCCGAATTAGAACAAAGCTTAAGAGCAATTGCAAAACTAAAAACCACTCAGAACATTGTTCCGGGTGTAAACTATATTCCTGTTACAGGAAAGGTATTGGATGAAGAAGATATTCTTTTTGGTGTAGAAGCTGCATTAGATGGCTGGCTTACAACAGGTCGTTTTGCAAATGAATTTGAAAAACAATTTGCAGCCTATTTCAATGCACCGAAAGCATTGCTTGTAAACTCAGGCTCTTCTGCAAACCTTGTAGCGTTTTATGCATTGACTTCTCCGAAATTGGGGGATCGTGCAATCAAGCCGGGTGATGAAGTGATCACTGTAGCAGCAGGTTTTCCTACAACCGTAAATCCAATGGTGCAGTTTGGCGCTATTCCGGTATTTGTTGATGTTGATATTGCTACGCACAATGTAAAAGCGGATCAGATCGAATTGGCAGTTTCTCCAAAAACAAAAGCTATTATGATCGCTCATTCATTAGGAAATCCTTTTGATCTGGATGAAGTGATGCGTGTTGCTAAGAAATATAATTTGTGGGTAGTTGAAGACGACTGCGATTCGTTAGGCGCAACGTATAAAGGAAAGAAAACAGGTACTTTCGGAGATATTTCAACTTTCTCATTTTACCCTGCGCACCATATTACGATGGGTGAAGGCGGAGCAGTACTGATCAACAATCCTGTTTTATCTAAGCTTGCTGAAAGCTTCAGAGACTGGGGACGCGACTGTTATTGCGAACCGGGGAAAGACAATACCTGCGGCTGCCGCTTTACGCAGCAACTGGGTACATTGCCTTATGGCTATGATCACAAATATACCTATTCGCATGTTGGGTTTAATTTGAAAGTAACCGATATGCAAGCAGCATTCGGGGTTTCTCAATTGAAGAAATTAGATCATTTTGTACAACGCCGCAGAGAGAACTATAAAGCTTTGTATGCGCGCATGAAAGAATTTGAAGAAGTATTTATTCTTCCTGAACCAACGGCTGATAGTGACCCGTCGTGGTTTGGTTTTTTACTTACATTACGCGAAGGAGATGCATCTGACCGCCATATGTTGGTGCAGCACCTGGAAGAAAAGAAGATCGGAACACGCTTATTGTTCGCTGGAAATCTATTGCGTCAGCCAGCATATGAAAACGTAGAACACCGTTCGATCGGTAATCTTGAAAATACGGACATCATTATGAACAGATCATTCTGGCTGGGTGTATGGCCAGGCTTGAATGAAACGCATTATGATTATATCGCGGATGTTATACGCGAGTATTTGAATAATTAGTAGTTAGTTACTAGGTACTAGTTGCCAGAACAAAAGTACAGAGTATTGAGTACAGAGTATAGAGTACAAAGTACAAAGTACTAAGACTATCTGATACAAGTGAAATATATATTACTGAATTATCTGCGAATTTAATTTTGTACGGTAATTCAGTAATGATTTATAAAGCCTCCAAATGACACAAGTGAAAACAATAGTATTGACCGGTGCAACAGGCTTTGTTGGGAAATACCTGGCTGAGAAATACAATGCAGAAGGGTATACTATTATAGCACTCATTCGAAATACTTCTGACACATCGGTCATTAGTAATTTAAAGAATGTTCGTCTGCATATTATTGATGAACATTTAGAAAACGTTTTTCAGACGAATAAAATAACTGGGGTTGTGCATGTAGCAACTTCTTATGGGAATAATTCTCCTGCCAGTGAAATTCTGGAAGCAAATCTACTGTTTCCTATGCGTTTGTTGGAATTTGCAGCAAAATACAACGTTGATTATTTTATAAACACGGATAGCTTCTTCACAAAATCTGCAGGTGAGTATAGCCATTTAAATACCTATACATTATCAAAAACTTTTTTTACTACTTTTTTCAAAACATTTAGTGATAGAATAAAGTGTGTAAATTTAAAATTAGAGCACGTATATGGTTTGGGGGATTCATTGCAAAAATTTGTTCCTATGATCATTAAAAGATTATATACGAACGAAGAAGTAATCGATCTTACAGAAGGATTGCAGAAAAGAGACTTTGTGTATATAAAAGATGTAGTAGAAGCTTATTGGAAGGTGACAGCAACTATTGATTCATTAGATGCTTATACAGAGTTTGAAGTAGGTACAGGGAATTCTGTTAGTATTAAGGAATTTGTTACGGCTGCAAAACGATTGAGCAATTCAAAAACCATCCTCAATTTTGGTGCTATACCAACGAGGAAAGGGGAGTTTGTTGAATCTAAGGCGAATAATGAAAGATTAAAAGAAATTGGCTGGGTATCAGCATTTGATTTTGAGAATGGTTTATCGGATCTAATTGGAAGTATTAAATGATTGAATTCCGGTGTACTCTTAAAGTGATCTGATATAACGCTAAGGTTCATTCCGCCTATTTGAAAGTGATTGAAATATAGTTTTAATAAATATGGAACAACCTTTATTTACTGTGGTATTGCCAAACTTTAATACTGAAAAGTTTTTAAAGAAAAGTATTTCAAGTGTATTAGAGCAAACGTTTAGAGATTTCGAATTGATTATTATAGATAATCGTTCTACAGATACCAGTATGGAAATCATTAAGCAATTTAATGATGATAGAATTCGTATTTACCAGCAACCTGCCAATCTTGGGATGTATGCGAATATAAATGTTGGCATTATGTTAGCCAAAGGAAAGTATTGTAAAGTGCAGTGTTCGGATGATGTTATGCATCCTCAATGTTTGGAAGCACTTAAATTAAGTATTGAAAGTGTTGAAGATGGGTCTGACAAACCTATATACATGGGGCATGGCATACTGGTTGGTGAAAAAGGGAAAGAATATTCGCAAGCATGGTTAGATACTAATATGGCTGATTCTTTAGCTGTAAGCAAAATTAGTATTTTAGATGATAATGTTCCAGCAGGTCTTCCTGTAGTTTGCGTTGATACAGACGCATTCAGAAAATTCGGGTGTTTTGGCACACCAAATCACATTATAGATTTCTCAAGAGACTTACTTCGCCTGGGTTTATTTGCTAATGAGTGTAATAGCTTTACTGTAAATCATCAATTGATTTTTGAACGCGCACACGATGGGCAATCCCGTTATTCCATGAAAAAGCAATGGCAGTTAAATGAATTGCATGAGTTATATTCTTCAACAGGCTTTATAAATACTGATTTAGGTAAAAGGAAGCTGAAAGTAATAGCAGGACATCACTTGTTGTCGAGTATTAAATACCTTTTTGTAGAAAAAAGTTTCAGCTACATGATTCATACTACTAAATTTTCTATACAAAAGAAATTGATTGGAGTTACCTATTTGAAATCTTTCTTTAATAGAATATCCGTTGTGAAATCTGAAGCGTAATTGAATGATTCAAATTGTGAATTTTATTTATTAAAATAAATATATAGTATGTCCAACAATCAGCTTGTTGATTCAAAAAAAAATAGAACATATTACCCTCTGCTGGATTTATTTAGAGCTATAGCAGCATTTTTTGTTGTTTTAGAACATACCCGTAATTTCCTTTGGGTAGACTATCCTCAATTAGAAGATCCTACTATTTTTATAAGAATTATTTACTTTTTTTCTGGCTTTGGAAGCGAGTTTGTACTTATATTTTTTGTCCTTAGTGGGTGTGTTGTAGGTCGAATACCCGTTGATTCTATTCGTAACGATAAAAAATGGGATTGGCTGGATTATTTAATTGCGCGAGTAACACGCTTATGGGTTGTATTAATTCCTGCCTTAGCATTGACATTTATATTAGATTCAATTTCGATGCAGCTGGCACCGTCTGACAGTTTTGTTTTTAATAGCAATGGATGTGCTCACAGAGCATTGGATCAGGTGGTTAGTGAACATCTTCATCTGACAGATTTTATTGGTAATGTATTTTTCGTTCAAACGATTCTTGTTCCAACCTTTGGTTCAAATGGAGCATTGTGGTCATTAGCAAATGAATTCTGGTATTATATGATCTTTCCTTTTTTAATATATTCTGTTTTCGGCAACCTGAAAACAATACTCAGAATTGTGTATTTATTTGTTGCAGTATTAATAATGTGTTTTGTCGGTAAAGATATTATAATTGCTTTTCCTGTCTGGTTGGTTGGCGTTTTAGCATATTATTGGGGAACTAAAAGAACTTTTAGTAAATCATTTATAAACATAGGTTTTATAATAGGGTTAATTTCTATAGGCGGAGCTCTTTGCGCCAGTAGATTGGGTTTGCTAAATAACTGGATGAAATTGTCATTGATAGCGGTTTCATTTGGTTTAACAGTTATGTGTTCATTACATATACAGGTGAGTTCCTGGATAAGTAATGTCAGCAGCTTTTTTTCAAGCTTCTCATTTTCCTTGTATGTAATTCATACCCCTATTTTAACACTATTGGTTGCTCCCTGGATTGCAGGCAATGAAGACAGAATTATGCCTGATATGTATGGTTTTGGTCTGGTGATAGGTGTTATTATTTTCATATACTTAATAAGCTGGCTTTTTTATTTAGTAACAGAAAAACAAACGTCGAAGGTTAGGCGATTTATATCGAATTATATAAAATGGAATTAAAAAAGTCATTGATGCTTAATTTTTTTGCGGGTAGTTGGGGCAAGATCTCTGCTATTATTATCCGGCTTGTTCAGGTGCCATTGTTACTTTCTGTTTTAGGTGTTGATGACTTCGGACGTTGGCTGGTGCTTTCCTCAATTCCTGCATGGCTAACCTTAGCCAATATTGGATTTGGCAGTGTAGCGTCAAACGAGATGTCAATGGCTGTTGCGGGGGGAGATGTAGCAAGGGCTAAGAATATATTTTCAACAACCCTTGCCTTAGTATTTGTGATCGCTTGCGTAGGGTCTTTTATTGTTATTTCAATAGCGCCCTTTATCAATTGGGAAGATTTTCTGAAAGTGCCAAGCAGTCACCATCAAGAATTGGTACTTGCTGTTATCTGGTTCGCATTGTCCATTTTTTTATCCTTTTCTGCAGAAGCTTTCGGCGGCAGGTTCAGGGCTGCGCGTAAAGCGCATACTGCTGTTGTATTAACCAGTTTCAGACCATGGCTTGAATTGATTGGGATGGTTGTTGTTCTGCAATTCAGTACGCGTTTTGATTATTTAGCGTTATCTATGTTAGCAGCAACAGTTATACATTTAATTGTGATGAATGTATTTAGCCGCAGGGCTTTCCCAGAATTATCTTTCTCTGTTGCAAGCATACGTAAAGAGCAGTTCCGTTTATTATTTCAAAAGGGTATTGCTTTTCAGGCGTTCCCATTAGGCAATGCATTATTGTTTCAAGGCAATTTATTAATCGTACAAGCCATATTAGGTCCGGCTGCAGTTGCTCTTTTTGGTACAGCCCGTACGTTAGTACGATCTGTAAATCAAGTCATGGAAATGATCAATCAAGTCATTTGGCCTGAACTAAGTTTGTTATTAGGTGCTGAAGATTACACCAAGGCTGCGCGAGTACACAGAATGGGAGTTGGCTTGTCTCTGCTTTTGTCTATGATATGTCTGGTAGGATTGGGTATTGTCGGAAAGCCGCTATATATGTTTTGGACCGGAAAGACAATCGAATTGCCTGAATATTTATTACTGCTATTTCTGGTATCCATTCCATTCAATGCGTTGTGGTTCACAAGCAGTGTGGTTCACGCTGCCTGTAACAAACATGAAGGCCTCGCAGTGCGCTATATCATTGCTACGAGCCTGACGTTAGTTGCATGCGTTATTTTGTCATATTATCAGGGAATAGAAGGGGCTGCTTTATCAACTATTGTTGCAGACATTATTTTGATTCCATATGTAATGAAGTATTCATTGATTTTAACACATGATACATTTGCTGCATTTATTCCAGGAGTAATAGAGGAATTCAAATCTATTCCGGCATTATTGAAAAAAGTTTTAAAAAGGAAATAATAGGATTCGTGTAAGTATAGATTTACTGTAGAGAGAAAAGAAAGAGAATGACTGTTTGTCAGTAATTTTAGTTATGTCCGTTATCTGATTTATTGTGTTAAGTGCTTAAATACGGAAAATCGTAACCGTATTTTTCATATTTAAATAGTGATCATATTTCCTATAATGATCTGTTTTTCTAAAAGATGTCTATTATAAATGAGACCGTTTTTTGCCCGTTTTTTATTGAAAATAATCCTTAAAGAAAGCAACTTGGCGAGGTGTGGAAAATCAAGATACAGTTTTCGTAAAACTGTATTATTTCATGTTTTATGAAGACGATTGGGATAAGTAATCTTTTTATAAATCATTTTATTGAATTTTTGAGAGGTGTCTAAATTGAGCGTCTGAAGAGAAATTATATTTTGCAATTTAATTAAATAATATTTTTTCAATATTAAACAGGAATAAAGAAGTTTTTAAAGTTGGTTTTTTAAAAAAGCCTTATTTAAAAAGAGTATAATTCAACAATATAATTTTTTATAGATTGAAAATAGTGTAATATTGTTATGTAAACTTATTCAATCTATAGATGAGAAGAAATCATTTATTTTTAATACTCACTCTTTTTTTACTGGCAGTATCTTGTATCAGCATTAAAAAGCAGACGTATTTTCAGGGGGATATTACAACATCTCAAACAGATAGTTTTAGCAATCCTATTAAAAGTTATTTACTAAGACCCGGGGATGTACTTTATATTAAAATCATAAGTATCGATCCACGGTTGAGCGCATTTTTCAATACAGACATGGGGCTTTCCAGCGGAAATGTCCAGTCATCACCATCTAATTTATATATTCAGGGGTATTTAGTCAATGACAGTGGTTATGTAGAGCTGCCTATTTTAGGCTCAATAGAAGCAAAAGGTAAAACACTGGCTCACTTCAGATCCGACTTGTCGGTAGTTGTTAATAATATGGTTCCCGCTTCTACTGTTATAGTAAAATTTACCAGTTTTAAAGTGTCTGTATTAGGAGAGGTAGTTAAACCAGGAGAAACCTATTTTACCAATGAAAGAGTAAGCATATTGGAAGTGCTTGGGGCTGCAGGGGATTTGACACTTACAGGTAAAAGGTCTCAAATTCAAATTATCCGGCAGCATCTCGATGGTTCTTTTGAAAAGGGAATAATCAATTTGAATGATGTGAATGTGGTGCATTCCCCGTATTATTTTTTACAGCCCAATGATATTGTATATGTTCCTCCAACACGTACGGTTTCAGCTAAGTTTAACCTGACCAATTTGTCTATTGCTTTTGCGGGTATCTCTGCTTTAGTTTTAATATTAACTTATCTTAAGAAATAAGCATAATGGAAAATATAAATAATAGCTCAAATCAACCTGCTGAAAGAGAGTTTGACTATTTTGTAATCGTTTTATTGTTAAGAAAGTATTGGTATATATTTATATCCAGCTTCCTTTTAGGTATTTTAGGAGTGTTTTTATATTTGAGGAATGAAGTACCTGTTTACAGCGTATCTTCAAAAGTATTTATAAAAGACAATACGAATGGCCCTATGGGAATGGGGAAATTTTTAGATGGTATGGAATTGGTTGAGCCATATAGTAATCTTGAAAATGAAATGATCATTATAAAATCAGCCAAGATTATTCAAAAGACTTTAAATAAATTAAATTTCAATTATTCTTATTTCATAAAGGGGAATGTAAAAGACTATGAGTATTATCCTTCAGCTCCTATTCGCATAATTCCAGAAATCACTTCTCCTCAATTGGTTAATTCAAAGATTTTTATTATGCCAATTGATGAAGAATCCTACCGACTAACTTTAGAAAAATCAAATCCGTATTGGTACGAAATGGTTTCGGATACTATGTACTCCACCAGTCAGCCAATAGAAATCCAACGACAATATAAGTATGGCGAAACAGTTGAGATTCAAAAGGCTAGATTTCAAATTGTAAAAGATAGTGTCAACAAACCCCAAATTGATCAGGAGTATTATGTTGTTTTAAAAGATAGATATTCATTGATGCAAAAGTGGCGAAATTCAATCTCTATACAGCCTGTAAATAAAGAATCATCCATTGTAGAAATTTATGTTACAGGGGTTAATTATGAACAAAATGTAACTTTTTTAAATACGCTGTGTCAGGTATACATTCAGGATGGTCTGGATAAAAAAAATCAGATTGCTTTAAATACAATTAATTTTATTGACATACAGTTAGGCATTGTTAAAGACTCTCTTAATACTGTTGAAAATGATTTGCTGAAATTCAGAAATAAGAATAAAGTAATGAACATTACTTTTGAAGCGGAGATTGATTATGAAAAGTTAAAGATGTTGGAATCAGAGAAGGCCTCTCTCGAAATAAAACAAAAATATTATGAATACCTGATGAAGTATGTTTCTTCATCTACAGATTTAGATGGTATAGTTGTACCATCCATATTGGATATTAATGATGTAACTTTAAATAAATTAATAACTGAACTGGTAGAGCTCGTTAATGACAGGGAAACATTAATGAAAAACAATCCTTCTAAAAGCAACCCATTTGTACAGAATCTGGATTCTAAAATTGCTGTAACAAAAGCCGGTTTGATTGAGAACTTAAGAAACCTTAATAAATCATCTGAAATTACGATGAAAGAACTCAATAAAAATATTGATAAGTTTCAGAAAAATTTAAATAAACTTCCATCAACCGAACGTGAATTTTTGACAATAGAGCGTAAGTTTAATGTGAATGATGAAATTTATAATTATTTATTGGAAAAAAGAGAAGAAGCCAGTATCGCTAAGGCTACAAATACATCAGATAATTACGTAGTTGATCTTGCCTCAATATACGATGCCGCTATAATTTCTCCCAAACCTAAAATATTGTATGCCATTTCCATAGTTGCAAGTTTTTTTATTCCTATGACGTTGTTGTTGATCATGTATTTTATTGACGATAAAATTTACTCAAAGGAAGATATTGCAGAAAGAACGAACATACCCAATATTGGAAATGTAGTGCATAATCTCCATGCAACAGATAAAACAGTTTTATTAAAACCTAAATCAGGGATTGCAGAATCGTTTCGTTCAATAAAAATAAATTTAAGTTTTATAAATAATCCGGTATCATCTTATGTTATTGGAGTTACATCTTCGTTAAGTGGAGAAGGCAAGACTTTTGTGTCCTTCAATTTGGCATCTATTTATGCACTTTCAGGCAAAAAAGTTGTTCTTGTGAGTATGGATCTACGCAAGCCGGGAATAGATAAATTACTTTTTAAAAGTCAGGATAAAGGTTTGTCTAATTATCTTGCTGGGATGGTTGATTCTGATAGTATTATTCATAAGACCGAACAACATGAAAATTTATATTTTATTCCTTCAGGTGCGGTGCCTCCAAATCCGGCTGAATTGTTGAATGGTAATAAAATAAAGGAATTAATAAAGGAATTAAGAACAAAGTTTGATATTATCATTCTGGATAATTCTCCAGTAGGATTGGTTGCTGATTATTTAAATATCATAGATCAGGTAGATAGTACTTTATATATTGTTCGCCAGGGTGTAACACCTAAACGTGCATTAGACGGTATCAATGATATGTATGTTAAGGGTAATATCAAAAATGTTTGTCTCGTTTTAAATGATTCAATTACAGCATATGAAAAATATTCTAATTATGGTACAGGATATTATTACAGCGAATCGCATTCCGGATATTTTGAAAACGAACTAGATAAAAAATGGTATAAGCCTAAAACATGGTTTAAGGGTTAATAGATAGGAGCATTGCATCGGAAAATAAATATGCTGAATATTGGAGTAGTCGGAAAATTGTTGAAGGTGCTTGAAAAAGTATCCCAACAATACATTATTCTTAAGAAAAATATTCGTACGATATTTTCTGGCTTTCAAAGTGCTGCAATAATATTTTTAAGTATTTTTTTGTTGAATCAAGTTTCAACGTCCGTGTGCTTTTTATTATCGGCACATCAAAAAATAATATTGGATAAACTCAGTAACTGAAAATATGTTATTGTTTATATCACAACCATTATTGTCCTTCATAAGGAACATAAAGTTCCTTATGAAGGACAATAAACTTTCATAAAATAGTTACTATAACATACATAGATGAAAATAAATGTATATATACGAGGTTCCAGAATGCGTTATCTCGTACCTAAAGTATTTTTTGAAGCGAATTTATTATGTGTTTTATATACTGATGCCTATTCAAAAGATAGTTTTGCAAGGTTGATTGCATTTATACAAAAATTATTTTCCCTAAAAACAATTCCCTTTAAAAAGTATTTACAAAGAGATCCTAAAATCCCACAAAAGCAAATTCGTGCTTTCCCATATTTAAATCTTGTAAAGGAAATAGCTTTCAGAATTATTTCAAAAGAATACATGAAGCAGAATATTGCAAGGAGTTATTTTTCTAAAAAATTCAATTTGCAGATTATAAAGGATCTGGACACGAACGCAACTGTCTTTTATGGCATCAATGGAGATTGTTTAGAGATCTTACAATTTCTAAAAGGAAAGGAAAGAAAAACCTTATGTGTGGTTGAGCAATGCATATTACCATATCGTCTGCAGCATGAGATCTATAAATCAATACCTGGGTTTGATCCGAACGAATATATAGATGTAGATGAAGTGTCATATAGAGAAGAGCAGGAATGGAAAATTGCAGATTTGGTATTAGCACCAAGTTCTTTTGTAGAAGAGGGCTTATTGAAGTTAGGTGTTCAAAAAGAAAAAATTAAAGTCATTCCTTATGGAACAGATAGAGCGTTTTTCAAACCTATAGAACGTCAATCTGTTGAAGGCACAATGAAAATTTTATTTGTAGGCGCAGTAACAACAAGAAAAGGTATATTGATTATTTCAGAAATCTTAAAAGGATTACATATTCCCTTTGAATGTATCATTGCAGGGCCGGTTATTGAAAGCTTTGAGAATAATTTTGAAGGGCTGAATGTTAAAATTATAGGTGCTGTTGATATTGAAAATGTTAAAAAGCTTTATGGATGGGCTGATGTGTTTTTATTTCCCACCTATATAGAAGGTTCTGCCAATGTTGTTTATGAAGCACTGGCGTCTGGATTAGTCGTGTTGACAACCCACAATTGCGGCTCAGTGATCAATAATGGAATAGATGGTTTTATTATTGATAATTCAAATATCGATGAATATGTTGATGTGTTAGGTAAGCTATATAACAATAGTGATTTATTAAATCAAATATCTGTAAATGCAATTAAAAAATCATTTGATTATGATCTGAAAAGTTATGGTGAACGATTAATAAACATTATAACTAATGAATTTCAAAACAGATAAATTCACTCTATTTATTTATGCAATAGCATTATCTCTTCCTTTTTCTTTATTAGGTATTAATATTGGTATTGGGGTTATGAAGGTAATGTCAGCACTTACAATAATATACGGTTATTTTTTCATGTGGAATCAGAAACAAATAATTTTAAAAAATAAAATTATTCTTTTTTTGTTGATATATCCAATATTGATATCACTTAATAAACTTGCAGGTGGTTTTAGAGAGGTAACTGATATGTTTCTGATAAATCAAGGATACTTTGCCTTTGTAATGCCTATAGGGTTTGTTTTAGGTGCAAAAGTTGAAAATTGGAAATTACTACTTTTACAAAAGAAAAAACTATTTATTGTTGGCTGCGTCTTTTTTGTATCGTTAAGTATTTTAAATATTATCTATAAGATCAGTAATATTGAATTTATAGACTGGAGTTTCTTTGCCTTATTTGGAATTATATTGATGATATGGGGGGCGTATAATCAAAACAAGCAACTGGCACTTTTATATTTAACCATGTACATTGTGGTAAGTTTTGTAGTTGTGAAACGACATTTGTTATTATATGCAGCCATGCATGTCTTTTTCTTTTTTCTTTTTTTTGTCGTTAAAAATCCCAAGGAATCATTAAAGGCCATTTTTCTAGTGATTATTTCAGTTTTTGTTTTGATGGTTTCTGATACTATTTTAGAAAACAACGCTTCATATCACCAGTATAAAACTCAATCCATTGAAGGTATGGAAAACAAAGGACTTAAGAATAGTAGAGAAAATTTTTACGATGATTTTTTTTCCGATTTGAGTTTTGAAGAAATTGTTTTTGGGAAAGGAATTAATGGTATTTATGTGAGTAAAATTTTGGGTGTCGAGCGGACAGGCTTAGAATTGGGGCACCTGGATTATATTATGAAAATCGGTATCATCCCATTTTTAATAATGACCTTTTGGTCTATACGTGGAATTATACTCTCATTAACACGAAGCAGGAATAGTTTTGTGAAGATATGCGGCATTACAGTATTGCTTCATTATGGAATGATGTTCACTGCATTCCATATTAATGCTACTTTACTCTTTTTTTTATTTTGGATGTGTTTAGGAGCATCCAATAGTGCTGCACTACGAAAATATTCAAATCAGGATATTAAAGATAAAATATTAGTATGAAAGTATTGTGGTTTACAAATACGCCCTCATTAGCAGAAGGCTACTTTGGAGAAAGCAGATCTGGAGGCGGATGGTTGAAAGCTTTGGAAGCCAATCTTAAACAGGTTGATGGTATAGAATTGTCTGTCGCATTTTATGCTCCTTCCCATTTAAAAAAGTTTGAATACAATGGGTCAGTTTATTATCCTATTAATATCAAACGGAATAAATTTCAACGGATTTTAGATAGAGCATTAAATAGAATTGAAGACGAAGAAGATTTGATTCGCTGCAAGGAAATAATTGACGATTTTCAACCCGATATCATTCATATTCATGGGTCTGAAAATCCATTTGGTTTATTAGCGCTGGATACTGCGGTTAAGATCCCAATGGTTTTATCTATACAAGGAATATTAAGTGTCTATGAAAAATTTTATTTTAGAGGCATGTCAAAATCTGATGTAAAGAAACAACTTTCAGTAAAAGATATTTTGGCATTTGCGAATCCATTAGTCGAGTACAGATTGATGAAAAAGAAAGCCGCCAGAGAACAGTTGATTTTTAAGTATATGAAAAATATACTAGGAAGAACGGACTGGGATGCATATGTAACAAATGCTTTGGCCCCTGCAGCAAACTATTTTAAATCTGAAGAATTACTGCGGGAAAATTTTTATTCTAATATATGGACGGCTCCCCGCAATAAAAAAATAACACTGTTCACTACAATGAGCAATCCTGTTTATAAGGGTTTCGAAACCATTGCAGAGACAATAACTTACCTTAGTCAATATGATATAACCTGGAAGATTGCTGGAATAACTAAATCTGATTTAGTTTACAAGCACAGCAAATCAAAAGGTTTATTATCCGCCAATAAATTAGAAGTTTTGGGAAAATTAGACGAATTTCAATTGGTAGAACAGATGCAGAAATCGGATCTATATGTTTCAGTATCCCATATTGAAAATAGTCCGAATAATATATGTGAAGCAATGATTCTTGGAATGCCGGTAATAGCATCTTATGCAGGCGGCACAGGCAGTTTGCTTGAACACAACGGGCAAGGGCTTCTTGTGCAGGATGGTGATGCGATAGCTTTGGCAGGGGCTATAATTTCTATGATCCAAAATTATGAACATGCAGTTCATATGGGAACAGAAGCAAGGAAAAGAGCTTTGTTGAGACATGATCCTTCCATTTTGACACAAACATTAACACAACAATATACATCAATCATAAAAAACAATAAAGATTAAATATGATTAATCTTCTTAAAAAACTGTATATAAAAATTGTTTTGCTGAAAATTCAGATCTACACATTTATGATTTGTGTGTATTATGGTCTTGAATATGACAGAACGTGGCAGTTTGTCGGAAGGCCATATATTCATAGGCCTTATAGAATGCATAAAACAAGAACGACTGCATTGAAAATAGGAAAGCACTTTAAGCTTATGAGTACATTTGATGAAAATGCTTTGGGACTTATACAACCTGTTTTTATAAATGCCAGGGATAAAAATTGTCAGGTCATTATCGGTGATCATGTTGGTATAAGCGGTTCAACCATAAGCTGCGGAAGATTTATTTCCATTGGCAATAATGTAATGATTGGTTCCGGCTGTTTAATAATGGATAATGATGCCCATAATACTGCTCCTGACAAAAGAAAGCAGCCATTGTCAGAAGACGCCTATAAGCCGGTTATTATTGAAGATGATGTATTTATCGGGACAAGGTCGATTATTTTAAAAGGAGTTACTATTGGCAAAGGCAGTGTTGTCGGGGCAGGAAGTGTAGTAACGAAAAGTGTGCCCTCTTATACGATCGTGGGTGGTAACCCCGCAAAAATTATAGGTAAGGTTTAGTTTTAAAAGAATATGCTTCAAAAGGATGGAATAAATAAGACAAGAGTATTTATTGCAGGAATTATTCCTGCAAGTGTTGTGTATGGATATCCTGGAGTGGCGCAAGCAGAAATAAACTTTTCCGAAAAATTCATTTCTGCCTGTAAACCTATTCAAACCTATTCGATCGTACCTGTCAATATAATTCCCAAAGTAACTTTTGTCTCGGAGTCTTCATTTCCTGTTGCATTTATTCAAGTCAGGCTCTTGCCTCACATTGGGCCTTTTAGAATGTTGAATACATTATTGGAGAATATCATTGTATTTTTTAAGGTGGTTTTTTTAAAGGGCAATATCTGGTTTTATAATATCCGGAAACAAAATTTATTTTTGATATTGCTTTTATATCTATTCAGGAAAAAAGTCTTTTTTGTATTAGCCGATTTTAATCCTCCTGCAAAAAAGCTTTCGTTGAATACATTCTTTTTAAAATTGTTAGATAGAAGTAATGGTATTGTTAGTTTGTCAAATAAATACAAATCGATTTCTAAAAATAAAAATATAAGAACATTACCCGGAATTACAGATTATTCTTTTAAAGAGACTATTCGCGAACGTTCATATAATAAAACACAGATATTGTATGCGGGTAATTTATACTTGCCATTCGGGATTGATTTGGCATTGCAGGTTTTTGAAGGATTTGATGCATTTGAATTGCTTATTACCGGAAGCGGACCTCAGGAAATAATTGATCTAATAGAAACCTATTCTGCCCGCAATTCAAATATTAAATATCTGGGATATTTGAGCTATAAAGATTACCTGGGTATATTAGCTGATGTTGATATTTGTTTAAGTTTACGAAACCCATCGTATGATGAAAACCTGTATAATTTTCCATCAAAAGTTCTGGAGTTTTTAACTCATGAAAAAATGGTTATTTCTACACTCACATATGAATCCATTGAAGAAGGTGTTTTATTTCATTCTGATTATACTGTAACAGGAATAAGGGATTGTATTATTAATATTACATCTTTACCGGATACAACACTCAATGCACATATAGAAAAAAATAAACAGTTTATAAGCAGACAATTTTCATTTAGTGCCTGGGACGAGATAACAAAACAAGTAGAGAATGCTTAAATTTTTTACTATGAGAAATTATGATTTCACTAAATTTGTTTACAAGAGGTATTGGTCACAAAGTTAAATACAAAATGTTATGAAGATTTTAATTTTGTGGTCAAGCTTGGCCGATTATACAGCCGCAAGTTTCAGGAAACTGGCACAGATGCCAGATGTTGAGATACACTTGATCTGTCAGCAAACTCAATCTGAAGCACCCTTTGGGAATTTCGATCTGTCATTTTGTAAAACCGTTCAGATAGATAATCCTAAAGAACGACATTTATTAGAAAAAATATGCGATCAAATCAATCCTGATTGTATTATAATGGCTTCATGGAATTATCCTCAATACATGAAAACTGCCAAACGTTTGAAAAAACAAGGTTGTTATGTGCTTTCAGCATTTGATGGACAATGGGGAAATACATTTAAACAAATGCTGGGTATATTAATATCACCTTTTTTCTTAAAAAGCTGTATCGATAACTTTTTGGTCCCCGGTGATCGGCAAGCTCAGTTTGCAAGGAGACTAGGTTATAAGAACCCGTTGAATGGATTTTACTGTGCCAATACTCAATCATTAAATCGAATTCATGAGAATTATCTGCAAAATAAATTTCTTTTTGTAGGCCGCTTAATTGATCAAAAAGGAGTAGATATCCTGTTACAGGCATATGCTTTGTACAGGAAGCAAACTTTAAACCCCTGGAGTTTGGTAATGGCGGGTACCGGTCCATTAATTGAAAAATGCAAAAAACAGGAAGGAGTCATTGTTAAGGGATTTGTTCAACCTTTTGAATTAGCCGAAACTTTTGCACAAAGTTCATGCCTTATTCTACCAAGTACGTATGAGCCTTGGGGAGTAGTAATTCATGAGGCAGCCATTTCAGGCTTAATTATAATTGCATCTCATGAAGTTGGAGCAACAACCTGGTTTGTACGAGATGGATTAAATGGGAAAATTATTTCTCCGGATATTGAATCCATTAAAGAATCGATGCTGTGGGTATCGAATTGTGAAAAGCGTAAATTACAAGAAATGTCTGATTCGAGCAGGGTTTTAGGTGGCTTATGGACTACAGATAAATGGGCAGAATACATACATACCTCACTCGTACAAGGAATGAAAAATAAATAATGATATATTCAAAAAATATTTAAGTTCTTTAATGCCCCATATTAAATAATAAAAAATAAAATCATGTCAGTTTTTGTAGCACAACTTTTCCCAAAAGATAAGGTTAAAGATATTAAGGGAGCGTCTCAGGCAGGTATAAATTTTTGCCACGGATTTATAGATGCAATTCAGCCGGATACTGTTTACGCCTATCAAATTAATTCAGAAGGAAAAAAACTTCAATTGGATTTTCAGAATAAACGTATTGAATATATATGTTTTAGAGGCTTTCCTCACAAAAGTATATTTAAAGCACTGAATGTAGTTATTGAAAATATTACTATTGTTCGGGAGATCATACGTAAGAAGGAGAACAATATCTGGTTTTATAACCTTACTCCACAGGTAATTTTAGCATTTATTATTTTAAAGATCCTCTTAAGGAAAAAGTGCTTTATTCTTGTTGCAGATTTTACCCCTGAACTGTTTCGGAATAAAATAGCATTGAAGTTGATGAAATTATCAAATGGAGTAATTTCCTTGACCCCTGAATTGAAAAAGCTTATTGGCAACGGTATACCTGTACTGGTTAAAGCAGGTATTATTGATGAATCTCATATTGTTACTAAAACAAATACGGAAGTAATCAGAAATAAATTTTTATTTTCCGGCTCATTGAGTAAATATACCGGTATTGAATTGGCCCTTGATGTTTTTGCCCAATTGCCTGAAATGGAATTGTTTATTAGCGGAACAGGACAAAGCATTGATGTAATAAAAGAATATTGTGAAAAATATCCCAATATACACTATTGCGGATATTTGGATTTTAAAGAATACTTAAGTTTATTGGATTCCGTTGATTTTGTTTTATCGCTTAGAGATATTTCGCTGGGAAAGAATAATTACAATTTCCCTTCGAAAATTGTTGAATATTTAATCAATAAAAAGATCGTTATTTCAACCAAACAGTATGAAACATTAGACAATGATATTTATTTTTATTGTGATTATGAGCTAACTGATTTAAAAGAAAAAGTACTATTTGTGAATCATTTACCAAATGATAAGATCAATTTAATCAGAGATGATGCTCAAAAATTCGCTATGAATTCTTTTTCTAAAAGAAGTTGGAAAGAAAAAGTTCATGAAATAGAAAACATTGGTAAAATATAATCCTCATTATTTTACTACATACATATTTAATACTTGCAAGAAATGAATACGTGTACGGAACAAGCCTTAACTACTGAAAAGGGTAATTTCTTTTTTGGTTTTCATGATTTAGTAGCCTGGAATGAAAAGGGAGATAAATTAATAACATTGAGAATAGATGATATTTCAACGCCTCCCAATCCTGAAATACCATGTGAGGTAGGTTATGTTCAGGATGGTAAATTTAGAAAATTGGGAACAACGCATGCATATAACTATCCTCAAGGCGCAAGACAACAATGGATAGGTTCAACAAACTTGTGCATTGTAAATGATAAAATTGATGGACAGTGGCGTTCTAAAGTATACGATACAGATACGGATGAATTGAAAACGGAGTTGAAATATTCAACGCATGTAATTACCAATGATGGTTGGGCATTTGGTTTGGATTATGCCCGTTTACACAGGGTCGGAGGGTATGGTTATACGGGTTTGACCGATTCTACATCTTCAGAAAATGCACCTGAATCTATTGGTATAATAAAGCATAATGCATACACATTTGAACATTCTATTCTGCTTTCTATAAAAAGTGTGGCTAATTTTAACATGAATGAAAAAAATGGGAATCACCATTATATCACGCATTTGTTATTAAGTCCTGATCAGAAAAGAATCGCTTTTTTGCATAGATATAAATTGAAAGATGGAGGGGAGACCACCCGGTTAATGACGATTGGTGTAAATGGTGAAAATTTGCGTTGTCTGGCAACAGGTTTCCTTAGTCATTTTGATTGGAAAGATAATAATTCAATTGCTATCTGGGGCAGAATTGGGAGTAATATTGAGCGTTTACGAAATTCATTTATTTATAAAATGATCCCAACGGTGCTTATAAGCAATCTGAAAAGCATTGCAAAAAAAGTGCTTAAACGATCTCAACCTACAACAGGTAATAAAGAAGCTTCTCATAATTGGCTGCTATTTACCGATGAGGAAATTACAACACAGACATTCCTTGCAAAAAACGTGATCACAGAAGATGGGCATCCTATGTTTTGCCCTGCTAATAGAGATTGGATGATCTGTGATACCTATCCGGATACGCATGGTAATAGAGAATTATTCTTATTCAGATATAGTACACAAGAAAAAATTGTTTTGGGTGTTTATAAAATGATTGATGATAAACCATTATTGGATAAGGTGAAGCACACAATTGTTGATGTTGAACAATCTGTGCTCAAAGCTTTTTCCATAGAAAAAATGGCATTCTACAGAAGTGGCTTTCATTGTGATTTACATCCGCGATGGAAAAAAGATGGAACTATGGTTGCTTTTGATTCAATACACGAGGGGCGCAGACTTGTTTATAGCATGGATGTTCGTGGATACACAATTTCTTAATTTTAAAAATTTCAATGAAAACAGCTATTATTCACCCATACATTGCACATTACAGACAAGACTTCTTTGAAGGTTTAAATGCTAAATTAGATCTTGATATATTTTGTTATCAAAATGAAGAATTACATAAAGGTAATTTTGGAGAAAGTACTATCCATGTAAAACATCTGAAATCATTCAGCATTGGGCCCTTTTTGTTTTACAATCCTTTTCAAATAATAAATAAAAAGTATGATGTGATAATTCTAATGCTTACTTTTTTACACATAACAACCTGGATCCTATTACTAACAAAACCATTTCATAAAAAGAAAATAATTTTGTGGGGGCATGGGATTTCTGTTAAAAGATATATAAAAGAAGAACAGAACTTAAATATAGTTTTAAAATGGATGATCTCTTTGGCTCATAGAATTTGGTTCTACACCAAAGCCGAGCTGGATTTATGGAAAAAAAGATATCCTGGCATAAATGCGATATCCTTAAACAATACTATTTCCGAATTGGATTCAATACTGGTACAACATGCGCATCAAGGGAAAGAACAGCTGAAAAATAAATATGGCATTAAACAGCATAAGATTGTTATTTATAGTGCTCGATTTAATGAAGTTGGAAGGCGAATCGATTTACTTGTTAAAGCCATAGAAATGTCTGATGTAGATCAGATTGGTTTTATCATTATTGGAGATGGAAAATTAAAACCTGATTTTTCTTCCTATAAGAATGTATATGATTTTGGTGCATTATATGAACGAGGAATTAAAAATGAATTGTTTGAAATTGCTGATCTTTATTTTCAACCAGGCTGGGTAGGTCTATCCATTGTAGAGGCAATGGCATATGGTAAGCCAATATTTACATTTAAACGTACTGCTGAGTTGATGCAGTGTGTGGAATATAGCTATATACAGGATGGGTTTAATGGGATGATCTTTGATACTATTAAGGATTTAGAAAACACCTTCAATACTATTGATGATTCAAAAATTAAGGAACTAGGTCAAAATGCTCGAGCATTTGTTGAGAAAGAGTTGAATATGAAACATATGATTGACTCAGCATATGCTTCTATCTTATCATTGAAATAATTAATACAAAAATGATGAAAGAATTTGCGAGTGAAGAGTATATTAATCATAAGACTAGATTTTTTTCTGCGTTGTTGATTTTTTTTGTCATTATGCAACATGCAGTGAATATAAATGGGCGGATAACAGGATTCTCTCAAAGTGAAGGTTTTAATTTCTATATGCAGAGTTTCGTCTCTGCAGGTATTAGTATTGTTGCCGTGCCTTTGTTTTTCATTATTTCCGGGTATTACTTTTTTTATCATGTACAGACATTTACGTTTGATGTATATAAAGAAAAAGTGAAAAAGCGAATAGGAACATTAGTTATACCCTATTTTATTGTGTCAATTTGGGCGTTTCTTTTATTGTATACTCTTCAGCATATTAGTGCATTGAAGCCTTTTTTTAAGTATGGTTTGATTGAAGATTATGGCTTATATGATTATGTATATGCTTTAGTCATACATCCGCTGGCCTATCAATTGTGGTTTTTAAGGAATTTGTTTTGTATTATTCTTGTAACACCGGTATTGTACTTTTTAATAAAAAAAGCAGGTAAAGGATTTATTATAGCGCTTCTTGTTTTGTGGATCTTATTTACTGAAAAATTCTCTGATGGAATACTAACTACGATTACTTTTTTTTCTGCCGGAGCTTATTTTGCTCTTAGTAGAATTCAATTACCCAAATTAAATAACCCCATATTGGTTGTTAGCTCTCTTTTAGTATGGCTTTCCTTAATTTTGATCTTTATTATATATAGTAACTCTGCTACCGGACTGTTTCATTACCTGGATGAATTATCAGTTCTGGCGGGCATTTTTGCATTATGGTGTTTGTATGACGTATTGAAAATATCTTATAATGTACATACTGGGTTTACTGCAAAAATAGCTGTGTATACTTTTTTTATTTATTTATTCCATGAGCCATTATTGAGTATGATTCTTAAATTGCTCTTTGTAATTTTAGGTAAAACTATTTTATCAAGCACTGTAATATATTGGCTTGCACCGCTCATTACCATATTCTCATGTTTGTGCTTTGCAATTTTATTGAAGAAATATTTCCCTTCGATATATACAGTTATTAACGGAGGCAGATAAATTAATGTCAATTTGAACATATGAAAATTCTATTTATCGTACCATCTTATAAGCCAGCATACATTTACGGAGGACCAATTGTTGTAATATCTTTGTTGGCTGAGAATTTGGTTCAAATGGGGCATGAAGTTACTGTTTATACAACAACCGCAAATGGGAAAAGCGAATTAGATGTTACTCCTCAAAATAAAGTTAAGGTAGATGGGGTTGATGTTTATTATTTTAAAAGAATAACAAAAGATCATACTCATATATCACCATCGTTATGGAAGCATTTGTACAAGACTGCAAAGGAGTATGATGTAATACACATGCATTCCTGGTGGAATATTTTAATGATTGGTGCGGCTTGGATCTGTAAACTTAAAGGGATTAAGCCGTTGTTGTCCCCTCATGGAATGTTTAGCGATTATATATTGACGACCAATAATTCTCTTAAGAAAGAAGCAATACATAAATTAATAGGTAAGAGATTGTTAAGCAACACTTATTTACATGTATCGACAGATTTGGAGTGGGAGGAATCACATAAAATAATTAATAATTGGGAAGGAGAAATTATCCCGAATCCGGTGATTCTTTCAAATCACGTACATCCTAAGCCAATCAATGATGTTTTCACGATAGGCTTTCTATCACGTGTTGATCCTAAAAAAGGGATTGACATTTTAATGAAGGCTTTAAAAGGTGTATCATTTCCATATAAATTAAAAATAGCGGGCGATGGTGAAAAAGATTACATCGATTCTTTAAAGAAATTATCAATTGATCTGGGTATTGAACAATCTGTTGAATGGGTTGGCTGGAAAAAGGGTGAAGAAAAGTTTAATTTTTTCGCTGAACTTGACTTATTTGCATTAACTTCTCATAGTGAAAATTTCGCTATCGTAGTTATTGAATCATTATCTGTAGGCACACCTGTCTTGTTAAGCGATCAAGTTGGCTTAGCAAAATATGTAGAAGAGAATAATTTAGGATGGATTACTACTTTAAATATCCAAAATATTACAGATCAACTACACAAAGCAATGATTGAAAAAGAAAAGACATCGACTATTAATAAAGTTGCCCCAGAGTTTATTAAATTAGAATACAATACAGCATCATTAACAAGTAAATATATTTCTTTTTATAAGAAAATCAGTTAATCCAGTATTCAAAATTAAATATATTTACATAAGAAATCCCCATCAGCATTAATACGCCTAGCAATATGAACTCACTTTCGGTGATCATTCTTACTTATAATGAAGAAAAGCATATTAGACGATGTTTGACTAATTTAAATAAAATAGCTCAGAACATTTTTATAATAGATAGTTATTCGACAGATAAAACCTGTGAAATTGCGGAAGAGTTAGGAGCTAAAGTCTATAAAAACCCATGGGTAAATTATGCTTCACAGTTTAATTGGGCTTTAGAAAATTGTCCTATTGATACAACCTGGACGATGCGCATGGATTGCGATGAATATTTACTTGATGAGTTAATTGTAGAAGTAAATCAAAAATTACCAAGTTTACCTCTCACTATAGGTGGCGTAATTTTAAAACGCAGAGTTATTTTTATGAATAAATGGATCCGCCGAGGCGGATTTTATCCTCATAATCTTTTGCGAATCTGGAGGTCAGGTACGGCAAAATTAGAAGATCGCTGGATGGATGAACATGTAGTTTTAGAAAAAGGAGAAACTCTCTTTTTTGAAAATGATATGGTCGATCATAATTTAAATGATCTAACCTGGTGGATAAATAAGCATAATAGTTATGCATCGAGGGAAGTAATAGACTTATTACATATCGAAAATAAAACAACCTCTTCTCAGAATGTAGAATCATCTTTATCCGGAGAGCAATATTCCAGAAAAAGATGGGTAAAAGAAAAAATTTATAGTAAGATCCCACTTTTTATTAGACCGTTTTTTTACTTTACGTATCGGTATATATTTTTATTAGGCTTTCTTGATGGCACACCAGGATTGATCTGGCACTTTCTTCAAGGCTTTTGGTACCGCTTTTTAGTTGATGCCAAAATGTATGAACAGAAAAGAATTAACAATTCTAAATAGTAACATTGAATAAAGTAAATACTATTTGAATAACTCTCATAAGGAATTTTATAAATATGGATTACGAATTACCCAAAAGGATTTATTTCTTAGAATTAATAAGATCTGTTGCAGCTTTATATGTATTTGTCTATCATATTTTGCAAAGGATTATGATAGATAATGCATTGTTGAAATTTTTATTTTCGTTTGGACAGGAGGCTGTAATATTATTTTTTGTATTATCTGGCTTCGTGATTTTTTATTCTCAAAAAGATAAAAATGTTAAGATGAATAAACAAAATTATTTTTTTGCGAGGGTTATAAGAATTTATCCTGTGTTTTTATTTGCGCTTTTGATTTCATATTTATCAGTTTGTATAAATCAAAATGCCATGGTGCCCATCAATTTAAAACTATTAATAGAAAATATTTTTATGCTACAAGATTTTAGCATAGGAAAGCCGGGAGTGTGGGTTGATACTTATATGGGTAATGGTCCGCTGTGGTCCTTGAGTTATGAATGGTGGTTTTATATTTTATTTATACCTGTTCTTTTTGTCAAGCCACTTTTGCAAATACATTTAGTTTTTGGTATTAGTATTATTTCTTTAGTTATCTATCTCTTTGTGCCCAATCAAATCTGTTTGTGGTTAGCATATTTTTTAATTTGGTGGAGTGGTGTTGAAGCTGCAAAAAAATACATAAGTGAATCATTACACAAACCAATAATTCCTGTTGTGTATTTACTTTTTGTTATTTTACTTATGGTTTTTTATACCATTTTTGTGTTTAAAGGACAGCTAAAGTTCGGGATATTTCCCGTTTTATTCATTAGGCATTTTGGTATGGCTTTGATATTTTATTCATTTCTGATTTTCTTTAATGTTCTTAAAATAAATATTCAAAAAAATAATATTTTAGTTCGTTTTGCTCCTTATTCTTATGCTTTTTATATATTACATTACCCGCTTTTAAATATTTTCAATAGTAAAGGTTGGTTATATACATCTCCTTTTTCGATAATTTTATTAATAATAGGTATAGGTATTTTAACATGGATAGCAGAAAATGTTATTCATAAATATTTTAGTAAAGTTCTTAAAACGTTATTATACAAAGCCTAAATTTATTAGTTATAATTAACAAATAAATTTAATGAATTTTAATCACTCAAATTTTTTAGTCTACAAATTTTTAAGTAGATAAAACATTTAATTTTTTATCTAGTCGCAGTAGTGGTTATAATAAGAAAAATATAAATCATATAATTCAGATATTGTTTTTCCTCATTTTATGAAGATTTAGGCATATTTGATAAGTAACTTATAGGCATGTTAAACATGTTAATTTAAAAAAACATACATCATTACTGAAATACTTACCAAGTTGTTAACATATGTTAATTATTGAGTGCTTGATTTATACAATATGGAATATGAATAAGCATAAAATTTAATTTATTCCATTATAATTATAATTTTAAAATATTTTTTTGTCAAACAATAATTAACAATTGTTAATTATTGTTAATTATATGATCTAAGTCATTGTAAATTATGTTTTTTTACAAATGTAAAAGGCTTATTTCCTTCTTAATATATAACTTAATTAAGCGATTTATTACAAACCTTTAAAAAACGGTTTTATACCTTTTTCTTTAAAGTCCGTATTTTCACGTATTACTTGAATGAAAAAGATTAATACTTCATTTAAATAATTGAAGTGATTTATTTTACTAAATGAAAATGTTATGAATAATCGATACAATTTTATTCTTTTTTTCCTGATGTCATTTTTGATATTCTCTGTAAGCTATGCACAGCAAAATAGATATTGGGTAGGTAAGGCGATCTATCAAAATAATTTTGCAACATCAACAGATCTAGCTCAATGGCAATTAGCCGAAGATAATGGAACAGGAAGCTGGACGGTAACAACAAAGTCTTCTGCAATTTTAAAAATGGATAATACAGCAGGAGGAAATGCTAACCGTTTGTTTAGTGTAACAACAGGGAGCACACCTCGTTTATTGACATTAGATAAAGTAAATGGTAAGGTGCAATATCAGGTACTTGCGCTTACAGGGGCAGGACAGGCTTTCTATGTGCAAGTACAAGAGTATAATGCTTCGGGTGTATTTCTGTCGGAGCAGGATCTGCAGGATCCTCAAACCACAGCAGGTTTTCATACCATTAATATGAGTGATTATTCATGGAACCCATCTACAACAAGAGTACGTTTTATTCTTGCCGGTGAAAACCAATCCGGTCAGCAGGGCACTATTGAACTTAATTATTTCAGCTACTATAACACCAATATTCAGTGGAGCAATACACAAAACTGGTCAGCTACTTCCGGCGGTACAGGCGGTATGAGCATTCCCGGTGCTTCAGACAATGTTTATTTTGATCAAAACAGTATTTCAAACACATTTATTGATGTAGCGGTTACTGTAAAAAGTATAACCTTACAATCATCTTTTGGAGCAGGTTTGGTGCAAGGAGGAAATCATAACTTTACGGTGTCAGGTAATTCGTATTTAGGCGGCGGTTTTCTGGTTGGAGGTACTGCAGATCTGTATGTAAACAATGTAACTGTTGCCGGTACACAATATACAGCTACAGCAGGAACCATTCATGTATCAGGAAGTCTCATTTATGTTTCCGGAAATTTCAATCCCACATCGGGTACAATAGAATTTGCATCTTCCAATCCGCAAACGATACCTGCGGTGAATTATTACGGTCTTAAATTCAGTGGAACAGGATTGAAAACGGCAGGCGGCAGCTTTAGCGTTTCAGGTAATTTTACAAATAACAGTACTTTTGTTGCAGGAAGTTATTCTGTCGTGTTTAATGGAACCGGTACGGCACAAAGTGTTTCCGGTACATCTGTTACCAAGTTCAATAATATCCTCATTCAATCTCCTGCTGTTGTGACATTAGCTTCTCAACAACAAATTTCCAATGTATTAACAATTGCATCAGGAGCAACATTAAATGCCGGAGGGAATCTGACCCTGTTAGCTACATCACCTACTTTGACTGCCAGCATTGCTAATTTAACCGGAGCAACGCTGAGCGGAAACGTTACAGTACAAAAATACATTTATTCATCGAAACGTATTTACAGGTACTTATCTTCTCCGGTAAGCGGCGGCAGAGTTTCTGGATGGCAGGCAAGCATTCCGATTACAGGAACCTTCTCTAATCCCAGTACAGGTGCGGGTATGAACAGTGCTACAGCAAGTATGTTCGTTTATACTGAATCGGCAGCAGGTTTGCGTGATGTCGGTTATTCCGGTTATCCGGCTTCGGGCTTGTCGTCTGCAGCGGCACTTACAAGAGGCAGAGGCTATTCCATTTTTGTCAGGGATAATGCAGATCGTCCGCAAATAGTATCTTTAACAGGAGCTCCTTATAGAGGTAATATTTCTCTTCCTGTTACGTATACATCTACTTCAGGAGGAGCTGCAGAAGATGGATGGAATCTTGTTGGCAATCCATATCCATCATCTATAGACTGGAGTCTGATTGATGCTTCAGATCGTGTAGGTATTGACAATGCCATTTATTATCAGGATAATAATAGTGCTTCGCCTGTGTACAGAACATTTGTGAATGGCGTTGGAGTTAACTGCAGCAATGGTGTGATCAGCTCCTCACAAGGTTTCTGGGTGAAAGCAAATGCAGCGTCTCCTTCATTAACATTGCATGAAACGCATAAAACAACTACAGCCGCATCGATCTACAGAGTTGCTTCGGATAAACAGTTGTTACGTATTCAATTGGATAGCTCTGCAAATGATGTATTTCTTGACGAGACTGTTGTTGCAATTCAAGAGGATGCAACAACCGATTTTGATAAAGAATTTGATGCCTATAAATTATTTGATACGTATCACCCTGCTTTAGGAACGTATCAGGAAAATGCTTCGATACTGGCTGTCAACACAATTGATACAGATGTTGATACGATCGGCTTATTTACACATACTGTTAAAGCAGGACAATATCGTTTATCGGTTTCGGAGTATTCTATTAACAATAGTTATAATATCTATTTGCTGGATACAGATTTAGGTAAAAAAATTCCAATTGATGAGAAATTTGCTTACAATTACAATGTGGATGCAGCAAACATAAGCTCAACGAGCAGATTTAAATTGGTACTTTCACCTGATGTTACAACTTCAGTGTTTTCCGGTAATGGTATCAATGATGTGTTAGCTGTGTATCCCAACCCAGTGGGTAACGATAAAGCTATATCGCTGAAGTATGCAGGCGCTCAAAACAATCCTGTTGATGTAGCAGTATATGATATGATGGGAAATAAAATTCTATCTAAAGATCATGTTGAAGGAGATTTGTCTATATACGCTCTGCAATTACCGATATCAATGGATAGTGGTATGTACAATGTGGTTGTGCAATACAATGGTACTAGTGTAAGTCAGAAAATTATTATTAAATAAATACTGTTATGAAAATATATAATCAGCTTATGTATGCAGCTTGCATACTGTTATTAACAGTTGCCGAAGTGCAGGCACAGTTACCGGGTGATCCTGGTGGAGGCGGAGATCCGGATGTTGGTGCACCCCTGGATGGAGGAATACTTACTGCACTTGTTGCGGGTTTGGGAGTAAGTTTTTACAAATTCGTTTTCAAAAGAGGAAAATAATAATTCTACGGTATGAATATTCTGCCTGTTCAGAAGTTGAGGTTGTGGTATTCGGTACAAGATGAACGGTATAAGTTATTTTTTTTGTATGCTGTTAAAGTAGTATTCTTTTATTTTTTGTTTGAAACAATTATAGCCGCTTACGTTGGGTTGGTAACTCCAGGAGGGAGTATGCAATCATCTTTTTTAATGAATCTGAATTTTCTTGATAGTATGGCAATGACTATTGTATGGGGAGCTTATTATCTTCTATCAGGATTGCAATTTGATGTATTTATACACGGTAATGTTATAGGTGTTGTTGGAACAGGCGGAGTTGGAGTTGGCTATTATTGTATTGGTTATTATGTATGGATGACTATTGCTGTGTTGGTGGGATGTTTTCCCGGTAACTGGAAAACTAAAATTATTTTTATTGGAACATCCATTATCCTTATTCATTTTGTAAATATTATTCGCATCAGCGCATTGGCTATTCTTGCTCAATATGATGTAGATCTGGAAAGCCACCACATTATATATAATTTTGTTATCTACATGTTTACAGTATTGTTGTTTTTGATCTATGTAGAGCGGTTTTCGGATATGAAAAAGTTTTCAGGTGCTAGGTTCTAGTTACTAGACAGAAGAGATTAATAGATATCTGCGGAATAAATATCGAGAAATAGCTTTTTTATTTACCAGGACAGAAAAATCCTGTATTCAATCTAATCCCATAAATCGTGTTTGGATTGTGTATTATTTAAAGGTGAAATTGTATTCGAATTATAAAGTCTTACTTTGCATTCATTCATCTTTTAATCCTTCATTTTTTTAACCTACATTTATATAAAGAAGGCTCAAGAGTATTATATCTCTAATAAGTCAATCAATTTAAATTACAGTTTAATCTATTTATGAGTTCTCCTAAATTAATTATTGCGTCTACAATAATTCTTATCATTTTAGTTTGTCTGGAATTTCTTTTTATAAAATTCCAATTGTTCGGGTATGCGCCTCATATAGGTATATTTTTGCATGTGCTCGGTGGTTGCTTTAGTGGCTTATTACTCTATGGAATTGGAATGGATAGTTTGATAAAAACTCCTATTTTATTGCAATTGATCTTTGTGCTGGGTACGGTCGCTATAGCTGCAGTAACCTGGGAGGGCTTTGAATGGGCTTTGGGCATGGCTTTAAATAGAAGAATGCAAGGTTCTATAAATAATATTATGCTGGATTTGTTTACAGGTATGATAGGTGGTTTTATAGCTTGTATATGGGTGTATGTACTTCATGTAAAAGGTACACGATTAAAGGATTCCAGGAATACAGGAATACAGGATCCGTACACGATTAAAGATTACAAGAATACAGGATCAGTACACGATTAAAGGATTATAAGAATACAGGATCCGTATACGATTAAATGATTTCAAGAATACAGGGTCCGTACACGATTAAAGGATTATAAGAATACAGGATCAGTATACGATTAAATGATTTCAAGAGTACAGGGGAGTACATGGTTAAAGGATTATAAGAATACAGGATCCGTACACGATTAAAAGATTCCAAGAATACAGGATCCGTACAGGATTAAAGGATTATAAGAATACAGGGTCAGTACATGATTAAAGGATTTCAAGAATACATTACTGAAAAATGATCTGCAAATATGATTTTTGAATTACAGCACCTTAATGTTGATATCTTACAATTTTTTATAAAAAATATATAATAATCATTAATCTTTTCAGTAGTAAATTTCATAATCAATATGTATTTAAGCATAGAAGTTATGGAAAAGAAGGCGATCATTTTATTATCTTGCCTTGGTTTGGTAAGTATAGTATTTCTTGAGTTTCTTTTTATAGAAGCTGAATTATTTCAATATTTTCCTAACATTGGAATCGGATTTCATTTTTTTGGAGGTTTTTTTGTCGCATTGAATGCATATTACTTGTTTCAGGTTGAACTGTTAAAATTGAAATGGTCACTTGTGACAGTATTTGTTGTTGGCATGGTTGGGCTTGCTGCAGTAGGCTGGGAATCCTTTGAATGGATCTTATCTCAACTTACAGGATCTGTTTATCAAGGTTCAGTCGAAAATATAGTTGAAGATTTATTCGTAGGTTTAGTTGGTGGCATTGCAGCCAGTATTATTATATCTTATCGTCATGTTGTTGTATTAAAGGTTCTTGACATGGGTATGGAAATGAATGAGTCTCCAGTTACTAGTTACTAGTTGCCAGATAAAAAAAGTACTTAGTACAGAGTACTCACACGATAAATCTATTATTTCATAATTTTAGTATATTATACGATCATATTTATTTCATGTGGTACTTTTTATTAACTCATATAAACATGAAGATACGTTGTACTTTTGTCTAGTAATTAGAACCTAGCAACTAGTACCTAGTATCTAGCAACTAATTTCCTTAACTTGCTATCAAATCATCTTCACACATTCATGTATCAAGATCTTTCACGTTTTCAAATGCCTGATAATTTCAGAGGTAAGTCAGGTTTGTATGTGCAGCTTTGGTGGGTAGTTCAAGCCTTATTGTTTCATCCTTCCCCTCAGATCTTTTATGGTTGGAGAAGATTTTTATTGAAATGCTTTGGTGCGAAAATAGGAAAGGGAGTAATTATTCGTCCAACGGCTCAGATTACTTATCCATGGAAATTAACAATTGGGGATTATGCATGGATAGGGGATGATGTTGTTTTATATACACTGGGCGAAATTCATATTGGTGCACATGCGGTTGTTTCGCAACGGTCTTATATTTGCACCGGAAGTCATGATTATAAAAAAGATACATTTGATATTTTTTCAAAACCTATTGTAATTGAACAAGAATGTTGGCTGGCAACAGATGTATTTATTGGTCCTGGAGTGACAATAGGAAAGGGTATGGTAATAGCCGCCAGAAGTAGTGTTTATAAAGATATTATTGCTATCCCGGGAATATATAAAGGCAATCCGGTGCAACGGGTGGGGGATAGATAATTATGAATTATGAATTATAAATTATAAATTATGTATATAACATAGAGATTATTTATGTATTTCTATTTCATTTCTAATTCATAATTTATAACTCAAAATTATAAAAGTGGTATTAAGTTATCCATTAACAGATACTCTGAATTAATTTTAATTCAAATTATTATTAAAGATAAATAGTTTGTTTTTTTATTATTAACCAGATGAGGGAAGTACGGATAATTAGCTGTTTATTAATTAACAATTGTTAACTAATAAACTAGTGTTCAGTAATTAAGGAGTGGTAACAAAACACATACCTTTATAGCAGTTCCCACTTTTCTCCTTATCTTTGTTGATCTATGAGAATTTTAATTCACGGCATAAACTATTCCCCCGATTTAACAGGGATAGGTAAATATACTGGAGAGATGGGAGCTTGGCTCGTTAAGCAAGCACATGAGGTGGATGTAATAACAGCAATGCCCTATTATCCTCAATGGAAAAAAAATCCAGCTTATAAAGGTAAAATCTGGTTTACAGAAAAGATAGCAGGTGCTACTGTAAAAAGATGTCCGTTATACATTCCAGAGCATGTTAATGGTAAGAGAAGGATGATTCATGAATTTAGTTTTTTCCTATCAAGCTCTGTTTATTGGATTCTCACATTATTTAAATCATACGATATTATTTTTACTCCATATCCGCCTTTAATTATTGGATTTTGGCCATGGG
>Ga0247817_10000196_pt1 | contig 38743 bp, 45 predicted proteins | sample UWRJL212509R1_FD_178010 | JGI IMG/M metagenome (GOLD analysis project Ga0247817, IMG submission 178010) | Plant litter microbial communities from Arlington Agricultural Research Station in Wisconsin, United States - UWRJ-L212-509R-1 | ecosystem: Environmental > Terrestrial > Plant litter >... | reverse complement strand
ATGGTGCCTGCTCCATGAGGAACCGACCCGTGGATGAGCGAGCTCTTGCCCGACCCCGCAACACCCGTGATGACGGTGAGCACGCCGAGCGGGACATCCACGTCGACTGCACGCAGGTTGTTGGCGGTCGCGCCGCGGATGTGCAGTGACGACGTCGACGACCGCACAGTGTCTTTGAGCTGTGCCTTGTAGTCGAGGTGCTTGCCGGTGAGGGTGTCGCTCGCGCGGAGCTCCTCGACGGTGCCCTCAAACTGGATCTGCCCGCCGTTGACTCCCGCGCGCGGGCCGAGGTCGACGACGTGGTCGGCGATGGCGATGGCCTCCGGCTTGTGCTCGACGACGAGTACAGTGTTTCCCTTGTCACGCAGGCGAACGAGCAACTCGTTCATCCGTTCGATGTCGTGAGGGTGCAGGCCGATCGTCGGCTCGTCGAACACGTAGGTGACATCGGTGAGTGACGACCCGAGGTGCCGGATCATCTTGGTGCGCTGCGCTTCACCACCCGAGAGGGTGCCCGCGGGTCGCTCGAGCGAGAGGTAACCAAGGCCGATCTCGACGAAGGAGTCGAGTAGGTGCTGCAGGGTCGCGATGAGCGGGGCGACACCGACGTTCTCGACGGTGCGCAGCCAGTCGGCGAGCTCGTTGATCTGCATGCGGCAGGCTTCGGCGATGTTGATCCCGTTGATGCGGGATGCCCGTGCGCCCTCGTTGAGCCGGGTGCCGTCGCAGTCCGGGCAGATCGTGAAGGTCACGGCGCGCTCGACGAAGGCGCGCACGTGCGGCTGCAGGGCGTCGAGGTCTTTCGTGAGCATCGACTTCTGGATCTTCGGAATCAGCCCCTCGTAGGTGAGGTTCATGTTCTCGACCTTGACCTTGCGCGGCTCCGCGTAGAGGAAGTCGTCGCGCTGCTTGTCGCTCAGCTCACGCAGGGGGATGTTCGGGTCTACGCTTCCCGCCGCGGAGTAGATGCGCACGAGCCATCCATCCGCCGTGTACCCGGGCACCTTGATGGCGCCGTCGGCGAGCGACTTCGACTCGTCGAAGATCTCGGTCAGGTCGATGTCGTTGACACGGCCCATGCCCTCGCAGCGCGGGCACTGGCCGCCGGTGATCTGAAAGTCGCGGCGCTCCTTGACCGCCTTGCCGCCCTTCTCGAAGGTGACGGCACCCGCACCCGAGATGGATGCGACGTTGAACGAGAACGCCTGCGGAGACCCGACGTGGGGGTCACCGAGTCGGCTGAAGAGTATGCGGAGCATGGCATTGGCGTCGGTCGCTGTTCCCACGGTGGAGCGCGCGTTGGCGCCCATGCGCTCCTGGTCGACGACGATCGCCGTGGTGAGGCCGCTGAGCGAGTCGACGTCGGGGCGGTCGAGCGAGGGCATGAAGCCCTGGAGAAAGGCCGAGTAGGTCTCGTTGATCATGCGCTGCGACTCTGCGGCGATCGTGCCGAAGACGAGGCTCGACTTGCCCGAGCCGCTCACCCCGGTGAAGACCGTTAGCCGGCGCTTGGGAATGTCGAGGGAGATGTCACGCAGGTTGTTCTCTCGCGCACCCCGCACCGAGATCGTGTCGTGGCTGTCCGCGTTGTGCCGGTTCGAAGAATCGTGGTCTGTCAAGGTGGCGCCTCCCGCGTGATGTGAACGTCGTCCACTTTAGCGGGAGGCTGTGACACGCAGGTTAGTGCGAGGGCTGCCATTCCGCGTTCGGGTCTTCGACCGGGCGACGGATGAAGAACACCGCGGGAATCGCGAACACCGAGATGATCGCACCGATCGTGAAAGCGGTGCGGATGCCCGCTGCCGTCGCCTCATCGAGGGGTGCGCCCGCGGCGACGGCCGAGGTCGTGCCGACCGTCATGATGGCGACGAAGAGGGCGGTGCCGGCGGCTCCCGCCACCTGCTGCACGGTTCCGACGATCGCGCTGCCGTGCGAGTACAGCTTCGGGGTGAGGGAGGCGAGACCCGCGGTGAAGAGCGGGGTGAACAGCAGCGCGAGGCCGAGGCTCAGCACGACGTGCGCGGCGATGACCCACCACACCGGCGACGCGGCGTCGAGCATGGTCATGCCCCACAGCGACGCGCTCACGACAATGGCTCCGGGCACCAGCAGGATGCGCGGGCCGAACCTGTCGAAGATGCGGCCGACGATCGGGGCGAGCAGGCCCATGAGGAGTCCGCCGGGCAGGAGCACGAGTCCCGTCTCGATCGGCTTGAGGCCGAGAACGTCCTGCATGTAGATCGGGAGCAGGATGATCGTTCCGAACAGGGCGATCATGCTGATGGCGACCGTGCCGATGGAGAACGAGAAGTCGCGCGACAGGAAGGTGCGCAGGTCGAGAAGCGCTGCATCCGTTCGCTGCAGTCTGAGCTGGCGCCAGATGAACACGGCGAGGCCGACGACACCGATCGCGAGGGCGATGATGCCCGCGAGGGCATACTCAGTGCCGAGGTTGCTCAGCCCGTAGACGAGACCGCCGAAGCCGAAGGCGGCGAGGATGATCGAGAGCACGTCGATGCGTGCGCTCGACGGCTCGGTCACATTGACCATGAGTCGGGCGCCGATCGCGAGTGCGGCGAGGGCGATGGGAAGCACGAGGATGAAGATCCAGCGCCACTCGAGGTAGTTGAGGATGAAGCCGGAGATTGTCGGGCCGAGCGCGGGGGCGACGGAGATGACGATCGAGACGTTGCCGATCACGCGACCACGCGATGCCGGCGGAACGAGGTTGAGCACCGTCGTGAAGAGCAACGGCATCATGATGGCCGTTCCGCTCGCCTGGATGACGCGCGCGACGAGCAGGAGCTCGAAGCCGGGGGAGGCCGCGGCGATGAGCGTACCGAGGCTGAACAGGGTCATGGCCGCGATGAAGACGGGGCGCGTGTTGTAGCGCTGCAACAGGAAGCCGGTGATCGGAATGACGATGGCCATCGTGAGCAGGAACGCCGTCGAGAGCCACTGGGCCGCGCCGATCGTGATGCCGAGGTCGCCGACAAGGTGCGGGATCGCGACGCCCATGGTCGTCTCGTTGAGGATGACGACAAAAGCAGAGACGAGCAGCAGCCCGATGACGAGACGGTTGCGCTTGGCGAGCGCTGCCGCATCGTGGTCGTCGTGCGGGGAGACCACCGGGATGGAGGCGGTGCTGGTCATGGGTATTCCTGTCGTCGCAGGGCGCGCTCGCAGGGAGCCGCCCAGAAGAGTGTGTGCAGAAGTGGGTGCGCAGCCGTGCGCTCAGTGATGCAACCGACGTACAGTGTCAGGCATTCCGCCGACATTCGATTGCCAATGTGAACACCGTACACTTCGGCGGGAGATCAGGGCAATCCGTTTCGGGCCGGGCTCCGAACAACTGCTGAATACGAGGGAACCTACAAGGGGGAACGAAGCAATGGCACCATCGGGCGCGACAGTGGAACTCATAGCGCGCGCTGAACCGGACATCACCTGGGACGTCGCTACCCTGACCAACCCGACCTGGTTTTATCCGAAGTATGGTCCATTGCCGGGAGTCGTCGACGTGCGGGGGCAGGTTGGCGACTGGAGCAGTGTGGGCAAAACCCGCACTCTCATACTTAGCGATGGCGGTTCCGTCATCGAGACACTCACCGACGTGCAGCGTGGCACGCTCTTCGCCTACGACCTGTCGGAGTTCCATGGCCTGTTCGGCGCCCTCGTCTCCGGGGCGCGCGCCGAATGGGATTTCTGGGTGGATGACGCGGGCACCGGCATCCGCTGGTCGTATGTCTTTCATGCGCGCCGTGGGGCAGGGCCGGTTGTCGCCCTCATCGTGAAGCTGTTCTGGGCGCGCTACATGAAGCGGGTGCTGCCGGTCATCGTGCACGAGGCCGAGCAGCAGGACTCGAAGGTCTAGACCCAGCCTCCCGGCCAGACACCGATGATGAGCGCCATGATCACGATGGTGACGAACTCGTGGGCGACGTTGAGCACGGTGAGCCCGGCCGGGCGACCGTCGAAGGCGTCGTGGGTGATGAAGCGCGCTGCGGTGAGGCCGGCCCACAGGATGACACCGGTGACTATCGCGTTGAGCAGCCAGCTCGAGTCGTAGAACTCCCACGAGATGTAGATGGCACCCGCGAGCACCCACGCCGTGATGAAGCTCACCACGAGTGTGACGAGAATAGGGCGGATCGCGTCTTTTGAGTTGCCCGACGGCGTGATGTTCGCCTTCTTCATCCAGTAGTTGCCGAACACTTTCGGCGTGTACCAGACGGAACCGACCACCATGCTCGACACCGTCGCCGCGATGACGGCCCAGTAGTTGATCTCAGGATTCATGCCCCGCACACTACTCCTCGCTTAGCCGGTGGTCGAGCCTGTCGAGACCAGGGTCAACCCTTGAGTCCCGTCTGCGCGAGCCCCTCCACGAACTGGCGCTGCGCGATCACGAAGACGATGAGCACGGGGAGTGCGGTCATGGTGGCAGCGGCGAGCTGCACGTTCCACAGTTGTCCGCCGTACGCGTCGGTGTAGCGCGTGAGCGCCTGGGGCAGCGTGAACAGCTCGGGTGACTGGAGGTACACGGTCGGCTCGAGGTACAGGTTCCAGATGTGGAGGAACGTGAAGATCGCAACGGCGGCCAGAGCACTCGTGGCGAGCGGCATCGCGATGCGCCACCAGATCGACACGCGCCCGAGTCCGTCGAGGCGGGCGGCCTCCTCGAGTTCGACCGGGAGCGTGAGGAAGAACTGCCGCATGATGAAGGTCGCGAGCACGCTCGGCGCCCCGAAGGTCGAGACGAGCAAGATGGGCCAGTGGGTGTCGATGAGGCCCAGGCCGTTGAAGATCTGGAACAGCGGCACGATCGTCACCTCGCTCGGAATGAGCAGGCCGATGAGCACGACGAGAAACAGCAGATTCTGCCCGCGGAACCGGATGCGCGCGAAGCCATAACCCGCGAGCGATGCGACGGCCATCGTGCCGACGGTGACGATCACGGAGATGTAGAGCGAGTTGAAGTACTGCTGCGCGAAGGGCTGCATCTCGAACGCCTTGACGTAGCCGTCGAGGGTGGGATTCGCCGGCCACAGCGTGGGAGGGAACGCGAAGATCTCGGTGATCGGCTTGAGTGACGACGTGATCATCCACCACGTGGGCAGCACGAACGGAATGGACATGATCGACAGCGCAACGAAGAACAGGATGCGACGGCCGAGGTGCGACTTAGTTCTCATAGAACACCCACTTCTTGCGGAGCTGCCACTGCACGACAGTGAGTGCGAGCACGATCAGGAACAGCACGATCGACAACACCGATCCGTAGCCGAACTCGCCGAACAGGAACGCCTGCTGGAACAGGTAGTAGACAAGCACCGTCGTCGAGATGCCGGGGCCGCCCTGGGTGAGCACGGCGATCTGGGCGAAGACCTGCAGGGAGCCGACGATCGTGATGATGAAGGTCAGGAGGATGGTGGGGGAGATGAGGGGGATGGTGATGCGGGCGAAGATCGTGCGCGAGTTCGCGCCATCCACTCGCGCAGCCTCCTGCAACTCTTGCGGCACGCCCTGCAGCGCGGCGAGGAACAGGATCATGTTGAGGCCGACGTTCTTGAAGACCTGCACGATGACGACGCTCGCCATCGCCGTCGGACCCTCGCGGAGCCAGTTGGGTCCGTCGATGCCGACGACCTGGAGCGCACCGTTGATGCCTCCGTTGTCTTGAAAGAGAAAGCCCCAGACGATGGTCCACGCCACGAGCGAGACGACGACGGGTGAGAAGAAGAGGGTGCGGAAGAACGTGATGCCCCGCATCGAGCGGTTGAGCAGCACCGCGAGCACGAAGGCGAGCGCGATGTTGAAGAAGACGAGCGAGATCGAGAACACCGCGGTCGACTGCATGACCGGCGCGATCTGCGGGTCGGCGAGAAAACGCTCGAAGTTGTCGACGCCGACGAAGGTGAAGGTGCCCGCGAGCACGTTCCACTCGTGAAAGCTGAAGTAGACGACGAGTGCGAGCGGAAAGAGCACGAACGCCAGGATGCCGAGCACCTGGGGTGCGACGAAGAGGTAGCCCGAGAGTGAGTCCCGCTGCTGGTGAGTGAGGCGGCGGCGACCGCCGGACCGGGCCGAAGCCCGGTCCGACAGCACCGTGGTGGGAAGAGTCACGAAGGTTACTTCTCCAGGAGGGGATCGACGGCGTCACACACGCTCGTGAGCACGGCGGGGATGTCAGCATCCGCCGTCCACATCGCGTCGAGTGCGGCGCGCACTGTCTGGCCGATCTTGGCGGAATCGGTGTGGCTCGGTCGAACCACTCCGGTCGAGATTCCCGGCACGACGACATCCTCGATCTGCTCTGCGGTGAGCACGGGGTTGGCGGCGGCGAGTGTCTCTGCGTTGAGCTGCGAGTTGCGCGCCGGCGGGAACCACTGCGCGAGCTTCTCGGAGTTCTCCGGGTTGGTGAAGTAGGCGAGGAAGTCGGTCGCGACCTGGGTGTAGTCACCCTGAGCCATCACACCGATGCCGGCCTGACCGACCATCGAGTAGTCGCCGGCCGGACCCTCGGGGAGCGGCAGGAGGTTGAACTCGAATCCTGCCTCCGGGAGCAGCGACGCACGCGAGATCTGGGTGATCGTGAAGGCGGACTCGCCGGCGAAGAAGTCCGCCGTCGTTCCGGGGCCGGGCATCGACTTCGAGGTGAACGCTGCGTCGTGCAGAAACGCGAAGGCGTCGGCCATCTCGGGAGAGTCGAACTGGCACGTCGCGCCATCCTCACTCCATGGGGCAGCGCCCCAGCCGAGCCAGACGACCGCGAGGTTGTCCCAGGTGACGTAGTCGAAGTCGCGCACGACGAACCCGGCCTTGCCGGTCTTCGCGTTGACTGCGGCTCCCACCTCGGAGATGCCCTCCCAGTTCCACTTGCCCGCGGCCTGCAGTTCAGCGGATGACGGCTGGCCGGCCTCCTTGAGCAGGTCCTCGTTCGCGAACATCACGAACGGCGAGGTGGAGAAGGGGTAGGCGATGAGCTGGTCGTCGGCCTTCCACAGCGCCGTCGCCGCGTCGTTGAGGTCGTCGAACTCGTAGCCCTCTGTGCTCTCGAGCGTCTCCTGAACCGGTGCGAGTGCGCCACTCGACACGAAGTCGGGTGCGGCGTTCTCGAGGATCCAGGCCAGGTCGGGGGCCTTGCCGCCCGCGATCTGCGTCGTGAGGGTCGTCGTGTAGTCCTCGAAGGGAAGCGGGTCGAAGGTGATCGACTTCACTTCGGGGTGATCGGCGATGTACGCGTCGGCGATCTCGTCGAACAGTGCGAGCTGGTCTTCATTGGCGGTCCACACCGTCATGCGAAGCTCGACGTTCTCGGGTGTGGGCTCTGCGCCCGCGCAACCGGACAGGACAAGCGAAGCGGTAGCTAGCAGTCCAGCCGCGGTCAGCAACTTTGCTGATCTCATGGTGTCTCTCCTCGTTCAATATCCGGTGACGTCGGGCCAGTGCAGCTCGACACCCCGGCGGATTAGCAGGGATTGGAACTCCTCAAGCAATCGGGGAGTGTGGCGGACCGCGCGGGGATCAGTCGCGCGGTCCAAACAGAAGGCCGCTAGCCAGCCCGCTGCTTCGCCGATGTTCCACTCCACGGGGTGGAGCCGGAAGGCGCCGTTCGTGATGTGGGTGGTACCGACGTTTTTGCCCGCGGGGAGCAGGTTGTCCAGGCGAACCGGGATCAGCGCTCCGAGCGGAATCTCAAACGGCGCCGAAGCGACGTCGATGTAGTTGTCCCCACCGGTGGAGGGGTGCAGGTCGATGCGGTACATGCCGACCCCGACCGTGTCCGCGAAGGTCGCCGGTCGCCCGTGCCCGCGCACGGCGATCGAGAGGTCACCCTCGACGACCGTGTACTCCGCGACGATGCGTCGGGATTCCCGAATGTACGGCGCCTGGGCCAGACCGTCGGTCGTGCCGGTGATGTCGCCGCGCAAGCGGAGTCCGGGCCATCCAGCGCCGCCGTCGGGGCGGGGCGCCTCGGTCTGCAGCCAGTAGAACATCGAGTAGCTCAACTGGCGTGCGGCTTCGAGATGCCGGGCCTTGGTCGCCGCGTCGACGTCGATGATCGAGCCGCCGAGGTAGTCGATCATCGGCCAGTTCACGAGAACGAGGTCACTGGGCAGGTGGCCCGGTTCGAGCATTTTCTGCGCGAGGATGCGACGGAAAATCCACAACTCGTCGTCGCCGCCGCCCGCCCGCTGGTCCGCGAGTTGAGCGAAAGGATCGTCGTCGATCGTGGGCGTGAAGCTGCGCGTGACGATCTCCAGGGTGCGCGGATGCGGCGCGGTGAGGCTCAGCATCGGTGCGCCCCAGAACTCCGGCTCGAAGGTGCGCCAGTAGTCGTAGTCTTTCGGCTTGTCGATCGTGTGGTCTTCGCCGTCGATGTGGTCGACGACGAAGCACCAGGAGAAGGCCTGCACGTTGTCGGGGTCGCCAACCTCGGGGGCGCTCGGCTCGCCGGTCTGCGCGCGGCTCTCGGTGCCGGTGACGTACTCGGCGCCGGTGAGGGGCAGGAGGTCACCGAGCTCGGTCGCATCGAGCACGTACGCCGCCTCGACCGTGATGCTCTCGCCGTCGTGCTCGAGCGTGACGGAGGTGACCCTCGTGTCGTCGACCGTGGCCGCGACGGGAGCGTAGGGCTTGAGGATCGTGAGCTGCTGCGAGCCGACCCACGGAGCGAGCAGGGAGTCGATGACGGCGACGGCGACGCGGGGCTCCGCGCACAGGCGGCTGACGAGACCGGCGCCGGGGTTGAGCGCTTTCTGTGCGCGTGCCTGCCCGGTGAGCGGGTAGTTGTCGCGGTAGTACTCGCGGATGCCCTCACGCAGCTCCCGGTACGACGCTGTCACGCCGAACTGTTCAACCCAGGTGTGCTCGTCCATCGGAACGGCCTGGCTAGTGAGCTGCCCGCCGAGCCAGTCGTACTCTTCGGTGAGGATCACGCGCTTGCCGCCCCGGAGCGCGGCGAGTGCTGCGGCGACGCCGCCCATGCCTCCGCCGACGATGAGGATGTCGGTAGTCACAGTCTTCACATTCTTCACAGTCGTCACAGGGTTCCGCCTTCGCGAGGGGCCGCGAGGGTCGAGCCCTCGACGATGGAGCAGGGGAGCAGTTGCTGCACGGGTATCCGCTCGGCACCGCGCGTGCCGTTCATGAGCTGGTCGAGGAGGGCGACGGCGCGCGAACCGAGTTCGGGGCGCGGGGCGCTGAGTCGCGTGTAGTCCAGTGCGTGCGCGCTCGGTCGCACGCGCTCGCCGAGCACGACGATGGAGAGCTGCTCTGGCAGGCTGACCCGGTTGGCAACGGCGAGATCGACGAGCGCCTGGGCGTGACCGGGATCCTCCACGAAGAGCACGGTGGGCTGGGCGTTCCGGATCGCGGCCCAGTCGCTCGCGAGGTCGGAGCCGTCGGTCACCCGCTCGTCGAACCCGGCGATGACGGACTCGAGCCCGGCACGGCGGTCACGACTCGCCTCGGCGTCGAGCGCGAGGTGCAGGTAGAAGAACCGGGTGTGGCCCTTCTCTTTTGCCTGGCGTGCGAGCGTGGCGGTCGCCGTGACGTAGTCGACGCCGACGAAGGGGATGCGTCCATCGGCGCTGTCGCGGCGTCCGATGGCGACGAAGGGGTACTCGCTGTCGACGAGTCGGGTGAGTTCGGCGGTGTCCATCGCGCGGCCGAGGAGGAGGCATCCATCCGCGAGGCGAAGCCGGTTCTTCTCGTGGAAGATCTGCCGGCGACCATCGACCACGGGCGCGCTCGTGAACATGAGCAGGTCGACGCCCGTGCTCTCGGCCGCGCTCTCGATGCCCATGAGCAGGGGAGTGTAGAAGTCTGATGTCTCGTTCGGAAAGGCGTGTTCGTAGGTGAAGATGCCGACGAGGTTGTTGCCGACGCCGGCGAGGCTGCGAGCGGCCGGGTCTGCCACGTAGGTGGTCTCGCGAATGACGTCGAGCACCCGAGCGCGGGTCGAGTCAGGAATTCGAGTGGATGCCCCGGCCTTGCCGTTGAGCACGAGCGACACGGTCGCCTGGCTCACGCCCGCGAGCTCAGCGATGGTGCGCTGGGTGACTCGCTGCGACTTCTGAAGCGTCATTGCTCTGCTCTTTCTTCACTGAAAGGGGGTAATGCGTATTACCTAGAGGGACGGTAGCCGGTAATACGTATTAGCACCAAACATTGTCGAAAAATTTCTGCAAACAGGTGGCCAAGCCCGTCTCGCCCGGTGATCGAGCTTGCCTCTCACCGGTGATCGAGCCTGTCGAGATCAGGCCGGAACGGCCCCTGCCTCGGCCGCCTACTGAACGTTCGGCGACCACTCGCCAAACAGCGCGAACACGCCGACGCTGGCCGCGAGCGGAACGAACCCCACCGCGAGCGCGATGCTGGCGAGCACCTTGCCGCGGTTCTTGCGGAACAGAGCGATGACGCCGAGACCGATGCCGACGAAGTCCAGCGCGATGGAGACTACGACGCCCACGATGAGAGCGGTGAAGATTCCGACGAAGACCGAGGGAAGAGGGCTTTCATTGGACACGTAGTCGCTAGCCGTGACTACTCCCACGATGACGATCACGATCGGCGCCACGTACGACAGGATCACGAAGATGAGCGCAGCGATGGCCGTGCCATTTGCCGGCTGCTTAGCGGGAGCGACTAGCTCCGCGGAGGTCACTGTCCGAATCCGCCGATCGCGGAACCGAAGACCCCGAAGATGCCGATGCTCACGGCGAGCGGGATGAGCCCGAGCACGATCGCAACGATGGCGAGCACCTTGCCGCGGTTCTTGCGGAACAGCGCGACGACGCCGAGGATAAGCCCGAAGAAGTCCAGCCCGATGGCGACGATCGCGGCGATGATGATGGCGATGGCGCCGCCGATCACATACCCGCCGACGTTGCCCTGCTCAGCGCCGTAGTTGTTGGCGACCACGAGTCCGACGATGACGATGGCGATCGGAGCCAGGTACGACAGGATCACGAGCACGAGCGCCCAGATCGCGGTGCCGTTGGCGGGTCGTTTCGCGGGCGTCTGCTCGGTCTCCTCGACGACGATCTCGGCGGGTTGGTCAGAGGCGGGGCTGATGTCGGTCATGGGTGTCAGGGTAGCGGTTGGGCGGGTTCCATTGCGCCAGTCCGCGACCGCCACCTCCCCAACAGCAGCACCGCCGCTCCCAGGCAGAGTGCTCCGGTGACCGCGAGCGGCAAGTCGAGTCCCCACTCCGTGACGCAGAACGCCGGAATGAAGGTGAGTGCTGCCGCCAGCGCCACGATGAACGGGGGCGGGGTGATCCCGACCTCGCGCGGGGCCTCCCACCGGCCCACGGCGAACGACAGCGCGAAGAGGGCAGCGAACACGATCACGAAGAAGATGGGCCGCGACATCCACCAGCCTGGTGACCCCGGCGTGGGGGAAGCACCCGGAATGAGCAGGGCCACGCCCGACAGGGCGATGATGAGCGGCAGGTGCCACAGGTAGATGGTCATGAGCCGAGTGCCGACCAAGAACACCACGGCACGGGCGGCGTGCGTGTTCATGAGCCGCGACAGGGCGGGCTTGAGTGCGCGAAGGATGCAGGCCTGCGCAACCGCCAGCAGCACGAGCGGCAGCGTCGGCGGGTTGAGGTTGGCGAGCATGTCGTTGGAGTACCAGCCGTCGGGGAGCGTCACCGCGGCCATCACGACATATGCGCCCGCGGCGAGGCCGAACAGCTGCCAGCCGTTGCGCGCCGCGAACCAGCCGTCGGCGTACCAGAAGCCGATCTGCTGCACGAGGATCCACACGAAAAACAGGTTGGCGAGCCCGACCTCCGAGACCCCGGTGGTGAAGCGCAGCGCGTCGACGAGCACAACACCGGCGAGCAGCACGAGGAGTGTCGCGCGCGGGGCGCGTGCGTGCCATCCAGCCATGATCGGAACGAAGGCCTGGCACAGGGCGTAGGCCGCGAGAAACCAGAGCGGAAGGCCCGCACCGACGATGACGACGTCGAGCAGCTCCTTGTCGACGCCGACGAGGCGGGCGACGCCGATGACCGCGACGTAGAAGATGAACAGGGGGAGTGCGGGCTGCGCGAGACGGAGCACCCGGTTGCGCACGTACTGCGACGCACCTTCGCCACGACGCTGCAGGCTGCGCCACGCGGTGAGGGACGCGAAGCCACCCACGACGAAGAACAGGGGCATGATCTGGCCGGCCCAGGTCGCGAACGGAAACCAGGTCTGCTCCTCGAGCGGCTTTGACACCACGAGGCCGCCAGCGGCATCGAAGCCGACACCGACCATCATGAGATGGATCGCGACCACCAGCACGACACAGAACACTCGCGCGATGTCGAGGGTCAGGTCGCGCTTCGAGATATCGATGCTGGATGCGCGGGGTGCGGTTCGGGGCCGGGCCTCGTTGCTCGTCATCCCGACACTCTATCTTTTGCTCAACTTTTGGCACAGACTGCTCGTGTGAAACGACCTGTCTACGCGCTCGCCGCACTCACGCTGCTGCTCGCGGGCTGCGCAAGCGCCCCCGAGCCGACGCCGACACCCAGCACCGAACCGATCGCCGCGGCAGAGACCTGCAAGCAGTGGTCCAACCTGGTACTCACGCCGATCGCCAACGCCACCGTCGCATTCATCGACGGACGCATGGCGGCACAGGAGGTGGAAGGCATCGGTCGCACCACCGCCGAAGCCCTCGATCTCATCGTCGTCGAGCCGGGCGGCGACCTCGCCTTTGCCATTGACACGGCCCGCGACATCCCCGACGACGAGCTCGTCAGCCCCGGCGAAGTCGACTCTGAAGCGTGGGCCTTTGCCGCGGGCGGCGTCGAGAAGGCCTGCAGCGACGCGGGCGCCGAAGTCTGGGTGAACATGTGGACCGGCGGATGAAGCGCCTGATCCTCGTGGCTGCCGTGCTTGTTCTCGCCGGCTGCGCCGCGACCCCGGAGCCCGCACCCGTCGTGACGACCGCCCCTATCGCCGCGCAACTCACCTGCGACCAGTTCTCCACACTCGTCGAGACGCCGATCCACAACGCCAGGACCGGGCCGCAGGTGGCCGAGCTCCCGCAGGAGTACGTCGACGGGATGTACCGAATCGCCGCTCGTGCGCTGCTCCTCATCGAGGTCGAGCCCGGTACCGAGCTCGAGACGGCAATCGCCGGTGCACAGGCGCTCGTCGGGAGCGAAGACACCCTCGACTACCCGAACTTCGATCCGACGACCGCCGAGTGGCAGGGTGCGCGCGAAGCCGTGCTCGACGCGTGCCTCGCCGAGGGCATCGAGATGTACGCAGAAGGCTGGATCGGCGGCTAGACCCTGTTCAGGGTGACGTCGACCAGCGCGCCGTTCGACGCCACTGCAGTCATGAACGTGCAGTGCGGCTGTCGGCGCCGGTCGGTGGGCGAGCCGGGGTTGAGCAGGCGGAGTCCGCCCGGCGTCGTGGTATCCCACGGGATGTGGCTGTGCCCGAACACCAGCACGTCGGTGTCGGGGTAGAGGGAGTCCATGCGGTGCTCCCGCCCGACGGAGGCTCCGGTCTCGTGGACGACAGCGAACCGCACGCCATCGATCGTCTCGCGGGCGACCTCGGGCAGTCGCATCCGCAGCTCTTCTCCGTCGTTATTGCCCCAAACACCGAGCACTCGCGCGGCCCTGGCTTCGAGGGCGTCGAGCATTCCTGGGCTGACCCAGTCGCCGGCGTGGATGACGACGTCGGCACGCTCGACCGCCTCCCACACGCTCGGGGCGAGGTCGCGTGCCCGCTTGGGAATATGCGTGTCGGCGAGCAGCAGGAGCGAGGTGGGCATGGTGCGACCCTACGCTCCCGTACACAGCAAGAAGCCGGGCGACCCGTGGGTGGCCCGGCTTCCGAAGCTGCCGTTCAAGACGTTGGTGCCGCTATCCCTTTGCAGGCTTCGCACGCTTCTCAGCGCGCTTCTCCTTGAGCGACTTGGACGCCGCTGTCTTGGGGCTGGACTTCTTCGGTGATTTGTCTGCCATAAAAGGCTCCTTCCCTCGGAAGCACGATCGGCTTCAATACGCCGAGACTACGCCCTCCCCGCTGTGACGTAAACCGCGTGACGCCCCGCGGTGCACAACTCGACTTGTTCCGTGGTGCGCTCGGGCGCGTGCCCCTACGCTTGCCCCATGGAACGAGTTTCTCTCAGCCCCGAAGCAACCAAGCGAGCCACGATCATCGGTGCGATCACGCACGTGATGTTCGTCGCGGGTGCCTGGATCGGCCTCAGCGCCGCCGTGCTCTTGTTCGTCGTCGCGCTCTCGAGTCCCGACGAGAGCGAGCTCATCGCTCAGGAGGGTTACGGACTGGATGCAGCAACCGGCACGCTCCTCGCCGTGCTCGCCGTCGTGGTCGGCCTTGGCATGCAGGTGGGTGCTGTTCTTCTGAGCGGCCGCTGGTTGAAGCTGGGCGGATTCCGCGCGCCGTGGGGCACCACCTGGAGCGCGCTCGGCATCAGCATTGCCATCGACCTGCTGCTGAGCAATGTGCTCACGGTCGTGAACTTCATCACGTCAGACATCGAGTCCCCTCTCGTCGGAATCATCTCCGTGGTTGTGTCGTTGGGTGTTGTGGCGGCTGTGGGCGGCTTCATCTGGCGCTGGATGGCGACGGTGTTCCGAGCTCCCGCGCCTACGATCGAACCCGTACCCACCTCATAGGTCCCACGCAAGGAGAACTCATGCCCCTCGAAGGCGACTACGCCCCCGGAACATCGGACTGGGCGCGCAAGCAGACCGAGCTCTACCTCGCGTCGGGCGGCACGGAGGGCACCGACCTGCGCGGAATGCCTGTCATCCTCCTCACTACCGTCGGGGCGAAGACTGGAAAGCTGCGCATCACGCCGCTCATGCGTGTCGAGCACGAGGGCACCTACGCGGTCGTTGCCTCGCTGGGCGGGGCTCCGAAGCATCCGGTCTGGTACTTCAACATCGTCGCGCAGCCGCACGTCGAGTTGCAGGACGAAACCGTGAAGCGTGACTATCTCGCCCGCGAAGTGACGGGGGAGGAGAAGGCACTGTGGTGGGAGCGCGCGATCGCCGCCTACCCGCCCTACGCCGACTACCAGCTCAAGACGGAGCGCCAGATCCCGGTGTTCGTGCTGGAGCCACTGGCCGCTGAGTAGTCGGGCCGCTGCCGCCCGGCCCAACACTGAACCACCGGTAAGGTTCCATTCATGACGATCCCGGGGGCGCGCAAGCCACAGCGTCCGCGCGCTGAGACCATCCGCCGCCGGGAGGACATCCTGAGGGCGGGTCTCGCGACGTTCGGCAGCAAGGGCTTCAAAGCGGGTTCGCTCGCCGACGTCGCCGAACAGGTCGGCATCACCCAGGCGGGGGTTCTCCACCACTTCGGCTCGAAAGACAAGCTCCTTCTCGACGTGCTCGATTACCGCGACGCGGCCGACGTCGAGAATCTCGAAGGCCAGCACATTCCGGGCGGGCTCGACCTGTTCCGCCACCTCGCGACGACCGCGCGGCTCAACGCCGAACGCCCCGGAATCGTGCAGGCCTACGCGGTGCTGTCCGCCGAGTCGGTGACCGCCGGCCACCCCGCCAAGGAGTGGTTCCGCCATCGGTACGAGCAGTTGCGCCTCGAGGTCTCCGAGGCTCTCGAGATCGTCTGTGCGAAGGATGACCCGCCGACAGCCGACGCGATCGACAATGCCGCGGCGGCGATTCTTGCCGTGATGGACGGCCTCCAGGTGCAGTGGCTGCTCGAACCCGACGCCGTCGACCTCGCGCGGTCCACGGCTTTCGCGATCGAGGCGATCCTCGCGCACGCCATCGAAGGGCACGAGCGCGAGGGGTTCTAGGCGGGACGGGGTCGACAGGCTTGAGCTGGTCTCGACAGGCTCGACCTGGTCTCGACAGGCTCGACCTGGTCTCGACAGGCTCGACCACCGGCACCCACCGGCGGCCACCCTCAGGGTCTATTCGGGGGTTACCCCGATAGCCGGTTGCATCCATGATTGCGAAGCTGGATGCATGACTGATTCGACAACCACCACCACCCGCCTGAGCCGCCCCCGCGACGGCCGCATCATCGCCGGCGTCTGCGCCGGTATCGCTCGCCGCTTCGGCTGGAGCGTCGGACTCGTGCGCCTGCTGACCGTGCTGAGCGTCTTCATCCCCGGCCCGCAGGTCATCATCTACCTCGCGCTCTGGCTGCTCATCCCGGCAGACAAGTAAGCGCGGTCACAGTGACCCGCAGTCCTAGCGCTCGTCGAGTCCGAAGAAGTCGGTGAGCGCGAGGGTGATCTCGGCGCGGGCATCCTCGGTCGAGACCGTCGCTTCGCCATCGCCCGCCTGGTCGCCGTAGTCGCCGAAGCGTGCGTGGTTGGAGCCCTCGATCGTGACGTACTCGGTGGATGCCGGCAGTTCGCCCGCCGCGCTCGACACCTTCTCGGGCGTGCTCAGGCCGTCATCCGAGCCGACGATGCTGAGCACCCGAAGGTCGGAACCCGAGAGGTCGTTGGCGCAGTAACTGCCGAACAGTACGAGGCCGGCGACCTCGGGGCTGTCGGCGAGCATGCACGCCTTGACGCCGCCGAGCGAGTGACCGCCGACGAACCACTCGTCCACGCCGGGGGCGTCCACGGCGAAGTCGTCGAGGGTGCGGAAGTCGAAGAACGCCAGGTTGAGCGTCGGCTTCGTGATGACGACCGTGACGCCCGACTCCACGACGCCCGAGAGCTTGTACAGGTAGGCGTAGGGGTCGACCTTGGCGCCGGGGATGAACAGGAGTCCTTCGCCGGTCGCACCCGCCACCGGCTCCATGACGATCGACTGGTCGGTCGAGGTGATGGTGATGTCGTCGTTCTCCCAGGCGAGGAGCGCCTGCTCCCGCTCGCCCCGCATGACGAGGTTCGCGTAGAACAGGAACGCGACGGCGAGCAGCACGACAACGGCGAGAAGGGCAAGAAGAACGGAACGGATGCGACGCATGAAATCATCATCGCACCCGCCCGACCCACTATTCGAACCACCCTGGCGGGTCGCGAGTGCGCCGTGGGCGGACAGATGACTGCAGTTTCCGGCCGCGGATGTAGCCTGATGCCATGCGCATGCTGCACACGCGACTCGTCGCCTTCACGGCTATCGCTCTCGTCGTGCTCGCCCTCGGCCAGGGCCAGTCGGCCACGGCCCTCGTTGCGGGTCTCGCGGCTCTCGCGATTGCGACGGTCATCCTCGCGCAGCGCAGGGGCGCCCTCGTGCTGCGGGTTCAACTCGGAACCCGCGCTCGGGAACACCGCCAGCTCGTGACGGCCACGCCGTCGCCCGCACACCCCAACACCGCCGGTCGCACGCGTTCGCGCGCGCCCGGGCAGTCGGCTCCGGCCGCATAGGGCTGTTCCGCATCGGCGGAATGGACAGCGGCCACACGGCCATCCATCCCACCGACTGTAAGGACACCTTGTGGATTTCTATTCGTTCGCGCCCATCGCCGCGATTCTCGACCTCGCCTACGCGGGCGTCACAGCTCTCTCGACCCTCGTCGCACCGTTCGCAGGGGATGCCGCGGCAGCCCTCGCCGTCGTACTGCTGACCCTCATCGTGCGCACCGGGCTCATCCCGGTAGGTATCTCGCAAGTGCGCGCCGAGTTCACCCGGCGGCGCATCGCGCCCCAACTGCAGGAACTCCAGCGGCGCTACAAGAAACGCCCCGAAGTGCTGCAGGAGAAGATGATGCAGCTCTACCGCGATGAGAAGGCCTCGCCCTTCGCCGGGATGCTGCCCGCCCTCGCCCAGGCACCGGTGCTGTCGATCGTCTACGGCCTGTTCGTTCTCGCGGTGATCAACGGGCACGCCAACGCTCTGCTCGGAGGGCACCTGTTCGGCGTGACACTCGGCACCTCGCTCGTGAGCGGAGCAGCGGGCTGGGGCGGCGTCCCGGTGTTCGCGGGGCTCCTCCTCGTCATCGGGGTCGTCGCCTGGTTCAGCCGTCGGTCATCACGCACGCTGGCAGCGCTGGACGAGACGGCGACGCCACAGGCGCAGTCGCTCGGCCGCTGGCTCAGCTGGCTGCCGTTCATCACGGTGATCTTCGCAGGCGTAGTGCCGCTCGCCGCCACGATCTATCTCGCCGTAACGACGACGTGGACGTTCGTGGAGCGCGCGATCCTGCGACGCGCCCTGAGGCCTACAGGCTGACGGTACGGTTCTCGCCGACGTCCGGCTGCTGCTTCGTGATGAGGGCCTTCGCGACCTCGAAGGCTCGCACGATGCCTGGCTTGTCCACTGACCAGTACTCGGCTGTCGTTGCATCCACTCGTAGAAGCGCGACAGCCGGGTCGTCTTTGCCGCCCTCGAACCACGCTTCGACGAAGGGATTCCACAACTGGTCGATACGCGTCTCGTCGTGGTCTACGGTCGCGGTGCCGGCGATCGACAGGTAGCTCTTTCCATCGGAGAGCGCGACGTTGACCTGCGGGTCGCCCGCGACGTCGGCGGTCTTCGGGCTGGGGTCTGCGGTGAAGAACCACAGCGACCCTTCGAACGGGGTGTCGAGCACGGCAAGCGGCCGGGAGTGCAGTTCGCCGCTCGCGCTCACCGTGGTGAGGGTGGCGATGCGGGTGCCCGAGATGATGGTGCGGATGATGTCGAAATCGTTGTCACTCATGCTTCGACGCTAGGCACGCACGGTGCGCAGCAACAGGTCACTCAGGAGACCGGAAGAAAACTTTCGCGCGAATGTCGAAATAGCTGTGGCGCCACTCGACGCACTGTCGTACCGTTCCACAACACAAGGAGGAATCATGCGTTTCATACTTTTTATCTGCGAAGACCCCTCGGCCGAGACCTACAACCCCGCGGAGGACAACATCGGCGAGTGGGTGGAGTCGCTGGGGCGTAACTCGATCATGGGTGACCGGCTGCGTCCTGCCGCAGAGGCGGTGACGGTGCGCCGACGCAACGGCGAAGTCTCGGTCACCGACGGTCCCTTCACGGAGTCGAAGGAGCTCATCGCCGGTTTCGACGTCATCGACGTGGCGGACCAGGCTGAGGCGATCGAGATCGCTGGCCGTCACCCCATGGCCCGCTTCGGTCGTGTCGAAGTGCGCGCGTTCTGGCCGTTGGGGCTCTAGGCGGTCTTCAGCACGTTCGCGGTGAATCCCTGCACCCGCTGCAGGAGCGCCGTGGCGCGCGATGCGACGATCTCGGTCGGCTCGGGCTGCATCGGCTGCTTCGGCGGCAGGATGCGAATGATGTGCGAGCAGGCCAGATCGTCGCAGATGTAGGTGCCCACGGTGTTGCCGTCGCGACCGGCTTGTCCCGCGCGGGGAGCCGAGAAGAGCGTGACCTGATCCGACGGCTGCGGCGTGCGGCACAGCGAGCACATCGCGGTGATGCCGTGGGTCAGTGACACCTCGGAGGCACGCAGAACGACGCCGACCGGTCGGTCATTGACCCAGTGCACGAGGTAGCCGCGGTGCGGGGATCCCGGATCGCGCCACCCCAGGTATTCACGGGCATCCCAGATGACCTCGTGGAGGCCGGGAAGGGGCATCCGGTCGATCTCGCCCTTTGTCGCGTTGACGAACGCGCCGCGGATCTCTGATTCGGTGAGCGGCTTCACAACTCGAGGGTACAGCTAGAGCGCGCGCAGCTTCTCGAGGAGCGGGCCGGCCGCTTCGTCGAGAAAACGCTGCTGGCCCTCGTCGCCGACCTGTACGAGCGCGATGTCGGTGAAGCCCGCGTCGATGAAGGCGCGAAAGCTCTCGGCGATCTTGTCGAGGTCGGGGCCGCAGACGATGGCTTCGGCGACGTCCTCGGGGCGCACGAACTGGCTCGCGCCCTCGAACCCCGCGGGAGTCGGCAGGTCTGCGTTGACAGCCCAGCCGCCGCCGAACCAGCGGAACTGGTCGTGTGCCTTGGCGATGGCCGCCTCCTCGCTCGGGTCCCAGCAGATCGGGATCTGGCCGATCTTGCGCGACGCACCGCCGTCGTGGGCCTTGTCCCAGCCGTCGACGATCTCCTTCTCGGGAGTCGTCGCGATGAGGTGGTCTCCGAGCGGGGCGAAGCGCTCGATGCTGTGCTCGCCAGAGACGGCGAGCCCGATCTCGACGGGTGCCGCGTCCCAGATGCGGGCGGAGTCGACGCGAAAGTACTCGCCCTCCCACGTGACGAGCTCGCCGGTGTGCAGCTCACGGATGACCGTCACCGCCTCCTCGAGCATGTCCTGCCGCACCGCGACGCTCGGCCAGCCCTCACCGACGACGTGCTCGTTGAGGTTCTCGCCGGAGCCGAGGCCGAGGATGAAGCGCCCCTCGGCGAGCAACTGCAGCGTTGCAGAACTCTGCGCGATCACCGCGGGGTGGTAGCGCATGGTCGGGCAGGTGACGAAGGTGGCGAGCTCGACACGCTCGGTCGCCTGCGCGACCGCTCCCAACAGGGTCCACGCGTTGGGGGCGTGACCTTGCTCGACGATCCACGGCGAGTAGTGATCGCTCGAGACCTCGAAGTCGAATCCGAGGCGCTCCGCGTCGACCGCGTAGCCGACGAGTTCGCGGGGGCCGCTCTGCTCGGTCATGAGGGTGTAGCCGAAACGTGTCATGCATTCCACGGTGCCCCGTGAGTGGATGATCCGACAGGTGCTCGAGCCGACATTCAGGCTATTGGCGGGTTGGCCGCGAGGTGGGGCGCAGTGAGCTAGATACCGCGGTCGACCATGTCGAGGAGTCGTTCGGTCATGTGATCGATGACGGGGTCGGTGAGGCCGCGCAGGGGGCCGTCGATGACGAGCATGCCGAGTCCGTGCACTGTGGCCCAGGCGAGCAGCTCGGCGTTCGGGCGACGCTCGGCGGGGAGCACACCGGCATCCACGAGCTCGTCGAGCACGCCGCCGAGCACCTGGAACGGCGTCAGACCGTAGGCACCGATCTTGGTGGGGGATCCGGAGTTGGCGAGGTTGTCGGGCACAGTGAACGCCGCGCGAAACAGTCCCGGCTGCTCTCGTGCGAAGCGGAGGTAGCCGGTGCCGACACCGCGCAGGCGCTGGCGTGCGTCAGCGGCCGGGTCGCCGGAGGGGGCGACAGCGTCACGACCTCCGACCATGGAATCGGCCGCGAATCCCTGAGCTGCGCCGGATACCGCGACGAGGAGCGCCTGGCGGTCGGCAAAGTGACGGTAGGCGGCGTTGGGGGAGACCCCGGCCTGCCGCGTTGCCTCGCGGAGGACTATCGCGTCGGGTCCGCCGGCCTGGGCCATGTCGATGCCCGCCGACAGCAATGCCTGTCGGAGGTCGCCGTGGCGATACGTGTCACGCGCTGTCGCAGCGGTCTCGCTCATCGGGCTCCAACGGTCGGAATTCACGGGCCAACCTTGTGGACAGTGTACACATCAGGCATGCGCGCGGCCATCCGACCCCGGCGGGCACAGATTATCGTGTAGTTCGCCGTGGTGCCAGTCCATGCGCGCGAATTGTTTTCGGAGTTAGATTAGTCGACCCAAAAAATTTCTCACTCCGAACGGGGGCTTTTCTCGTGGGACGTCTTGCCTATGGATACGGCAACCTCGAAGTGGACATCGACGATCGGGTGCTCTCGCACCTGCAGATTGTTATCGTTGCCAAGCTCCGCCGCAATGAAGGCTTCATGCTGACCTGGACTGACGAGCCAGCCGTCGGCGATGGACGCAGCAGTGTCTGGCTGCACCAGTCGATCCCGCTTTACTTCAAGTACGACTCGTCGACCCCGCCGCACATCAACCGCGCCTGGCTCGAAGCTCTCACCGTCTCGGCGAGCAGCGCTGCCGGGCTCCGGATCGTCGAAGAGCCCCGCGAATAATCACTCGAACTCGTCGAGAGCGAACTTCGTGGTTCCGGACTGCACGAGCGGCCGGGGAACCCCCACGAGCAGCGTCTTGCGCTCGAGGTCGAGCAACAGCTCGCTGTCGAGTGGTTCCGGCAGATCCGACTCCTCCGACGCGCTCGCGATCTGGCTCGCCGGACCGATGAGCACAGAAGCGTCACCGAGAGATCCGTTGGCGTGCACGATGGGAAAGTTGACGACGTCCGAACCGTTGGTTCGGGTGAGCGCGTCGGCGTAGTTGAGCACACCGGCGGCGATCGCGTCGCTCGTGAGGAATGAGCCACTCGCGTAGAAGACGCGTCTCATGCGAATCCCTTCGTCGTGTTCAACGGTATTCCCCTATGACTCACAAGAAACAGGTCTTGCAGAGCTCAGGGTGAAACGACAGAATGCGCCGCTGCTGTTGAATGGGTCGGTGAGTATTTCCCTTCTGCGTGACGATCTGAACTCCGCGGGCTTCGGCGTCGACGCGCTCGGTGCCCTGTGGGGTGTGGATGCCGCGGCCGCCCTGCACCGCGGCCAGCGTATCCCCGCCCAGCGCGCGCTCGCGAGCGTGGGTGGAGGCGGGCGGCTCGGCACTCTCGCGACGCTCTTCGTGCTGGGCGTGCCCGTCGCGCTCGAACGCGCTTCGGGCGCCTTTCCGCGGCTCGGAGTCGAGGGTGCCGCGGGTCTTGGGCTCGTCGCCGTCGAAGGTTCCACGGTGCGCCCGCTCCTCGACCTGCGGCCCTACAGCTTCACCGACGCGCGCGGCCCGGTCTCCTGGTGGATCGCGAGCGACCTCGGTGAGGTGGCGCTCGGCAGCGCGATTCCCGAAGGTCACGTTCTCGGGGTCGGCGGGGCATCCACGACCCTCTCCGGGCTCATGCTCCAGACCCCGGTCGGCAGCGTTCTCGACCTGGGCACCGGGTGCGGCATCCAGGCGATGCACGCGGCGCGGTTCGCGAACCGGGTCGTCGCCACCGACATCTCGGTGCGCGCACTCGAACTCGCCGCGCTCAACGCCGAGCTCAATGACATCCACTCGATCGAATTCAGGCTCGGGAGCCTCTATGAGCCGGTCGCGGGGGAGCGCTTCGACCGCATCGTCTCCAACCCGCCGTTCGTGATCACGCCGCGGGTCGAGGGTGTTCCCGCGTACGAGTACCGTGACGGCGGTCTCGTCGGTGACGCGCTTGTCGAGACTGTCATTCGCGGGGCCGTCGACCATCTCGAGCCCGGCGGCGTCGCCCAACTGCTCGGCAACTGGGAGTACACGGCCGAGCGCGACGGCCTCGACCGCGTCGCGGAGTGGACCGAGGGCCTCGACGCCTGGGTCGTCGAACGCGAGACGCAGGATGCCGCGCTCTACGCCGAGACCTGGATCCGCGACGGCGGCACGCGACCGGCGACGCCCGAGTTCGATGCTCTCTACGCGGCCTGGCTCGACGACTTCAGCGCGAGAGGCGTCACGGGCGTCGGCTTCGGGTATGTGACGCTGCGGGCCGCGACCGGACTTCGCCGTTTCGAACGCATCGACGGTGCCGTCGGCGGCAACCTCGGCCTGCACATCGCAACCTCGCTCGCCGCTCACGACTGGCTCACCGACGCGGTGCTCGAGCGCGCGTGCCTCACTGCCGCTCCCGATGTCACCGAGGAGCGCCACTACTGGCCGGGGGACGAAGACCCGACGGTGATCGACCTGCGTCAGGGCGGCGGCTTTGCACGCAGCATCCCCGCGGGCACGGCGCTCGCGGCAGTCGTCGGCGCGTGCGACGGTGAGCTGTCGATCGGGGCGATCTGTGGCGCCATCGCGCAGCTGCTCGAGATCGACGAGGCTGAGCTGCTCGCCGAGGTGCTGCCGAGCATCCGCGAACTGGTCTTCGTCGGGATGCTGCTGCCCTAGGCGGTGGCTCGCGGTTCTAGGCCGGGTTCTTCTCGAGGTATGCCGCGACGAGCGGGCAGGTGGCCTGCACGGTCTTGCCCGCTGCGCGGGAGTCTGCAACGGCTTGGGCGATGAGACTCGTCGCGAGACCGTGGCCGGTGAACTCGGCATCAACCTCGGTGTGGACGAAGGTACGCGTTGCCCCCTCGTCGCCGTAGAGCGCTTTGCCGATGACACGACCGTCGAGGTCGAGCACGTAGCGGCTGCGGTCGGGAACGGACTGGAAGGCGGGGGTGGGCTGGGTCATGCGGCGATCCTAACCCTCGCGAGTGACTTCACACCGCGCTCCCACCTTGCGCACAGCGGCTAGGGATTCCCGCTTGCCATGATCGAGGGATGTTCCGCCGCCACCCCGTGATCGCCGTCGTGGCTGTGGTGTACTTCGGATCCCTGTGCGTGCTGCTTCTCGGCCCGATGGCGGGAGCCAAGTCGACCTTCGTCGGGAGCCTCCTGGCCTTCGCTCCGACCGGAATACTCTTGGTCGTGCTGTTCGGTCGGCACCGCTGGCTCTCCGCTCTCTCGGTCGGCGCGCTCGCCGTCGTGTGGGTCGAACTGGCCTGCATCGTGTGGCGACCGGATGCCCCGTCGGTGCCCCTCGACCTCGTCGCGAGCCTCGCCGGGGTGACTGTCGGAGTTCTCGTCGGGCTCGCCATCACGGCGCGCAGAGCACCGGATCGCAGCACCGAGATTCCGTCCTTCACACGACTTTCCCAGACTGGTGGTTCAGGGTGGAGTCCAGAAAGACCGCAGGACTGAGCCTGAAAAGCGCGAATGTACCGCTATTCAGCCGCTCCATTGAAGTCCACGTAAGGCCCCGCCCGAGTCGGTGTGCCATGTCCACCTGCTCATAGATGTGCACCAACCCGCTGTACTGAGCTGCCCCCGGTAGCCGGTCATTGTGCATGTCTGCACGCAAGTTCTCGCGTGCGACGAAACGGAGTCCCTTACCCGTGCGTTCCCCCTTTTTACCGCTGCCTGACGTCCACCACCCCAAACAGCTCAAGCACCTCGGCTTCATGCGCGTCGACAAGCGCATGCTTGCCGCAGGAGCCCTCGGCTTCGCGACGATCATGATGAGCATCCCCACACTTCCCGCCTCGGCGGAGCTCGTCACCGAAGACGTCGTGACCGAGCAGGTGCAGACCTTTGTCGCCTCGAAGACGACGGCGGCCGACGTGACGACGGCCGCGCACGAGGACTACACGTTCTCCGAGTACTCGCTCGTCTATAACCCGGTGCGCGCCGATTCCCCAGTGGGCGACGGCTTCGGCTATCGGATCCCGCCGTGCGCCGGCTGCTCGAGCTACCACCGCGGCGTCGACTACAACCCGGGCAACGGAACAGCCGTGCGTTCGATCGCCGATGGCGTCGTGACCGAGGTCGGCAACCCCTCCGGATCCCTCGGCGTCTACGTCGTCGTCGCCCACCAGATCGGCGACGAGACGGTCAGCACGCTGTACGGCCACATGGCTTACGGCTCGATGAACCTCGGGGTCGGCAGCAAGGTCAAGGCGGGCGACACTGTTGGCCGCGTCGGCAGCACCGGCCAGAGCACCGGACCGCACCTCTACTTCGAAGTGCGCCTCAACGGCACGACCCCGGTCAACCCGATTCCCTGGCTCGCCGCGCACGTCAACAGCTAGGCGCGCCTCGCTCCGGGCGGTGCACCCCTGGGTGACACTGGGGGAATGGATTTCGAGGACCGCTACTCAGGCGACGTTCTCGCCGGCTTCACGCATCGCGCACCGCTCGCCAAGGCTCCCGAACTAGCCGCTGATCGCGATCTCGTTGTCGAGCTCGCGGCCGACGGCTTCGTTGGCGCCGTTGTGCGGGTCGAGCGCGGCATGGTCGAGCTCGAAGACCGCAACGGTCGCGTGCGCACCTTTCCGCTCGGCACCGGATTCCTCGTCGACGGGTCACCCGTCACGCTCGTCGTTCCGCGTGCCGCACCGGTGGGTCGAGGGCGCACAGCGTCGGGTTCGCTCGCCGTCGGCGACGTGAAAGCGCGCGTCGCGCTCCCCAGCAGGATCTTCGTTGAGGGCCGCCACGACGCCGAGCTCGTCGAGAAGGTCTGGGGCACCGACCTGCGCATCGAGGGTGTCGTCGTCGAGTACCTCGAGGGTGTCGACGACCTCGACGCGATAGTGCGGGAGTTTCAGCCCTCCAGCTCGCGGCGTCTCGGCGTGCTCGTCGACCACCTGGTGGCGGGATCGAAGGAGAGCCGCATCGCCGACGCCGTGGCGCGCGGGCCGTATGGTGCGCACGTGCTCGTTGTGGGACATCCATTCATCGACATCTGGCAGGCAGTCAAGCCGTCGAGCCTCGGGATCGCGGCGTGGCCGGTGATCCCGCGCGGCATCGAGTGGAAGCACGGCATCTGTGAGGCGTTCGGCTGGCCGCACGAGGAGCAGGCCGACATCGCCCAGGCCTGGAAGCGCATTCTCGGCCGGGTGAACACGTTCGCCGACCTTGAACCCGACCTGCTCGGCCGGGTCGAGCACCTCATCGACTTCGTGACGGCGCCGGCCGACTGAGCCGGTTTCGATACGCTTGCTGGCTTGATCGAACCGCTGGTTGAGTAGGCCGCCAGGGCCGTATCGAAACCCGCGACTACGGCCGCAGCAGCACCTTGATCGCACGGCGTTCGTCCATGGCCGCATAAGCCTCGGCGACCTCGCTGAGCGGGAGCTCGAGGTCGAACACGCGACCGGGGTCGATCGCGCCCGAGAGCACATCCTCGAGCAGCTCGGGGATGTACGCGCGCGCGGGAGCCATACCGCCCGCAACGGTGATGTTGCGTTCGAAGAGCACCTGGATCGGCAACTGGGCGCCGCCGGCCGGAACGCCGACGTAGCCGAGGCGGCCGCCCGGACGCACCGAGGCGATTGCCTGTTCCATCGACTCCTTGGTTCCCACGGCTTCGATGACGCTGTCGGCGAGGACGCCGCCGAGCAGTTCGCGAATCCGCTTGCCGGCTTCACGGCCGCGCTCCTCGACGATGTCCGTCGCGCCGAACTCACGCGCGAGCGCCTGTCGCTGGGGGTGACGGCTCATCGCGATGATGCGGGTCGCACCGAGGCGGTGCGCGGCGAGCACTCCGGAGAGCCCGACAGCGCCGTCGCCGACCACGACGACCGTCGTGTCAGGGCCGACACCCGCGCAGACCGCGGCATGGTGCCCGGTCGACATGACGTCGGAGAGGGCGAGAAACGAGGGGATGAGCCGCTCGTCGACGGGGCCGGCACGACGACGAGGGTGCCGTCGGCGTACGGCACGCGCACGTATTCGCCCTGCGCGCCGGGAAGCGGCTGTCCGTTCGTGTCGTTGCCGCCGAAGAACGAGAGGTGGTCGCAGGTGGCCTGCATCCCGTGCTGGCATGACGAGCAGGTGCCGTCGCTCGACGTGAACGGTGAGATGACGAAGTCACCGACCGCGAGCGTGTTCACTGACGAACCGACCGAGTCGACGACGCCGATGAACTCGTGCCCGATCGGGTGCGGAGCCGAAGTCTCGCGCACTCCGCGGTACGGCCACAGGTCGGAGCCGCACACGCACGCGGCGACGACGCGCACGACGGCATCCCCAGCGTCGATCACGACGGGCTGCGGGCGCTCCTCGATGCGGATGTCACGCTCGCCATGGATGATCGTTGCCAGCATCGGTCACTCTCCGTACGTGGCGGTAAGGCTCTCGCGCACGTTCTTGCGCAGCACCTTGCCGATGAGGGATTTGGGGAGCTCCTCGACGACGTACACGTGCTTGGGCACCTTGTAGGGCGTGAGTTCGGCGCGCACGTGGGCACGCACTGCCTCCTCGTCGAGCTCGGTTCCGGGCTCGAGAACGACGGCAGCGACGACGGCCTCGCCGGAGTGCGCGTCGGGCATGCCGACGACCGCTGCATCCGCGATGCCGGGGAACGCCCGCAGGGTCTCCTCTACTTCGCTCGGTGCGACGTTGAAGCCTCCGGTGATGATGAGCTCCTTGATGCGGTCGACGACGCGCACGAAGCCGTCTTCGTCGACAGTCACGATGTCTCCGGTGCGGAACCAGTCGCCGTTCGCGTCACCCGTGACGAAGACCGCGGCAGTCTCGTCAGGCTTGCCCCAGTAGCCGCTGAACACCTGCGGGCCGCGGACGATGAGCTCGCCCTCCTCGCCGGGAGCGCGATCGACAGTGGGGTTCTCCGGGTCGACCACGCGCACCTCGGTGTTGGGCAGCGGGAGGCCGACGGTGCCGGCCCGACGCGTCGTCGCGACCGGGTTGGCCATGAGCACGGGGCTCGTCTCGGAGAGGCCATAGCCCTCGACGAGGTAGCCGCCGGTCTCGGCCTCCCACGGTTCGACGACGGACGCCGCGAGCGGCATCGCTCCGGAAATCGCGATCTCGATGCCGGCGAGCGAGACGCCCTGCTCCTTGGCGGCCTTCTGCAGGCGCTCGTAGATCGGGGGAACCGCGGGCAGGAAGGTCGCGGGACGCTTCTTGATGACCTTGAGCACGAGATCGGGGTCGAACTTCGGAAAGAGCACGAGGCGTGCGCCCATGCTCATAGCGAAGGTGAGGCACAGCGTGAGTCCGTAGGCGTGGAACATCGGCAGCACGGCGTAGACGACGGAGGTTCCGCGCTCCACCGTCGGCACCCAGGCGCGCGCCTGTGCGGCGTTGGTCGTGAGGTTGAGGTGCGTGAGTGTCGCGCCCTTCGGCGCACCGGTTGTACCGCTCGTGTACTGGATGAGCGCGACCTCCGATGCGACCGGCTTGTGGATGGCCGTGGCGATCGGCGCACTCTTGAGCAGGGTGGGCCAGGTGATCGTGCCGCGCACGGAGGTGGTGAGGGCCGCGCGGGACTCACGCGCCTTCGCGATCGGAAGCCGCAGCGCGAACCGGGTGAGCAGCGGCATGCTCTGAGTGATGTTGACCGAGATGATCGTGTCGACTGCGACGTCGTCGGGGAAGTCCTGGATGGTGCCGACCACTTTGTCCCACGCGATGACGACCTTGGCGCCGTGGTCTTCGAACTGGTGGCGCAGCTCTCGCGGGGTGTACAGCGGGTTGTGCTCGACGACGATGGCGCCGAGGCGGAGCACCGCGTAGAACGCCACGATGTGCTGCGGGGCGTTGGGGAGCACGAGGGCGACAGGGTCACCCTTCTGCACGCCGAGAAGGCGCAGCCCCTCGGCCGCGCGGGCCACCTGCTCGGCGAGCGAGGCGTAGGTGGTCGTCGCACCGAAGAACTCGAGTGCGACGTTGGCTCCGTACTCTTCGGCGGAGTGCTCGACGATGTCGAAGAGAGAACCCTCGGGCAGGTCAATCTCGTGCGGGACCCCGGGGGCATAGCTGCTCAACCAGGGGCGTGGAGTATCGATGGTCACGCAACCACTCTATGGTGAGCGGGGCCGGGCGCACTAAGGCTAGTTGCGCAGAACCAGGTCGACCGCGCGATCCCAGGAGAGCGACTGGGCTATCTCCACTGCGTGGTGGATATCCGAACCGCCCAGCGAGACGTAGACCGGCCCGACCTGGTGGACGAAACCGAGCGTCTCGTTCTCGGAGAGGACTGCGAAGAGTCCCTCACCGATGAGTGCGATGTCCGCTCGACGGGAGGGGGCTGTGAACACCATTGTCACTCCTCGCGAAAGCTGCCTGCCGGCGATTGTCACCGGGGTGGTCACCCCCGATTGGGGGTAAGGCTGAATCTAACGCGCGAGAAGGCGAGGCAGAAGGGGTTGACAGCGGTTTTCAGCGACCTCACACCTGAGAGCGCGGCTCGTTCGTCGTGCCATCGGGCTCCGCGGTGAACTGGAGGCCGGCCGTGCTGTTCGCCGACTGGGTGAGCACCTCGAGCCACTCGCGGTTGAGGCTCACCGGGCGGCTGCCCGAGTAGCGGAAGTAGAGCGGAATGCTGCGGTCGATCCAGATGGCGCTGCGCCCATCGCCCACGCTGATGTCATCGCGCCAGGAGAAGAAAAAGCTCTCGTCACGGCGCAGTTTGGCGCCGATGACCACCTGGAGGTGTGCCATGGCCCGGTCGTCAAAAATGATCTCGATGGCCGAGTCTGCGTACAGGATCTTGCCCACAATTTTCCCCTCGGCTAGATGATGTCGACCCGCTTGTGGAGCGTCCGATCATCGAACAATAGCCGTCATTGGCTCCGAATCCCATTCAGGTATCGCTCAAAACAGTGGGGGTTGCGAAATCGCTGATATTGCGAGATTGGGAGCGAGCTCTTCTGCGATGAGCGAACCGGTCGGTGCGCGCTCCCCATCGGGCCCGCGAGACATGCCGATCGCGTTCGAGCGGACTCCGCCGGTCGTGGGATCCTCGGTGCCGCGAGTGAGGCCATGGCGGGCGATGAGTGGCCGAATGCGGGCCGCGAGCCAGATGCGATATTCCTTGGGCGCGTACGACCTCGTGCCGTAATACAGGTAGCGATACTTTTCGACGAGCTCGGGATGCTCCCGCTCCAGCCACACCATGAACCACTCCTTGGTGCCCGGTCTCAGGTGCAGCGCGGTGTACAGGACGCTGGATGCACCGGCCTCCTTCACCCGACGAAGCGCGTCGTCCAGGTGAGCCTTCGTGTCAGTCAGGTGGGGGAGGATCGGCATGAGGAACACGGAACACTCCAGCCCTGCCTCGCGCACCGCCGTTACTGTCGCAAGCCGTGCTGTGGCCGTGGGGGTGCCGGGTTCGATGGACTGCTGCAGGTCGTCATCCATGATCGCAATTGACATCGCGAGATCGACGGGAACGTGCTGTGCCGCCTCCGCGAGCAGCGGGAGGTCGCGTCGCAGCAGGGTGCCCTTGGTGAGGATGGAGAACGGGGTGCCGGAGTCGGCGAGGGCCGCGATCACGCCGGGCATGAGGCGGTAGCGACCCTCGGCGCGCTGGTAGGGGTCGGTGTTGGTGCCGAGGGCGATGGGGTGTCGCTGCCAGGACGGCTTGCGCAGCTCTTTGGCGAGCACTTCGGCGACGTTGATCTTGACGATGATCTCGCTGTCGAAGTCTTTGCCGGCGTCGAGGTCGAGGTATTCGTGGGTGGCCCTGGCGAAGCAGTAGACGCACGAGTGACTGCACCCGCGGTACGGGTTGATGGTCCAGCCAAAGGGGAGTGCCTTGGTCGCTCCGGGCACGTGGTTGAGCGCCGTCTTGGCAAGGACTTCGTGAAAGGTGATGCCGGCGAACTCGGGAGTCTGCACGCTGCGCACGACGTTGCTCAGCCGAACGAGGGCATTGGACGACTGCTCCGTCGAAGGATCCGTGTTGATTGCCTGCCCGCTCCACCGCATGCAGTCATTCGAACATATGTTCGAATGTTATGCAAGCGTGCGGGTGATCACCACTCGCTCAGTGCTGAAGATCACACCGCTCGTGGGCAGTTCGGCCTCGCCGAAGTTGATGTGGATGGCGAGAGCCCCACGGTCGAGGCGGAAGTACTCGCCGTCGACGTGCGCCGCGATCGAGCTGAAGCGCGGGTCGGTCAGTTCGGGATTCTCGCGGCGGAGCCGGATGAGGTCGCGGTAGAGCTCGAGCAGGCGGGCGTGGTCGCCCTCCAGCCGCTCCTCCCAGCGCAGGTGCGAGCGCTCGAAGGTGGCGGGATCCTGCGGGTCGGGTACGACGGCCGGGTCCCAGCCCATCTTCGCGAACTCCGCGATGCGGCCCTTCGCGGTGGCCTCGCCGAGCTCGGGCTCCGGGTGCGAGGTGAAGAACTGCCACGGCGTGGACGCACCCCACTCCTCGCCCATGAAGAGCATCGGGGTGAACGGCGAGCACAGGTTGAGAACGGCGGCGATCGCGAGGCGGTCGAAGCCGACCTGGGCGGACATGCGGTCGCCGACCGCGCGGTTGCCGATCTGGTCGTGGTCCTGCGCGAAGGTGACGAGGCGCCAGGTCGGGACCTCGGCGGGGATGGGGTGCCCGTGCTTCCGCCCGCGAAAGGTCGAGAGGGTTCCGTCATGGAAGAAACCCTGCGTCGCGGTCTTGGCAAGAGCGTCGAGCGCTGCGAAGTCCTCGTAGTAGCCCGTCGTCTCGCCCGTGACGGCGGTGTGCACGCTGTGGTGGTAGTCGTCGCTCCACTGCGCGGTGAGTCCGTAGCCGCCGGCCTCGCGCGGGAGGATGAGCCGCGGGTCGTTGAGGTCGGACTCTGCGATGAGGGTGAGCGGTCGTCCGAGGTGGGCGGACAGCGCATCCACCTCCTCCGCGAGTTCTTGCAGGATGTGCTTCGGCGACTCGTCGAGCAGTGCGTGCACGGCATCGAGGCGCAGGGCGTCGACGTGATAGTCGCGCAGCCACATGAGCGCGTTGTCGATCACGAAACGGCGCACCTCGGTCTCGTCGAGGTTGACCGAGTCTCCCCAGGTATTCGCACTGCCGGAGCGCAGGTACGGCCCGAACCGGGGCAGGTAGTTGCCGCTCGGCCCGAGGTGGTTGTAGACGACATCCTGCACGACGGCGAGGCCGTGCTCGTGGCAGGCCTGCACGAAGCGCGCGTAGGCTTGCGGCCCGCCATAACCCTCGTGCACTGTGAACCAGGCGACCCCGTCGTAGCCCCAGTTGTGCGTGCCGTTGAAGCCATTGACGGGCAGCAGCTCGACGAAGTCGATCCCGAGTTCGACGAGGTGGTCGAGTCTGCCGATCGCCGCGTCGAGGGTTCCCTCCGGCGTGAAGGTGCCGATGTGCAGTTCGTAGATGACGGAGCCGGCGAGCTGGCGCCCCATCCAGAACGCATCGTCCATCGCCGGTGGTGCAACCGTCGCACTGAGTGCGTGCACGCCGTCGGGCTGGCGCCGCGACCGCGGGTCGGGCAGCACGGCGGGGTCGTCGTCGATCAGGTAGCCGTAGCGGTCGCCCGTGACGTCTGTCTCGAACCAGCCGCCGTCGCGAGCGGTCATCGGATGCCGCTCGCCGTCGACCTCGATCGTCACTCGTGTGGCGAGCGGCGCCCACAGGTTGAGGGCACCGCCATTGTGCGTACTCATGACTCCACCGGAGCCAGCAGTGCCACGGGGTACTTCGCGAGGAGTTCCGCGAGCGGGATGCTGCCGCCCTCGAATGCGGTACCGGTCAACACGTCGACGTGCGGCCTGCCGGGAACGGTGATGGTGGTGTCGCGCCATCCACTCGCCTTCTCGAGCCCGACCGGAAGACGCGTTGCGACAGTCACCGCCCCGCCCCGGTCGAAGACGACGGCGTGCCGTGCGCAGGCGCCGAGTGCCTCGAGCGGTGCGTAGCGCGTGAACAGCTCGGGCCGGTCGCGACGCAAGCGCAGTGCGCGGCTCGTGACGAGGAGTTTGGCGGCCCCGGTCGCGTCGATCGGAGGATGCGCGCCGGAGTCGATGGCTTCGAGGTAGAGGCGACGCAGGTCGTAATCGACGGGGCGGCGGTTGTCGGGGTCGACGAGGCTCGTCTCCCACAGCTCGCTGCCCTGGTACACGTCGGGAACTCCGGGAGCCGTGAGCTGGATGAGCTTGGCGGAGAGCGAGTTGCTCCAGCCGTACTGTTCGATGCGCGCGACGAAGTCGGGCACGATGTTCGACGCGAACGCGCTGTCGACGAGCGCGTGCATGCGCTGCTCGAACTCCTCGTCGGGTGCCGTCCAGGTGGTGGAGTTGCCCGCCTCGCGCGCTGCCTTCTCCGCATAGTCGTGCAGGCGCTCGGCGCTCGCCGGCCACGCTCCGACGATCGACTCCCAGAGGAGGTTCTCGAGCGGTCCGTCGTCGAGGGGCGCGCCCTCCCGCAGTGCGGCGAGGGTCTCCGCCCACTCCTTGGTGAGCTCCGAGAGCACGTTGATGCGCGCGCGGGTGTCTTCGCCGCGCTTGGTGTCGTGGGTCGAGAGCGTCGTCATCGAAGCGGGGAACCGCGCCTGCCGGTCGAGCTGGCGGCGGTGGAACTCGTCGACGCCGATGCCGAACTCGCTCGGGTCGGCGCCGACCTCGGTGAGGGAGCCGAGACGCGTGTAGCGGTAGAACGCGGTGTCTTCGACGCCCTTGGCCATGACCATTCCGGAGGTCTGCTGAAACCGGATCGCCGCGGGTTCGTTCGGGTCGGAGAGCACCGGCACGAGCGCGTCGATCGTGGCTCCGAGTTCGGGGCGTGCCCGGCGCGCGAGATCGGCTGCCTCGTGCAGGTGCTCGACGCCCTGCGGCAGGTAGGAGCGGTAGACCGGGAAGCACGCGAGAAGCTCGGAGAGGGCATCCACGACGTGCTCACCGCCCTCGTGGTTCTGAGCGTAGTCGCGCTCGAGGCGCAGCACCTCGGAGTGCAGGATCGTGTCGGTGATGCGGCGCTTGGTGCCGCGGATGAGCGTCGCCCACTCGATCGGCTGAGCGCGGCCGCGCAGTTCGGTGTCGATCGCGTCGAGCCCGGTGCGTCCCGAGCGGTCGATGAGGATCCGGTCGATGTCAGCGAGTGCGTCGTAACCGGTGGTGCCAGCGACCGGCCAGAAGGCGGGCAGCTGCTCGTCGCCCTCGAGGATCTTCTCAACGAGAACGTAGGCGTTGTCGGTGGCGGCGGCGAGATCGTCGAGGTAGCCGCCCGGGTCGAGAAGGCCGTCGGGATGATCCACGCGCAGGCCGTCCGCGAGTCCCTCGGTGAACCAGCGCACGATCTCGGCGTGAGACTCCTCGAAGACCCAGGGCACCTCGACGCGGATCGATGCGAGAGTGTTGACCGCGAAGAAACGGCGGTAGTTGAGCTCGGAGTCGGCGCGCTGCCAGTGCACGAGTTCGTAGTGCTGGCGGGCGTGCACCTCTTCTGGCGTGCCCTCGTCCGTGCCCGGCGCGAGCGGGTAGGCGTTGTCGTAATAACGCAGCTGACCGTCTGAGACGGTGAGCGCTTCGAGAGCCTCAGAGAGCGGGGATCCGAGCACCGGGATGCGGATGCGCCCGTCGCCCGCGCTCCAGTCGATGTCGAACGCCTCGGCGTAGCGCGAACCCTGCCCGTGGGTCAGGACATCCCACCACCAGGCATTCTGTTGCGGCTCGCTCACCCCCATGTGGTTGGGAACGATGTCGATGAGCACGCCGCGTCCGGCAGCGTGCGCGGCGTTCGACAACGCCGAGAGCCCCTCGGCGCCGCCGCGCTCGACGTCGATGGTGCCGTGGTCGACGACGTCATAGCCGTGGGTGGACCCCGTTGTCGCCTGAAGCACGGGGGAGAGGTAGACCCAGTCGACCCCGAGGCTGTCGAGGTAGTCGACGAGCTCGGCAGCCGCACCCAGTGGGAAGTCCGCGGTCAGCTGCACCCGGTAGGTGGAGATCGGTACTGCCATCACTCGGCCTCCGGGGTCTGGAATCCGGCGGTGCCGACGTTGGAGTTCGTGAGCACCTGGAGGCTCGCCGCGACAGCGGAGTCGAACTCTGGCGCGGTCTCGACGTGTGCCCGCAGCACGAGGGTCGAGCGGGACTGAGCGGTGATCGTCGCACCGGCCGCGACCGGGTCTGTGGACACGGCGTGCCCGGCGGTGTCGACAACGACCTCCCACTGCGGCGAGTACTCGTCCGCCGGGAGCGTGAACTCCACCGGGTCGCCGTTCGCGTTGAACAGCACGAGGAAGTTGCGGTCGACCACGCGCTCGCCGCGGGCGTCTCGTCCGCGGATGCCGTCACCGTTGAGAAAGACGCCGAGCGCGCGGCCGAGCGGCACATCCCAGTCCTCGGGAGCCATGGCGTCGCCCTCGGGCGTCAGCCACGCGATGTCGGGCAGCGGTTCCCCTTCGCCCCGGCGCACCGGGCGGCCGTCGAAGAAGCGGCTGCGGCGAAATGTCGGGTGCTCCTTGCGCAAGCGCGCGACGGCGGCGACGAACTCGACGAGCGAGAGGTCGGCGTCATCCCAGTGCACCCAGGCGAGCTCTGAGTCCTGCGCGTAGACGTTGTTGTTGCCCTGCTGCGTGCGACCCAGTTCGTCACCGTGCAGGAGCATCGGAACACCCTGCGAAACGAGCAGGGTCGTGATGAAGTTGCGCTGCTGGCGGGCGCGCTGTTCGAGGATGCCCGCGTCATCCGTCTCGCCCTCAGCACCCAGGTTGAACGAGCGGTTGTGGCTCTCGCCGTCGTTGTTGTTCTCGCCGTTCGCGTCGTTGTGCTTCTCGTTGTACGACACGAGGTCGCGCAGGGTGAAGCCGTCGTGCGCCGTCACGAAATTGATGGATGCCACGGGTCGCCGCCCCGAGTGCTCGTACAGGTCGGCCGAGCCGGTGATGCGTTCGGCGAACTCGCCCAGGGTCGAGGGCTCCCCACGCCAGAAGTCGCGCACCGTGTCGCGGTACTGTCCGTTCCACTCCGTCCACTGCGGAGGGAAGTTGCCGACCTGGTAGCCGCCGGGGCCGACATCCCAGGGTTCGGCGATGAGCTTGACCTGCGAGACCACCGGATCCTGCTGCACGAGCTCGAAGAATGTCGAGAGCTTGTCGACGTCGTAGAACTCACGCGCCAGGGTCGAGGCGAGGTCGAAACGGAACCCGTCGACGTGCATCTCGGTCACCCAGTAGCGCAGGGAGTCCATGATGAGCTGCAGCGAGTGCGGGTTACCGGCGTTGAGCGAGTTTCCGGTGCCGGTGTAGTCCATGTAGTACTGCTGGTCGTCATCCACGAGGCGGTAGTACGCCTTGTTGTCGATGCCGCGCATGCTGAGGGTGGGGCCGTTGTGGTTGCCCTCCGCGGTGTGGTTGTAAACGACGTCGAGGATGACCTCGATGCCGGCGTCGTGCAGCGCACGCACCATGCCCTTGAACTCCTGCACCTGCTGGCCGAGGTCACCACCGGAGGAGTAATCGTTGTGCGGTGCGAAGAAGCCGATGGTGTTGTATCCCCAGTAGTTGCTGAGGCCCTTCTGCTCGAGAACGTCGTCGTGCACGAACTGGTGCACGGGCATGAGTTCGACGGCGGTCACGCCGAGCTTCTGAAAGTGCTCGACCATGGATGGATGCGCGAGAGCGCCGTAGGTGCCGCGAAGCTCCTCGGGAACGGCCGGGTTGAGTTGGGTGAGTCCCTTGACGTGCGCCTCGTAGACGAAGGTGTCGGCGTAGGGGGTGTGCGGGTGGCGGTCGCCGGCCCAGTCGAAGTAGGGGTTGATGACGACGCCGAGCATCGTGTGTGCGGCCGAGTCGTCGTTGTTGGGCTTGCTCGGGTCGTCGAACTGGTAGCTGAAGAGCGAGGGATCCCAGTCGATGCGCCCCGTGGTCGCCTTGGCGTAGGGGTCGAGCAACAGTTTGGAGGGGTTCGCGCGGTCGCCGGTCGAGGGGTCGAAGGGGCCGTGCACGCGGTAGCCGTAGCGTTGTCCCGGCTGCACGCTCGGCAGGTAGCAGTGCCAGACGAAGGCGTCGACCTCGGTCAGCTCGAGGCGCTGCTCGACACCGTTCTCGTCGATGAGGCAGAGCTCGACCTTCTCCGCCGCCTCGCTGAACAGCGCGAAGTTGGTGCCGTTTCCGTCGTAGGTGGCTCCGAGCGGGTAAGCGCTGCCGGGCCAGGGGTGCAGGGGGGTCTCGTTGGGGGTGTCCACGCTCCCACCCTAGGTACGATTCCGACCGGTATCAGCGGGTTCACAGGCTACCCACCGGTGGGGCGGCACCGTAGGCTGGCCGCGTGACAGAGACCGCGCTCACCGTGTCCATCGTGATACCGGCCTACAACGAGAGCGACACGATTGCCGCCTGCGTTCTCGCCGCTCTCACCCAGACGGTCGCGGCCCACGAGATCATCGTTGTCGACAACCTCTCCACCGACGGAACCGGCGACATCGTGCGTGCCCTGCAGGTCGTCTATCCGGATGCCCCGCTCGTGATCCTCGAGCAGAACGCCGAGCAGGGGCTCGTGCCAACGCGCAACCTCGGGCTGGACTTCGCGAGCGGCGACGTCATCGGACGCATCGACGCCGACTCCGTGCTCGAGCCGACCTGGGTGCAGGAGGTGACGCGCGCCTTCTCCGACGAGACGGTCTCTGCGGCGACCGGCCCGGTCATCTACTACGACATGCCGCTGCGTCGCCTCGGGCTGCGCGCCGACGACGCGGTGCGCCGCGCCATGCTCGTGCTCGCCCGCGAGTACCACTTCGTCTTCGGCAGCAACATGGCGCTGCGGGCGACGGCCTGGCGGGCCATCCGCGAATCTGTCTGCAGAGATGTGGATGACGAGCTGCACGAAGACATCGACATCTCTGTTCACCTGCACGAGCATGACCTGAGGGTCGTCTACGTCTCCGAGATGATCACCGGAATGTCGGCTCGCCGCATCGATGACTCGCCCCGCGATTACTACTACTACGTCAACCGGTTCGAGCGCACCTACCAGCGGCACAACATCCGCAATGTGGGGCTGAGGGTGCCGATGTGGCTGCTGTTCGCTGCGTATCCGGCGCTCAAGATGGTGCGCAAGCGCCAGGAATGGAGAGCACATGCTGACATCGACTGACGTCACGACCGTGGTGTTCGCGACGACCAAGTTTCGTGAGGGCTATGACCACGCGGACGTGGACACGTTTCTCGCACAGGCTCGGTCCGCAATCGAGTCGTGGGAGCGTGGGGTGGCGACACCGCTGCGTGCTGCCGACGTCGTCAATGCGCGCTTTCAGCCCACCAAGTTCCGGCAAGGCTACGACCAGGACCAGGTCGATGACTTTCTCGACTCTGTCGTCGAGACGCTCCGGTACTACGAGTCACGGTGAAGCAGGTCGCGCTGCTGCGCGGGATCAACGTGGGCAAGTCGGTGCGCATCGGCATGGCTGATCTGCGCGAGTTGTTCATCTCACTCGGGTGCGAGTCGGTGCAGACGATCCTGCAGAGCGGCAACGTGGTCTTCGAGGGTGCTGTGACGCGCGCCCAGCTGGAAGACGCGATCGTCGAACGCTTCTCGTACCCCTCGCGCGTGTTCGTGCGCAGCGCAGCCGAGTTTCGGGCGGTCGCGGCGGACAACCCGTTTCGAGGCATCGCCGACGACCCGTCGCGCATGGTGATCACGTTTCTCGACGACCTGCCCGCGGGGTTCTCGGTGCCACTCGTCGACCCGCCCGAG
>Ga0247817_10000194_pt1 | contig 39023 bp, 69 predicted proteins | sample UWRJL212509R1_FD_178010 | JGI IMG/M metagenome (GOLD analysis project Ga0247817, IMG submission 178010) | Plant litter microbial communities from Arlington Agricultural Research Station in Wisconsin, United States - UWRJ-L212-509R-1 | ecosystem: Environmental > Terrestrial > Plant litter >... | reverse complement strand
AATAGAACTATGCAAGTATTTCATAGAGCATTGCACGCTTGATTTACCTAGAGAGCAGGTTAGACTATATTTAAAACAGTTAGAGGCAGAAAATGGATAATAAATTTATGGATAAAGTAGCTAAGGAACTTGAGTATTTACTCCCTATTCCAAAAAAGCCTTTACAACAGCCTAAAAATCCTTGCCAGCAGTGTCAAAAAATGAAAGAGGGTAAACCATGCCAACCGACAATATAAATCACCCAGCACATTATAACAGCCATGAAAGCGGTGTTGAATGCATAGAAATAGTTAGATACTTGCCATATAGCTTAGGTAATGCTATAAAATATATTTGGCGTGCGGGGTTGAAATCAGAAAATAAACTTGAAGATTATAAAAAAGCAGTTTGGTATTTACAGGACTGTCAAAACTGTCAAAAATCAGATTTTAGCGGATTTAAAGCTAATAAATTTACAAATATCAATTTAGAAAAATTTATTGATAATTCAGTTACAAGTGATTATTTAAGTTTTTTGATAGAGGAAATTTACCAGCAAAGTATCGATGATGTAGGGTTAAATTTAGGTAGTATTTTAAATAATATAATTTTTGATTTAAATAATGATATTAAGGAATTGGAATGCCAACAGCCCACGAGTTAAGAATAGAATACGTCTTTAACAAGGTTCGCATAAAAGAATGTCAAGGCTTCTCAAAAGATGAAGCTAGAAACCTAGAGGAGCGAAATTTTAGCATTCTAAAAGAGTTGGAGGTTATAAAGCAAGAATAAAAGTTAGTATATTAAGCCAGCCAAGTTTAATTTTTTAACAATCTAAGACTTGAAATTTTATAAGGTAGCTTGGCTGGTTTTATGTATTGATATTTAGTATAATTTAAGTTAAAAAATGACTGCTAGGAATAGACTAGCACCTAGAATTAAAACGGCTTTTTCTCCCTTAAGTTGTTAGCCGTTTTAATTGTGGGTTTTTATAAATATTACTATTTTTATAGAATAGCCCACTTTAATTATAAAAAGAAAGCGAGTAAATATGAGTGAAGTTGAACAGGTGGAAACACCGCAAGAATGGATAGAGGCTAGAAAAGTTATAGACCTTAAATTAGAAAGCATAAGGGAGTATATCCGATTAGCAATTGAAGATGTTAAAGAATATCATAAACTAGATAAAAATTGGTATGTTGGCTTAGAGGATAGTTTAAACCATGCAAGACGTGTCACTTCACAATATCAAAATTATGAAGATGATAAGAGGTCATACGCAATTTATGATGAAGAAACTTATAAACAAGACCTTGAGCAAGAAAAGCCAATTACATTGGTAGAGCTAATAAAACAGGCTATCAAAGATAATATAGCCAGTGCCTCAAACAATCCACCTGAACTGCTACATTGCCATGCAGAATATTTAAATGCATTAGTTAGTGCCTATAGAACATTTAATTAATGACTTATTACGCCAAAAAAGTAGACGCTAACCAAGCCTCAATTGTTAAAGTATTTAGACAAATGGGGTTTAGTGTCCAACACCTACATACTCAAGCATCAGGGTGTCCAGATTTAATGATTGGTAAGGCTGGCGTAAATTACTTGGTAGAGATAAAAGACGGTTCTAAACCGCCCAGCAAGTCAAAGTTAAACGAGCTACAAGAGAAATGGTTTAAGGAATGGAACGGGCAGGCTATAGTGATAAAATCGATTGATGACGCGGTTAATTTTTGCAACCAGTTAAGTAAGTAAGTTTTTATAGGATAAATTTATGCCAAGTTATATGATGTCAGGTGCATTACCAGTAACACAAGATTATAAATACACTCCATACATTCCAAAAGACTGTGTTTATGATAAACCTAAACCAGTTAGGCTGTTTGAAAGGCATAAAACAAGCTATAAATCTTTAATAGCCTTTAAAAGCAACAATATGGATTTATTGCAAAGTAATGATGATTTGGCTTTACAGTATGCATTAGTGGCTAGTTGCTATACTTACGTGCATGAGCGTAATTTTAGCCTAGCTGAATCAGATAAAAAAGACTTAATTGATAGATTTATAAAGCATAGAAATAAATTTAATGGGTTTTTTAAAATAACCAAGTTTAGGGTTTGAAGCGGTGACAAAATGTGACCGTTTGAATTGAAGTGTCCGCAAAAAGCGGACTGTTGGTTATTTAGATTTTAATAATTCATCGATTTTAGGCTTAACATAATGATAAATAAAACTATCCTGATTATCTAAGTGCATACTATCGTAATCATCGCCGTATTCATCTTGTAGAAATCCATCTAATTTTTTTACTTTTTTATCCGTTTCTATTTTTAAACTTTGCAACTTTACAATGCTTAATTTTGATAATTGTTTTTGTAAAATATCTGTGCATAGTTGCGGATTTGTTTCTAGTAGTTTGTTAATTTTCATTTTATTTCTCCATGTTCGTTTAGTAATTTTAGGGCTTTTTTTACCCAAATAGTTTTATTTGATATTTTACTCAACATCAAAATTAGTTCGGGTTCTTTTATATGTACTAAAAGAGTTTTAATTTCTCCATTTTTTCTTAATTTATCATAAAATTTTTTAGAACTTAAAGCTCTAAGATTTTTGCTATGTTCTGTTTTTGCATTAGGCATATTATGCTCCATATTGTGCTAAAAATTTTACAACTAATCTTTTATTGATTAAATAATTTTTCTTAAAAATTAAAGGCTTAGTGGTATTTATGTTTGAATTTAAATTTCCTTGTAAAAATCCAGTATTTATATATTCTGTTACTTGAAATTTATTTTCGCACGATGAATTATGCCAATGATTGCTTACTCTAATATTTTTCAAATAAATAGATGTTTTAGATTTATTTATTGATATAGGCTTATTTAAAATTTTAGTAAGTTTAATTTGTTTATTAATATTACTCTCTTTTATTGTGCAAGGGATTGTTAAAAACGACTTTTGCAAACTTGAGGTAATTTTACATAATTCATTATTTTTGCTATTAAATTCTTTTACTATTTTTTTTCTGCCGTCAAAGTTTAATTTTTCTGCTTGAATTCTTAATGAATGAACTATTTTTTTTATTTCAAAATATTTTACTGTATTCATTTTGTCCGCCTTTTTTGTTTGTTTCTATATTTAAATTATATTACTATATTCACAGTAATACAAGTAATATCTTAAATTAATCCAAAAATAAATTAAAAGCTATATTCCATAAGGGTTTGCTAAGGGATAATAACCTATTAATTGTGCGGTTATAAGCTTATCGAACTTATCGAATAACTAGAATAGTTCAATCCGTGACATTTTGTCACTAGTTGAAATTGTGAACTATGCGTTTTTTGCATTATTCAAGATGTAATTTAAAAATACAACAATTTATTTATTTAAATAGAACTTTATTAATAGCTAATTTAAACTTTAAGTACTATAACTATTGGGATAAACTATGTCATTAACTACATCTTTACCATTTGCAATATTTAACGGCGTTCCTGTAATTAGAATTAAAGAGACCCTTTGGAAAGTTAAAACCGCTTTTACGGGTGCGACAGTAGGCGATATTGTATTTAAATGTGATTTTGAAAGCTTTTTTAATACATCAGACGGCGGAACTGAAATAAAACCTTACTATACATATTACTGGAATGTTAATACTAAACAAGAACTTGCAGATAATGCTGTAGATTTGGCTAATTTAACATTTATTCAAGATACAACCGCAGGGGCAGGTTCTAGCGTTGTTACTAATGTAACACTAAACAATGCTACTGTTGCAGGAAATACTACAGCTAATTATAGTAATGTTAAAAGTGCTATTGTTGCAGGAACTGGCAATCTTTTAAATCCTTTATTGCCTAGTACTGTAAATATAAACGGGGCTACATTTCCAACTAATGTGCCTATAATTGTACCTATTCCTAGCGGTTCAAAATTAACTAATAATCTTGTAATTAATCCTGTAAATATAGCCGTATCAGTTTTGTATACAACTTAAGTACAAAATTATTACAAATAAATTCATATGATTGTTGCATTTTATGAATTTATTTCATATAATTATTTTATAATATATATGAAAGGGTGTAACGTGGCGAAAACTAAGGCTAAACCAAAAGTTGAAGCTACGAACGAGCCTAAAAATAAAGGTGGCAGACCTACAAAATATACTAAAGATGTTGGTGATGAAATTTGTGCAAGATTAATAGCCGATGAAACTTTAAGAAGTATCTGCCAAGATGAACATATGCCAGCTAGAGGAAATATTTTTGTTTGGTTAGCCAGTTCTAATGAGATATACAAAGGCTTTCAAGACCAATACGCTCGAGCTATGGAAATTCGCCTAGATTTAATGGAGCATGATTTACTTGATATTGCAGATGATAGTAGGCTCGATACATTAACTAAAGAGGGTAAAAACGGCGAGCTTTATGAAGTAGCAAATGGTGAGTGGGTGGGTAGGGCTAGGCTGATGGTTGATACCCGCAAATGGATTTTATCTAAACGTCGAGCTAAAAAATATGGTGATAAAGCAGGTGAAGAAGAAAACAAAGGCAACAAGCCAATAAATATTAATATTTACAAAGGCGATAATCCAGATGTTGAGGTTAATAACGAATAAATGAACCTACCGCATAATTGGCGACCTAGACATTATCAAAAGCCGTCATGGAACTATTTAAACAGCAAGCGGTATGATATACATTGTGAGTTAGTACACCCTAGACAGCATGGCAAAGATGATATATTACTAAATTTTGAGGTGTGTTATGCAGTACAACATCAAGGTAGTTATTTACATTTACTACCACAGCATAACCAAGTACGCAAAGCAATATGGAGTATGATAAATCCATTTACTGGTAAGCGTAGAATAGACGAACGTATACCGCATGAGATACGTAAAAAAACTCTAGAAACTGAAATGAAAATAATACTGTTTAATGATAGCAGTATACAGTTTAGCGGTTCAGACAATTACGATGCATTGGTAGGTGGTTCGTATAATGGCGTAGGTTGGTCGGAGTGGGCTTTAAGCAACCCTAACTCTAGTAGTTATTTAGAGCCGATATTGGATATGAACGGCGGGTATCGTGTGTATGTTACCACTCCACGTGGTCGCAATCATGCATATACCAGCTTACAACTAGCCAAAGAAAGTAAGGGCAGTTTTGGCGAAGTACTAAGTGCTTATGACTGCGGAGTTTACAGCCATGAAAAGCTAGAAACGATAAAGCAAAGATATATAGCTAGTTATGGTTATGAATATGGTACGGCTAGATTTGAACAAGAATATTTATGTTCATTCGATGCTGCGAATTTAGGTGCAATTTTAGCTAGAGATTTAACAATAGCAGAACGTGAGGGGCGTGTAGCTGATGATGTAATTTATCAAAGACAACACGGTTCTATAATAGTTAGTAGTGATTTAGGGCATAGAGATGCTAGCACATGGTGGTTTTGGCAGGTTTATAGAGATAGTTCGGGGCAAGCAAGGCGTAAAGTAATAGACTGCTTAGACGGCTGGGGTATTAAAGCCCATGAGTGGTGCGACAAGATACAGTTAATATTAGATAAGTACAGTAATGATTTAGGTTGTATTTGGCTACCTCATGACGGCAAGGCTGAAACTGCTAGTGCTGAAAATACTTGGCAAGAAACTTTTGCACGTAAATTTGGTTGGTCTAAAGTAAAGATTGTACCAAAGACTAGTATATTTGATAGGGTAAATTGTGCTAGAACTACAGTTAGTACAGTTGAATTTAATAAAACTAACTGCAAAAAAGGTTTAGACGGCTTAACTTCTTGGAGCTATGATTATGATGATGAAAAGAAAGACTTTAGCGATAAACCACGCCATGATTGGGCTAGTCATTACGGCGACGGATTTAGTTATGGTTGCCAAGTAATGAGGGCTGATAATAGTATATTAATACCGAGTGGCAATGAAGTATCAAGCTATAATCAAATGACGTACAACGACTTAAAAAATAGTTATAATAATGAATACAATTATGGCAATAACCGCAGAATATGATTAAAAATAAAGACAAAAAAGATAAAATCGTTAGTCGTTGGCTTACAGAAATTGAGGCCTACGAGAACGAATATTCTGCATGGGTTTCACGTTGTAAAGACATTAATAAAATCTATAAATCACAATATTACGATAATTTAAGTGGTAATAACAGACCTAAAAATATACCAAATGAAGTAAATATATTTTGGGCTAATATTCAAACAATGATACCTGAAATTTATGCTAAATTACCAACACCGCAAATAGAGCGTAGATTTAAAGATAGCGATGCAGTAGCTAGAGTAGCAAGCGAAGTATTAGAAAACTGTTGTAACTTTATTTTAGACTGTAGCAATGCTAATGAAGCGTTTGATATGTGTAATTTAGACGGCTTATTGTACGCTAGAGCTACTTTATGGGCTAGGTATGATGCTGATTTTAAAGGTACAGGCTATAAAGAAAAGAATGAGGACGGCGAGGACGAAGAGGTTGAGGAACTAGACAACGAGTATGTAGAGTTAGATTATGTTAATTACTGTGACTTTGGGCATAATGTAGCCAGCACGTGGGAAGAAGTACACGCAGTTTGGCGTAAGCTTTATTTATCACGCGGGGATATAATCCAGCGTTTTGGCAAAGAAGTAGCCAAAGACATTAAAATGGACGCTTATTCCAGTGCTAAAAATGGTTCTGTATTAAAAAAACAAGATGATAAATGCGACAGGGTTTGCGTCTATGAAGTTTGGGATAAGTACAAAAAGCGTGTAATTTGGCTTACTAAAACACACGATAAACCATTAGACATTAAAGATGATTACTTAAATTTAAAAGACTTTTTCCCTTGTCCTAGACCTTTGTACGTAACCAAAACAAATGACTGTTTAATTCCTGTGCCTGATTATGTAATTTATCAAGACCAGCTAACAACACTTAATCGCTTAAATCAACGTATAAATATGATCACCGAAGCTGTTAAAGTGGTAGGCTTTTATAATTCTGAAATCCCTGCTTTAGCTAATGCCTTAAGAAGTTCAACTGATAACACAATGATAGCGGTTAATGCTTGGGGAATATATGCAGAAAAAGGCGGAGCTAAGGGTAATGTTGAATGGTTACCAATACAAGAAATAGCAGGCGTACTCGAAAATCTATACCAAGCGTTTGAGCGTCAAAAACAAATAATCTATGAATTAACGGGCATAAGCGATTTATTAAGAGGTCAAACAGACCCTAGCGAAACAGCAACAGGGCTTACAGAAAAACGAGAGAGTGCCAAGCAAAGGTTTGTTAGTAGGCGTAATAAATTCTCTCAATTCTTACGTAATGCTATAAATATTATTGTAGAAATCGTAGCTGAAAAGTTTGACACTGATACGCTGAAAAAGATGTCAAATGTTAAGTTATTTGATACTGAAAAAGAAAAACAGCAAGCAGAACAGCAGATGCAACAGGGTTTGCAAATTGATGAAGATATGCAGGATATGCTACTTAACCCAACATGGGAAGAGGTGGCTAAATTCCTTAAAAATGATGACTTAGTAAACTTTAGAATAGATATTGAAACAGATAGCACAATTAGAGCCGATGAACAACAAGAAAAAGCTAGCAGATTAGAAATGCTTACAAGTGTAGGCGGTTTCTTGCAACAAGCAATGCCAGCTATTCAACAATCCCCACAATTAGCACCAGTCTTAGGCGAAATGCTATTGTATGGATTACGGGCATTTAGGGCTGGTAAAGGTATTGAAGCTGAAATGGTGGCTTTAGTAGATAATGCTAGAAAAATGGCATTACAACCACAAGAGCCTCCGCCTAATCCTGAAATGATGAAAGTTGAGGCAGAACAACAGGCTAAACAAGCACAATTACAGCTAGAACAGCAAAGATTACAGTTTGAAGCACAAACACAACAACAACAATTCCAGTTAGAAATGGCTAAATTAGAGTTAGAAAAAGCTAAGTTGGCACAAATTCCACAGGTTAAACAAATGGAATTAGAACATAATGTTTACATGGATAATTTACAGTCTCAAAGAGAAACACAAGATAAAGCATTGCAGGCACAACTAGACCAGCAAACAACTTTAAATGAACAACAACAACAAAGTTTAGATACTTTAAGAACGGCACAAATTGAGTTAGAAAAAGATATTCAATTAAAGCAGTTAGATATTCAAATGGATAGAGAAAATCAAGATTTAGAATTATATAAAATAGATAAGCAGGAAGATACTAAAAAACAACTAGCATTACTAAGTGCTAATACTAGTATTGAACAGGCTAAACAGTCTAATAAGAATAAAGGTAAAAATAATGCAATGCGATAAATGTTTTTCTTTATATACACAACAAACTGGTTGTTTAAGTTGTTTTAATAAAGATAATCCTTTTTATAATCCTAAATATGCACATAAAGGATTATATACGGGCTTAATGAGTAGTAGGGATATGATAGTTGAGGCAGACTATAGCGAAAAACAATTTGCCCGTGATGTAGACAAAAGACTAGACAAATCAGTTGAGGGATTTAAAAAAATATTAGGGACTGTAATAAGTCAAAAAGGATACTAAGATGAGTATAGAAAACGAAAACCAAGCATTGCCTAATGATACTACACAAGATGTAGATAATGAAGCGACCAGCCCAAGTTTTGTTGAGATTTTAAAGCAAAAAGCCGATGAAACGGCTAACGATGACACGACAGCAGATAATACACTAGATGCGACGGCGGATAGTAAAACTGCAACTACTGATAATGCACAGGGTAAAACTCCCGATGTACCTCAAACTGCGGATAATGAAACTCAAGCACCAGCAGGACAAGCTGATAACACTGTACCAACAGAAAAAATCAGTTCTCCGCATGCTTGGAATGCGGATTTAAAGCAGGTATGGGATAAAATCCCGATTGAGGCACAAAAAGCTATATCAGAACGTGAAAAACAAATGGTTGATAAACTAAATTCAACCAGTGAAGAAGTTGGGTTTGCAAGAGAAATCAAGCAAACATTACAGCCTTATGATGATGTAATTCATGGCTTAAATTCAACGCCTAAAGAGGTTGTAAGCACATTATTACCAGTAGCGAAAGTTTTATATACTGGCTCTACTCAAGAAAAATTACAGTTAATAGATAGTATATGCAAACAGCATAATATACCTTTTCAACTTTATTTTGAGCAAGACCCTGAAAAAAGGAATAATGCATTTAATCAGTTAAATATTGAGCATTTACAGCATCAAAATAATCAAGTCCAACAGACTAATCAACATCTAACAAAGCAACAGCAGACTTACCAAACGCAACAGCAGTTAAATCCAGTAATTGCAGATTTTGCTAAGGATAAGCCTGATTTTGATAGCCTTAGAAGTGATATGTCAGAGTTAGTTGATGTAATTGTTGCAAGAAATCCAAATATAGACACAAGAGAAGCATTACAGCAGGCTTATGATAAGGCGAAATGGCTTAATCCACAGGCTAGACAACAACAGATAGATAAAGAATATGCAGAAAAAGAGAAGCAAAGGATTGAAGCAGTTAAACAAAAAACAGCAGATAAGAAAAATGCTACTCTTAGTTTAAAAAATAGTGGTGGGCAAAATGCACCCTCAAATATCAAAGGTAAATCTTTTGCCGATATTATGAGAGAAAAAGCCCAAGCATACAACAAAAGAATTTAAAGGATAAAAATATGGCAAGTCCAAATATAAGCGAAATGACAACCAGTGCGTTGTATGATTACTCGTCAACAATTTATGACAATATGTCAAACAACGTTCCATTTTTCCAGTTTCTAAAAGAAAAGGGAAATATGGAATTAATCGACGGCGGAGAATTTATACGTCGAAATATTGAATACGCAGAAAATGCAGGCGGACAATTCTATAGTGGTTATGAGCTACTTAATCCAGTTCGTAGCGATGTGTTTACTGCCGTTGATTACGAATGGAAAGAATACTCTATCCCTATCATGATGAGCGCTTTAGAAAAATTGCAAAATGCAGGTGATAGCCGCATCTTTGAATTAGCAGCGGGTAGAATGAAAAATGCAGAAAAAACTATTGCCAACCGTTTTGGTGCAGCGGTTTTTTTAGATGGCACACAAGACGGTGGACGTTCATTTATTGGTTTAGGCGGTTTAGTTCCTAATAATCCTAATAGCGGTATTGTTGGCGGTATTGACAGCTCACAATGGGCGTTTTGGCGTAATCTTGGCATTAGTGCTACTGCCTTTTTTGGTGCTGCTAAATCGGCTACAAATATAGGCCAATACTTTGACTATATGATTACTAATACAACACGTGGCGGTGATGGTATAGATTTAATTGTTGCTGGTGCGAATGATTATGCTAAGTTACAACAATATTTATGGACTAACACTCGCTTTATGCCTGAAAATAGTAATAAAGTAAACGGCGGTATTAGAACTATTGAATATCAAGGCATTAGAGTAATGAACGGTGGCGGTGTGGGTTCAACAATGGATCCTGATACTAGCTATTTCTTAAATTTAGACTATATTAAATTTATTACAGCAAGTAGCCGTAACTTCAAGCCAATGGAAGGTGAAAGATATTCAAATAACCAAAATGCTTGGGTTAAATATTTAGACTGGGCAGGTGCTATGATTACAACTAACAGACGCTTACAGGGCGTTCTTTACGCTTAAGGGGGCAATATGGGAATACAAGAAGGAATTTTAGGCACTTTAGCCACAAATGGAGCTGATGATAATCCGCCCTACGGAACGGTAAACTGTGATAATCAGATTATTGCTTATACCAATGAGACATTAAAGGGCGGAGAAGCTATTTATGTTCAAGCACCAAGCACGGATATAACAGGTCAAACTATATCAAGCATTGCAGTAACCAGTAATGTTGCATTAGTAACAACCGCTGCACCGCATGGACTTTTAGCAGGCGGGCAAGTTAAATTAATAGGTCAAACACCTAGTACATTTAGCGGTCTTTATACAATCGCAACAGTACCAAGCACTACAACATTTACAATTCCATTAGTTGTAGCCAATAGCAGTGCTACAGTTGTTGGAACTTATACCGCTGCACCAATTACAGCAGGCCAAGTAATTGAAAATGATTACAGTGTTGTAAGCGGTGTATTTACTAAACGTGCTAGAGTTTGGGACGGTACTGTTAATACTGGTAAAAATTTAGCAGTGGCGATACGTACAGTATGGGCTAGCCAATGGTTTTGGGGTAAAGTGCAGGGCTTAACAATTGTTCAAGCTACAGGAACTATTGCAGTTGGTGCGGTTTATTATAGCGGTATTGGTGCAGTTAGAAGCACAGTTACAGCAAGTAAACAGGTATTAGGTGCTGAATTTGTATATGCTGGGGTTATTAGTAACACAGCGGGATTTAATATAATTTTCTCTGAACCTACTAAACGCAATGCTAGTAATCAAATTACATTAGCAGTAGGTGCTGGTAGAACGTTAATGTATATTAATCGTCCAATTGCACAAGGTGCTATAACTTAAACGATAAGTGGTCTACTAGACCACTTTAACAAAGGAATAATAAATATGCAAAATCAAAATATGCAAAATCAAATACCAATAACACAATATAGATTTTCTGTAGGTGTAAAAGAAATTGGCAACGATGATAATAAAACTTTTGAAGATGTCGATATGGTACAAGTTATCACTTTAGGCGATAAAAATTATATGCCAGTTCATGAAGTAGACCATTACCGTAGCCTAATGAAAAGAATGTTAAATAATGAATTGATACCAGCTGAACAAGCAAAAATGTTTGAAGCTCAATATAAATTATTTAAAGAGGGTGCAGATTTTCAACATGAGGGGACTTCATTAGCTACAGTAGCGGTATTTAGCAAAGCTGATGTAATAAACTTAAACAATCAAAATATATTTACTGTAGAGCAGTTGTCTGGTGTTCCTGATAGTGCTATACATAGTTTAGGACGTGGCATTGCTATGTTAAAACAAAAAGCAATCACATATTTAGATAGTAAAACAGATGCTAATGCTATTAATAAAGTCATACAGCAAAATGAAATGTTAATCAATGAAAGAAATCACGATAAACAAGCACTGGCAGAAATGCAGGCACAAATACAGCAATTATTAGCACAGCAAAACGCACAAACTCAAGAAACTAAATCTAAAAGTAAATAATGACATTATTAACTGTAGTACAAAATGCATGCCTAAGTTTAGGAATAAATAAGCCTAATGAAGCAGTAACTAGCTATGATAAGCAAATATTAAAGCTCGTAGCTTATGCAAATAAGGGTGGTAAGGAAATAATACGCTATCCAGCTAAAGATGCGGGGTGGAGCTTTTTACGCAAGTCATTTAGTTTTAATAGTTATTTTTTACAAGTAACCGCTAGCACTACTTTAGGCAGTAATATTTTAACTTTAGCTGACACTACAGGTATTATAGTTGGATATGGCGTTACAGGCTTAAATATACCAGCCTATGCTATAGTTACAGCAGTTACGCCAACTACAGTGACATTGGGTAATATTCAAAATGCAACGGCTACAGGCAGTAGTACATATACTTTTAGTCAAATAAGCTATGATTTACCAGTTGATTATTCTAGTCTAATACCAAACACGTACTTTCCCTTAAATAATACGCAGTGGTATTCATGGCAGATTACACCAGCACAAGCACAATGGATAAAAGCACGTAATGGTTTATATGCTGGTTTTTCTAATAGGTTTATGATACAAAATAAATCAATTATTTTAGACCCATACCCGCAAAGCGTTAACCCATATAGTTTACTGTATCGCTCAAATGCTTATGTGATAGACGGCGAAAATCAGAGTTACAAAACTGAATTTACTAAAGATGTAGACACTACTTTGATTGATGAAGAATTATTAACTGAAAGTCTTATTTGGCGTTTTAAAGCTGATAGAGGCTTACCTTATGATGAGGATTATAATATCTATGAAAATCATCTAAGCCAATTAGCGGGCGAGGACGGCGGAGGCGGACAAGATATTATTATGGGTAGTGATTATTTATTAAATGACTATTATGGTTTAAATATCGCTGAGGGTAGCTGGGGTTATTATGGTGGTTAGAAGCGGATATAAACCTATAAGCCCTAGACAAATAAATAGAAGCGGTAATTCTAGGAGTGCTAGTTTGCCAGTTCCAAATAAAGGCTTAAATAGTAGAGATAATATCGCTAATTTAAAACCTGAATATGCCTCTAAGTTAATTAATTGGTTTCCGACCACATCAGATTTAATGGTTAGAAACGGTTATAAAGAGTACAGTTTAGATATAACAGGACAAGTAAATAGCTTAATGGGCTATAACGGACTTAGTAAAAAGATGTTTGCAGTAGCAGGGGATACAATTTATGATGCAACAGCTAGCGGAACTGCTACAGTTAGTTATACGCCAATTGCTAGTGATAAATTTATATCTCAAAATATAACCACTAGCGGAGGCACTTTTTTAGTTGCGGTTAATGGGGTAGATGATTTATTGCTTTATGACGGCGCTATATGGATACCAATTAACGGAGCTAGTACGCCAGCTATAACAGGGGTTACAACTGCTAATTTAAGCTATGTAACTTTAGCTAAACGCCGTCTTTGGTTCGTAGAAAAGTCTACTACTAAAGCATGGTATTTAGATGTCAATTCTATTGGCGGAGTTGCGAAAAGCTTGGATTTAGGAGCTAGTTTTATTAAAGGCGGATATTTAAAGGCTATAAGTTCATGGAGTATTACGGGCGGTTTTGGTACTCAAGATTTAACCGTATTTCTAAGCACTGAGGGTGATATAGTAGTATATCAAGGCGACGACCCTGATACGGCCAGCGATTGGAAAATAGCAGGAATATATAATTTAGGTTCGCCTATTGGACATATGCCGTTTTGCAGGCTTGGAACTGATTTATTAGTGCTTACACAACAAGGATTATCTGCACTTAGTCAAGGTCAATTCTTTGCAGATACTGCTAGGGCAAAAACTGCTTTAACTGATAATATAGCACCTGATATTAACCGAGATACTACAAGTTACGCATTAAATTATGGTTGGCAAACGATAGCATATCCTAATGAAAATATGTTACTTCTTAATATTCCCGTAGCAGTTGGACAGCAAAAACAGTATGTAATGAATACGATTACAGGGGCATGGGCTGAATTTAACCAAATATATGCTAATTGTTTTTTACTCTTTGATGAAGTGATGTATTTTGGCGGGGCTGGTAAAACATTTACATTTTGGCAAAACACTACAGATAACAGTGCAGTAATTAATGCAGAAGTCATTACATCATTTAATCAATTTGGAACGCCAGCAGAAAAAGCTTTTAAATTAGCTAGACTTACTTTAAGTACATATTCTACTAATCAAGTGAATGTAGGTATAGAACTAAACTATAAAATCACTAATCAATTAAGTACACCAACATTACCAAATACAGGCGACGGAATATGGGACGAGGCAACTTGGGATAGTAATGTATGGGCAGGTGAGGATTTTATTTCTGATTGGTTTGATATAGACGGCATGGGATTTGCAGGAGCTTTACATATAAAAGTAGCTTGCCGTGAGCCGTTTAGGTGGGCGAATACTCAATATATTTATCAAGTTGGGAATACGTTTTAATGTTACAAATCATCTTCGGACAAGATTTAAGAGTAGGCACATGGGTTTTTGAAAAAACTGGCGGATTGTATACTAAAAAAGACAGTACAACAATTGGCTTAGAAAAAAATGGCGAGTTAGTAGCAGGTTTTGTTTATAATAATTATATTCCCAATCGTTCTATCGCCATGCATGTAGCTGGTAATTTATTTACCAAAAAATTTATAAAGGCAGGCTTTAGATACCCATTTAAGCAATTAAAAGTATTAAAAACCATAGCATTTATTGATAGTACAAATATTAAAAGTGTTAAATTTACATCAAAACTAGGTGCTATACATGAAGCTACGATTAAAGATGCAGGTAGGCATGGCGATTTGTTAATATACACAATGACACAAGAACAATTTAGATTTAAGGATTAACTAATGGGTAATTTATATAAAAAAGCTCAACAACCGCAAGGAATGAGCCAGCCTACACAGCCAATGTACCCTACTAATAGTAGTTCAAACTGGGCGGATAATCAATATGCACAGCAATTAGGAAAATATAATCAAGAATTACCACAGTGGCAAATGAAGCAGGATAGCATTAGACAGTTACAAACACAGCAACAACAAGCTATGCAACAAGCACAGAATATGCAGTTACAACAACAAGCTAATATGAATAGGCAAAGGAATGGAAGTACACAAATTCCACAAGCCGTGATTGATAGACGTATGGCTAATCCTAACCAATATACCAATAATTTGCAACAGTACCAAAATAGGCAACTACAGCAGGCACAAAATACGCCATATACTCAATTTAGTCAAAATGGCTATAACCCTGTTTTACGTACAACACCACAGCAAAGTAATGGTTTAAGCAATAGTTTACTAGCTGAACTTTTAAAGAAAAAGGGATAAAATGGGTAAATCATCACAAGCACCACAAGCACCAGACCCATATGTAGTTGCTGGAGCTAATACACAGCAACAAAAAGAGGCTAGTGCATACAATGCTGCTATGCGTTCAAATACATATACACCATATGGCTCACAAACATATGAACAGTATGGATACGACCCTACAACAGGAGCGCCTCTTTATAATGAATTTATAGACTTATCGCCAACAGCTCAAAGAACTGTAGACCAAAATATACAAAATCAATATGATACTTCAGTTACTGCTAATAAATTTTTAAAGAATGCGGAAAGCAGTTTATCTAATCCAATAAATACCAGTGATTTAAATTATCAAACTAGTTTAAATACTGGTGGTAATGCTGAATTGTCTAAAAAAGCCCAAGACGCTATTTATGGTAAACAAACTGCACTATTAGACCCGCAATATCAGCAGAACCAAGATGCTTTAAATACAAGATTGGCTAATCAAGGTATAAATATAGGTAGTGAAGCTTATGATAGAGAAATGAATAATTTTGCTAGGCAGAAAGATTATGCATATGGTAATGCTAGAAATGACAGTATTTTAGGCGGTATTCAATATGAAAACCAATTATTTAACCAAAGCGGACAGGAACAACAAGCATATAACAATGCTATAAGTGCAGAATTAAACAAACGTTTTGCTGGCAATAATCAAGCCTTAAACCAATATACGGCACTTGCCAGCGGTTCACAGGTTCAGACACCACAATTTGCTAACCAACCTATACAAAATGTTCAACCAACAGATATGAGCCAATTATTCCAAAACCAATATAATAGCCAATTAGCGGGATATAACGCAGATGTTGCAGGTGGTAATTCTTTATTGGGCGGAGTATTTGGCTTAGGTTCGGCGGCTCTAGGTTCACCAGTGGGTACATTTGCTAAACTTTTTGGAGGTTAAATAATGGCAAAAAACACAGTAAGTTTTATAGACCCAACAGATGCTAATGCTTTACAGTTATTGCAGGATAGCCAAAAAGCACAGCGTAATCAAGAATTAGCTTTATTACTCAAAAAGAGACAAATAGAACAGGGTAATACTCTAGGTAACACGCAAATGGTTAGCGGTATAGCTATTAAAAACAGCCCATTAGCTGGTTTAGCTCAATTATTGCAAACTTACAATGCTGATAAAAACTTAGAGAATGCAGATACTGCCTTAGCACAACAGCAATTAGCACAAGCACAGGCAGAATATGGGCTATATAAGCCAACCGATGAACAACCAGCGATACCAGCACAAACGCCAATAGCTCAAGATACAGCGGTTACTGCACCTATTCCAAGCCCTGATATACAAACTCAAAGTATGCCAGTACAACAAGAGCAAATTCAAGCACCGCAACAAAGCTTTACACCTCCGCCAAGTGGATTAAAAAGCCCATTTAGTTTTGATGCAAATGTACCCCCGCCTAATTATGGCGGACAACCTATTAATATTGCTAATCAAAACGGGCAAGTATCGCAGTTAGCAGGAATGTTAAGACCTCCTGTAAATGATATTAGACCGCTACCTATTGCAGAAAGTCAACCGCAACAAATGCCAATGTCTCAAGGGCAAAGTTCGCCATTAGCTCAATTAATAGCTAATCCGAATGCTAATGTACAAATACCTCAACAGCCTAGAGCGGTTAATCCTTTTAATGCTTTAGGTTTAAGCCAAAGAGACGCATGGAAATATAGCCGTCTTAATCCTGAGGTTTTTGCTAAAGCTAATTTAGAAGCTTTACAGTTAAGTGCAGATGCAAAAAGAGCTAGAGAGCTTGGAATTAGTACAGATGAACAAGCAAGAAATTATAGGCTAGGAGCAAATAAAGACCTTAACACGGCTAGTTTAAATAATGGGTTTGCACCACAAATAGATGCACAAGGTAGAGTTATAGGAGTTCAGCCGTTAGCTGGGTTTAATGAAAATAAAGCAGGGCAAATTACTGCACAAAACACTGCAAATATGCCTTACGATGCTTATAAAACAGGACTTAAAGTAAATGAACAACAAAATATAGACGCAAATAAACAGGGCTTAGAAAATAGAAATAGCTTTGTAGATACCATAGACCCAGCAACAGGAAATAAAAAATCTATTACTAAGGAACAAGCCTTAAATCAAGGCGGAATTGTTACAGGGCTTGGAGAAGCTAATACACAACTACAAAAAGATTACGCTACGCAATATAATACAGCTATAAAAACAGGTGCAGAAGCTAGACAAAAATTACCTAGTTTAATTTCAAGGCTGGATTTAATTAATAACACTAAAACAGGTTTAGGCACTCAACAGCAAAATGATATTAAGGCTAAATTAGCAACTTATGGCGTTGATTTAGGCGGTAAAAAACTAACTAATCAACAGTTATTAGAGGCAGAATTATATGTTGATACTTTAGGTGCGGCGGATAAATTAAAGCCCGCAAGTGATACAGATATAAAAATATTAAAAGATACTGTGGGTAGCTTAAATACTAACCCCGAAGCATTAAGAAAGCTTACATATAAACGTTTAGGAGCTTTAGGGCAAGATATATATAATTCAAGTCTTGCAGATACTAATGTTAAAAATAATGGCGGATTTAGCAAATATTCAGATGTTTACACAGCACCTAATAAATATGATAGAAACAATTTTGTTATTAGTAGTTTAAAAGGCAATAGAAATTTATTAACTCAATTCTTTCAAAGTTTAAGCCCGCAAGAAAAACAAGCAATTTTAAATAAGGGTAAAAAATGAACGAATTAGACGATGAAACTCTAGCCCTATTAAGAGATATTGATAAAGAAACTAAATTAAAAGAGCAAAAGCAAGCCAAGCAATCTGATGCTAATAATACTTTTACTAACACAATTCAAAATGCTAAAAAAGCCGTTAATCAAGGTCTATCAGATTTTGGAGCAGGAGTAATTAAAAGTGCAGTTGATATTCCTGTTGGCTTAACTCAATTAGCAAGCGACGGAATAGATTATGCTTTTAATACTGATTTAGGCTCAAGCGTCGATAAGGTAGCAAATAAGATAAATCAATATTACAAAGATACAACCAAAGGAAGTATTGCAGGCAGTGTAGGGCAAGTAGCTGGCGGTATTGGAACTGCTTTATTAGCACCTCAAATTCTACCAGCTAAATTAGCAGGCGGAACAAGCACTTTAGCTAACATTTTAAAAGGCGGAGCTATTGGGGCAGCTCAAGGATTAGCACAACCTATATATGATAATACAGACCATGCAGGAGCTAGACAAACTAACGCTATAGCAGGCGGAGTATTGGGCGGAGCATTACCAGCAGTTGCAAAGATTGGCGGTTCTTTAGGTATTGGTAAAAAGGCTAGTACAGCTAATGAAATAGCTAGAAACTCTAATATGCAAAATTCCGAACTAGCTAATTTGTTAAGGAAAAATCACACTTTAGTTGAGGGTAGCAATCCAACAGTAACGGAAATTGTACCAACGCCTGCCAATATAGGACAGTACAATAGACTTAAAAATAAAGGTGCAAATATACAAGGCGATTTTCCTTTAGCTGTTAGGCAGTCTGATAATAATTTTGCTAGGGTTAATTCATTAAGAGAGGCTGGTGGCAGTCCGCAGGATTTAGACGCTTTAAGGAATTTTAGAGCCAATGAAGCACAAAATACCTATAGCCAATTAAAGCCCGTACCTTTGACTGATGAAATTAAATACGCATTAGACCAGCCTTATACTCAATCAGAACTAGGCTTAGCACAAAGAGACTTTAACGCCAATATTAATCCATTAGATAGATTAAATGCAGTTCAAGATAATAAATTAAATCCGCAGGCAGTTAGGCTTATTTCTACAGGCTTAAACTCAAAAACTAGCCCTAATTTAAATATCACGCCTGATGAAGCCCGCATTTTTGGTAAAGAAGCTAATTTATTTGACACTACAATAGATGATTTAGACCCAGCATATAAGGAAGCTAAAGCACAATATAGAGCTAACAGCCAACCTATAACAGATGCTGAAAGTGCATATCAACTATTAGGATATAAAACCAATCCGAACGGCGGTATAAACTACGATTTAGATACTAAAAATTTAGACGCACAAGGCAACCCTAAGCTAACTTATGGGCAATATAATTCTACTTTAGCCCGCCTTTTAAATGATAAATACCCGCCTAGTCAAAATACATTAGAGAATAGTTTTAATCCAATACAGCAAGATTTAAAGCGTGAAACAGTGCTAAATAATAATGTAGGTGCTACAGGTTCGCAAACTGATTTTAATGTACAAAATAGCGGAGTAGGTAATTTATTGCCTAATTGGGCGGGCAGGGTTATAGATAGGATAGCGGATAATTCAAAAGCTAAACAATCTATAGAATATTTACTAAATAAAGATGTATTAGCACAACAATTAACATCAGGCGGACAAAGAGCATACGATACTTTAGGGGCTAGTCAGCCATTTATGGGCAGTCAATTATCCCAAGCATTAATAAATTATATGAATGCCGACCAATTAGACCCTATAGAAGTAGAAGCACCTAAAAACTTAACCAAAGAAGAATTACAATTCATTCAAAACCAAAGGTAGATTATGAGCGACCCAGTATTCAATAAACCAATTCCGCAAGGAATAGAAAGCACAGTAGGTTACTATATTGTAAGTAGTGCTTTTACAGGCGGAGTTTTAAACGATGTTTTAGAGAAAAAAATAGCAGTAGATTTGAGTAAATCAAGTCAAACTGAAAGCAAGGCAACGCTACTTGGCGTGTATTACGTTAATTTAACGCAAGGTACATTGTTGCAAGATAGTGAAGTATTAGCGGGCAATATTACATATATAGGAGGCAGTGCAAGCGGTGGAAGCAGTACGGTTACAAATGACGGAACTTTTGCAACGCCAGCCAAGCAGGATATTGGAAATACAAGTTTAGCTAGTATAGTAACTAATACTACAGGGCTTGCGACATCAGCTAATCAGACAACTGCAAATGCTTCTTTAAGTACAATTGCAACGAATACAAGTACTGCATTGGGTACAGTAGCCAAGGCCTCCGCCCCAGTAAATACAATAGTTGGCGGGGTAGTTTACAGCTCAGCAAGTATTACATTAGCCGACCAACAAACAATTGCAGCACAAAGTGATGTAAATGGTAAAATGTTGGTTAGTATTCAAAAAAGTATATTCCCAGTTACTCAACATCAAAGCTTAGCTTTAACTAATACAGCGGTTTCAGTAAAAGCAACTAGCGGTCAACTTTTTGGCTTTAACTTTGTAAACCAATCAGCAACAGTTGCGTACGTTAAATTTTACAATCTTTTAAATACTAATGTTACCGTTGGTACAAGTGCAGTAGCAAAAAAAATTATAGTGCCAGCAACAGGCAGTATTTTTATACCAGTAAACATAATGATACAGCATAATTTTACAACAGCTATTAGTATGGCGGCGACATTAAATTATATTGATACTGATACAAACGCACCAACAAATACAATTTATGCAGATGTTTATTACAATTAAAGGAAAATATGAAATTTATTAGATATTTATTATTAACATTATTAGCGGTAACTAGCATTGCTAATAGTGCCAGAGACGGCAACGGCAATTATAATTTACCAGCGGGCAACCCTGTTCAAAGTGGAACTACAATTAGCAGTTCATGGGCTAATGGAACTTTAAGCGATGTAGCCAGTGCATTAACTGGTAGCATCTCAAGAGACGGACAAAGTCCTGCTACTGGTAATTTGGCTATGGGTGGGTATGTACTTAAAAACTTAGGCAATGGTACATTAAGAAATCATAGTGTTAATGTAGGTCAAATACAAGACAGCAGTTTAACATTGCTAACCAGTGTAAGCGGGGTTGATACTATAACTGCTACTTTAACTAATTTAACAGCTTACGCAAATGGGCAGATATTTAATTTTAAAGCGGTAGGGGCAAATACTGGTGCAGTTACCATTAATATAAATGGCATTGGTGCAAAAGCTGTGCTAAATAATGGCTTAGCTTTAACTGCTGGTACATTCCAAAACGGTAGATTTTATCAAATAATTTATGACGGTACGCAGTTTAATTTATCAGGCGGTGCAGGCGGATTATCAAAAAATGGCGATACAGGAGCGGGTGCGTATACTTTTGATACTACAACAGCAAGCGGAGTAATGCCGTTTAGAGTTACAAATTCAAGTATATTTACAAATTTAGACCCATATAGAAGTAGTAGCTTTTCCGTTCTTTCTACAGGCTTAAATAATAATCAGCCAATAGGATATTTAGAAACCAATGTAAATACAACAAGCTTAGGTAATCATTCATTAGTTATAAAAAATGTCGCCGCACCTGTAGGCGGAGCTTCTGATTTTATTAGTCAAGGCGTGGAATTATTAGCAACTAATTTAAATACTGGTACAGCTAATGCCCTTTCAAATGGTAAAGCTAAAATTGAAATAGTAAGCGGAAATAATAGCTTAACTAATGATAATAGAGATGGGCAATTACGCTTAATGTCTAGGAAATTAGATAATAGCGGATTTGAGCCTAATGTAGAAATTAATGCCTTAAGTGCAGACGGTTTAGTTAGCTTTAAAGGGAATGCTATCGAGCAAGACCCAGCAAGCGGTAACGCAGACCACTATTTAAGAACAAGTAATAATGATTGGCATATACAAGCCAATGCTACTAGCAATAGATTTCAAGTTAGAGATGCCAGCAATGGCGATGTTACAGCTTGGGATATATCAGCGAATGATGACGGCTTAATGTCTATTTATCAGCGTTCAGATTTAAGTATTGGGCGTTTACGTTTTGGTAATAGTTCGCCAAGTAAGATTTTAAGTGTAGGTGCTGGGAATACATATAACTTTGCAGGCGACACAAATGTTAGTCTAACCACTCAAGGTGGTAAATATGTTGATGTAACTGATTTACAGGCAGTGTCAGCAGTAGACGGCGGAAGCACGGCAATTACTCAACTAGCATCAAAAGTTAGATTATTATTAAATACTGGTACAGCCTTAGCAACTTATGGCGTAGGATTACCAACAACACCAATTAATAGTCAAGAAGTGTGTGTAAGTGGTAGAAGCACAGTTACAGCACTAACAGCAAGCAGTGCAGACGGTGGAGCTACAATATTTAATAATGTTGCTAATAATTTACTATCTGGACAAAGTGCATGTTGGATATATAGAACCACTGGTAATGCATGGTGGCGTATTAGTATGTTAAAACCAGCAGTGAATGATAGAATATTTAATCAAAGTATGGTAGCATAAAATAAAAAAGGATTAAATTATGTCAAAAGAAAATAAATCAATACCAGTAGATGAATTACATAAGCACCCTGATGAGCAGTCAGACGAAGCAAAAGCTTTTTTAAAGAAAGACCAAGAGGGATATTGGGCAGACGTTACCAAAGATGACAAAGAGGATAGCAAGGAGGTAGTTAAAAAAGATGATGAGGAAAAATTACCAGCTAAACAAAGTAATTCACTTAAGCCAAGACCTGAAAATAATTAAAGGTATTTTATGAGAAATTTTAGGGCTACAAAAGAAACTTATCAAAGATTGCCAAACGAATGTCAAAAAAGATATTTAATTCAAAAACAACAAGATGAGATTGATTTGAATAATTCTTTTAAAGAAGTAGAGAAAGCATTTAAAATAAAATTACACCATGATTTTGACATAATGTTTAATGTTCGTGGCAATGATTTCAAGTCTGGGCTAGCATCATTAATAAAATAGTCTTTACTTTCTCTAAATTTGTACTAAACTAAAGTATCACAATATATAAAAGGTACGGTGATTCCATAAAAAACAGTCGAGAGACTGCAAATTCCTAAAATATTAATTATGATGTACACTTTAGCCTGCTACCCTCCTGTAGTGGGCTAATTTCATTTTTTATGCTATAATATATTTATCAATTTTTAGTGTCTATAATGCTAATATTATGCATGCAGAAACTCCACTGTAGTTATCACTCATAAAAGACATGTATGTTTGAATAACAAAAACTGGTGCAATTCCAGTAACACTATAATAAATTGAAGGCAAGGATTATAAATTTAGATAATGTCACTATTTTGTTAATCTTTGCCGTTTTTCCTTAAAATTTAAGTTATATTGATTTTAAATCACTAAAATAATGTATTACTCATCTGATACTAAGATAATGCAGTACAAGCCATTTAAAGAGGTCGATTTTTTAGCAATTTGTGTTAAAATGAACTATAATGTATTTATCAAAATAAATTAAACAAATATGAAAAAATTAGCATTGCGGACGTGCATAATTCTTTTTCTAACTGGTTGCACTTCACTTGAAAAAGTAGCAACCATTCAAGATAACAAACTCCAAATATCATTATCTGATAAAATAATCCAAAACATATCAAAGGTAAAAGCATTGTATGACTTAGCTTTATTGGCTAGAGGGTTAATTTAATGCCGTACGACACTAACAACAACCCTTATTACGTAGCTAAAATTCCTGATTTAAAGCGTGTTACCGATGATATTCTAGTATTATGTACAGACTATAAATATAAAGATTTGTACGGCATTGAACGGATTATAGCACGTGGATTTATCAATGACGGAGCAACTCGCCCTAAATTCTTAGAGTTTTTCATACAAAAAGATAGCTTAAACAATGGTGCATTTTTAAAGCATGATTATAACTATTGGCACCAATTTTGCACACGTGTTGAAGCGGATAGACTATTACTAATAGACTTATTACGCAATCCTAACAATCCTGTACAGTGGTGCTATACTGTGTATTATACACTTAGATGTATGGGCTGGAAGTCTTGGAGCGATAATACTAAGATAAAAAAGGCTATGGGCTTGAGGAATAGATACATGGTAGAAGCTGATATAGTAGAAATTGAGGCGAGGATTAAAATAGATGATGAATAATTTAACTTTAACCTATAAACTAAGTAAAGCTATATCAGTTTATGACGAAACTATACAAAGTTCTATAATTGCCTTTCAGTCTTTATATAAAAGCCATAGCAAAGAAAATTTAAATATAGTTAGTGTTTTTCAAAGTGAAAATACTATAACAATTGAATTTAGTGGCAATAATACGGTAGAGTTTACTAAGTATTTGAATAGCCTATTAATGCCATATGTTAAACCTAGAGTTACGTTTTTGGATAGATTAAAACAGATTTTTAAGGGTAAAATATGAACCTATCCCCACATTTCACACTAGCAGAATTTACCCGCTCAGAACGTGCGGAACGATTAGGCTTGGATAATTCTATACCCAATAATCTAATGTCCAATGCTAATCGCATGGCTATGTTAATGGAACAAGTGCGCTCAATTCTAGGTAATAAAATCATAGTAGTAAATTCTATGTACAGAAGCCCGGCAGTAAATAAAGCAGTGGGCGGAAGTAGAACAAGCTATCATTTAAAGGCGTTGGCGTGTGATTTTGTATGTCCTAGCTTTGGCAGTCCATACGATATAGCCTTTAGATTACATTTAGATACAAAATTAATTTATGACCAGCTTATTTATGAGGGTACTTGGGTACATTGGGGTTTAAATGAGCTAGATAAAAAGCCTAGAATGCAAGTTTTAACTATGCGTAAAGGCAAGTATTATAATGGGATTATTTTAAAATGATAAAAGATATTTTAGTTATACTAATAATGCTTATACCGCTTATTTACACAACATATATTAAAAATGAATGAGGCGATAAAAGAACATGAGCTACAGGATTTTATCGCTGACACTATGCAGGAAATATGGCATCATGTCTATTTTTCAAGCCCTGAATGCATTAAAAACTACTATCGCCATTTAAATTATGAAATGCTTTTAGACTACCAAGATAGTGTAATGCTTTTAAGCACATTGATGTAAAAATTGATAAATAAAGGATAAATATGTTAAATGAAAAGCAACAAAAAGAATTAGAGGAATTAGCTAAACCATTAGTTAAGTTTTTAAACACTCTACACCCGCATACCCATATTACTATAGACCATACCCATGTACAGCTATGGGAAGGTGCAGTTGGCATAAAAATAGATGAGTATGTAAATGATTAAATTTGATAAATAAATGAAAAAATGTTATAATTATATTAATCCAAGTTAGGATTAATCTTGTGTCGCAACAAGATTGTAAACGCAGTGTCGCAACTGCTTTAAACTTCAATGGGTAGTTAGGTAGCCTTATACTATCTTTGCGACCTACCCACCAAACTTTTTATAAGGAAAAGTAAATGCCAAAAAACGAACTAATAAAAGTGGAATTATCAAAATTAAATGATGAGACTATACAAAGTGTTTCAGCTAGAGAATTACATAAATTTTTAGAAGTAAAGACACAATTTACACATTGGATTAATTATAAAATTAAGCAATATGACTTTTTATTAAATATTGACTACATAGCTATTAGTCAATCGAAGCTAACAGCTCAAGGAAATAAAACTAATTTTATAGATTATATGGTTAGCATTGAAATGGCAAAACAATTAGCCATGTTAGAAAATAACGAACAAGGCAAAAAAGCAAGATTATATTTTATAAATTGTGAAAAATTATTAAAAGAAAAGACTAAGCAGGAAAAATTAAGACAGGATTTAAAGTTAGAAAATCCATATATGACAGATGCAATAAAAGATTTTCAGATGTGTAAAGGGAAAATTGCGGAAGCACGCCATTTTATGAATGAGTTTAAGCTAATTAATAAATTAGTTCTAGGAATGGAAACTAAAAAATATAGAGAAAAGAATAATATACCTAAAAATGCAAATTTGCGTGATTATTTAATGCCTGTACAAATTGATTTAATTTTAAAACTTCAAAGAATGAATGCAAGCTATTTAGAGGAGGGTTTAGAATATGACGAACGCAAAGCTAAGCTAACTAAAATCTTTGAAACAAAGTACCGCCTAAAACTCCACTAACCTTGACACTCCCCCGTATTTACCCTAAAATCTAAGCACCAGTAAGCCATATTGCGGAATGTGGCTTTTATTGTTTCCTATGTAGCCCGTAGTCTTTTAATGAAACATTAGTAGGCTTCCGCACGGGCTACACCTTATAAGATTATGGCAAATACAACCAATCAACGACAGTACAAGAAAGATAATGCACAGGTAGTATATTCTGTTCAGGAGTACATGGGGGAAAAGCTAGAACCCATAAATAAATCTATTGAAAATATAAATATGATTATTGGTAGGTTTGAGAAAAATACTTATGATTGGCGCGATGACATTGACGCAAAGATAAATGCATTGCTGGCTATGAAACAGGATATTGAAAAACTTAAAATAGATAATCTAGCCTTAATGGCATTTAAAGACGAGATGACTACACATATTAAATATGTAAAATGGACATATAAGATTATGGCTTTTTTAGCTGGTGCATTTATTGCTTTTATTGGCTTTTCAGAAAAAATCAAAATATTATTTTTCAAATAAAGCCTACAAGACATAAAAAAAGCCTAAAAAATAGGCTATGATTAAAAGTAAGATTAGGGCTTCAATTAGTGTCATTTAACCCCTCTAGGAAAAACCGCACCCCAAGATTGCGGAACGATAGCATCGAATCTATTTTGATGATTTAGATTTTTAACAAACCTAGTGAGTACACTAATAATGTACGCTTCATTATTTTTGGTTAAATGTTCTAAAGCGTACCTCTCGTTACTTTCTAAACTATCAAGCCTAAGATTACATGTAGTAGATTCATCATGCCTTATCTTGATAAAACTACCTCCCTTTACATATTGGATTTGCTTTTCTCTATAAGTAAAGCTAATTTCTCGGTTTTCTATTAGCATAATTTGAGACGCGTGGTAGTTTTTCATTTAAATACTCCTAGATTGATAATACTATCTGCTAAGTTCCATAAATTAAGAATATTGATAAAAAATAATAAAACTACTAATTTAAAGCTTATACAGTCTTTTATTGATTTATTTATTCCATAAATACTTATACAGCAGAAAAACACCGCGGTTAAAAAATGAAATAAGTGTAATTTACTCATTCCCAGCCTCCTTTATATTGTGATAATCATCAACGGGCGTAAAACCTAAATAAATTGGCTTTTCACACTCTTGGCAGTCAAATTTTTGTTCGCTTTCTTCAAACACAGTATCAGAAAAATTATTGTATTCTCCGCAGTGTGGGCAAGCTATTTCCATGTTTACTCCTTAATTAGTTCTTGAATGCAGTCGTCTATGATTGTAAAATCCCCCTCATCTATATGCACACAAAAACTTACAAACAGCCCAGCGTAATGATAGCCAAACGCACCATTTTTAAAGTCTACAGTTAATTTGGCGTTTTTATATCTAAAATCATCATTCAAATAAATCTCATTGCTGTGCTTATCTTTAAGACCGATGTAGGGTCTAACCTCAAACCTCCCAGCTTCTGATGTTTGCCCTATATATTTGCCTTTAGCGTTAATTTTAGGGTCAACAATCCAAGTGTTTTTTATTTTATCCCATACTTTAAATTTAAATTTCATGATTAATTAACTCCTAATTTTAATCTTATTTTACCCCTGAAATCACATAAAAATTTATAGCCAGCATCGTTATTTAAAATATCTATCCTTTCTTGCCAAGAGTTTTTATTCCATTCTTTTTTATAAAAATCCTCAAGAAGCATATCGCCCAATAAATATATTTCTTTACCTATGCTTTCTAAAGTGTCTCGTAAATAATCATTTAATGGTCTTGGTTTTGGACGCTCAGGGCAGGTTAAAAATAATGTAACAAGCCTAACCCCTCCAAATTCCGTCTTACCGTCTCTCGCCATCTGAATTACAGTATCTTGATATAAAGTATTCCGCATATCAACCCCACACAATTTCTAGGCAGTCGCCTATTAGTTCCATATTAAAAATCATATTTACTGTATATCCAGCTTGCTCTAAGGGTTTTGATATATCTTTTTCAAACTTATATCTTTCTTTATCGCCTTGTTTTCTCAAACTTAAACCATTAATACATATCTCATTTAGTGGTATTCTACACCCCTTTTTACCCCTGCTATACTCATAAGCTACAGTTCTAAAAATCCATACTAGGCGTGTTGCTGTATCCGTTGGTTTATCTAAAACCTTGAGTTGCTGGAGGTCGTCTTTGGTTATTATTAGGTCTTGTAAATTGTGTTTTGTTTCCTCACCTCTACAGGCATCCGTAACCCCTCCGCCTATGGCAGGATAGTCGCAGTTTATATAATTCTCGCTCATCTCTATATCCTTTAAATTAAAATCTAGGTGTATTCTACTTAAATATTCTTCACATTCTTTTTTTGCCTCAATTAAACCAATTTCTTTATATCTACTTAAATTAGACATCAATTGTCCTAAAGGTTGATGATACTTATTATAAAATGTAGTTATTCCATTTATTGTATCTATTTCAGCGGTTGCTGATATATCATCACAATTACAAATATGTATAGTATCTCTATAGCCATTAAGCCATGTAAATTTTGTCATATCTCTACTCCTCGCCATTAAAAACCGTCAAGCCGTGATATATCTCTTTTTTGCACTGCTCGCATTCTATTGTTTCACTGTCTAAAATTTCAGTCCAGTAATTTATTATTTTGCAGTGCGGGCATTCTAGTTCTAGCATTTGCTTACTCCTAAAAATCTTTTAATCTTTTGCAACAGGGTTTGCTTATTTTGCTTATTAATTCTTTCTAATTCCGCAGTCAACCAATTTCAATTTTTTGCTGTGTTTCTGAAAGATATAAAAATTCTTTGTATTTATTTTTAGCCTTGTAATAATCATCTATTAACTGCTTAGCTAACTCCACACTTGCACAGCTAAAGTTCGCAAAAGGATTAGACGGAACATACTGCATACCGTCATATATTGCAGGCTCAATTTTAAACCGTCCGCAATAATCCCTAATTACATATAAAGGTTTTTTATCGTTGGCATTTTGCATATAAAAATATGTGCCTTGCGTGCGTTGTATTACTACTGACATTAATCATCACTCCTTACCTTTGGCTACGCAAATTAACTTTGGTTTTTCAGCCTTTTCATAATTTACACTTAGCGTTTCATGTGCTATTTTTATTAAAGTATTTGTACACGCTACTTGGCTATTAAATTCAGATACTGGAACCATAGAATTTAAGTAAATCGCTATTAATATGAATTTCATCATCACTCCTTATTGTGGGTTGGTTTGCATAAAACCATTTATTAATGATAATACTACGTTTGATTTTTCATGTTGTAAAAACGTGGTTTTATTTTCAAAAACCCTTTGCCTGCATGAAGTAAAGCTGTATTTATCATCGCATTCAACATGGAAATAGCAAATATAATTATCATTATGTCTACTTTCCTTAAGAAAAGAAAAGGTAAAATGATAATTAAGAGTTCTTGCCTTTATATCTCCATCAGATAAATCATCGAACAAAATTAAATTTTTGTCTTGCTCAAGATTAAATAATATTGATGCATCACTCCTTAATGTTTCTTTTAATGCTTTTGATACAAATTGTTTAGCTTCTTTTAAAGAGAAGCAAATTGCCTGACAACCCGCCTTAGGTATTGGTAAAAAACTTAATCTAATTTTAAATAAATTTTTGTATTGATGTATTTTACACCATTCATCATTTACACCATTACGAAAAATATTTTTATAATTTTCTATTTTTTTAACCCATTCATTATCCCAATCGCAAAATAGACGAGGATTGTTTTTCTTCCAAATGAACTTAGAAATTAAGAATTTCCTTTTTTGTTTTAATATATCTTTCATATCATTTCCTTATATTAAAAAAGCCCCAAAACGGGGCGGGGGTTAGTTTATTTATATGTAATTCTTTGCTTTCGTTCGCCAAACTTAGCCCATTCTAGCACTTCGCCAGCTTCCAAAGCGTCTTTAATTTCTGTTTTATTAAAATCTTTAGTAATTTTAACAAATTCTTGAGGTATTGTTTCAATATCTACATCATTAATAATTACAGGAATAGCACCGCCATTATTTATAATTTTAAGCTTAGCAAAAAATTTGCTTTTGATTTCTGTAATATGATTAAGTTGCATTATTTCTAATGCGTAGGTTTCTAAACTATCGTTTTTAGCTTGGGCTTGCTTTAATGCTTCCTGTTGTTCTTTAATAGCATTTTTAATGCTTTCTAAATGCTTGTTTTGTTCGTAAACATAAGCGCAAATATTATCTATTTTATCAGTTAAAATTAACTCTAAAGAATTTATTTGTTCTAGCTTTTGTTCAATTGTTAATTCATCATTATTTGCAATTTCAGCTATTGCAGGAGCGATTTTATATAGTTGCATTATTTTATCCTAGATAAGCCATAATTAAATGGCTGTGTTGATTATTTAAAATGGAAAATCGTCATCATCAAAAGCAGGCATTCCAGCAGTAGAATTTTGTAATTCTTTTTGTGATACTTGGCTATAAGTATTAGTTCTGCTGTGTCCATTTATTTTTTTATGTGTTAATTTTTCTACAAAACTATCATATAAATTGGCTTCTTTATTGTCTTTTATTTCACTGCTTAACCGTTTTGTTTTAGGGCAAAATGCTTCAAAAAATTCATATTTAGTATATGTTTTTTGTGTATCCTCTCTATCTGCTTCATCTTTCAAATTAAGCATTAAACCTAATAATTTGTTATGTAGCCCAGCTAAAATTTCTTTGCCGTCTTTACCTTTCCCCGTGTGTAAATCTCCAGTAATTCCAGCACAATAAGCTATTTTATCTAAATTGCGTTTTTGAAATGTTTCTTTGCCGTCTTTACCAATTACGAACATTTGAAATTTAACTTCTTCTTTTGTTTCTTGATTAGTGGCAGTAAAGTTAAGCACTACTGAACCACTATCAAACTTTTTGACTTCTGCCTCATTAATAATGAAAACTCCAGCTTGTGGCAATTTTTCAATTGAATTATTTAAATTCTTTTCATTTACATTAAATATCATTTTTCTATCCTTAGTTAAGCCGTTATTGGCTGGGTTTGCTGAATATCGTAATACTCACAGATTGCTTTATCTACCGCTAATAGGTCATTTTCTATTTTAGCTTCTTGGAACATATCTATAGGACTTTTTACAGTATCATAATTATTATTTTTAGTAGAGAAATAATAATTATTATTTTCTATACTCGTTCTTAAGACTATTGTTACCATTCCCTCTAAAACAATTTTTTCATCTAGTAATTTACCTAGAGTTTTTATTTTAACTTTGCCAAAATCATCAGTTTGAGTATGAGATAAAATATATATTCTTTTATTTTCTGCTTGAGAACAAGAATTTAATATATCCCATGCACTTTTTGCAATTTCATTATATTTTTGAAATGATTGATTACCGCTTTCTTTATCTAAAACTCTCCGCATAAATTCATTAGCTAAAATATACTGAAAATCATCTATAATAATTATTTCTTTATTAGTTCTCTGAATTGCTGTAGTAATTGAACTAGATTTATCAGTTACTAGAATAGTCCCCTCGGGGTTTTCTTTATTACACAAAGACCAGCCCTTTGCTTTAAAGGGTAGTGGCTTTTTTAAAGCTTGAATTAGTAAAGTATTACTAGGATTTAAATTCCTTAAGCTGGTACTTTTGCCAGTACCACTATCGCCTAAAATCATTGTTGCTATTCCCATGTTTTTACTCCTTTGCTATTGCAATAAAAATTTACAATAGCTATAATTGTGTTGATTTCTTATATAGTTACATTACATATGTAATTTTGGTAAAAAGAAACAAGAGCATCTAATTCATGCTCTTTTTCTTGTTCATAATGCCAATGTTCGGCCTCTGTAGGGTCATACTCCATAATATAAAGGCTCCTTGCCTTAAAATTAAATTAAGGCTATAATTTTGTTTCTGGATTAATAGCTAGTTACGTTTGTCTGTCCTCGCTATTTACGGAATAGGCTATTGTAAAGTAGCCTATTTTTATTTGTGATTTAATGCGTATAATTTATCCTGTGCAGTTTCACGTACATTAATATCATCATCAAGCAATGCACTGGTAATAATGCCTCTAGTTACGTTTTTGTGATTAAGTACTTCTAATCTAACTAAACTATCAGGATTATGGCTTAGTTCGTGAAGTTGTTTAGCGGTTAAATTCTCATCTTTGAGAATATCTAAATACATTTCCCTATTAAAAATATAGAGATTGTGCTTATTTAGGATTAAACGCATTATTTATCCTCCAAAAGTCTTATTATTTTTTGATAGACGGCGTTTTCTGTACAAATTGACGTATCATCGATTAATATTTCAGATAAGCCATCGTTTCTTTTAATTTGCTCTTTGCAGTAAGCAATTATTTCTTTATTGCTCATTTTGTTTGCTCCATTTGTTTAGCTAAATACTGTGTGTTATTGTCATGCTTGGTTATAGACTGCACAAATTCTGCCTGTCTGCGAGCTTGATTAGTTAAAGTGCTATCTACAGCAGATAAAACTTGATTAATTTTAGCTAAATTATTTTGTAAATTATCCAAACAAGATAATATGTTCATATTAAGTTCCTTTCTTATTGTATAGTTCATTTTAATACAAAAGCAAAACAATTTTATTCATTTTGCTTTTTTGGTACGGTTATACATCAAAATGAACACTTACATCTTTTTTATTAAAGCCAAGTTTAGTTTCAGCCAAATTTATCAATTCAGATTTATATTCATCTGTAATTTTTACAGATGTTTTGCCATTAACACTTATTTTGCCAAAAGATGCATTAACCTCCACGTTATTTAAGTTTAAATGTTTTTTAACTAATTCATGAGCATTTAAACCATCAAAAAAAGTTGGCTCTTTTTTTTGAATTACGATTAAAATATTTTTATCTTTCACTTTTAATTTTCCTTTGTAATATTCAAAAACAAACACACACCATTGCGTGCTTGTGCTTGAATGCTGGCGAACCAGCTTGCGATTATTGTTGGTTTGTATAAAGTACTTTTAATTGAATAGTATTGTCGTAATTTCTTGAAAATACTATATCCAATGAAACTTTAAAGCCAATTTGTAACAATCCATTTTCAAGATTTATTTCAATAATTTTACGTTTTAAAGAACTTTCATATAAAATATTTAAACCTATAGCATGTCCAAAAGAATTGCTCTTAATACTAAAAAATTCTAATTTAGCAATTTCAGTATTTTTAATATTAACTCCATCAACTTTTAAAGTTGATAAATCTTTATTTATTTTATTTAAAATATTTAATATTTCTACTTGCATGATATTTTCCTTTATTTAAAAACCTGTAAACTACAATTAATTTACATGTGCTTAAATAAGGGTGAGATGCCTTAAAATACGGCTACTATCATTTGTTTAGTAATTTTATACATAGTAGGTACAATACTAACAAACAGTCGTCAGCATCTCATTGTAATTAAAAATTCTAACTAAAAGGATTATTTTATGGTAACTTTTAGCTAGCAAAAACTTTATGTTTTTTGATAAATTGTTAAAGAACGTTTTTTATATTTGTAGTGTACACTGTACATATTATTATGTCAATACCTTATTGCAAATATATTTAATATGTAGTATTATTGCAATAAATAAATAAAAGCACTGTACATGAAAAAGTTATATATTAATGATGATTTATTAATTCAGGTATTAGACCTAATAAAAAGCGATAACAAAGCTAGTAAATCTACATTGGCTAGTATCTTGAAAGTATCAAGGGCAACGATTGATAGGGCTATAACCAAATTAAAATTACTAGGCTATATTAAAACTAAAAAAAGAATTGGGATTGTGGAGCAGTATCAGATAATTAAAAAGGATTAATATGTTAACAATGTTTTTTATGAATTTGCTCATAGTTGTGACTAGTATTATAGTTATAACAGCCTCTTTGGGCTTTATCATCTGGCTTGGACAGTGGTTATATTATAGGTTTGGTACTTTAATTGCTTTCTCAGCAGTTCTTTTATTCTTATGTGTGTTAGTCGCCATTTTGGTAACAAGAATTCAATCTAAAGAGAACGAGAGATTTAAAGCCCTAACAAATAGCAACTTTTTTCAGGTTCAGATTATAACAAAGGATTAATATGCTGCTAATATTTGGCTTGAATTTACTGATAGCACTTGTTACTGTTGCAAGTTTGTTAGGCGTTTCAGTATTTGCTTTTTGGATATTTGAGAAACTCGATTATAGTTTAATGGGTTTAATATCCGCTTCTGGAATATTAGCTAGTTTGTTAGCTATATTTTTAACATTGTGTCAATATTTGGATAAATAAAGAATAACCCACAATGAGTGGGTTTGCTGGTTTATTCTTTAGTGCAAATAACTTGGTTATTGTCCACATCAATGCTTTTTATTTTGTAATTTACGCCATTCATTCGAATATTAGTAGCTGGCTCTCTGTATGGGTCATCATACAGCAAACTTTTAATATCTTTCTCTGATAGCTTAATGGTAAATTCATCACTCATCTTTACCCTCCTTTAAATGGTTATCTTGATACAATGGAATATCAAAAAATATAACTGATAGCCATAATATAATCATTTCCTACCCCTTATTCTTTGTTAAAAAACTATAAACTAACCCAGTAACTGAAATTGCGATTAGAATATAGCCCATTTTGTTTAGTAAGTTAAGCATTAATTTTGCTTGCTGTTTGTTGTTGTCCAATACTCTTTGCCATCACAAATATATTTATATTTAGTCTCAAAGAGTTTTCTAATTAGATTGTATTCGGTTTTACTTTCATTGGTCTGCACACATTTTGCCTTATACAAATTTTCGTATTCACTTTCATTTGAACACCCAGCCAATAAAATAAACATTACAAATAATAGTTTTTTCATTAATACCCCGCCTTTGCATTATTTTGATTATTTAATCCTATAAATACTACCGTCTAGGCAAAAACTTTCTAAAAAGTTAGTAGCCAGCAAGTGTTTAATGTCATTAGATAGTGTAGGTCTAACCATGTTTAAATCATCGCATATTTTGCCATAATTGATGTGTACAAGGCTGTGTTCTAACTGGTTTTTGATTAGATATTCTTTTAGGTGTTTTCTGCGGGTTTGTGTGTCTAGGTACATATATTCCTTAAATGGTTTTAATAGTATTATTATACATCATTTAAGGAAAGATAGAAAGGTTTTAGTTAGACTTCTCGCCCGTCAATTTATCAATCTGTTGTTCGGCAGTTGCAATATGCTTTTCCATTTCTGCAATAGTTTTCTTTTGTTCTTCACTAGGATTATTATTGGTTTTGGCATTAATCCTATCAATCACAAATTTACATGATTGAATTACATTGTGAGATTTTACAATCGTGTCGATTACGAAATCGTTTAAATCGTTGTTATCAGTCATTTTTATATTTCCTTTGGTTTAGTGAGAAAAAATACACCGTTTTTAGGCGGTGCGGTTGGGTTAGTTATAAGAAAATGTATTAATACCTTTCAGCATATCTTTTATTTTTTTTAAATTTTCTTGAGCTATTTTTTTATCATCTTGAGTAAATGATTTTTCAATTTTTAATGAAAATTTAGGCAATGGCTCTAGTTTATCAATATCCAAATTATCTGTTTTGTCAAAAATTTCTTTGAATGATAGTTTGCAATCATCATAAGAACAAGATAAAATATTAATGCTTTTTAACTTGAACATATTTAAGGCGACATTATAAGATAATATAGATATTTTATTTAACTCATTTAGTACATGTTGTGTAATTTCTTGAGAATTTGAATAATCTAAATATTTTTGATAATCTAGCAGTGTTTGGTTAAAAAGCACTTGATAATCATGTTTAGGTATGGCTAATCGTATAATATCAGCCATTTGCGGAACATAAGATAATTCTACCAGTCTAGCTGGAACTAAAGCTAAATATTTAATATTAATATTTTTAACACTTAGCATATGCATTAAAATTGGTAATTTATTTACCTTAAAATCTTTTTCATCTTTGCAATTCCACGCTTTAAGCAATCTTTCATTATCAAACAAAAAAAAGCACGCATTTAATAAATCATTAATAATTTGCTGTTGATTATTATTCATTATTTTGTATCCTTAAATTATTTTTATTATTGTCATCAAACCAATTTGCTTGAGACTGTCTAACATTATCTATTTTATTTATTCTATTTTGTTCGTCTTTCTCTTTAAAAGTCAACGTATTGTTATTATTTACCTTGTTTTTTGTCTCATAAATTTGAGGATACCCGCCTGAAATTGAATATTCTATTCTTTCTATAATATTTTCTCCTATATTTTTCAAATATTTAGCTCTAGCTATCATCATTTCATAGCCTTGACTATCTAAAGGCTTGTTTATATTTTTTCTGTGTTGTTCAAATTTGATTAAGTATAATTTTTCTTGTTCGGTAAATTCTAGATTATCTACAATATTCTCGGGTAAATTATTACTTAAATCATTTTCAACTAAATAGTTTTTTCTAACGATTTTATAAACTTTTGCCTGAGGAATATAAGGAGTTATCAAGCTTTTGTCTAATAAATACTTAATATCGTTAATTATAGCATTTGTGTTAACTTTAAATTTAACACTTAAAGCATGAGTATTTATATAAATTGCATCATGTTCATGCCTGTTTTTTAGTAAGTCACTATAAATCTGCTTACGTCTTTGCTCCGCCATTTCTCTTAAATTCATTTATTTGCTCCTGTAGATTATAAATATGCTCAAAAATAACATCAAGATTGCCTATAATATCAAGAAATGATTTTTTAAAAATCTCATCATTTTGATTTAAATTATTTAGTTTTTCTGTAAAATTATTTTCCATTATTTACTCCAAGAATTTTTAAAGGAAAAATAATTATACAATAAACATGCTTATATAACAACCTTAGTGTATGTATATTTATTATTATATAAAACACTTTATTTGTCAATATATTTATATGTATATTTTACATGTTCGGTTACATGTTTATACCGTAGCAAAGTACGTTTTTGTACATAGCAAAGTACGTTTTTGTACATAGCAAAGTACGTTTTTGTACATAGGCTTTTTTTAACTATTGTTAATGGGTGCGGTATTTCAGCGATTTTTTAGGGGTACAAATTAGATAAATAAGAGAAACAAGATAAATAAGAAAAAAGAAATCTTTTTAAGGGTAAGCTACGCAGTTCTTGAAGTGCGAGGCTACGTAGTTTTTTTACAACAAAAAGCAAGCATTTTTAAGAGGCTACGCCACCCCCATAAAAAGAGATTTTCTATTTTAATAATTTTTTATTGTAGAAAAAGAATGTATCCAAAAAGATATTTTTAATCAATTAATATTGATTTGTAAATTTAGTAAATGTATATTGAAAAGATGTTGATTTTTTTATTTAGATAGGGGATAATAAGTTATCATCAATCCCCTTAATGACGTAAGGTTCAAAATGACAACTCAAGAAGAGTATAGCATATTTAAAAGCAATTTAGCTATACAATCACAAAGCAATTTAACCAATATTCAACATAAGATATTTAATCAAACTATTTACTTATTTAAAAAAAATGGCTGGAACAAAGCTTTTATTTTTTTTAGTAATGTTAATTTAAATAAATATGGTGCAGATAATCGTAAATTTTCTCATAAAGAATTAAAAAAAATATTTAAGGGTTTGCTAACTAATTTATTAGAGTTGGTAGACAATGAAAAGTTAGAGGAATACGAGGCTACTGGTTATTTATCTAGCGTGCAAATTAATAGATTAGTCACAAAAGTAAATATGGATATATCTTTAAAAAACTTATTAGATGTAAACTATGTTAATGAACAAGGCGTTAAAAACACGCTTAAAGGCTACACAAAATTAGACCTAAATATGGTAGAAAGATTAGACTTGATGCACTCTATACCTATTTATGAGCTATTAAAGTGCAAGAGTTTTGCTAATAGAAAAGTTACATTAAGTTTTGAATATTTATATAAAATGTTTGGCGAAAAGAAAAATAGTTATAAGAATTTTGGAGAGTTTAATAGAAGAGTTTTAACGCCCCGCATTGAAGAAATTAATTTAAAAACGGATTTAAAAATTAAATTTGAGTTAATCAAAGAAAGCAACAAGGTTGTAGCTATTGATTTTTATGTTACTGGGAAAAGTAAAAAAGAATTAAGGGGAATAGCATGAATACCTATCATCAAAAATTAGTTAAAAAAATGTGTTTACTAAGCAAAATATTACTAATTTATTTATATGGACATTGTTTAAAAAGAAATATTTTATTTTTCAATGCCGTAAGTTTTCAAAAGTTTTGTTATGAGCTAGGCATGACAAAAATTGGCTTTCCAAAAATTGAAAACTCTTTAAAAGAATGTAAAAATTTATTAAAGGGGTTTGCATGAATCAAATAGAACTATGCAAGTATTTCATAGAGCATTGCACGCTTGATTTACCTAGAGAGCAGGTTAGACTATATTTAAAACAGTTAGAGGCAGAAAATGGATAATAAATTTATG
>Ga0247817_10000192_pt1 | contig 39548 bp, 60 predicted proteins | sample UWRJL212509R1_FD_178010 | JGI IMG/M metagenome (GOLD analysis project Ga0247817, IMG submission 178010) | Plant litter microbial communities from Arlington Agricultural Research Station in Wisconsin, United States - UWRJ-L212-509R-1 | ecosystem: Environmental > Terrestrial > Plant litter >... | reverse complement strand
TTTCATCCCTGCCAAAAGGCTGTATGAAAGAAAGCCATTAGCATCATTGGCTTTTAAAGAAGATAAGTTAATACACATTTTTGAAATATGTAATAACTAAGCTATGCTAACACCATTACAACAAAAAATACTGAATGCTGAGATTTGCCCATACTGCAGTTCTGAAACTAAAATTATTACTGAAAAGGAAGTTTACGGCAAGACTTACAAAAACAGACCTATTTATGCCTGTGTTATGTTTCCTGCATGTGACTCTTATGTTGGTTCATGGGAAGATCACACACCAATGGGCAGGCTTGCAAATCTTCAGCTAAGAAAATATAGGAATTATGCTCATAAGCATTTTGACAAGCTTTTTCAAGATGGGATTATGACACGGGATGAAGCGTATGATAACCTTTCTATTTATTTAAAAATACCGCCTGAAGTTACTCATATAGCAATGTTTCAGGAGCGAACCTTAAGGCTTGTAGTTGGGTGGTCATTTAGGATGCGAGCTAAATATATTGTTGAGAAAGCTAAAGACAACATGCTTATCAGGGTTCGGGAAAACTTTATTAATAAAAGAATAAAAAATTAGCCATGTACAGCAACAAAAACAGAGTAGTAGACCTTACGGTATTAATAATGGTTCTGCTTGGATTTACCGCTATAGGATTGATAATGTACGGTGGCGGTTTAACCCAGATAAAAATAATAAAAGCCTTAGTGCTATTTGCAATAGCCTTAGTAATAATAGGTGTCCTGCTTTACAAATGGCTTTGGAAAAACAGAAATAACCTTTAAACCCCCAAATAATGAAAGACGAAATAAAATCGCTTTACAAAAGCTTCAAAGGTGGTAAAAACATCTTCATTGAAGAAGTAGCTACTGAATTTGGTATAGCACCAACAACTGTGCGCAATAGTTGGTTTGGCTCATTTTGGGCTATTCCTGTAGACAAACAACCTCGCGTACTGGAAATGCTCAAAGCAGAAATTCATTCACGCAATGTCACAGCCTAAAACTATAACCATCCCATTAGAAACATATGAATGTCTGCGGGGACATTTAAATCAGGCAATGGAGATATTTCAAAGCCTTGGTATAGCCGGGGGCAATGCTCCCGCTATATCTAAACGAGAAACTAAAGCCGATAAACTGGCTAAGTATGACCACATGATTATCACTAACACAAGGGGCACAAAGCCTGAATTTTTAAAACGTAAACAATAAGTTATGGAAGCTACAACAAACACAGAAAACAAATCAAATCTTTATCCTAAAGGCGGTGAAGTTACATTCCTAATGCCCTCTACAAATGCCATAGCAAAGCTTAAGGAAGCTAAAAAAGGCCGTGAGCTTACAATGAAGTATCGCACAAAAGAAGAGTGGTTTGCAATGGTAGACCAACCGGAAAGATGTTTCTTCTTAGGATTAAAAGAAGCACCGGATGACAAAGGCAATACCTTTTACATTGCAAAATTATCAAATGGAGATAAAACATTTGTATGTGCGCAAACTATTTTAATTCAGGCATTGAGCCAGGTGCCTTTTGGTCAGGGTGTAGAAATCACATGTACTGGTTCTGTAAAAACAAACGGCAACAACATACCTACGTTTGAAGTAATTGATCTTGAGGTAAACATTCTAAATGGAACTGAGTAGCGAAACTATAGCACAGCTAAGGGCGGAGCATGAAGCCGCCCTTGCTAAAATGTCAAAGACTATTGCAGCTGACGAACAACGTAGTAAAGAGTGGTATGAAATGCGCCGGGGCCGGTTTACAGCTTCAGAAATTCATAAACTCATGGGGGTTAAAGGTCTTGGAGAAACCGGAACTACCTACTGCTTTGAAAAAGCTGTTGAAATTGTTTTTGGCATTGATGAAGAAGAAGATTTCACTTCATGGGATATGAAGCGCGGTATTGAGTTAGAACCTAAAGCCTTTGCTAAATTTAAAGAACTTAAATCAAAAGAGGGGATTGAAGTAAAAGAGTCATTCTTTTTCCCATATACCGATGATGCTGGTGCCAGTCCTGATGCTATAGTTGGCCATGATGCCTGCGAAGAAACAAAATGCCCTCGTTCTAAAAAGTTTTTCAGGCTGGTTGCTAAAGGCTTTGAAGCTATAGATAAAGAATATGTGTGGCAAATGCAAATGCAAATGCTTGCATCTAACTCACAGCGTTGCCATTTCTTTAATTACATAGTTTTTAAGGATCAGGAAATGTGGCATGAGATTATTGTTGATCGTGATGAAGCTATGATTAGTCTTATTAAAGAACGTCTTGAACCAGCAGTAAAACTAAGGAATGAGTTTGTGCAATATCTTTTAAATAACCGCCAGTTTTAATGAAAGTCTATTTAGTAAAGCAGCTATCCGGCCAGTTTAAGTTAGCAGATGGTACAGACTACGAGAAAGCTAAAAAGCTAAAGCTTAATGAGATTTACGAGTGCGAAATAAAACAGCCTCGTAACCTTAAGTTTCATAGAAAGTTTTTTGCCTTGCTAACTATGGTTTTTGAGAATCAGGAGCGATATGATAACATGGAGCACCTGCGTAAAGATTTAATTATTGCATCCGGTCATTATGATTTAAGATACAATCTTGAAGGTGTAGAGATATACGAAGCAAAGTCAATATCCTTTGCTAATATGACAGAGTTTGAATTTGGAGAGCTATACAGTTCAGTTATAGATGCCATAGTTAAGTACTTCAACTTTGACAGGCAGGACATTGTAGAAAATATAGAACAATTTTTTTAATACTAACACCATGACAATAACAGGAACCATTGAAAATATAGAATACCGCGAAAAAGATGGCCATGAGAAAAAAGTGGTAACACTAAAGGTTTCTAATAGGGAGACTGGCTTTATAGAATTTCGCGGCGCGTGTCTGGATTTATTAGTCCGGGTTAAAGAAAAAGACCTTATCGCTGTAGATATAGAACTTAAAGGCAGCATATCTAAAAAAACAGGCATTGAGTACAATAACCTTGTAGCTTATGGCTTAAGAAGGATTTCAGTATAACCATGTATTTTGATAAAGGAAAAAGCATGCAAAGGCACCGGCCAGGCACATGGTTACGGATGCGGAAAAATGGTAGAAGCCGTAACAAGAAAATACGGGCTTTGTTGGGGATGTTACCCAGAATGGCTTTACAACAGCGATGCAGGTAAAGTAAAGATGGATAAAGCTATTCAGAGAGTACAAAAACCGCGCTTAGAACTCGAAAAAGCTGCAATTGAACAAAAGGGGCGTACCAATTTAAAAAACGCCTTAAATCTCACAAAACAGGTAGTACATGAATATGTACGCAAAAGGGATGCCGGTAAGCCTTGTGTAAGCTGTAACGAGCCGTGGCGCCCAGATTTTCAGGCGGGGCATTATCATAAAGCTGAATTGTTTGAAACTCTAAAATTTAATTTAGATAACATCCATGGCCAGTGCCCCGGCTGCAACATCTTTAAAGAAGGTAATCTGGAGCAGTATAATATTAACCTGCCTTTGCGAATAGGTGCCGAACGCTTCTCAAACTTACAGGCGTTAGCCCAGATCGATAAACACCAGTCAAAGGTATGGAATATCGAAAATTTAAAACAAATACGTGAGAGCGTTAAAAAGCTTAAAGATGATAACTAAAAAAATAGCAGGGGATTTATACGGCAATGGTTTTATGTTACAAAGAAAAGATAAAACTATTTTCGGTATAATGGGAATAAACGACACTGGCATGCTGTTGAGTATAGCAGGTGTTAGCATGGCTTATACTGAAAACAACCAAATAGGCACCGACTATCACATATTAGCCCGACCACTTTCAGACCTCACAAAAGAGATTACTCACAAGGGAGAAACGTTTGTACCTATTGTGGAATGTGCTAAAATAGCGTTCCCTGCATTGTCTAACGATTGGGAGTACTACGACGAAATAAGCAAGGCGATAAGTAAATACGGAGTAACATTTGGTTTTGATAAAGAATTCTATACCGTTGAAGCTACTCCAGTACCAAGTCAGATGGATTTATTCGACAAACTACGTGAATGGAACTTTTCAATAGGTTTACTCGAAGGCTCATGGATACCAGTAACCGATAATAACAATCCTTATAAATAGAAAATATGAATATATATGAAATAAAAATAAGGTTTAGATATGACGCTTCTTATGAGGGTAATATTGAAAACTTTAGTAGAGAATTAGTTTCGGCTAAAAACGAAAACGATGCTAATGATTTTATTAAAGTGAGATTAAATGAACATCAAACTATAATGTCTACCAACTTGATTACACTAAAAAACTTATCCAGGATAAAAAAAGCAGGCTTTATAGTAAAAGAGTAACAGAAAACAATAACCCTTATAAATAAAATTATGGAGTTGACAAATTTAAACAAAGAAAATTTTTTCAACATTTTATATGAAAGATATCCATTAGCTATGCAAGAGTTTTGCGACTGGATTGACCAATATAAAATTGATTGCAATTGGTCAGAAATATTTGGAGATAAAATAAAGTATCATCATTTACCAATAGCTATGCAGATAGGTATTTGGGTGGAATTTATTTTTAGTTTCGACGGAGATAAGGATGTGAGCGAAGATATAACTTATGGCTTAGATTATAAGCAAGACGATAATATATGGGAGTGGTTTAGTGAATGGATGTACAGCAGGCAGATTGATTTAGAAATTAAATCACAAAACTCTTAATCCATGCAAAACACACATGGCAATACCCTACAGCATTACATAGATGTTATAGACCGCACACTACAGGACAGCGTTAGTCCTGAACAGAAAACCAACTTAGCTGAAATATGCTATTACGACAATCTTTCTACATCGGAATGTGTGGATAAAGCAAATTCTGAATACTAAAAACTAAGAATATGATACGACATGGCTGATAACAAAAAATCATTTGTAGCATATGTAGACTGGAAAAACTCCTTTGACATGCTCACTGATACAGAAGCTGGGCAACTTGTAAAGCATCTTTTAGCCTATGTAAATGACGAAAATCCAGAGCTTGAAGATAGATATCTAAAGCTTGCATTCGAGCCTATTAAACTACAGCTAAAGAGAGATTTACAAAAATATGAAATTGTAAAAGGCAGACGTTCAGAAGCAGGTAAAAAAGGCGGTTTAAAGAGTGGAGAAACTCGAAAGCAAAACGAAGCAAACGAAGCAAATGCTTCAAGTGTTAAGCAAAACGAAGCAAACGAAGCTGTTAATGATAATGTTACTGTTAATGTAAATGATACTGTTAATGGTAATGTAACTGTAACTGATATTCTTTTAGAAAAAGAAACAAAAAATAATATTGAAGAGCGCAAATTAAAATTTGCTTCCACGCTCGAACCATTTGTTTCAATTTATAGCAGGCCAATGGTTTTAGAATTTTATAAGTACTGGACAGAGCCTAATAAATCAAATTCAAAATTTAAGCAGGAATTAGAAAAAACCTGGGCCTTGGAGAGAAGATTGGAAACATGGGCCAAAAACGACAAAAATTTTAGCAATGGAAAATCAAGTATCAATACACCGGCAACAGATGTTGAGCTTAAACAATCCGCTAACAATGCAGTTGATGCAATGTTTGGCCACAGAGGATCAGGTTGAGCTTCTATTTATCGAAAAGCAGCTAACTATTCCTAAAGCGATTGATGGAACGAAATTAAAAAAACTGGAAAAAACTTTAGGAGAAAGGGACTTGACAAAGGTAATTACTTATATGCTGCTTCGTTTTTCTGAAAGCTTCAACGTCGGTAAAAAGCTTACATCGGGACAGGCTCCGCTAATAGCAATTGACATCATAGAGAAATATCCATACGAAACAATTGAGGATATATTGCTAATGCTAAAGCAGGTAAGACAGGGTATTATAGGCGATGGTAAAGATTATAAACTCGACGGCCAAAACATCTTAAACAAGTGGATGCCGGAATATCTTGACCGAAAATATGAAGAAGTTGAGCGCGCTAATAAGGCTATAAAAACCGCACATCTGAAAGACACAGAGGATAAAGAACATCCTGTAACTGCCTTTTACCGTAACCAGCACATGCTAAAAATGAAAGCAGAAGCTGAAGCAAAAGCTAAATCTGAAATTGATGATATGGTAAAAAACATGGATAGGCAAATGCTTGAAGATACTATTGCCGATTGGGAGAAAAAAGCTAACATGAAGCATTACCTGGATTATTTGAAAACTAAGCGCCGAATAATAAAATGAACCACTTTACTTTCAGAAATAAAGCAGAAAGCCTAATGATGCGCTACATGAACTACTTATCCGAATGTAGCACTATAGGCTTAAGAATGCAGCTACTGGAAGAGATAAACAAACTATCTGACATCATTGTCAAGATAGATAACATGCCGGCGGCTTCTGCTAAAAATGAAGTAGAAAGCTACTGGATTACAATAGAAAGTAAAATAAATGAATAATGGAGCAAAGAATTTCAGATTTAGAAAAAGAAGTAATAGACTTAGAGCGTCAACTTAAATTAGAGAAAGCTATTTCAGAATCTCTTAGAGATGAATTAGATAATCCCGAACCGGATTTCATTCTTGAAGGCGTACACGCCAACAACCGAACCCAAACAGCAATAGAAGAGTTATTTGATAACCTGGATTACATTCCAATTGCTGAAATAGAAAACTTCATTAACACCCATAAGAAAATATGAAACTAACCATTAACAGCAAAGCATTACTAAAGGCGTTGCAAACTGTAGGTAGCGTAATAAACTACAGCCACAGCATGCCAATACTTCAAAACTTTAAGTTTGAGATAACCGACACGCTAAAAATTACAGCCACCGACTTGGATACTACGTTATCCTGCGTGATAGATGCAACTGGCGAAGGTTCGCTTTGTATCCCTGCTAAATTGATTATAGACGCTTTAAAAGCATTACCGGACCAGGCGATTGAATTATCAAGTGAAGGTTCTGTATTACTACTTACAGCATTATCTGGAAAATATAAACTACCCTGTACGGATGCAACAGAGTTCCCACAATCGATTATTATCAAAGAGCCGTCAACTATTACGCTGCCTGCTGAAATATTAGCAGAGGGGATAAATAAAACAGCTTTTGCAACATCCGATGACCAACTACGTCCAATTATGTGCGGGGTGTTATTTAGGTTGACAAATCAGGGATTAACATTTGCAGCAACTAATGGGCATAAACTTTCTGAATATAAACGCTATGACATATCAAGTAGCGATGAAAGGGATTTTGTAGTACATAAAAAAACTATCAACATTCTAAAAAATATGATTGTTCAGGGAGAATTAAAAATTGTCTGCAATGCCATACATGCCACGTTCTTTTTTGATAATTGCGAGTTTACTACAAGATTGTTAGAAGGTAAGTTTGTAGGTTATGAAGCTGTAATTCCAAGGCAAAACCATATTAAAGTTATTGCTTCAAAAAGTGAATTACTAAATAGCTTCAAACGTGTTGGTTTATTCTCAAATGCCAAAAGCAATGAAATGGCTTTGCATATTACCCCCGGTAATATAAATATTAAATCTACTGATGTTGACTATGCAACCGATGCAGAGGAGAATGTACCTACAGATTACGATGGAGAACCTATTAGAATAGGATTTAGCCACAGGATTTTTAGTGAAGCCTTAACAAATATGAATTGCGATAACGTAATTATAGAGCTTTCACAACCTAACAGAGCTGCTGTTATCTTTCAAGAAGATGGACTTGATGAAGGAGAATCAGTTTTGATGTTAGTAATGCCAATGATGCTGGCATAATGAGATTTGACCCTTATGGGAATACCAAAACAAAATGGTATATAATGATTTTTTAGAAAGTAAAATCCTTGAGGTAAAAAATACAGGATTTGAATATACAAACTTCCACGAAAATACATTTCCTCACCAAAGAGATACTTGCCAATGGGCATTGTACGGTGGTACCAGGGCGATATTCTGCAGCTTTGGTTTAGGAAAAACTGTTATACAATTAGAAATAGCCAAAGCGATTGTGGAGCGCACAGGTAAACCGTTTCTAATTGGCCTGCCTTTAGGCGTTGTTCAAGAGTTTAAAGATGATGCTAAAACTATATTAGGCTTAGAGATAGCCTATGTAATTAACCAAGCAGACTTAGAGGCTACCAACATTGAAAGCAAAATCTACTTATCAAACTATGACAGGATCCGTGAGGGTGCATTTGACTTGTCATCTTTCGGTGGTATTTCTTTCGATGAGGGCGATGCTATACGTAACCGGGAAACAAAAACCAGCGAGTATATAATTACAGAGGCTTCAAAAATAGCTTACAAGTTTATAGCCACCGCAACCCCGGCACCCAACGAATTTACCGAGATACTTAACTATGCTGAATTTTTAGGCATTTGCGACCGTGGGCAAGCTTTAACGCGCTTCTTTCAACGTGATAGTACAACGGCCGGCAACCTTACCCTTTACCCTCACAAAGAACAGGAGTTTTGGATATGGGTGCGCAGTTGGGCAATCTTTATCGAATATCCGTCTGACCTCGGTTATAGCGATGAGGGTTACCGCATGCCCGACCTGCAGGTGCATTACCACGAAGTAAATGTAAATGACCGCGCAATCAAAACCGACCGAGATGGTAACTACAAAATGTTTACCGATGCTTCAAAAAGCTTAAGCGAGGGTGCAAGGGAGAAACGAGAAAGCCTCGCAGCTCGTGTTGAAAAATCAGTTGAGATTGCGATGGCAGTACCTGAAAAGCATTTCATATTCTGGCATGATCTGGAAGATGAGCGAAAGTATCTTGAAGCTTTGTTGCCAAAGGAAAAAACAAAATCAGTTTTCGGTACTCAAAAGCAGGAAGTTAAAGAGGCTTACTTGAATGAGTTTAAACATGGCCAGTTCCAGTATTTAGCAACAAAACCATCCATTGCCGGTGCCGGATGTAACTTTCAAAAGCGTTGCAGCGATGCTATATTCGTAGGTATCGGTTATAAGTTTAAAGACTTCATACAGGCAATACACCGCATCTTAAGGTTTAGGCAGGCTAACCAGGTAAACATTCATTTGGTTTATACCGATGCCGAAAGGGATATCCTAAAAACCCTCGAAAACAAATGGGCTAACCACAAGAATATGATTGCGGAAATGACCGCACTTATGAAAAAGTACGGCCTTGACCACCGTGCCCAGATTGAGCAGCTAAAACGTACAATGGCCATCGAGCGTAAAGTGTATTGCAATGATGAGATAAATCTTATTCATAATGACTGTGTAGAAGAAGTTAAGACTATGCCAGATAGTAGTATCGAAATGATCCTTACTTCAATCCCGTTCAGCGACCAATACGAATACTGCGAAAGCTATAGGGATTTTGGTCATAATGATGGTAATGCCGGTTTCTTTAGGCAAATGGATTTCTTAGTGCCTGAATTATTAAGAGTGCTTCAACCGGGGCGTATCGCTGCTATCCATGTTAAGAACCGGATACAGTTCAGTTATCAGAACGGTGTCGGTTTTTCTTCAATAATAGATTTCAGGGGGTTAACAACCCAATGCTTTTTAAAGCACGGCTGGCACCTGCTTGGAGAGCATTACATCACAACCGATGTAGTAAGGGAGAATAATCAAACCTACAGGCTGGGTTATACCGAAAACAGTAAGGACAGCTCTAAGATGGGGTGCGGTTCTCCTGAGTATCTTTTGGTATTCAGAAAGGCTCCAACCGATATGTCAAACTCTTATGCTGATGTACGTGTTACAAAAGACAAGGCGGCTTACACATTAGGTCAATGGCAAATGGATGCTCACTCACTTTGGAGATCAAACGGCAACCGGATGCTAACACCTGCAGAATTGCGAAGCATGGATTTATCGCAGATATCTAAATGGTGGAAAGAGTATGTAACTAACAACCCGTACAGCTTTGAAAATCATGTAAACCTTTGTGACACGCTGTCAAGCATTAAGAAGCTGCCTACAACATTCATGGCTTTAAGTCCGTGGACACACCTGCAAAACGATTTCGTATGGGATGACATCAACCGCATGCATACGCTTAACACCATGCAGGCTAATAAGAAAAAGGAAAAGCATGTTTGCCCATTGCAGTTTGATATCGTTGACCGTGCTATTACAAGATACTCTAACCCCGGGGAGTTAATATTTGACCCGTTCGGCGGCTTAGGAACGGTACCGCTGCGAGCTGTGAAGTTAGGCCGCAAAGGAATGTCAACTGAGCTTAATGAATTGTACTGGAAAGATAGCCTTGAGTATGCCAAAGCAATGGAGCATGATAAAAAGCAGCCTTCTCTATTTGATTTAATTGATGTAGCATGACACCCAAAGAAGATGGCTTAAAGCGTGTTCGTAAAAACAATACTGTTGACTACGAAAAACTACTTGCCTTTGCCAAAACATGGGTAAAGTCTAAGATGTACCCTTTTACAAGTGAAGATTTAAAGCTTGCTTATGAAGCTGTTAATACACCGCCCCTGCAACCAAACATATACGGGGCGGCTATTAACGCCTTAGCGACTGGCAAACTGATCTATGAAAGCGGAACCGCCCGTGCTAAACTTAAAGCAGCACATGGCCGGTTACTTTTAAAGTGGATATCCCATGAATACAGGATAGCCCAATCCGATAAACCAAAGAACCAAAAGCAAATTAATCTGTTTGAATGAAGCACATATCATTATTCTCAGGGATTGGCGGCTTTGACCTTGCCGCCCAATGGATGGGATGGGAGAACGTTGCTCATTGCGAATGGAACCCTTTCGGGCAACGTGTTTTAAAATACTACTGGCCTAACTCAATATCATACCATGACATTACAAAAACAGATTTCACTATTCACAGGGGAGCAATTGATATTGTTACAGGCGGATTCCCCTGCCAGCCATACAGCGTTGCAGGAAAACGGAAAGGTAAAGAAGATGAGCGCCACCTATGGCCCGAAATGCTTAGAGCAATTCGCGAGATTCAACCGCGCTGGGTTGTGGGAGAGAACGTTCGCGGAATTATTAACTGGGATGGAGGGTTGGTATTCAACGAGGTGCAGGCTGACCTGGAAGCTGAAGGTTACAAAATACTCCCGTTTCTACTTCCAGCTGCAAGTGTCAACGCTCCACATGAAAGGTATAGAACATGGTTTGTTGCTTACTCCGACAGTCACAGAACGATGGTGCAGCGACGACACGGAGATAATAATAACATCGAACGGAACGCCTCGCAGGAAGTACAAGAATGGGAAAACAAGCAGTCTGGGATTAACAGCACAAGTAATGAAAACGACAGGACTTCTTTTAACGCCCACGACAGGGGAACAAGTTCAGGACCTGGAGAAGTTTGCAAAGAGGATGGAGAAATACCCGAACGGCACCAAGATGTCAAACCTTGCAACTCAAGTGATAGGAATGTTACCAACACCAAGAGCGAACAAAGTAAACGGCTTGGACCTGAACAGCGAGAAGCTTGCGAACAGAAACAAAGGGAACTTAGAAGAAACGGTTGCAGGATGGGTGGTAAACAAATTAATTCCAACAGTAACAACCAACCAATACAAAGGCGGAAGGCATCCAGATACACTGAGAGCGAAAGGGCGTTTGCCGTCAAACAGTTTGGTCGATACCATCAACGCACAGACTGGAAAAACTTCCCAACTCAATCCCCGGTTTGTAATGGAGATGATGGGATTCCCTCCGGACTGGACGGAATTACCTTTTCAAAATGGAGAAACGAAAGCATCAAAGCCGGAGGCAATGCCATAGTACCGCAAGTGGTTTACCAAATATTTAAAGCAATAGAAGCTTATGAATCGCAATGACATAGAAAACACAACAGCGTTTAAAACGCTCCCTGCTTATAAAAAGAACATTTACAAGTCAGGAAAGAACATCAAAAATATATGCGTTCAATTTAACATAGCTAAAAATGGCAGCTATGAAGAATGGTATGAAGGCTATAAACCTACTGATGTAGAAAATAAAATAATTGTAGAACTTTTAAAAAGATAATTATGAGCATTAATCTATTCAACACTCAAATACAAACAGCTTCCATACATAAAGTAGGAAACAAAAGCCGAGGCGAAAAGCTTTTTATAGCAACGCAGGAAACTAATTTAAGCGATGAGATTAAACCGCTGTTAAAAGAATATTTCTTTAAGCCATTCAGGGATAAAGAAGAACAGTATTTCAATTTCGCCCATGATGTTAATCTGGAATATAATGAGCTTTACAAGCTATGCCAAACAGCATTTGTATTTGGCGGGGATGATATGCACGGCGTATCTAAAAAGATAGCTAACCTCTTATACGAACAATCTAACCACCCACACATCAAAGCAGGGGAGTTGTATGTAGTCTACATGACCAATGTAGAAATCGACAGTCAGAAAGTAGATGCTATCGGGATATTCAAATCCGAGATTAAATCAGACTTCCTGCAATTCAAGCAGAATGAAAATATCCTATTACCAAAGCTACAGCAAGGCATTAACCTCGCTAAATTAGACAAGGGTGCTATCATATTCAATTATAAAGCAGAAGAAGGTTATAAGATACTTTCGATTGATAATAACCGCTATGATGCACGCTATTGGCTCGAACACTTTTTATCCGTAGATGCCGCCCATGATGAGCACTTCACTACAAAGAAGTATATGAAATTAGTTACCGACTTTGCTAAGGACGTTGTAGGCCCTGCGGAAGATAAAAAAGAAGAGGTACTATTTAATAACCGTGCTGTAAACTATTTCGCAAAGAATGATGAGTTTGAAGAATCAGCTTTCTTAAAAGACGTTATCGACAATCCCGACCTGGTGCCAGAGTTTAAAAACTACAAAGAAGAAAAAGGCGCTAAGTATTCTATAGAAGATGTAAGCAGCTTTACTATCTCCAACAGCGCGGTAAACGATGCCCGAAAAAAGATTAAGAACGTTATCAATTTGGATACTAATATACAAATTAAACTGGATATTATCAACCCTTTGAGTGCAGAAAAGTACCTTGAAAAAGGATGGGACGAAGAAAAACAAATGTATTATTATCTGGTGTATTTTAATAAAGAAGTGAAGTAATGGTACACGAGTTAAAAACATGGCCAGAGCATTTCCAATTAGTTTGGAATAGAGAGAAAAAGTTTGAAGTGCGAAAAAAGGATAGGCCTTTTAGTGTAGGCGATAAGTTGTTCTTAAAAGAATACGACCCTCAAACACATGAATATACTGGTAGACAATTTAATGTAGAAGTAACCCATATTCTGCATGGCGGTGTATTTGGAGTAGAAAAAGGATTTTGTGTAATGTCAATTGAATAATATGAAATAACCAAACACACCCGAGGCGGTAGATTATTTTTAGCGCGGTCGATCGTTTAAAGGCAGGGATGCCAACCGCCCACTTAACCCATGTGAAGATAGTAGCATGGGTTTTTGTATATTTACTTATGATTAACGCTAAACCACATACAGGCTATTTAATTTCTGCTGTATTCATATCATTGCAAGAGGTTACTCATTACATGGTACACGAACATTTAGACCCCGGCGTTACAGCTGCTACCAAAATGACAAAAGACGAGGTTGTTAATTTGGTTGAAAATTCTGGACTGCCAGTATATGTATGGGAATGGAATTATGAAGCGGGGCGGTTTATTGTAGGTAAGCAGGTAAACTGCAATGTTGACTTCAATAAAAATAAATACCTTTGGATAAACACTAAAGACCCTAACACAAAAAACCTTAAGCATTTGATAAGAATGAACTGGTTTAATTACTTATAAATATTGTATTTGGCTGATAATTTCGTATATTTGCTATTCCAAAGTGCCCTGTTATTCATTGCTTTAACGCTGCACTATAAAATAATTGATTGAATACAGTAGCATTCGCCTAACGCCTGTAAAATAGGAGCCGGTATAACTCTATTGAATTCCTGTAAGGAAGGTGAGTTTGGACGTAGGTAAGCCGTGCGCGGGATAATTGGGAACTGTATTCAATCAAACTTTTATGAGATTTGACCCTACAAGGGAACGCTTACATAGTTGAGCTTAACCAAAGAGATACAACAAGCCATCTGCAAGGCAGAAATAAAGAAAGGCAATCATGTTGCTGAAAACTTCAACTACTTCTTTCCGGGAGAGCTTGATGTTATTTCTGTGGCTAAAAGCGGCTATGTATCCGAGCTTGAAGTAAAGGTAAGCCGCTCCGATTTTAATGCCGATGCTAAAAAAAGAAAGTGGCATTTTTACAATTGGGCTTTGCAATACCCATTATCTCAAAGCTGCCAAACACCCAACTACTTTACCTACGTATGCCCTGTAATAAACGGCAAGGCTATTATATCTGAAAGCGAATTAAAGCCTTACATGGGCTTAATCTACTTTCAGGATGGCGAACTTATAACCGTTCGTAAGCCAAAACTAATACACAAACATAAGCACGACATCATAAAACTGTTAACCAAGATGCTAACGGTAAATAACTGGCATCACTATTTTGGTGCGCAAAGGCTTACCATATTGCATAGAGAAACAATAGCGGCCAATGATGAGGCTATGAATGAAAAATTTAATAACACTGTAAAACATTTACCAAGACATGGAAGCTAAAGAACTACGTATAGGGAATTATGTTATGCTAAACAACCCTACATATCATCAGGATATCAAAGGCAAAACATGTGTTGTTAAAGGAATATTACTTAAAACTTACGAATCCTTTCCAAAAAGTACAGGCGTAATTACCATAGAAAATAAAGGACATCGCAGAGATCAATTAGATGAGTTTATTGAGCCAATACCCTTAACAGAAGAATGGTTATTGAAGTTTGGGTTTGAAGTTTCGGGACATTTGATTTTTATCAGTATTGGCAATGGATATAGTTTATGTTATAATACCCATAGCGGAATATGCTTTATATCAGCACCAACATCGCTTAATTATTTACCCCCTTTAAAAGACATACATCAACTACAAAACATCTACCACGCCTTAACAGGAGAAGAACTAACAGCAAAAGTATAATGGAAAACGAAAGAATTAAAAATGCTTTAGCTAATCGCAAAGAACAATTTCAAGACGACAGGTATATAGCGCTTAAGCTAGACAGAGTTATAAGAGATGTCAGAGAAATAGAATGCGAATATGAAGCGATATAAAAAAATAGCATTAACCATTTACTTCCAGATAGGAGTAAACATCATAGGATTGCCGGATATCATTTCTCACAAAGTAGAATTGAGTGTGCCGGTTAATAGTAACTATCATAATTAAAGCCATGTCAGAAAACAAAGAAGGCCGTCCTACTAAATACATTGAAGCTTATAACCAACAGGTCTATAAGCTTTGTCTGTTAGGTGCAACCGATGCTGATATAGCTAACTTCTTTGATGTAACAGAGACAACAGTTAACAATTGGAAGATAAGTTACCCTGAGTTTTTTGAGTCCATAAAAAAAGGAAAGCAGCAGGCGGATATTGATATAGCTGATGCATTGTATAATAAAGCAAAAGGTTTCACTACAACAACACAGAAAGCATTTAAGCTTAAGAAGAGTGAGAATGGTATAGGCTCAGATGAAAGGATTGAGATAGTACATGTAGAAGAAACGTTCCCACCTGATACAACAGCCATTATATTTTGGCTTAAAAACAGACAGCCTCAAAAATGGAGGGACAAACAAGAGGTTAACCATGATATAAATGGCAGTATTAATATACTTAACCTTGGAGAAGGAGAAGATGAAGATGTATAATTTGTAGGAAAGGTGTCTAAAATACCGCCTTTTGTGTAAGAAATGGACAATATTAAGCTTTTAACCAAACAAAAGAACGCTATCCGGTATCTGAAGGATGATTCTACTGAAGAAGTTCTTTATGGTGGAGCTGCAGGTGGTGGTAAATCTGCTATAGGTTGCTTATGGTTAATGGAGCAATGCCAAAAATACCCCGGCACAAGGTGGCTTATGGGGCGTTCCAAATTGAAAACACTAAAAGAGACTACCCTTAACACGTTCTTTGAATTATCAACTAAGCTAAAACTAAGCAGTCAGTTTAGGTACAATGCACAAGAGCACATTATCTACTGGAATAATGGCAGTCAGATCATACTTAAGGATTTATTCCACTATCCAAGTGACCCGAACTATGATAGCTTAGGTTCGTTAGAGATTACAGGTGCGTTTATAGATGAGTGCAACCAAGTAGTTTACCTCGCATGGCAGATAGTAAAGAGCCGTATTCGTTACAAGCTTACTGAATTTGGTTTGATGCCAAAGATGTTAGGCACATGTAACCCTGCAAAGAACTGGACGTATAAGGAGTTCTATAAACCAAAGCGAGATGATAGCTTACCGGCTTACAGGAAGTTTATTAAAGCCCTGCCATCGGATAACCCGCACTTACATCCGACTTATTTACAATCGCTACTAAGGCTCGACAAAAACAGCAGGGAGCGTTTATATTTTGGTAACTGGGAGTATGACGATGACCCTGCCACTTTAATTGATAATGATGCTATATCGGATTATTTCGTTACGCCTTCAGAATTTGCAAAAGGTTATCATATCAAGCCCGACGGCCTTAAATATATGACCATCGACGTAGCTCGTAAAGGCCGTGATAAAACCGTGTTCAGGATATGGCACGGTTGGTTATGTATCAAGCGGGTTTCAATTGCTAAGAGCGGTCTTGATGTTGTTGTTGACCAGGCTAAACTATTACAAAAGGAATTTGGTATAGCCTTATCAAACATTGTTGCTGATGAGGATGGTGTAGGGGGTGGTGTTGTAGACTTCTTAAAATGTAAAGGCTTTGTAAATAATAGCAGCCCTTTAGAGGTATTAGATGGTAAAGCTTATGTTAAGCCAAACTTTGATAACCTAAAGAGCCAGTGTAGTATAAAGATGGCTGAAATGATAATGAACCGGTTAACAGGCGAGGTATGTGGTGATAGCGGTGTGCGTGAAATCACATCTGAAGAAATGGAACAGGTAAAGACTAAAGATATTGATAAGGATAGCCGTCAGGGCATCATACCAAAAGAGAGAATTAAAGAACTGTTAGGCCGTTCCCCAGATGAATGGGATAGTATCATGATGCGTTACTGGTTTGCCTTGCGTAAAACATTTACCACTAAAGTAAGAGTAGGATGATTTTAAAAAAATACGCTTTATCAAATGATGCTAACAGCGATGCTGTTTTACTTTATGTAAATCCCCGCAACAGCTTTGCAGGCAGGCAAATGAATATTAACAAAATGCCTTATGTGAATGTGAAGTATTGCATAGGACTTCTACCAAAGGTTAAAGACTGGCAGGGTATAATTAAGCTGTTTGAGATATGCTTTGATGTTAATGAAAGGGCGTTCTGGAAAGCAGATGTAAGCGAGTTCTATGCTGCTAAAAAATACATGGTGTCAGAATTTGAAAGAATCATTCTGACCGAGAACAAGGTGTTATCAAGTCAAAAGCAAGATGAGCACCTATGGATGATGGCTGGTGCAGATAGGCTGCAAATGTTTAGTGATACGCTGCCATTGGTGCAGCTTGGTAAGATGCTGGGGCAATACCCGTTCGATTTAGGAAAGAAGCCATACAGCGAGATATTTACCTTATTGACAGCGACAAAAATACAAAGTGAGGTAGAAACGGAATTTCAAAAATTAAATAGATAGGATTATGGATCAATTATCAACAATATTATTATCGTCAATTATGGCAGGCTCAACTAAAGCAAAAGTATGTTGTCCTGCTAACATGGATTTTAAACCTGTAAAATGTTATGATCCTATAAAACGTAAGGTGCATAGGAATGACGGTTGTCCATGCGGTTCAAGAGAGAAATATAAGAAATGCTGTGGCAAAAATAATTAAGCAGATGAATGATATAGTACGCATATTACAGGATATAGCTCTATCAAAGGGCATAGAATACCATTATGGCAAACGCGCTGCGCTAAACTTACTGGATGGCTCGCTTGACCCTACTAAAATATTCATGCTGCATGAGTTTACTAACCGTAAAAGCGAATACAACAGCACCGGCACAAGAATAATAGCCGCCAACTTTGAGGGTAAATTCTTCTTGGTAAAGCATTCTGATTATGACCAGCAGTATTTTCAGGAAGTTGGTACACAGGAAACCTCTAAGTACACGACCAACATCGAACCGCTGCTTAATGTATTTAATCAAATAGGCAATGAACTTGGATGCCTTGACTTTACAGTTTCCCAATGGGATAACATAGACGTTACCGATGCGCTTGATGCTAATATGGACGGCTTGTTGTGTAGCTACCGGATAAAAGTGCCGGTGTTATGATAACGGCTGTATGGGGTTTGGCGGCGTGTGCTGTTTATTTATTATGGGATGCTATAACAAATAAAAAATTATGACTACAACCGAAATACTACAGCAGGAATTTGAAGCCCTGCGTGTTGACCTGATAGCCAAATACGATGAGCTGGGCATGCGTGCATCAGGTGCATGGGCTGATAGCCTTGAAGTAGTTGTTACTGAAAACAAAGCGGTGCTTAAAGGCTTCAAATATTCTGAACAGCTTGAAAGCGGACGTGCAGCAGGTAAGCAACCACCAAGTGAAGCCATTGAACAATGGATAAAAGACAAAGGCATTGCAAGCCGTATAGAGGGCAAAATATCAATTAGCAGCCTTGCATTCCTTATTGCGCGTAAGATTGGCAGGGAGGGTTGGAAACGTCAACAGCATGGCGGTGTGGAATTAATTAGCCAAGTTGTTACACCAGAACGCATACAAAGCATTATTGATAAGTTAAGCGACATTTATGTTACTGACTTTACAAACGATTTAATTAACTATTTACAAGCAGCATAATGGCAATAGTCTTTATCCAGCCACTACAGGCCAATAAGCTTAGAATGGCATTCAACAACGATATCATCCGTTTTAGAAGTAATACACCTTTGCCTGTAGCTTACGCAGATGTTACAGCAGCAGGCTTAAATGTGCGGTTGTATCCTAACCCGGCGGTTGAGTTCTTCATTAATATGAAGCCCTACGTTTGCGCTTTAATAAATACCAGGAACTTTGAAGATACCCTGCATACAGATTTGCCAAACACTTTTATTTATGATTATTCTGAAGGGAGCGTTTTAAACCTTAACCTTGATATTAAGATTGTGTTTACCGATACTACAAGCCAGCACCAAACATTTGGGCTTACATGGCTTGCAGGTGTTGAGCAGCTTGATAATAACAATAGCTTTATAAAATCAGATAACCTTATACTATCCCCTTTTAAAAGTTATACTAATAACTACCATTTCTTAAAATATTGGCAGGGCTATCCGTTTGATATGTCATTCTACAGCACCGGCACACTTCAATTGATAAACCAAACTAACCTTTTGGTTTCTGAATTTGACATGCCGGGCCAGGTAAACAGGTTGGTTTTTTCAGATGGCCGTACTGATGAAACCCTTGAAGAAATAATGCCATTGGTTGAGGGTTTCAATGAGTTCAGGGCCGTAACTAAATATCAGCAAATAGAAACGGATAGGTTCATGCTTCTTGAAAAAGTCTCGTATAAATGCGGTGTCTACTTTAAATGGCTTAATAAGTATGGGGGCTATAATTATTGGCTGTTTGAAGATACCTATAGCATAGACCGTAATAGTAAAAGCCTGGGCGAACTTGACAGGGATAATGATAACGTGGATACGGCATTAAACCGTAGCCTTCAAGTTGGCCAACAGAGTCAGGACACCATCAAAGTAATTGCTGAACGCCTTAACATCGATGAAAGAATAATTGTAGAGGGTATATTGGAAAGCCCGAAAATATATTTATTCACAGGCCAGCCATTCGCCCGTAATGATTATAACGACTGGATAGAAGTAAGCCTTAAAACAACTAATGCCAGGATAAAAAACTTTAAACAGAACCTTACAAACTTTGTTTTAGATTTTGAATTGCCAGTACGATACACCCAAACATTATGAGCATCATTCTTTATATTAACGGTAGCCTGATGGACTTAGAGCCCGGCACAACCATTGCCCAAACTAAACAGGTAAATGATGTTTCAAGGATAGAAAACAGGCAATCAAATTATACTAATACATTCAGCGTTCCTAAAACAGCGGGCAATGTAAGAGCATTGCAGTCAATGACACTAACAGGTAATACATCCAATGTACCTTATATAAAAAATGAATGCAGCCTTTACAGCGACAATGGCGAATGCTTTGTATATAACGGTTGGGCTGTTATTACTGATGGTGGTGATGGTTATAACATAGCTATTGTAGATGGAATAGTTGACTTCTATAAAGCTATTGAAAATCAAAATCTTTCCCATTTAGGCGAACTTTTAGATGAGATAACCCATCTTAAAACTGCTGATAATATTTTAAACACATGGTCTAACGATTTACCATATCGGTATATACTTGCTGACTATAACGGTAAAACAGGCAACACAAACAACACAGAGGGCTTGCCTGAAGTTAACTTTGATTACCTGGTGCCATCGGTTAACGTTGCTTGGTTGTGGCGTAAGATATGGGAAAAATATAATAACGGGGTTATTCCAACTGGTTCTATTTTCGACACGTTTAACTTTAAAGAGCTTTGGATGACATTTCCTAAAGGTTTACCCATCCCTGGCGACGGTGTTGTTAATCATACAATATTGCACAGTGAAGATTATAGCTTCACAAATGCTTACCTGCAGCGTGATACCGGCCGTTACTTTTATTATGCAAAGTACAATTCTGCAACAGTCGATGAGTTGTACCAACAGGACGGTATAAACATGCATGTTACTCAAAGCGCAACTTACCAATTAGTTATCAAGTGTACTCTGTACGGTAAAACAACATCTTTCAATCAGGATAGAGATGCTGCCATTGCTATAGGTTTTAATGCCGATGGCCAGATACCTTTGGCTGCGTTCACATCACACCAGCTCATACAAAACGGCAATAAGATATTTGGCCCTGAAGCGGATGTTATACCATTTGGTACTGAAACTACTTTAACATCGGTGCCCTTTCAATTAAACGGGCTAGAATCAATTTCAGTAGGTGTAACAGGTTCTGCATTCAATAGCACCTATGTTTTGTACCCAATATATCCACATAAATTTGAGGTAACATTAGTTCGTATAGATCCGTTGTATGTAGATTTTAGCGAAGCATTTACAGATTTCCCTGTAAAAGACTTTCTTAATGAAGTGGTGCAACGCTTTGGGTTAACCATGTTCAAAGATAAGTACAGTAATAACTACGAATTTTTAACCCTGCAAGAACATTTACAGACCTCGCAAATAGTAGATTGGACCGGTAAGTTTAATAATAAGATTTCAGAAAATTACATGTATGGCGCCTACGCCCAAAGAAACCTGTTTAAATATAACTACAATGATAAGGAAAGCAGCCATAGCGACGGTGCTATAATAGTTGATAACGTCAACCTGCCTGATACCCGCGATGTAATAAAATCAAAAATATACAGTCCGGAACGTTTACCGGTAACCTTTTTAGGGAAAGATACAAATGTGTATAAACTTTGGGAAAAAGAAGTAAATGAGAGTAATGAGGGCGAAACCATATCGTATAAGATATTAGATAAGCGGTACTACTTCTTAAGGTCGTTTGGTGTGCTGGGTGGTCTTAACCTTGTTTCTGATGTGCTGGGTGGTGGTTCGGCAACCTACAGCTACAGGGAAAGTTACAGCAGGCTAAAGTTCAGCGAGATCATTGCAAATTATTATAACCCTTTACAAAGGATATTAGATAAAACGTTGTTGGTAAATGCTGAAATGTGGTTAACCGATTCGGATATTACAAACATCGACTTTAAGAAGTTGTACTACATAGAGCAGCTTTCAAATTATTTTATCTTAAACAAAATAAGCAACTATGTAAGTGGTAAACCAACTAAGGTAGAATTACTCAAAGTAAAATATACTGACCCTGTATTGCCGGTGTTACGACTTACAGATTTATCTGTTAGCAATAATACTATTGTTATATCATTTATCAACGAGTACCCCGGCACCTCATGGCTTCAGATATGGGATAACCTCATGTGGAACGATGCAGCTCCATTACCGGACATCAGTCCATACATAACCGGCCCAGTGTTAGCGCCGGGAGAAAAGATATTCAGGTTAAGGCACGAAAATATATATTCAGATTTTGCAATTATAACAGTATGATACAGGAACTAAAAAATATAACGCCCTTTATTTCTTTTGGCTTTGGATTGACCAGGGCTGAAATTAATGTTGCTACTCCAATAACCGTGTGGCTTGATACCCTGTATAATCAATCGGAATTTGAATTTACCATCGGTGCCAACGGCGCAACCGTGAATAAAATTTCTAATTACGAATATAGATTAACGTATACTTCTACTGGCTATAAAGAGGTTGTAATGAATATCGGTACAAAGGATAAGAATTTTTTAAGAAGTAATACATTAATCTTAACAGTAATATAATGGCAGAGAAAATAAATTTAGCAACGCTCGATCTGGATATTAAAGGCCTTATCGAAGCAGCTACAGAATCCAAAAAGGCAATCATTGCTTTAAGAAATGAGCAAGCTGAACTAAAAAAATCTGGAGAAGAAGGATCTGCACAATTTGTTAGAAACCAAGTCGAAATGAAAAGACTAACGGATGCGTACAGGTTGCAGTCAAAAGCTATAGAGGCACAAGTATCTCAGGGTGGTCGATTGGAAAATCAGCAGATTGCTATAAAGTCCGCTGTTGATAAATTAAATGTTTCTGAAAACGACTGGCGCGAAAATAATAAGCAGCTATTGGCTTTGAGAAAACAGATTAATACCACTACTGAAGAAGGCCAAAAACAGATTGCAGAAATCAATAAAAAGATTGATGAGAACAACGCTGCCATAAAGGAAAATGTATCTGCTTACGAAAAACAAAAGATAGGTATAGGAGATTATAAGAATCAAATCATTGCCGCTTATAAAGAGATGGATAATGAAAAGAAAGCACTTGAAGCTTTGAACACAGAGCTTACTGCTACACTTAGTAATGTGGATAAAAATAGTGAAGAATATAAAATTCTAAATCAGCAGATTAATCAAAACATTACCCAAATAAATGTTTATGCTGCTAACATGGCAGAGGCCCGGGGCGAACAGGAAGAATTTAATGGCTCGTTAGAAAATTCACAGGGCGGTTTGTTAGGTTTTCTAAAAACATCACAGCAAGCCGGTGGTGCAGCTCCATTGCTTCAAGGTATGTTTACAGCGGTTAGAACTGGAATCATTGGTGCAACGCAGGCAGGTATTACATTTATTGCAACTCCAATAGGTGCATTTATTGCCGGATTGGCCGTAACAGTTGCGCTTGTTGTAGGTGCGTTTAAATTCATGACTGCATCAATGAATAGTACTGAAGAAGGCAGCCAGAAGCTTGCCCGTGTAACAGCAACATTGAGCGGTTTCTTCAATACGTTTTTTAAAATATTAAAACCGTTAGGCGAATACCTGGGCAATGCTTTTATAGCATACTTCGATTTGGTTTCAACAGCCTTATCAAAACTTATAGATGGCCTTGAAGCAGCTGCCAGGTTCGTTGGTTTTGATAAAGCAGCAGATAGTATTAAAAACTATAAAAATCAGTTTGCTGCATCTGCAAAGGCCGCTGGCGATCTTGCTAAGGCAGAAGGGGAATTACAAACAATGCAAAGGGAGTCTAAGAAAATACAACTTGACTACCAAAAGCAAGCCGAAAAGCTAAGACAGGTTCGTGATGATGAAAGCAAAAGTGTTGCGGAACGTGTTGCAGCTAATGAGAAGTTAGGTAAGGTTTTACAAGCTCAACTTAATGACGAATTAAGAATAGCGAATAAACGTAAAGAGGTTGCAGATCTTACCATAAAAAGTGAGGGACAAACTACAGATGCCCTTGATAAACGTGCAGAAGCTATCACCGAAATAGCAGATATCGAAGAAAGAATTACAGGCCAGGAATCAGAGCAGCTTGCTAACCGAAATAGCCTGCGTAAGGAAGCCGCTGATAAATCTGTTGCTATTGAAAAGGAAAGGCAGGATAAGATAAAAGCATCACTGGCCGAATATGCCGAAACCTTAAAACTGGAACTTGATTTGTACAGGCAGGCCGTTGGGGATAAAGCAAAGTATGTAGATGAAGAAATTGCCGCCGCCCAAAGCATCAAGGACCAGCAGGATAAAATTGCCAAGGCAGAATATGATGCTTCAAAGCAAACCAATAACGATAAGCTTAAGTTACAAAAAGCTTACAATGACAATGCTAAAGAACTGGCAGATAGCCAGACCGCTGCAATTGTAAAAAATGCTGATGCCGAATTGGATAATATCCTTGCAGTCAATAAATATAAACTGGATGCTAATAAATTCCTTACAGATGAAATAGTAAATCAGGAGATTGACAGACTTAACCGTATTGCTGAAGCGCAAAAAGATAATGCTGCAATTAAACTTGAAGCTGAAAAGAAATCACAACAGGAAATTAATGAAGCCCTGCAGGTCATTGATGATGAGAATGAAGCTAAAAAGAAAGCTGTTATAGAGCAAAGAAAAGAAGCTGAAAACGGTGCAAAGCTATTGGATTTAGAAAACAAACGCATTGCAGCAGGAGAAGCTTTCCAGGTTGACCTTGCTTCTCAATTGGCAGAATATGATATTAAAAGAGCAGCCGAAAGAGAAGATCAGATTAAAAGAGGTGCTGATATGGTTGAATTTGATAAAGCTACAGCAGCGCAACGAGTGGCAATTGAGCAATCTGTATTCCTTAACAAAGTTTCATTAGCTGAAAAGACTTATAACGGCATAGCAGAATTGTTAGGTAAGGCAACAACTGGCGGTAAAGCAATGGCCATCGCTCAAACAACAATAGACACTTATCAATCTGCTACAGCTGCATTCAAAGCGCTTGCAGGTATTCCCATAGTTGGCCCAGCGTTGGGAGCTGTAGCATCAGCAGGTGCTATTGCACAAGGTTTAGCAACGGTTCGTAGAATATCATCAACAGCAGTCCCTAAAGCCGAACGCGGTGGGTTGTTTGGCATAGGCGGTAAAAGGCATAGAAATGGAGGTACGCTATTTACCGGCGCGGATGGTACGCGCTTTGAAGCTGAACAAGGCGAACTTATAGGAGTGATGAACCGTAATGCAGCAGCTCACTTCATGGCTTTTAATAATGCATTCCCTGCAGGCGGGAGCACAGTGCCCGTATCTAATTATCTTGAAGGTGGTGGCATCGTTAGTAAGGCTGCGTTACCTACTATAGATTATGATATGTTAGCGGCTAAAATAGGTGCTGCTACAGCCGCCGGAGTATCCGCATTACCCCGCCCGGTTGTTGCAGTCCAGGACATAGCAAATGTTAGCAATCAAATGGCACAGGTTCAGGAATTTTCAAACCATTAAAAATGAATATAAAAAACATCCTTACGGGTTGGAAAAACTACCTTGATAAAAGCGAGGTGGTGGAAAAAATAGCTGAAGAACGGGCGGCAATTTGTGCTGCTTGTCCTCATGCTAAACAGGGTAAATTACTTACCTTTGTCAAAGACACTTTAAGAGAAGTGCAAGGAGCTTATTGTGATAAATGTGGATGCCCTTTATCTGCAAAAATACGCTCCTCAGAGATTTGCCCAATCAACAAATGGAATGACCAGGTATGAAACTATTACAGGCTTAGGAGATAATTTTATTAAGCTTATGGGTAAAAACTTAATCCCGGTACACATCCTGGATTGGAAAGTTTACTATGAAGCTTATTTAAAAGAATTGGAGAACTTAAATAAAAAGCACGGTAAATTAAAAAAGACAGAAGCTGTTGAAACGATAGCGGCGCAATATGACGTATCAAGACGTTCTATGTTTCATATTGTATCGTTTATGGAAAGTGCCTAATTAAACAAGTCATTAATTTTTTTGGCAGCAGTAGCATCTTCTTTTGTTACTGCTTTTTTTATGGGTGCGCTGGAAACATTATTTTTAACCATCCACTCAAGGTACTCATCATAATTCATATCATTCTTGACTTTTGCAAGATGCATCAAAATATATGGATTATTTGTTTTACCCTCGTTACGCTTAAATTTTCTTTCCTGGATTTTATTCAACAGTGATTTAGCCCAATTTTTTATACCAAAATAGCATACTGTAAACACAGCACCTATTAAAAATAGCGGTAATAAAATATAAACAAAATCCATAGTACAAATATAGTGCAAAAACCCCTGCACTAAACATCTTTTCTCCCTATCTAATTTTACAACATGATAGGAAGTATTTATATAACAGGAGCCATAGGCCATTGGGAGGGAGAACAATCTGTTGTTCTGACTGATATCGTTAAGCAGGTTAAAGATCAACCCGCCGCAACATCCTTTAATGTTTATATAAATTCTGAAGGTGGACATGTTGATGTAGGATTCGATATCTACAACTATTTAAAATCCATTGGTAAGCCTATAACAACTATCGGCAATAGCATGGTTGCTTCAATTGCTACAGTCATATTCATGGCAGGCAGCACCAGACAGGTAAAAGATGGTACACGTTTCATGATACACTTACCGTGGGGCGAGGCTGTTGGTAATGCTGACGAAATGGAGCAATATGCAAAAGAGCTAAGAAATGCCGAAAAGCAATTAACCGAATTCTACAAAAAAGAACTGAACCTTGAAGCTGAAGCAATACAACCCCTGCTAAGGGATGAAACTTGGTTAACACCGGAACAACTTCAAACTTTAGGATTCGTAACAATGCAACCGTTAATGATAGCGGCAAAAGCAAGTATTAATATAAAAACCCCAAATAAAATGACAGATGAAGATAAAGGCTTTGTAAAGGGCCTCTTTGATGGTCTTGAAAAATTATTCAAGCCTAAACCAAAAGCTAAACTTGTTCAGGATGCGACCGGTACCGAACTTGACTTTACAGACCTTGCGGATGATGCAACGGTTGAAGTCGGAGCAGCTGCAACTGTTGCAGGCGCGCCTGCTGAAGGAGAATATACATTACCTGATGGTAGTGTATACGTGTTTGTAACCGGTGTGTTAACGGAAATTAAACCTGCTGAAGATACTACTGATTCAGCCGCTAAAGATGCGCGAATCGCTGAATTAGAAGCTGAGATTGTAGCTGCTAAAGCAGAAACAACTACTGCAACGACAGCGTTAGCATCCATTAGAAAAGAAGTGAATACCCTTAAAACTCAGGTGTTTTCTAAGTTTCAGGTGGATGAAAAAAAAGAGAAACCAGAAAAAGACAAACCTGAAGAAGAATCATCTTACAGCCAGGCTCTTGCTAAAGCAAGGGATAAATCCAAAATCAGAAAATAATGGCATCAGCATTTAACAACGGCACATTTACTTTCAGTAAAGAAGAACTGAAAGACATTAATGGTATTATAAACGAACTTACTTTCGGTCATGCAGATATATCTGAAGTACATGATATCCACGAAGGTATTAAAACAGATGAGCAAATTGTATTTGCCGGCAGGATTGGCCTCATGGGTAAACCTGTATCAAGCTGTACCCCAAACGAGATAGCTGGAGTAACATTCAGCGAAAAAGTTTGGTCTCCTAAAAAATTCGATTTCAGGTTAACACATTGTGCTGCTGATGTAAACGCACAGGACAAACTGTTTAACCAATGGATGAAGTTAAACCCAGATTTCTACCAGATATTTGAAGGTTCAGCCTCAAGCGTTGGCGCTTACCTGGTAGGGCTTTTAACCGATGGCCAAAAAGAAAACCTTCTTAGAAAAATTTGGTTTTCCGATACAAATGCTGCTACCATTGCAAATGGTGGTGTGTTTAAAAACGGCACCGATGTAGGTTACTTTGGCACAATTAACGGATTGTTCAAACAGATAATGGCAGACATTCCAACATCAGCTAAAAACTATGTTGCAATTCCTAAAAATGCAGGTACAACTTATGCACTTCAGGCATTAGCAGATGGAGATGCTACAGATGTTTTAAGGAGTTTATACGCTAAAGCAGACAGCAGATTGTTAGGAAGCCTTAACAGGGAGATGCTTGTTACCAGAACAATTTGGGACGGTTATTTAAACGATCTTGAAAATACGCAAAGTCAAGGAGCCGGCAATACCTCAATTACAGAAGATGGCCAATTAACGTTAACCTTTAGGGGTGTACCTCTTAAAATGATGGAGCATTGGGATTTAAACATCAATGACTACCAAAACAACGGCACAAAATGGAACTTACCTCATAGGGCTGTATTTACCACACCTACCAACATACCTGTTGGAACTCCATACGAAGGGGATTTCGGAGAAATAGATGCGTTCTATGATAAAGTTACCAAAAAGAACTATGCTGATGGTATCTATGGCCTTGATGTGAAACACCTTGAAAACTATTTAACAGTAGCAGCTTACTAAGCTGCTACTTGTTTAACCTCAAAATAAAAGATTATGCCAATAGATTGCACAGGCGAATTAACCGCCGATATAACCTTTGATTGCCTTAACGCACCCGTGGGAGGTATTGAGCAGGATGTAGTTCTTATCAATAAAAATGATATTGATATTGTAGCTACTACTACTGATGCGAATAACCGCGTGCTGCTTACTAACCTACAGCTTAAGCCCGGTAAAACGGGCTACAAGCTTACCGGTGTTAAGCAAAGCAACGGTAAATCGTGGGAGCTCGTTAAAAAAGAAAATGCGCCCGACAAATATAAGCACACGTTTAGCGGTGTCATATTTAATCCTGGAGCCGAAAACAAACAGCAGGCCGATTACCTTTCTCAAGGAGGCTCTTACCTCGTTGTTGTAGAACAAAAATGGAAAGGTGCCGGTAACATAGATGCTTTTGAAGTGTTAGGAAGTTCTTCAGGTCTTGAATTGTCTACCATGACAAACAGCTCTAAAGAGAATGATAACATGATAATGTTTGAATTGGCTTCAGTAGATGGATTTGAAGAACCTACAATGCCCAAAACATTACTTGATGTTAGCTATACAGCTACTAAAACGGCATTCGATAACAAGTTTGCACAAGCAGCAGCATAATGGACTTTTCTAAAATGGATAACAGCGCCATCATTTCCGGGGTCGGTGATGGTGGCGTTCGTTTTTTAGAGCTATTTCTTAGAGAATATACCGCTCTTACTGGCGAAAAGGTTACACCCGGATGCCCAAAATGTTTAAACAATTACATTCAAAAATATAAAGCCATGAAAAACGCTAATGATAATACGTCCGGATATGTTCTACATGCAAAGTATGAAAACATACCCCTTGAGTTTGGTTCGCCAATATTGGTAAACAACAGCAACATAACTGCTGAATACGCTGCTAAACTACTGGAGCAGGAACAAGGCGAAAGGTATTTTGCAACATTGCCGGAAAACGCACCGCTAAGCGAAATAGAGCAGCTACACCAGAATTTAAGTGATGCTGAAACCGCATTCGCTAAGCTGGCTAAAAATGCAAGTGCCAAAAATAAAGAAGCTAAGCAAAAAGATATTGATGATGCGAAAGAAGCTTTGTCTGCTTACCATGCCAATGCTGAAGTTGATGTTTTTGAAATCGTTTTAACAGACGATGATATAACCGGTAACCCTGAACTTGCAGAGGCTGGCCATGAAGCAGGCGAAACTGTACTTGTAGACAAAGCCGAATACGAAAAAGACGGCACGATATCCATTGTAGAAACAGAATAACACATGAAAACCCTTCTTATTGATGTTTGGAAAAGGCTCACGCCCTGGAGTAAGGGGGTCGATGTGTATGCCAACGATACTGATAATGCCTATCCAGAACGAATGGATAGGCTTATTAATAATAGTGTTACTGCAAAGTCTGCTGCAAACATCATGGTCCAGTATCTTTTAGGTAAAGGCTATGGCGAAAGTGATAGCCTAATAATCAATAAAGAAAAGAACCTGAAGCTTATAGATTTTGCCGATGATGTAGCTGATGATCTTGTTAAGCAACGTGGAGTATTCATCCATATAAATTGGAATGCTCTTTATCAGATTGTAGATGTAGATGTATTGTCATATGATTGGTGCCGGGTTGGAAAAAAAGATAGTGGCGAGTATTCTGGTAAAATATGCATAAACAAAGATTGGAGTAAAGGTAAAAAGGCAGATACCCAATTTATTGATGTATACAACCCCCGTAAAGCAGTTATTGATGCACAGGTTGAAAAAGCAGGCGGTTGGGATAAGTATAAAGGCCAAATCCTTTTTGTCAACATGGACACTAAGCTTATCTATCCATTAAGCAGGATAGATAGCGTTGATCAGGATTGTGATAGTGAAGCTCAATCTTCCATATATAAAAACAAGCTTTTGCGAAAGGGCTTTTTCGGTAACACATTAGTCGTTACGCGGCCATTGGTAGGCGAAGGTTTAGACCCCGGCACAGATGCGTATCGGGAAGCAGAAAGTGAGCGCGGAAAATTTCAACAAGCTATAAAAGACAGCTTAGGTGCTCAAAATACAGGCGGTGTGCTTTGTCTTGAGATGGATTTTGCAGGCGATAAACTGGAAGATGCTATCCTGATAAAGCAGATTGAAAGTAAAATGGATGATAAGCTTTTCAGCTACACGGAAAGCAGCGTGAGGGAAAATATCCTTGTAGCATTCAATAACCTGCCATCAGGGCTTATAAAAACAAATGATAGTGCACTATTCGGTAATTCAGGAGAAGCTATCAGGGAGATGAAAAAAACCTACTGGGAGAATACTACCAAAGAAAGAAACCTGCTAACATCAATTATTAATCAGTTACTGGCAAAATCGCAAGACTATGCCAGCCTAATCATTTCTCCATTAAAACTTATAGATGATGAACCTATTAATAACGAAGTCTGATATTGCCCAGTACAAGCAGATATCTAAAACAACGCACGATGACAAGCTTAATGAGCAAATACTGGATGCCCAGATAATCGACCTGCAGCCTCTTTTAGGAGAAATATTGTACAATAAGATTGTAAGTGCGCCTGAATATTATGATGATCTTTTAAATGGCGGGCCATATTCGTATAATGATGAATCATTCAATTGCTATGGCCTTAAAATGATACTTTCCTATTATGCATATGCTCGTTATGTAATGTTCGGCTCAGCAATAGATACACCTTTCTCACTCACTGAAAAGCTTAACGACAATAGCCGTCCAGTTGAAACAACCCAAAAGAAAAGTATCTACATCTTAAACCGGGAATCTGCATCGCAGCTTTGGGATAACATAAAAAATTACCTGGTACGAACCAATAACCCCGACTTCAATCGCTGCCATACGCCAAGCAGGCCGGGCGGCATGAAATTTACAAAAATAGGATAATGAACATTATAACCACAATAAGCGACACCCGGTTTTCATTTAACGGCATCCAGTACTTAAAGAACTACATTTCAAAAGTCGCTGGCAATAAGTTAATGATATTCAACTGTTATGATAATAAAGATGTTCTCATTGATTTATTACCATACACCCAGTACAGTTTAGATGGTGTTGTGCATACTAATGCAGCAAACCTTCAAGAAGCTTTATTACCTGTTATATATTCAAGAAGTACGCTTGGAGGCGGTTCAGGCGGTGGCTCTATTAACCAGGATAACAAAGCGATTAGAATACCATTTTTTTCTTATACAGTATTAACAGCTCGGGAATTAGCAGACCTTGTTAATACCAGTGATCCTTTTGTGGTAAGCGAAATTCAGGAGCTTTACATATTTTTAAGCGTTCCGTCTACAGGATTTAACCCTGCAACGGTATATAAATACAAGGTATTTAATAAAGGCAAAGGCACGTATGGCGCGGGAAGTGGTAATATTAGGTTATCAGCTTTAGATCTGGAGTTAATGTATGCAACGCCTATAGTAGTCGATGATGTAGACCCCGACGACCCTACAACAGATACGGTTAACTATGGTGCACTTACAACGCAAACAATATCACAATGGCTTAATGCCCAAAATCCTGCTATTACCATACAACCACAAGATGAGGGTTACACATTATTTAAAGGCACAGTAAATGGCGCTGAAGCATCATATCTATGGGTAGGCGCGCCCGGCACTTATGGCACAGGGCAAACACAAAGTTCTACAACTGATTTTCAGTTACTAAATCAAGCATTACCATCATACGTAAAGACCGTTACAGGTGCAGCCGTAAACAATGCAGACCCTTTAAACCCCATTGTAAACGCCGTTACCAATGTTGCAGGAACAGCAGGACAGATAAGTGTAGCTAATGGAAGTACTACTCCATCATTAAGCATCGATGACGCTTACACAAATAAACTAATTAAATGTATTTATAATAATAATACCCCTGTAACTATATCAGGAACAGCTACAGAGACTATAATAAAAACAATTCCTTTTGCAGCGGGTACTTTTATTTCTGGATATTTTGAGTTTAATGGACAGCTTAAGAATACAGGCGTAGCAGGGGCTAAGACTATAAAAATGTATATTACAAATAGTAGTACACCAAACACTAATGTAAGTACTACTGATTATTGCGCTGCCATAGCACTTACAGCAGCAGGAAGATACCATAAATGGCAAAGAACAGGTAATTGTAATATAACAGGAGGTAGCACATCAGTAGGTTTTATAACACGCTCCTTTACAAACGCAAGCGATATATTCATAAACAATGCTGCTATTGGTACCGCTCCTGTAATTAACCCAACTATAACAGTTTATGTGCATTTAACGGTAACACTTGCAAATGCCGCAGATGATATTGTACTTGAAAATTTTCAAATATTCTTTAATAAAACACAGTAACATGAGTGCTTATACAGTATACGATGAAAATACATTTGAGGTAATGTATGTATGTAGTGTTGATGTATGCGGGGAGGCTCCCTCTAACTCAACACCTTTAATGGTAACAGAAAATTGGTGCAGGCCAACTTTTAACCCAGAAACAAATACATTCTACAACAATGCTACTCAGGAAGAGCAGGCTGCATATTTAGCATCACAAATTGCTACAGTTGTTCCGGAAATTAATCCCGAAGATATGATTTCGTTTAATGATGTTTTGGAAGTAAGCCAAACTGATGAGCAGTTAAATGAATTATACCCTAACCAACAGCCTACTTTTAGGCTGATATGCACAAAAATAGAGTTTCCTAACATGCCTGGAAGCCAAACAGAATATATAAAGTACAATGATGGGACATGGGGCAAATCATTCATTTTAAAAAATAATTAAACAGTAACATTTAAACAATTATATAATGAAAAACATTTTAGCAAGTACAGTAAACTTTTTAACGGGCTTAGGTCCTGCGCTTATCGTTTTGTCCTACATGCTTGTAGGTATTACAGACCAAAGCAGCCCAAACCCTTACGCTTGGTGGGAAGCGGTATTAGGGTACCTTATGATTACCGCCGCGGCGTTTTTAGCGGGTTGGTTAGTAGCGTTCGGCGTTAACTGGATACAAGGTGCAAGCCACCAAACCGCAAAACAGAAAATGGCAGAAGAGTGGCGAGCCTTGCTTGGTGCTGCGGGCGTAACGGTATTAGTCGAACTGATAACGGTGTTTGTAGATATAAATAATTTCTACGCATTCCGTGTTATAGGCTTTACAGCATTAGGCGCAGGCGTTGCGCTTTGGCTTGCAATGTGGGCTTACAGTAAACTTAAAACTAAAAATTAAAAATAGCCATGCAAGATATATATGTGCTTTTAAGATACCCTGCTAAAATAATCACAACCTTAAAAGTTATGCTTTCTAAACCTGCAGGGTTAGCAATGTTAATCCCTGTATTAGCAATGCCGGAATTAACAACAACCTTAAAAGCACTATATCTTTTAGGCGGCTTGTTTGTTGTTGATTTTATTACCGGTGTAGGTGCCAGCTGGGTCGAGTTTAAAAAAAGCTTACCTGTAGTTCCTGGTAGTGGCAAAAGATATGTGATACAATCATCAAAGCTTAAGCTTTCAGGTGTAAAATTCATTATATACGGCTTAGGATGCCTGATTGCAGCCGGTATAGAATGGGTATTCATAGCACAGGAGTTTGAGCCACACAAGGCTTTAAAAAAGTTAACCCTTACAGCTATTGTAATCGGTTTTTTTTGTGCAATTGAGGTTTACTCTATAGTCTTTGAGAACTTCAAAAGGATGGGTTTTGATGTTATACAACAATTGAAAAAGATTTTTAAATCAGGACGTGATATTTATAAAACAGTAAAAGATGATAACAACAGCACAAGCGATAGCTAAATATGGTAAGCCTAATGAGACAGGCAAAGGCTATCTGGTTACTATAAAATTGCCGTTTCCTATGCGTTTAGCGTGGGATTTAAATACTAAGGTTACAAAAATAACCTGCCATAAGCTAGCAGCAGATAAGCTAACGGCTATTTTTAACGACCTCTTAGCGCATTACGGCTATGATGAGATTGTAAGATTAGGTATTGACCTGTACGGGGGCTGCTTCAATTACAGGGCCATGCGGGGCGGTTCTGAATGGTCGTTGCATTCATGGGGTATAGCTATAGATCTTGACCCGGCACGTAACCAATTGAAAGAATCTAAAAAGACAGCGAGGTTTGCCCGTCCGGAATATAAGCCAATGATAGATATTTTCTACAAACACGGCTTTGAATCGTTAGGGCGTGAAAAGGATTATGACTGGATGCACTTTCAAATAGCAGCGTAATGAAAAATATAACTTACAAATTAATAATCGCGGCCTTGGTGGTCGCGTTATTGTTTGCAGTGCAAAAGTGTAATTATATTGCCGGCAATGCAGATGCTAACTTAGCAGCCATAACCGATACTGTTACCCATTATAAAAACAAAATTGGTACCACTACAGCCAGCATAAAAACTCTGCAGCTCGACAATAAGCAGGTAAAAGATCTGCTCACTAAAAAGGATGCAGAGCTGGCGGCACTGGCATCTGAATTTGAAAAGGTGCGTAGTGTGGTAAAGTACAAAACGGTTACTCAAATAGACACGATACAAATTGCATATAAGGACACCGTGCCATGCATTTTTGAGCGCACAGGAGAGATTAAAAAGCAATGGTACAGCTTTGGATATCGCTCTAATCAAAAAGGTGTAGAAATCGATACCTTATCATTTCCTAATACATCCACGGTAATAACAGGTATAAAGCGCAAATGGTTTTTAGGCAAAGAAACAGTTACCACCGATATTACAAATAGCAATCCGTATATCAAAGTAACAAATATTAAAGCTACTGAAGTGGTATTGCCTGTGCCTTGGTATAAGAAATGGTGGCTTTGGCTGGCGGCAGGCGTTGCAGGAGGTTTACTTGTCAATTAGTGTGATTTCTCCATCTGGATAATTACAATCGAAGCCCGGTACATATCATGATGTACCGGGCTTTGCTTTTATGCTCACGACATTATTGTCGTGAGCATACCTCACATCAATACAGCAGCTAAAAATGAAAATAATTTGAAAATAAATATATAAAAGCTTGTATGGAACAATTTTGTTCCCTATCTTTACGTAGTAATTGAGAGACAGTTACGGAGTTCTTTACTTCATGTTTAACCTAATTCATTAACAGATGAATTTTAAAGTGAAAATCCACTTTAGTAAAACAAAAAAAGGCTGGTCATTCCTACTAAGAATTACCGCCAGCCTTAGAAAGTTGATAAGCCTAATGGCTTAAGTGGTAAGAGGGGGCGTAAAACCCCCCTCGATTTCACTTTACAAAGTTATTTAAAATGTTTAAAGTTATGTATAAATTTTTCAGAAAGTTACGTAAAGCCAATATTGAAATAGATATTGATTTGGGTATTGAGCATATCTTAGGTGGTGTAATTTTAATAATTATCATGCTATGGATGCTATCGAATTAAGAAACAAGATAAGCGCGGTACTGGACACGTTCGGAATGTCAGGTCAAAAAGCATCTGAGATTATGAATATCCCATACGGCCAATTCAGAAAAAAAATAAATGAAATCCCGGGGCGCTATTTTGTAGAACAGAATTATACAGATCTAATTACCTACATCAAGATTCGTGCTGATGAACTAATATATCACGAAAAGTAGGGGTGTCGTGAAACGCGACACCCCTCTCTTATTTTTTTAAAAGTCAGGGGATAATTCTACAATTTGTTGAGCATATACCTGCTTAACAATTTTAGCATATCTTAAAGTCATCATTTTTGACGTATGGCCATATAGTTCACGCAACGTATCTAACTCCATTCCTGCAAGTATTTTCTTGTTTGCTCCTAAATGTTTCATACTGTAAAGATTTACATCAATACCTAATCCCTGCTTAACAAGCTTTTTCCATAACTTCGAGGCTATAGATCGGTTTATCCTGAAAGGTCCAGGTATAAAGTCCATACCCGGCTTTGCACCGCGCTCTTTTTCCCTATAGCTCCCAAATAGATAATATTCTTGTGAATAATCTTTAAGCTCCATTTCTTCAAGAAGCGAAAACAGGAAATTATTAATAGGTATATTTCTATATTTTGCGGTTTTGGCATCGGGTGCTTTTAATTTTATTAAACGCCTTTTTATATCAATATCCGATAAACGAATGCTTAGTAACTCATCCGGCCTTATGCCGGTGTGAAATATCGTTACCATATAAGAGTAGAAGCCAGGGAATACTTTTATTAGATGTTCTTTAATTATTTTAGTCTCGTTGTCATCAGCTGTGATATTGGATTCCGTTTCCTCTTCTTTAAGAGTTTCAATCTGGTAAAAGGGACTATGCTCAATAATACCATGCTTTACTAAAATACCATAAACCGACTTAATGTAACCAAGATTCTTATTGTAGGTAACGTTTGACCATGATTCTGCTATCTCATGCGTTTTTTCTAGTATCTTCATTGCATAAGGCCGCTTTAGTTCTTCTACAGTCAGATAGTCTAACCTTAATGCTTTTATAGCTTTTATAACATAATTAACCCCTGTAACATAACTACCGTAGGTACGCGGCTTTAAAACTTTTGACTTTTTATCAAGACCAAATTTAAAAGCTTCAATAACTGTCATGCTTACAGTTGGTACATCAATGTCAGGGAGTAGGGGATTCCATCCCGATTTAAGGCGGTCATGCAAAGCCTCACGTAAAAGATTAAATTCTTTTTCGCGCACTTTTAAGTCCTTAATATAATTAAGTCCTTTTTTGTATGGTTTTAATTTGCCGTTGTAACGGAACCATACATACCAATCTTTACCCTCCGGCATCGCCAGCTTAGGTACTGTCCAGTTTGATTTCATTTTAATATAGATTAAAATGTCTGCGGGAACTTTAAATCAAAACTGTTATCGAATTTGTTATCTGTTACGTAATTTTAAATATAAACCCCTTATTTCTAAGGGGTTATTGTGGAGCCGCCGGGAATCGAAAACTGTGCCAAGCAATTGTTAATTTATAACTAATTGATAATCAGTAAATGCAGACGTATATTTATTAGCGTTTTGAGTGATTTGTTATTTAGTTTGTTATCGAGTTGTTAGCGGCTACTGTCTGTGTAATACAAGTGTATATCTACTTGATTCAGGAACATCAACACCATCTTGTTGAGTGTATTCTAAACTAATATTATCGTTTCCAAGATCACGTACATAGTATTTAGAAGCGTCATCCCAGTCATTTGCATTTGGATACAATGTAAGATAACCATTAATATAAGATATTCTGTTACCTCTAAATAAAATGCTATTGCTGCAGCTATCAAAAACATTGTAATTAATTTGGCCAAAATCTAATGTCCAGTATAAACCTCCATTGCTTCTATTACTGCAATCAGTTGTGATTACATTTACAAATTCGCCTTTTGTGGATTTTATGGTAACCCATTTTGATTCTAAGAAGTAGCCATGGTAAAAGTCGGCTCTAATTTGATTTGATGTACTATCGTCATCTGAGCACCCAAAAAGAGCAAAGGCAATAATTAATAATATCGTAATCTTTTTCATTTTTATTATTGTTGTTAATTAATATTCTTCAAATCTACTTACAGGTCGGCTTACATCTATAACGTAAAATAAAGCCTGCACATCATTAAGCGACAAATCAAAGTCTACATACTCCGGGCTTTCGTTTAAAGAATGGCACCTAATAATACCTTTTTCTACATCGTGGGCTACAATCATTTTTAACAATGGCATTCGTGACTGTGTGGTGTAAATAACCCATAGTGGAAAATCTTTAAAGCGCAATTTGCTTTTCCAGTTGTGCCTGCCAAGTTCGCGGGTAGTTACAATGCTGCGCTCTGTTATAGCGTGGGTGCGACCGCTATCCATACTATCCCCTTTAACCCTAAAAGCGATATAGCGGCCTTTTACTGGCTTGTCTACTATAATACTGTGTTGATCTAACCCTTTTAATTGTTCTATATCCTGATACACATCCAGGAACCCAGCCTGAATATCATAATCTGCAAGTGGCATTGTCATTAAATACTGGCCGTTTTCAAGTTTTAAAAAGGTATTTGAGTTGTTGTTTTCTAAATATTCTAATTCATAAGCACCGACTACGGTTAATTCAGATGGCTCAGAATCTTCTATTCTGCCTTTACCCGTCATTAACCAGTCAGGATTAATCTTCAGATACGTAGAAAGAACCGCGATTGTAGAATTAGTCGGTGTGGTTTCATCCTTTAGTATTCTTGCAATCGTCGGCTGTGACACTTTAGTATCTTTTGAAATCTTGTAAGGCGTTAGCTTTCTATTAGTTATTAACCCTTGTAAACGTTGACCTATAGTCATTTGATAATATTTGTAAGTAGTTTAGAAACGATATAAATAACATATGTTAGTAAAAATACTAACACTTGTTCTTTGATGTAATAACATATGTTAGTATATTTGTATAACAATAACACATAATACATAACACACCGCAAATATATGAAAGCAAATGCAACTACAATGACAAATATTCCAAATGAGGTAAAAATACCTACTAATGGGGATAAAACTAAAGTGCAGCTTAGAAATGCAATTGCTAACCTAACAAGGGAAAATATAGGTGGTATGTATGATGAGAGAATTGCAAACTACAAAAAACAGCTTGCCGAAAAAGAAAGCACACCATGCACAACTTTTAACATCGTGGTTAAGCATTCAGACCTTGAGCGAAAAGCAATAATGAATTTTAACTCTGACAGGAGATTTACAATAACAGAATAACACCAATAAATTATGAAAACTCTATACAAAAAACTAAAAAGCATTGACAGCCAAATAGCCGAAGCTAAAGAAACCCTAACAAATATTGAAGGCTGGGCGGTAAGTGAAGCTGAAAAACAACTTGACCGTGAAAAATACAATCACTGGTTAGGAGAGCTTCACGAAAGCAGGCTAACTGTATTGTTTGATTTAAAATCAATTGTAGAAAATGAAATACACCAATACAAAGCCGATGCTCACGCTGCTTAACCACGATAAGTCTTTCATCCCTGCCAAAAGGCTGTATGAAAGAAAGCCATTAGCATCATTGGCTTTTAAAGAAGATAAGTTAATACACATTTTTGAAATATGTAATAACTAAGCTATGCTAACACCATTACAACAAAAA
>Ga0247817_10000191_pt1 | contig 39555 bp, 66 predicted proteins | sample UWRJL212509R1_FD_178010 | JGI IMG/M metagenome (GOLD analysis project Ga0247817, IMG submission 178010) | Plant litter microbial communities from Arlington Agricultural Research Station in Wisconsin, United States - UWRJ-L212-509R-1 | ecosystem: Environmental > Terrestrial > Plant litter >... | reverse complement strand
TCAACACTTGGAATCTTGTTAATAAGTATAGCCAGAGCGATTGCCTGTTCTGGTGTCAGGGTGAACCACTCCCGCCCTCCATCGGCTCTCATCTGCTGTAAGTACTCGTGGATTTGGCCCTCAGTTTTATACTCGTCTTCTACGATTTTCGTAGTAACAATCTCAATCACATTTGGGTTAGAAGTCTGTAGTTCTTTGACTCGTTGTACAACCTCTTTGGCTATACCGACCTTGTAATGACTCTCTCCGACTTTCAACATGTATACGTATCTCATGATGTTGTTCTCCAATAAATAAAGGCCACCAGTTGGAGCTAGTGACCCATATTTATATACAAATTGTATATCGTCTCCAACCGATAATACAAGTATAGCACACTACTAATTTGCTTAGTTGTTCTACTTATTATGTAGCTACCCTCTTTAGCATGGAAGTCGCCAAGAAAAAATCTGACCCCTGATGGCAACCCGCTTATGGCTGGGGCAGGGGACTACGGTTAACAGAGGTCCACCCCTGTAAGGTTTCTAAAGCCTAAATATTAAGCATATTTCGACACAATATTGCCCGTATACAAAATGTATTCAATAACCAAAAACGGAACCTTTGCGAGAGCGTGGGTTCCGTTTAATGGAGGAGGTGTATTTTTGTTTTGTGGTATAACCCGTTTGTGTTTTTGTCGGGCAAGCTTGACCTTACTAGGAACTATAATCCAAAGCGAAGCAGTATACAACACCATTTTTATATTGCAAGTTTTAGGCTGTGGCCTGTGGATAAACGGACTGAAGATACGCCATCAGTTCTTTGATTTCCGCTTGCGAAATAGGTGGAAATTTACGCCGCGTTTTAGCGACCGCCTTTGGTTTATTTAGATGTGTTAGTGAGACAGAAGTCCCGATTTCATATGACATACCTATAGTATAAATCCTGCTGACATTTCATGCACTAACGTATTGCAGAGCACCATGTATTTTGGTAGTATATAGACATACCTGAGGAGGTGTACGATTTGAAAAAAGCACGCACTTACATAAAGCGTCTGCATGTTGACCTTGGTGGGTTTTCTGCGGACTTTGAGGATTCAGAGAATGTTGACAAAGATATTAGAAAGACTATTGAAACAGGAACCTTGCAGGAAGAATTTTCTCTGCGATTGCTGGACATGCGTCCGTACGGAAACTCGTGAAGTATTAGATTTATTTGGAGAGGGCAAGTTATGAAAACCAGCGAAACAATCACAAAGATTATTCCAGCTATCCATAATGTCCAGCAGGCAGTGGAGTCCATTAGCAAGACGAGCAAGGCCGAAGTAGGCAAGTACTCGTACAAGTATGCTGACATGACGACGATTTGGAACGCCATTAAAGGCCAGCTGAAAACGAATGGTCTAACCATCATCCAGTCACCAACTAACGGCAATGGCAACATGTCGGGTGATATGCTTAGTACGACTATCTACCATGAATCGGGTGAGTACATCAGCGAGACTATGAACCTTGTCATCACACGCCAAGACCCACAGGGTGTTGGTGGCGCGATAACCTACGCACGTCGTTATATGCTGACTGCTATGTTCGGACTGGTCACGGACGATGACAACGATGCAAGCACACAGCGCCTTGCAGACGGGGAGATGAAAAAGGAATGGGTACGGGCATTTACTATCGTCATGAAGAAAATCACGCCAGAGGCTAACCCGACCATGAATGACTTTATGAAATTCATGACTGAGACTTATGGCACACACCCGACTAAGGTAATGGCGAAAGACCACCAGAACGTACTGGAAACTATCCGCGCATTTGACCCAGGAGTAAGTGATGAAGTTCAACACCAAGACTAAAGGAGGCGCAGATGGGTTATTCGAGTATGCCACTAAGCTCGTGGGGGAAGAAGCGCTTGTCGAGATTAAAAAGGTTAGCGCCAAGCGGAGTAATCCCCAGAACCGATACCTCCATCTCATAATAGGGGCGTTCTCAGTCCATTTCGGTTATACACTAGAAGAGGGCAAGCAAGTCTATAAGATGCTCAATAAGGACATCTATGCGTACGAGAAGAACGGCCGGACATTCTACCGTAGTTCATCTGACCTTACCGTGGAAGAGATGGCCAAGTCCGTCGATAAGTTCAGGGAAACATCTGCCAATAACGGATATGAACTACCGCTTGCTACCGATCAGGATTGGCTCATACAAATAGATAACGCTATAGAACAAGCGAAGTACTACCTATGAAGCCACGTCGCATTAACTCCCTTGCAGACCTTGAAGCGACTATCGAGTGGCACAAGCAGACAAAGGGGCTGGAAGTCGGGTATAGTTTCTTCAGGGACTGCGTGACATCTATTCCGCCTGTGTCTACAAGTGCACTGATGAGTATTTATCGGACGAAGAATGCGAAGACGATTGCAAATTGGAAATCTAAGTATGATGAATTAAAGGAGAGTTATTGATGTTAATGGATAATATCTTTGACAAGCCAGCTGGTAAGGATGCGTTTTACCTAAGGAGTGAAATTGAACCCAAGATATATGATCTTCTCAAAGAAAAGCACCTCGAACTATTGGCTGAGATAAGACAGGCTGGTTACGACGTGATGAAACAATCATACAATTATGATGATGTGGCACGGGCTGTATTTGAGGCTACGCTTGTAATAGATACTGAGTGGCAGATTGGAAAGGATTTGGCGGAGAAATGATGGAAGAATCACCGTTGCGATTTGGCTTCAGGAGACGATGTGCATGGTGTGGTGTCGTCCTAAGAGGTTGGCAATTAAACCTGTGTAGAGGTTGTAAGACAGCCATAAAGCTAGATAAGGATAGTCCACCCTGTGTACACGCATCACGCTGGGAAGATGAACCCGATGTTTGGGGTAGAAATGAAATTGTTTAAAAAACAGACTACCTTTTGTTATTGTCCAATATGCAAACTTGAACTTGTAGCATCTGGGAGTTTTAAAACCGATGCAGATGATGGGGTGCTGTATAAGTGCATCCGTTGCAATTGCGAAAGCCTGTGGTATTTCGATGATTTAGCACCATGGGTAATCAGTTATCAGCACCTCAAGACCAAGATGGAATCCGATAAGAAGTAGTGTGCTACAATCCAAGTATGAAAAGAACAGCTTTAATAGCCGCTGTCATAGCCCTTGTGGTTGGCGCTACTGCACTATCTGTGCAGCACTATGACAAATATCAAAAACAAGAAGCCCAGAAGAGGCAAGTAGTCGAAGATGCCAAGGCTAAGGAAATAGCAAGTCTTAAGGCAGACCGTGCTGATCTCGTCGTTAAGTACGAGGCACAGAGACTAAACTGTGAAAAAGGACTAGCTAGTTATGGTCTACTCACTGCTGTGGTTAAGGCAAAGACTGCACAACCTGTCTGCGGCCCAGTCATCACTCGATAACATCAACAGCGAAAAATACGCTGACAAACAAGTAAACAAAAACAAAAAAAGGTTTAAAAGAAATGAACGTATTAAAAAATATACTAGAGTTCTTAATATTCACAGTCGGTCTCAAGATGATCGTCGGCCACTGGATAGCTGAGAAAACTGTTAAATTAGTCACCAAAGAATCAACCCGTAACATGACCATCTGGCAACACTGGATGTCGTGGGCGAAAGGGCAGGGACATACCAGCGATAACATCCTGAACTGTTCTGATGGGAACTGCGCTACGCTCTAGCTATCGAAAGAATGCACGTCAGTATCTGCGACAGGTACCACAGGGGCGACCTCTACAACAGGGGTCGTTTCTTCTTTTATTTCTGCGACAGGTAAGAGTGCAGACTGCACATCATTGCTCAGTGCGATACCTTTAGCAATCTGTTTAGTAATCCAACGGAGAAGCGGCTTAACGATGATGAAGTAGAACGGCTGTGAACCAAAGGCCACGACAAAGCCCTGCATGGCTATGATGCTCGGATTCTGTGTCGGGGTAGTCAACAGGTAATTAGCAGCTGCAATCAGGACACCACCGACACCTACTAAGGTAATCATCATTTGCTCGTTGTGTTTGAACCAGTTAGCGACAGGCTTCTTCAGCGGAACCAGTATGAATGATAGTAGCCCAGACGCTGCCACGACCTCGCCGATGGTAGCCCACGGCACATTGGTAGCCACGTCGTTTAGGAAGTTGATGATGTTCATTTGATGACCTTTCGTTTTATTTGTTTCTTCATATTCTCAGATAATCTTACACCACGACCGACATTACGGCTGAATACGTCCCAAACTTTCTCGGATGGACTGAGTGCTTTTTTTGCAGCGATCCTGTCAGCTACAGGTAATTCACCCAGTTCATCTATGTCAGGGTCTTCGTTGATAGCCTCTAGGCAGTGCATCGGTATACCGAACCAGAAGTTATTGGTATCGCTCCATGGTCGGCCATATATCATCTCACCACGCATGAACGTACCGATGAGTTCTACCTTTTCACCCTCGCTGAGGAAGTGGTCTTGTTGTCGACCATCGTATTCTTTTACCCATACGTCGCGGACAACTCGGTACATGCCCGTCTCACGGAACTTATGATAGCTTACCTTATACATGTTCGGGTCATCCATACGACTGATGAACTTCACATCCTCTATAGTCTTCTCAGGAGTCACGATAGGCTCCACGACTGTAGCAGGAACCTCCACAGGTGCGCCCTCTGCAAGATGCGTATGATTGAAACCGATGTTGTAGTTCACGCGTCCAGTCTCTATGTAGGTGCCAAGGTCAGTGGCGGTCATGTAGTAACTGGCGACACCCTCTTCTAGTGGGACGTGCGCAGTCGCTACTACTTCGACGGCGGCGTTCCATGCCCATGTCGGCCCAGACTTTTCTATCTGTGATAGCTTCTTAGCGTTACCGAATGACCACTTGTAGGCACCGCCTTTGTTGATGATGTGCATCTGTTTGGTTTGGAGTTCGTACCATATCGCACGCTCATCTGGTTTGTTCTCACCGATGATAGGCAGATGTATCTCAAGACCAGGCTGGATAGCACTCGCGTCGGGGAGACTATTATAGAACAAGAGCTCTTCTGCATCTATCTTGAAACGTGCGGCGATGCCCCACAGCGTTTCACCAGACTGTACGGTATACGGCTTCTCTCGCGTCTCGACGAACTCTTCCTGTGAGACCTCCGTGATAGGTTGACCCATATGCTCCTGTTGCTCCCTTTCTTGTTGCTTATCTAGCCATTTACTGGACACGTTATTAGATTCCCTCGTATGTGGCATTAACCTGAAAGAAGTCATTTGTTGCCCATGTAAACGGCGTACTAGCACCAACGGTACCGTTCTGGGCGGCCGTTCCGGCAGTATCCATTACGCCGAGATTCAGTCTTGTTGCTGAACTCCATATAAGTACACCGTTGTTTTCTTGTCCTGTTGCGTCACGTAAGACAACTGTAGATAGGATGAAGTCCTCATTTGTGTAATCTGAGGTTAGATTTACGGGTGGAGAAAACCCGACTGCGCCACTCACGACACTCGTGGTTCCGAGCGTAACACGTAACTTTAGATGTACAGTCTTACCTATTTGGGTATATTTAGCATAGTTTATAACCCCATTACCCAAAGTAAACGCGCTAAACGTAGGAGTCCAGGTTGTCCAGGCACCTATATTTACTGCTGCTCCACCCACTCTTAGGACACCGGTACCCTTTGGTGCGATATTTACATCTATGTTTGTGTCACTACCTGTAGCTGACAGGATCGGTGCATTACCAGTAGCACCGTTAGTTATAGTAAATTCATTCACAGCAGATGCAGTCGGGGTAACCTTGAACAGTTCATTACCGTTCGTATCATTCAGACTGGTGATGACTTTCGGGGATGTTAGGGTAGAGTTGGAAGTCAATGTGTGCTGACCAAGTTGGTTATGTTCTACCAGCAATCCCTGTACAAGTCGGTTAGTTATCTCTGTCGAAATAGTGATATAGACACGAGTTGTCGCACCTGCTGAATAATTCTGGGGTGTTCCGAATATCCTGTCTACGGAGCCGATAGTCGTACCACTGGTCACGACACCCTCAAAGATACAGTAGGAACCATCTACGCGAACTTCATTACCGTTGGAATCAGTTTCGATGACATCTATGCCGAAGATGACACCCGTAAGCGTCGGCCAGTTTGTTGTGGTGTCAACGGTGATACTAGGCGCACCAATGGTGTAACCAGAGCCCGCCAAATTCGTGGCTGTTCCTGGACTACCTACCTGTATGAAAAAATCGTTTGCATTGGCGGCCATATAATCTCCTTAAAGTGTCTTCATAATTAATTCTTCCGAATACCATCCACGCGATGTGACTGTACTGAGCGTGTAATCACTGCCCGCTGTAGCTGCCCCGACGTCCCACGATATCTGGTTTAGTAGTCCTTTTGGCTTGATACGTAATACTGCGACGCTCTTACCATAACTGTTAATCTGACCAGGGTCTTCATCATAAACATGCTCGTCGTACACAAAATTATCGTAACCAGTGAAGCTTGTAGTGACCGTGAACGTATCAGAACCAGCCGCTGTCTGTACGCCTCTACGTGTAATACCTGTCGCATTAGCCGTAATGTTCCCCTTAGGCTGTAACAACTTGAAATACTGGTTGCGTACCTGTCCGAGGCAGATACCACTCTTATCCCACACAAGAGCGGAGAAGCCTGCATTAGATGTCCATGCCACCCCGTCATCCTGATGTGTCTGACTACCCTTACGACTGAACTCTAGTATGATATTGCCTACTAGTGCGCAGAAATGGGTGTTACCCTCATTGTCTTCATACAGCCAGAGGTCATCGGCGGAGATAGGCCATCGAAGTATCCATGCATTCTTACGTGAGAAGTCTATGTACCATATCTCGTTATTGGTCATGGAGTTGACCGGCAAGGCGAAGTAGCCACGGTCTTTATATTCCATACCGCAGGCGTTCTCAAGGGCTTGCAGGTTTATCTTGTCGAGATCAGGTTCGATGACTTGGCTGACTGAGTTAGTCGTAATGATGTTGACGATGTTCTGCGAAGTACCCGTACTCTTGATATCCAGTCCTGTATGGTAAATCAGGCTGTCGCGTATCTTGAATGTCGCACGCGGGGCATAGGTGCCAGACTGTCCGCTGGCTGGATAGACGTTCGGGTAAATGATTATCTGGTCACCGACGGTCAATGATTCAAAGGTCACATGGTTCAGCGCGCCCTTACCAGCAGCGCCACGGCTGGAAGTCGTAATCACAGGGTCACCCTTACCGTTACGGAAGCCGTCAACGAAGTTCAGTTTGGTGTCACCGTTCTCATCTATCGCCACCCAGCCACCACCGTTATATGGACTGAAGTCACCTGTACCAGCCGCCGAGTAATACAGTTTGTTGTCTATGCCACTGACACCGAATATCTGTGAGTTCTTACTATCGTTGTATAACCAGTCGGCTATGAATCCCTCTGTGCTGTTACCCTCAGGTGCGAGCTTGAATGTGTTGACGGCTAGGCTACCATCATCGGTATACGACAGGGCGTTGACACTGACAAGCTCGTTCAGAGTATTGGTGCTGTTGCCGACATACAAAGTATAAGAGGTTGCACCTACGACAGCTGACCACGTAATGACGACTGTCTTAGCGATAGCTGTTTCAGATGACCATCCCTCGCGTACTGTGTTCACGTTCACGGCACCGCTGACAGGGCTGGCGATACTTTCGCCGACGGCATTATTGGCGGATACGCGGTAGTAATAGTTATATGGTTTCGTACCTGAGATAAGGTTAGCGCTGGCTGTACCACTCGGGGCAGCAGGGGTAGTAAGCGCAGTATAGGTAACAATCGTATCAAGGTTCAGGTCTACGTAACTAAGCTTATCCACCTTGTTGTACACATAGGCTTTCCCTTTGGATTGACAGAACTTGCTCCATTTATCCACAGTATAGTTACCGCCGATGAGGTCAAAGGCACCACCATCTACCTGCTTATATACCTTACCGACTCCGCCGTCATTGAACATCCAAAGTAAGCCACGTTCACCATTGTAGTAATAATTACCACGACCAACGACAGGCAAATCAGGCTGAGCACCGTAGCGTACCAACGGAGGACGGGGACGCACGACATTGTCCTGTACCAGCTCCATGTTGGTCATGCTGGATAGAGAGTTAATTTTACGGCGTGAGTTATCTATCGTGGACTGATACGCACCAGAGAACTCATCCTGTATGATGTTGATGACTTTTCGGGTCTTGCGTTTGTTCCGACGCTGAGTAGCTTGTATCGGCATGACTATCGCCTCGTGTCGCGTATACGACGGACATTAGTAGGAGTGATACGGGAATTGTCATATGTACCACGGCGGTTGTTGGAAACCATCTGTGTCCAGAGTTCATTAGCTTTGGCGTTCAGGTCAGCGAACTTGTCTTCGTAGGTAAGGTCGTTGAAGGCAATTTCGGCAGCGGTCGCCATTACTAACCAGTAGGCATCATCTACAGGAATCGTGTCATTGTCACCGTAGAAATCATCTGGCATGAAGTAGCCGGGCAGGTATAGTGTTCCGCCGATGATTCCTTGGCCTGTCGTAATCTCGTTCGAGAAGTACAGCGTCTGTGGGTCTTGGCCTGCGATGAATACCTCTTGATGATGAAAGTTCTTTTCCTCTGGCTTGATAATCCTAAAGTCTGTGCGATGTCCATCTCCATCTAATACATAGGCGTAATTGGCAGATGCAAGGTATTCATCTTCTAATTCAAAAGCAGGTTCACTAGAAGCCGATACGGAGCCGAGTTCAGCGACTGCATAGCTACTAGTCCATACGTGCTTAGTATCGCGGTACATCTTGTTCTTGAGACGATGGGCGACACGGAGCCAATAGTTCCACTCGTCAGTACCGGTAGTCGGTACATCATCATCTAGTGCCCTGAGGCTATCGTTTACATTCTGTATAAATTCGGTGGTAGTCATAGGTAGTCAGGCGTAAGTCGCGCACTTCCATGGTTACTGCCGTCGTTGATACGATAAGCGATGTTTTCTACAGTATAGCTCATGCTTTCCTCGACTTCAATCGAGAACTTTCAAGTATGGAGCGCAGGGACTTGTTGACGCTTCCGCTAGCTAGTGCGCCAGTGAATAGACTGAAATCAGTTACGCCACGACCGGTCTTACCCGTACCCTTGGAAGTCTCTTTCGGCCTGATATCCACCTTGCCATACTTGTCACGGAACTTGTTAGTTGTGGCAAGTCCAGCGTCTACCAATGCATCACCGTAGGCTATGAGCTTATCGGCCATCGCCTTACCATTCTCGTCAGTGTTCAGGAACTTGTAGGCTTCACCCTTACCCCTGCCGTAGAGGCTGATAATGTCATCGTCGTAATCTTTCTTGATCTTGAGGGATGCTATGTTCTTCTCAGCATCCTGTTGGTCAAGACGGGACATCTTGGACTTCTCACGCTCATACGTCTTGACGGCAGTGTCATATTTATCTGCGTAGGTTTTCTTAGTACTTGCACCTGCGACCTTACCGCCTACGATATTCTTCTGGTCGCCAGTCAGCTTAGCCGAACCCTCTATGCCATTAGCGGTCATATACTCAGCTTTACGTGCAGCGGTGATATCTTTTGATACCTTGGCCATCGCACTCTGTTTCTCATCAGGTGTCAGAGTCTTATACTCAGGACTGTTGATAAGCTTCTCCTGTTCACGTCTAATCTCAGGGCCGGTAATCTTAGATAGCTCAGCCGTCTGTCCCTTGTCGAGTTTGACGCTTGCGACATCACCAGCTTTGAGTCTGTCTTTCTCGGCATCGACAGGGTCAACACCTCTGTCTTTTGTAACCCTTACAGGTGAGAATCCGTTGAATACCTGATTGTTCGCAGCAATAGGCTCACCCTTGTAATCACGAGTGGCAGTCTTCTCACGGAGTCCAGGGTACTGTTGCATCAGCGATTCTACTTGTTGGTTCCAGTAGCTTTGGGATGTATCTACCTTGCGTTCCTTGTCATCACCGATACGAGCGAACCAGCCAGTTAATGCACGGGCGGGTACAAGTTGTTGAATGTTGTTAGATGCAGCACTAGCCACTGCCTCCTTATCACCACCGATTGCGGCCAGTGTATCACCGACACTCTTCGCATATGATTGGTCACTCAGGAAGTTACCGTACTTGGCTACGGCTTCTAGGATGGAGTCGCGGTCACTATCATCGAGCTTCTTGTTCTTGATCGCGTCATCAATAGCGGCGGTCATTGCCATCGGGAACGCGACAGTCGGGGTCACTTTGGAGAAACCTACCCACTTGTCACCTATCTTAATAGAGTATGGTTGTTTACCTTCGGCACGGAATCGTGCCCGTTCATCTGGGTCGCGTGGTTCAGCCCATGTCATATCACCTGTTTGTAATAGCGCAGCGGATGTACCGAATACAGCACTACCCATGATGGCACGGGTAATAGCAGTAGTCTTGTCGGCATTGCCTTTGAGGTTCACAAACCCAAGTGGGCTGTAGTCGACGATACCTTGCTTGTTGATGTTGTTGACGGTCTTCACGAAAGGGATGGTGAACTTGGCGACGGTACTGGCTACAGGGTTCTTGCTGTTCCGGGCTTTCATAGCTAAGCCCGCGAACGCATCAAATGCTTCATTTATGACACCTTGACCTGATTCACCCAATGGAGTCTGGTAGACACGGTAGGCGGCATCCGCTTCTTTTAATGCAGTCCTGTTACCCCGCACCTTGATACCAGCCTTTTCACGAGCTGTTAATGCAGCTTCCTCGCCACCCTCGGCCAGTGTTCTAAAGAACTTATCCATGCCATCCAGTACACGCATCGGGGCGGACAAAGCAGAGTAAGCACCGCCTTTAACACCACCTTTAGCGAGTGGAATATTGAAGTCATCTCGTAGGTCAGCGTTAGAGTATTTACCGACACCTCGCATCGCATCACCGAAGTTCGTGGTAGCGTTCTTGAGATTAGTTACGACACCCTTGGCATATGCGCCGCCCTCAGTAGCTGCATACTTACGCTCACGTCCGCTGACTGCACTACCGACAGCATCGACGGCACCACGCAGTGTCTTTTCGATAGGGGCAATCAATGCGACGTTCTGGGCGTTACCAAAGACGTTTGTGGCCTGAGTAAGCGGGCTGGATAGCATTGAGTTATAACGGACGGTATCGAGCCATTCACGGGCTTTACCCGGCACCATCTCGCGGTATACCTTAACTATCTCGTTGCTATTCTTCTTGGCGAGGTCATCAGCCATGTCGGTCAGACGTATAAATTCCTGTCGGTCACCAGCGTTCTTAGCAGCTATGGCCTGTTCTTGTAGAGCTTTTACACCTGAACCGTCAAGATCAAGTGGAGCTAATTTCTTCGCATATGTCTCAGGTGATACGCCTGCACTATCGAGTAGCTTGTATATACGCATCTCAGGCGTGTCGAGTTCGTTGGCAATGATACGACGAGCCTGCAACTGGCGGGCGACATCGGAACCCTGGGCTTTGCTAATACGACCCTTTTCGGATGCTTCTAAAATGAGCTTCTCGGCACGACCTAAGTCACCAGCCTCACGTGCTAGCTTCGTCTCATTCATTAGACGTACGACATCCTTACGCACGTTCAACTGTTCAGCGATTCGCTTCTTCGTACCCTCTATGCCGTAGCTCTTAAAATCAAGACCAGCACCCTTAGCAGCTTCCTCTATCTCTTTGTTGGATAGACGGTCTACTACTTCTATAGTCTCATCAGCTAATGCCTTACGCTGGGTGTCGTCAATATTGAGTCGCCCTGTATTGAGCTTGTTTTCATCGGGGAACTCAGTACGGGTAGGAGCTTTTTCAGGTAGAGCAAGTGCTACGTATTCATCTTTGGCATAAGGTGTTGTTCCACCAGTCTTAGTCGGTGCTACACTAAGGTCAGATGAAACAGCACGATTTTGTCCTACCTTTAGTGGTGCTTGGGCTTTTGATGTCTTTGGCGCTGGTAAGTCTGGCGCGTCTGATTTAGACCGACCTGGTACCTGTACATAGCCACCCTCTTGACCTGCTAAACTCTTTTGGAACTTCGGTATCGCTTCACCGTTCTTCTCAAGGTATTGTGTGATTCTCTGTACCCGTTCCGCGTTATTGCCATTGATGAATTCAAGCCCGTTCTCGTCATAAATCTGGCGTAGGCCATCGGCGACACGTTGTGCCTGCTGTGTCGTAGGCTTCATGCCCGGTGCGTACATCGTTGACAAAACATCACGTGCCTCGTTCAGTGCGTTCAGCTTAGCAGGGTCCATGATTATCTGGTTCTTCTTGAGTCCTGCATATTTCGGAGTCAGTGCATCCGCGACGACACTAGGATTCAATATACCTGTGCTTGCTTGTTGCTTGACGAGCCCAGTTGTTGCCCGCGCAACCTTTGGTACTAGCGCACCACCAACACCCATGCCGATATCACCGACCGTGCCAAGACCAGCCGATACCGCTGCATTCTTTATAATCTGGCCACCTGTTGCATCTTGGTTATATGCGGATACTGCCCCTTGACCAGCGTTCAGGGCTATGTTCTTCGCGATAGTCGGGGCAGCTTTTATAAGACCTGCTTTAGCACCTTGGGTAGCGACTTGCTTACCAGCTCCCCCGCCAGCATATAGGCTCCCCACCTCTAATGCTGACTCAGCGATGCCACCACCGATGCGTTTAATGCCTGTTTTCAGGTCACCACGACGTGCTTCATCTGCGTTATAAAACGTACCGACATCCATGATACCGCCTCTTTTACCGAAGCGGTCTGTAGCTTTCTCATAGTCGGCCATAGCGTTTCTGTACGCATCAGGGTTCTTCGTCGCGGTAGCTAGGAACTGACGACCAGTTGCATTCAGCTGACGACGTTGTGCATCAATGGTATTAACTGCTCGTATCGTGGCTGGCACGGTGGTGCGGACAGTCTGTGCACCGACTTGACCAAGCTGTTGGAAATTTGATTTGTTCTGTGTCGCCTCACGCTGTTTGAATGTACGGTTGTTATCGAATACGTTTAATTGGTCGTATACACGTGATGCTATGTTGCCTGTGTTAGGAGCTTCAGGTCTACGAGTAACAGTTGGTACAGGTGCAGGAGCAGGACGGGCAGCTCTTACTGTAGCGGCTGTCTTGCCACCATCGAATACGTTTACCTGCGCACCGAACTCTTTGAGCTTGTTCTTTAGACTAAAGGCCATTCATCTTCTCCATAAGCTGTTTCTTCATGAATTGTTTTTCGGGCATATAGAGCGGTAGTGCTTGATATTTACTTTTTGAGAATGCCATATCGTTTGGCGTATTCTTTTTGGGAGCATAGTAGGGAACATTATCATAAGTTATGACTTCATCATTTTGACGTACATTACCAGGTTGTTGCCGTAAATCACCAATAGCTACCTGTGGCAAACGGTTTTGAGGAAGCCGTCGTGGAACGGTCGGGCCTTGAGCCATCTTCTTCGGGCGGTAATCGTTCAGGTTTATACGCTGCTGGTCATCTATGCCAGCAACAGCCCTCGCGGTACCGAATGCACTCTGAACGAAATCTCTTAGTGGCCCCATTGAATCCCCTAAACTAGTTTTTCTTCTTCGAGCTGTTTGCGTAACAGGTTGCTGTACGGGCTATATGTATCTGTCTGGCCTTGACCACCACCGATAGCTGCACGGTCTACGGTGTAGTCCTTAAGGGTTGGTGCTTCCACCTGCACTGGCTTCACGCTGTATGGAGTACGGAACTGGTTGAACAGGCCGTCTATCTGACTCTGGCGCTGTTGGTATTGGCCGGTATCTGCTGCACCTGCTGAACGGATGGCATCGTAACCACCGCCTGCTGCTGCGGCCTTCTTGCGTGCGACATCTGCGAGCTGGCCGTAAATACTTTGCTCTTGGCCGAGTACACCTTCACGAAGTCCTGATTCTTTCTGTTGACGCTGAGATTGGAGGTCGCTAAGTAGGCTGTCGAAGTCACTGGTAGCACGCTTTTCTTTGGTTGCTAGATCGCGGAAGTTAGCACCAAAGTCTTCCTGTACACCCTGACGTTCGATGGATGCGTCACGAGCGACAGCACCCGGAGCTGTTATCTGATAAGCACTTGAACCCGAACCACTCGCCATACCGATACGCTGACGAAGCGAATTAGCTAGGGTACGCGCATTGGTATCGACTTGACCGATAGCTTGGTCTTTACCACGGGTGGTATCTTCACGTCGTACTGCATAGTCTTCTAATGCGCGGGAGCGCTGTTCGTTAGCGTTGCTTGTTTCACGGTTGAAGTCATCACCAAGCTGTGTAAGTCCTTGGCCGAGACGCGTTTGGGTAGAGCCAAGTAGATTCCTTAATAAATTGGCCTGTTCATCATAGGCCGCAAGGTCTACAGCTGAACCACCCCCGCCACCACCGTAACTACCAGCTTCGCTATAAGGGGTATTTGCTCCCATTACATAGCCCCCGCCACCCACACCCGATGTTGGCTTCAAATTAGATAGTGTGTCGGGTTTTGCAACGCCTACGCTAAGACTCGTAGTACCAGACTGTTGCGATGGAAAACTCGTATCAATATCCGATGTTGTTTGACCGAGTGTACCGAATATATCGTAATCGCTGACACCACCTGCCGGATTTAGTACACTACCCGTCTGCTTGATTGCATTTATTGGACTGAACCGACCCGGTAACTTGACCATACAGAAACTCCTCAAATATTAAATATGTGAGTGAGCCGCTGTCCTTGATAAGATGGGCGGTGCCGTGGTAGGCTTCTTCGCACTTATACCCGCAAGTATACTACAGTGCAGCAAAATGCTGAACTATGACGATTTGATGACCATCCATGACGTAGTTTTTGCTTTCACAGACACCATAGCCAACATGATCAAAGTCGACATCTAGTATGTTTTCTTTGTGGGTAGGACTATTCATCCAATCTGTTACAAGTACACTTGGGCTTTCTTGACCATACGCGATGTTCTCTCCAGCTTGTCGGTAATAAGACACATGGTTGCGTATGAATCCCCATGGTTCATTGCCATCTGGGTCATTATGGCTCCAGTAATTACGGGCAACCATATCGTTACACTTATCCTGTGCGGACATCTCAAGTCGTGAATCAACTACCAGCTCAGGTAATCCAGCCTTGATACGCTCGGCATTGATAAGTGTGGCTAGTTCAGCCTTGTTGATATCGTCGATGCTTGGCTCTTTCGGAACCTCGACATATGCGGCTGGCAGGGTAGGTGGTGTATCGTCACTTTGGATTACATGTACAGCTACTCCGCCTACAGCGAAAGATGTGACGATGGCAATGCCAATAATAGATTTACGTAGTATACTCATGGTAAGAACTCCTTGTTGTTGCTTTAGACGGTGACTGGGGAGTTCTTTTTTTGAACTCTTAATTCAGAAGATAGCATAAGCATAAGAAAATGTCAACCACTAGACTAATATCTCTTGGCCTGTCTGGAACGTGTAAACGGGTGTACCTGTCGTGTTACTTGTACGCAAACGTACGTAACAGCCGATAGGTATATGGCCATTCAATTGTAATGTGACTGCATCGGTAAGCACTAGTCCGACAACAAGGCTACCAGTGTTGCTATTGGATATACGGCCTAATTCCTGTACGCCTGTCGTGAATCCCGTGTTGGTTGCGATCTCAAGAATCACAAGTCCTGCTGCACCACCCGTAAGGCTCACCGTATTGGATATCGTCACACTATAACGTACATTAGCTGCCCTAGCTGTTGATACTTGAAATACGCTATTAAGCGTCCTGACAACCGATGATTGGCTTTGTGCATCGGGCTTGGAATTGATGAGGGAGATAAGTGCAGATTCCACGGTAAACACAGCATGTGAAGTAGGTAACTTATTCACGTCATCAAGCATCGGTACACTATCTGACATAGCACTTAACGGTATCTTATCTGATTCATTCGAGCCTGTAAGTTGTCCCATTATGCCGTCCTTTCCCACATATACGCCACTACGTAAGGCTGTAAGTTATTATGTGCACCACCGCCACCAGTGTTATTCATCAAAGTACTACCTGTGTTACCGACGAAGTCAGAGGCACCTAGCCCTACTTGATACATCTGGTTAGAACCGACAAGACCACCGCTAGAAGTATTACCACCTCTCCACGTATGGTTATGCGCGGGCATTTCAGTGGTACTCAATGTATGAGTTTCAGCACCGCCTGTTGCACCCGCTGTAACAAATGTACCACTTGCGGCCTTACCAACAACAACACGTCCCTCTAAAGCCACCCACGTGCCAAAGCCGAATAATGTGGCTGGGTTGGTTGAAACGGTCTTATTCATGTATATAGAACCGACTGGATAGGCTATAGCTAATATCGCCGCAATACCTGTAGTTGAAACTGTGGGGAGTGCGGCTGTTCCCCCTAGATGATTGGCGAGCTGTATCTTACCCTTAGTCAGGGTGGTTGCATCAGGAGTCGGAGAAGATAAGTTACCCATCAGATTATCTCCGTAACTCTTAGCGAACCCGTGGCGGATGCATGTATAACCGCGATGAGTCCCGCATATTCCGCACCATCGATAGATAACGTTCCGAAAGAGGGCAGGTAGTAGGTGAACGAGGTGTTACTCGCTGTCGCTCCATACTTGAGGTAACAGTCGGAAGTCGAGTCGTTATAGAAGATAGCCGTACGCCTGCTAGTATTAGCCGCGAGTGCAGTTTGTGATGTCGCGGAAGCTGTGACGTTCGCTAGAGTCGGTGTATTAGCTGGAGATGTGCGAGTGAACTGAACACCGTTTATATCGACTGAAAACGGCGTATAGTCGCCTGTCGCAGAAAACGCCGTACCAGCTCCCGTGTTCGCTACTCCCCATACAGCCACACCTGTATCACCTGTGGCATGTACGGCATCTTCCGCCTTACCAAGTGACGTTGCTGCAACACCCGGTACAACAGATGTAAGGGTGGTCGACGAAACAGTAGCCGTAACAGCACCAACGACTTGTTGCAGGTTGTTTATAAACTGCGTAGATGGTTCGATGATAACATTGGCTGTACCTGATGTGTAAGCTGTAGCGCGCACACGTAATTGTTGGACACCGAGTAGTGGTGAGACGTTGTAGTACTGGGCTGTAGCGATAACACCTGTAGTAGTCGATGCATCGGCCGTTACAGTACCGACATTTTTGGCAACCACTGCAAACCAGTTCGTTCCATCAAAACCCTCGAATGTCGCGTTAACACCTGCGAATGTACCGTAAATACTGATTGTGGCTGAGCCAACACCTGTCAAATCGGTCGCAGTGACTACGGATGACGAGGTGGTGATAGAACCTGTGGTCATAGCCTGCGGTGAGGCGTTAATCATCGGCACTACATCAGTGCTGTTTATTGTTCGTACTGGTACTTGTCCGTAAGCCATTTTAAATTACACTCCATGCGGCTGTGCCGTTACTTATTAAATCAACTGAGTTACTTGGGTTTACTGAAATACTTATCGCTCCTTCAACCGTATCAGAACCTGCTCGGGTAATCGTCACGGCTGCCGTGTGGTTGTTCTTGAACGTATAACGGTTGCTGTTACCTGAGGCTGTCGGAAGAGTGACTGCATGCGCTCCAGCAATCAGGTAGACATAATCCGTCGTAGCCGTAGAGCCTGGAGTAAAACTACCTGATGTCACCGTCACTGTGCGGGTTATTCCTGAGCCTCCACCACCTGCCCCGTTGGAAGCGGCAGTGACAAGACCTTTTGCGTTGACGGTAATATTGGCGTTAGTAAATGACCCGACATTCGAGTTGACCGTTGCAAGTATAGCCGCATTGGTGTTATTGGCTGTACCGTTAAATGAACTACCAGCCGTAGTGACGTCACCCGTGAGTGTGCCTATCGTACGTGCTGTCTGCAATGCCGTGGCTGTGCCAGCATTACCCGTAACAGTAGTCTGGTCGCCTGTGTTGGTACCAGAGAGATTGGAGCCTGATAGAGCACCTGATGCCGTAACAGATGTAGGGGTAATAGCACCTAATGTTAGAGAGATTGCGGGCGTCGTCGTTGCCGTAGCTACAGAACCAGATACGCCGTTAGCCGTAGTTACAGATACGCTCGTAACCGTGCCTGTCCCACCACCGCTAGCTGGGGTTATCCATTGCGTATTATAATCAGTACTATTTATCTTTGAGAGAACTTGACCCGTAGTACCCCCGACAGGCACACCAACACCATTGGTACCGTCCGTACCGTCGCGGCCTGGAGTACCAACGGTCTCTAGTTCTATCGGTGGTGTATCCGTATCTTGAAGCGAGATGTTAGCAGCATCATCGTCTGTTATGACGATACTGTTTCCGTCTGTATCTTCAAGTACGATATCCGCCATTAACTTACTCGCTGATTTATATCTGCCTTGATCTGGTACTTGAACTGGTCAAAGGTCTTAACGACTGTACCGCCAGCGTTCACCCACTGGAACTCAGCGACGTACTTACCAGGAGTGACATTGACCGTATCAGCATGTGAGAGGCTCAGTGTATACACCTTATCCGTCGCTGTCGTATCAGTGATAAACGTATCGTTGTACTCTTTCTTGAGTACTGCATTTGCATCGGTCAGGTCAGCTGTAGCAATATCACCCTTGCTTTTAACCGCAAAGAAAAACGTACCACTGGCCGACCACAGTGTAAGGGGAACACTCAGTGTCCATGTGTCGGAGTCTCCCCGATAGATTGAACTTCCAGCCATGATATTCCTTTCTTAGCTGTTAAATGGTGGGGCGGTGTGAGGTACCGCCCCTATAGAACTAGACCGTACGTGTAGCAGTACCGAGAAGTTGTGAGATGTGCCATGTGGCAGCACCTGCGACTACTTGGATATAGCTACCAGCTGGCTGGTTCGTGAACACTGCACCCTTAAGAGCGGTTGGAGTGAACCCGTTACCAGTCATGGTGTCAGAACCTACTGGTACAAGAGAGGTTGTAATACCTTCCTTACCAACACGTAGGGTGAACGTCTGGCCAGCAGCTGCGGCAGGTAGGGTTACTACTGCGCTAGCTGTTACGTTCTGTACGATGCCCTGATCTGCGACGACCAGTGATTTCGCGCCTGTTACGGCTACGAACTCGCGGTGGCCTGATGCGCCTACTTCAATAGATGGCATAGTTTTTATTTACCTTTCTTACTTATATCGTCAGATGGTTGGACTTGCCCTTGCTTGCGCTTCTCGAACTCACGCTTCACACGCTCTTCTTCTTGGCGGCGTAGGAAGTTGAACTCAGCGTCGGCTTGGGCTTCCTGTATCTGGGTGAGTGGTAAGCCCTTATCGAGCTTCTCACGCCAGTTAAGTACCTTCTTCGGAGTTGATTCTGTTGTTTCGGACATTAGAGTTCCTTTCTTTACGCGACGGCGTGCATACCGATTGACTGAAGCTTATTGACATCAGCGAATGCATCGTATCGGTGTCGGTACTCAAGCAAGTCACCTGAAACACCAGGAGGGTTGTTGTGAAGTGTATAGTCCACAAGCTTCTCAGGTGAGACGGTCACACTTGGGTGAGTGATGAGCAGGTCGATTGCGCCGGATGTGACAGGCATACGTGAGCTTGGGATGAGAACGACTTTTACGCCGTCAACTTCGCCCAAGTTACCACTCTTACGGTCACGGTAAGCTGAATCACTGTCAAGTACGAAACCACCTTGTTTCAGGAAGTTGTAGTACGTAGCAGTCATACCAGCGATGCGGCCTTCGGTAGGTGCTTCACGGTCACTGATGTCAGCGTTGATTGTTAAGAAGTTAGTATATGCGTTCCCACTAGTTGTAGCAGCGTCAGTTACGATGTCATCGCGGTCGGGAACAGTCGTGATACCAGCAGCGGCAGTCAATGTAGCTGAGTTAGCACCAGCAGTCGCGATAGTCTGGAGAATATATGCATCCATTTCAGGAATCAATACGTTCTTAGTCGCTTGTGCAAGGTACTTACCTGGCTTCTTGACCATCAGCTGGTCTTGGTAGTTCTTCTTGTCGATGATTTTCGTCCATGCGCGGTCACGTGACAGTGTCCATGTCTGGATAGTGTCTTCTACTTCGGTAGGGTTACCATAACGGTTACCAGTACCATTCGGGTTATAGTTACCCATGACTGGGTCGGTAAGGGTGTACACGTTAATCGCGTTCACGCCGTCCCATGACCAGTCGTTGTTGACCATGTCTTTGGTCTTGCGAGCCACTTTGAGTAAGTCGGAAGTTTTGCTCTCGAACTTACTTGCTAAATTTATAGCCACAGTTTTATTCCTTTGTTTATGTCTACCAGGAAGCGGCTTCCTCGTCGAATGCGGCAAGGTCGGGATCTACCTTCGCTTTCTTCGGTGTCTTCACCGGAGCGGTAAGTGTCCGGGCCTTTTGGCCTGACTTATCCTTACTCTGTTTGCGGGCACCATCCCCAAGCAATTCCTGTATAGAGTTTGCTTCTTGTTGTAAAAATTCAAACACGTCGCCTGTAACTTCAATCGGGTCACCGTTCTGGTCTTTCTTGATATGCATCGCTTCGTACTGGTCTACGGCGCGGAGCAAGCGTTCCTTTACGGCGGGGCTGCCGGTCTTGAACAGTTCTATGCTACCGACTGCTTTGTCCAGTGCGTTGGTAAGCCGTTGGGTGTTGTTCTCGATCTTGTTGTTATAGGCATCTATTTGGAGTTGGCGGAGTGCTAAGTCCTTGTCATCCTCTGCTGCCTTGATGTACTCGAACTGTGCATCGCGCTTGGCCTGGTCGCGAGCCTGCTTCTCGGCCTGTCTGGCTTCGTAAGCTTTTCGAGCCTGTTCCTTGGTATCAGTTGATTCCTCGGGTTTTGTTGCCTTCTCCTGCGGTTCGGTAGATTGCTCTACGTCCTCGCCATCTTCTGCGGATTCTTCCTGTTCCTCTTCATCATCGGATTCTGCGCTATCATCCTCTGATTCTGATTCACTGGACTCTTCTGTTTCTTCGCCGTCCTCGAAACCGGTATCATCTGAATCCAGTTCCTCAAAGGCGGCATCTGTGTCTTGAGCGTCCTCGTTAGTTGATGTATCCGTAACCGATGTTACGTCGGTAGATTCTTCATCTGCCATTTATGTTCTCCTTTACTTATTCTGTCGTTGAATAGGTGACGAGCCTCTACCGTTTAAGTCGGTGAATCTGTGGCTAAAGGGAAGCCGTATCTGTAGCCATAACCAGTGTGGCTACAAGTACCGCGTACCTTTAGTTTGTTACATGCTTACCTCCGACTTTCCATGCCTGATGCATCGCATGACCAGCGTGTTCACATGACATCTTGAGGCCACGATCTACCCATTTGTGGCCTTGCTTGGGTGCGTTATCAGGGTCGAAGACATGCTCGGTATGCTGTTGTAAATCCTCAGCGATTTCCTCGCGTGACTTGCCATCCTGCTCATCATGCAGCTTCTCCTGATATTCCTCGTACCATTGCTTACTCATTCGATTCCTCCGGCATACGCAAGCGATTCAATAGGGCAGTCTTGAAATCATGTATGAATGCAAGGTTCATCTGTTGCGCCAGTAGGAACGACTTGATATCCTCCTGTTTTGTCTCGAACGTGACAGGCAAGTTAGCCAGTGTATCCTTGACACGTTGTTCTTGCTTGGCTATCTCATCGGTTATGAACTCCTCAGTCGGCTTGAGTACGGCCTTAACAGCCTTGCGCTTCTGTAACTCAAGTGTGCGCTGGGCTTCCTGCTTGCGGAAAGATGCACTGCTGAGTCCTGTGAATAGGGCACTGTCGTCACGGCTCATAGCATTGCCTCCTCAGGTTGTGGCTGGTTACGGAGGAGTGCTTCCTGTATTTCCTCTGGAGAGAAGCCTTGTGATTCAGCTTCTAACATAGCCAGTGCGGTCATCTCATCTACACCGAACTCTTGCATGACAGCCTCTACATTAGCCATTGCTTCCTCTTCAGGACTCGGTGGCATCTCCGGTTGCATGACTTCACCCTCAAGTGCTTCCTGTGGCATTTCTTCTTCCATCATCGGCTCTTCCATAGGTTGCTCCATCGGCATACCAGTTTCAGGGTCGATTTGAGGCTGCATAGCTGCGTCCATCTGCATCTGCATCTGATTCTGTTCCTCAGGTGTGATGTCTTGAATGATCTTGTCGTTATCAGAAGTCAGGCCGACTATCTCACTGTATAACTCGCCACGGTTCAACTTCTTACCATCCTCAGCCATATATAAGTCAAAGTTCGGGTCAGCATTAGCGAACTCAGCCACCTTGAGCAGTCCTTCAAGTCGCTTCTCTTCGTCTTGGGTCTTGTCAGCTTCTGGGTCTATCTCAAAGGTGAACGTAGCACGGGCGTTGTCCCATAGCACATCAAGTTCATTGCCAATAGGTTGACCGACTTCATCTAGGTTCCACTCAAGTCCAGCTTGTATCAGCATTTGTCGCTCATCATCAGTCAACTTGCGCAGGTCAGAACCCTGCATGTTGGCGAAGTGCGTGTTAATCATCGACTGGGCTACCATCGCATAACATTCATCGACATTCTCTGAGAAGTCCTCATCATCTATAGACAGGTTGGCAGCTTGTAGCTTCACACCAGCAGGAGTCTTGCTTTGCGTCGGGTCACCGCTATCCTGTGCGCTGGCGCTGGTATCGCCCATCGGCATCATCTTCTGAAGTCGTGTCTGGTACATGCTCATGCGTCCTGGTAGTTCGTTGTAGATACCGTTAGCCATGTTCCACGGTTCTACCTGTGTCTGGCCTATGAACCAGTTGGCATCAGGTGTCATGGTCATGGATGTCAGGTCTACACTCGACTCATCGCCCTTAATCATCTTTGGTGGGGATATACCGATTTGAGTCGCTAGGATATCAGCCTGAGTCAGGTAATCGATGACGTTCTGTGTACCACCAGCTAGCTTGACGATGCCAATGCCATAAGGATTCACGAAGTCTTGGTAACAATACAGATAATGGACAGGGATATCACCACTTGGGTCGGGGTTGCTCCACTCACGTACCGTCTTCTTGTTGTGACACATGTAGAACGGTGCGTTGACACCACGCTGGAACGCTATATAGAAATGAATACCCGACTTCTTGGCACCCTTTTCTTGCTTCTCACGGGCTTCTTCGTTACCAGGGCGGTCTTCTTCGGCATTTGTCTCGACTATCTTCTCAAGTTCAGCGATGTTCCATTTGTTATACGGTGCAGGTTCGTCTTCATCGAACTCTTCACCCATCGCTATCTTTTCAGCCTTGCGCAGTTCCCATGATTCACGCTCAGCCTTGGCCTCTTTGTTCTCGTTCTTGGCTTGCTCGATCATGTTCTTGACTTGGAGTTTCGTATAATAGACATCCCAGAAGATGATGTCGCTATCCATGTCGGAACACTTACCAGCTTCGAGCTTTACGTCCTGTGCATAAGGAACGATGAAATCAGCGCCAGTGTAGCGTCCTCGCTCGACGAACAAGGTGATGATAGGTTGGCTTCCGTAACCTGCCGCCTTACGTACTGCGTCTTTCCACTTTCGGCGTGGAGTAGACATACTATTCGCGTTCTTGAGGATATTCTTTTCCCACTCAATATTGGCAAGTTCGGTCACCCATGGCTCGTCAGAATCCTCAGCATTGGCCCGGCCACCTAGTTTCTTACGAATCACACGCTTAGCGAGCTTGAACAGGGAAGCCGCTAGTGAACCGTCGTTGACCTCGGGTAGGTTCTCATCGAGCCCGTCCATCAGGCCGTTGTCCATCAGTCTTTCGTATTGTGAGTAGTCCTCACGCCAGATGTCAGCCTCTTTTACTGCATCCTTATAAGCATCGTACACTTCTGATTTAGATAAAAACGCCATATGCCCCTTGGTGTTATTAGCTAAGCGTCCGTGATAAGATGACTTGCTTGTTAGTGGTGATTGTAACGTAAATTACAACCGTTGTAAATTACCGACCGTAAATCTCTTTCTTGACCGTCCATGTCTTAACGATACGCACCTTGTCATTCTCTGTGATGATGTGGATATCCAGCTCAGGGCTGATGTCCTTGGTGATGACATCCAGGCACTTGATAATGTCAGTGAGTAGTGTCATGCGACTAGACATGATGCTTTGCTGTGTCTCTTCCTTTATACTACTCAGCTCCTCATGGTAGGACTTGTGTTGAATAGCAGTAGTGCCGTCAGACTTTGGTACTGATGTCGTGACCTTAGCGTACTTCATCGGCTTGGCCTTACCTTGAGTGCGATCAACCGTCCCTTGTTATCCAGCTTCGTGATGACAGTGACCATCTCCTTACCGACCATGAGGTTATCTACTTGTCCTTGTTCTACATGAGTGGTGGTAGGGCTGCCATGCCTATCCTCAGTGATGAGTTGGAAGTCAGGTTTTGATACCGTGTGTGGTATAGAATCTTCACCTTTTAGCATCTTTATTAACTCAAGTGCCGATAATCGCGGGATTATACTTTTACTCATGATATATTTACCCTCCTATGTGAAACTTTAATCGCTTTGGTTCAGGACGTTCATGACGCACAACAGGTGGGTTCTCTGTCTGATATAACTGCCACGCACCAGCTAAGGACATAATAAGATCGTCATGTGACCCCATTTCTGCCTCAGCTTTCCATCCACTCGGTGTCTTATGCTTCACGAAACTAAACATCTCCGTAACGGTAGGCTTATCGTATATGGTCACGAGCATGTTGTTCACTAAATCTTCTACCCCTGTCAACATAGCGGGACGGGTAGCACTGTTAGTGTTCCATCCAAGCTTATCAGTCTGCATCAGTCGCCCCTCGTTATCCAGCTTGTATTGGTAGTACATGGTGTACTTCTGTAATCTGTTGAGCCTACTTAATCGTTCAAGCTCATAGCCACCACCGTTATTCGTCTCATAGCACACGACCGGCCGTACACCCGTTTGGTCATATAACCATTCAAGTATGACTTTAAGCTGTGGTGTGACATCCACGATTGAACCCTCATAGTGCATGACTATCGGAACATCTAATCGTGATTTACTCAGAAATTGTCCAGCATTATAATCCGAACCCTCACCAGATGTATCAACGAATACGAGAAAGAACTCGCCCTTGATAGGCTGTCGGTAAAAACGAAACATATCCTTGTTCAGTAGCTCTATCATACGGATATAGTCTCCTGTGTACGTTGTAGCAGGTCACGCATCGCGAATGCATCGAAGTATGGTAGGCCAGAGGTAAGGAATGCCATCTCGGGGTTCTCGGGGTATTCCTGATCGTACAGTCTACCCAAGCGCTTGCGTCGTATCTCCAGATAATCCTCATCGTATTCCCAGTCAGGTGTATAGAACAGTGCAGCGAAGCCCGTATTGTTCAGCATGGTCTTATCCCAGAACTGCTTGTAGCTGTTGAATCCATTAGCCGTAGTCTCTAGTACCGTATGAGCGCCTCGTACTAACGCCTCACCGACACCAGATAGTAATACCTCTATATCATCCACGAGTGACACCTCCGTAAGGTGTAGATATGTAATGTCATCACCACGACCGAATGATGTGCTCTTGGCTGTACCGACACGTAATGTATTCGTCCAGGTCTCACCAGTTTCCTTATCATGTCCCTCGAATACCATAGCGTTCTGTCTGTTGTACTTGAGGGGAACCTTTACTCCAGTACTGCGCTCATAACTCTTGATATAGTGCTTGGCTCTAGCTAACTGCTTAACAGATGCATCGGCATCGAATGACATGGATACACAGTTCTCATTCTTACCTGTTAGGAACTTCGTAGCTCCTACTCCTAGGGCAGTTGAACTGAATCCCATCTTACGGGCTTTGAGGATAATGATCTGATAATACTGGGACATCCAATAAAGAAAGTCCCTCTGTGCAGGTTGCTGCCTGAAAGGGACTTCTGTTTTGTTCTTATCTACAATCGTGAATCTATCAGCCATGAATCGGGTATAGCCCTCATAGTTGAATCCTGTATCAGATGGTGTGTCGCTGTTCTGTAAGGACTTTAATCCCTTGAACGGCTCATAGGGCATAGTTACCCTTGTCTTCATTGATAACCTTGATGAATGTCAGGCTATCCCCACCGTTCTCACCTTTACTGATACCCATCCATTGTGCTGCCATGCCTGCTGCTTTGAGACGAATGGAGTGATCTGGCTTGTCCGATTCTATGAACTCAGTGCCTACCTGAATCAGCTTGGTTGCTACCATTGCGTCACCTACTGTCTCGGCTAATGCATCTGTTGTAAGTCCATGATTGTACAGAGCTTGCTGTATGGCATCTTGTACGTTATCTTTCCTTATCTCACGAGACATCATCATCGCAGCTGTTTCTGGCTTGGCATTAGGCCATACTTCCTGTGATGTTACTCTTTGTGGTATATCATGTAATTCAGACTTGATTTTAGCTTTAACAACCTTAGCCTGTGTAGGTGTTAATTTCGGTTTAGTTGCCATTAGAATCCACTCGTTTTCTTGGGTAGTGATATAGACTTCAACCTACCCTCGCTATCAAGTTCCACAATGACAGCATTATACATATCGAGCGATGTCTTTAGTTTGTGAGCATGTTCTCCATCCAACTCAAATGTTTGATTGACGGTTCTAATAGCACCCTGACGCGTCTCATAGTTGATTGCGTAAGTAACCTTTGATTGCCCCATAGAGATTAGTAATCCGACCTTGATAGGTTAATGATTAGTAGTGCTCTCAGTGTAGCGTACCGGCTATGCTTCTACAAGTGGAATCTGCTCTATAGAGTTCTTGTATCCATGCTGGTCTTTGGTAAGTACCATCCAGCTATCATCCGTATGGTCTGGCCAGGCTGAGTTTACTCCATGACTCTTGTTCATAAGTTCAGCACTGATGTTACAGAGATACCATTCCGCCTTGGCCATAGGATTATCCTTAGCTTTAGCACGTAGCTCTTTGATCTTCTTCATACCGTGTGCTTCACCATCTAGCTGGAATAGTTTCTTCTCGTTGCTCATTTCTTTGCGGTTTCCTTATCCTTAGCTTGCTTGTTATCCACACGCTCAATCTGCTCTGCTTCCTGTGGTGGCTCTGTAGCATCGACATCGTTGATATGACTGGCCTGCTCGAATACGTCATGCTTGGCATCTTCTCTGACTTCATCCAGGGCGTTATCACGTTCTGTGTTCGGCATACTGTCGGCATATTCAGTTGCTTCCTCTTGAGTATCAAAGTAACGGGTAGCGGTCATCTTGAACTTGTCTCCGTCTTTGGTCACATTGTATTTACTGCTGTAGTCTTTGTTGTCCATCTGTATTCTCCTGATTACGTTGTGAAAGTATATCATCTGTTAACTGCATCGTTTGTTCGATTTCTTGCACTTGCTGGTAGTCACGATCTATGACTATGTCCATAGCGTTATGCGGAGTGACCATGTATCTATCTTCTGTCTCAAGCATCTTCTTTGTATAGCTGTTCAGACTGGCGAATTGGCGCTGGGTGACACGGAGTACATCCGGTAGTGTCAACATGATAGGGCGCTGTGTGGCCCATACGCTCTTTACGATCTCTTCATACAGCTCTTGGCCTGTGAGGGGGCTTACACGCATATCCAGTTCTACCTTACCATTCTGTTGATAGATGGGTTTAACTATCGGCATCAGATGTTATCCTTGAAAATCACTATACCTACGCTAGTAATTGATACAACAACACCGATTAATGATAATATCACCGCCAATCTTTCTCTGCTACTCATACCTGATACCGTTCCCTCTCCGCCCGCTCCTTAAGTTCCGACAATCGCCTGATTGCCTCCTGATACAGCTTCTCGTTCAGGGGTGAGCGCTTCTTTCCCCGTCTGCTTGCGAGCCCTCCAGCGCGTCCGGCGAATGAGGCAAGCTTCCTGTTCGTTGCGAAACCTTTCATGCCTGTGGCTTTGCCGCCGATAGCTCCGATCTTGTGGTAAAACAACGGGTCTCTGTTTAGATTGGTTCGGGCGGTCTTTACACCACCGACTCGATTACCTGACATGTTATTCCTTCCCTTCTTGTAAGTCCTTGAGACGCTCACGGAGGATTTCCCTGTCCTTGTAGTACTTGCCGTTATGCATAAAGAACTCACCACCTGATGCAAGGTAAGCTTCATCTAAACGGGCTTTTGTTATCTCCCTAGAGAGGAGGGCTTCAAATTCTTGCATAATATCATCAGGCCAGCTACACTCTTGGGTCATATCAGCATCAGGATGGTCTTTCTCAACATGTTCGATAAGCCGCTTGATGTAACCGCGTATCGGGTCTAAGGCCTTATGTATAGAGGGGTCGGTCATGCTGAAACCCTTACCCACATAACATTCATCGGCGTATGCAGGGTAAACTCTCGAATATTATCTGGATGACGTTTAAGTGATTCTGGAAGCATTGCCTGTGGATTGTAGTTGACACTCTGGGCTAACGGTAGTTTATTCGCATCTACATAGGCCAATATGTCACTGTACTGGTCACGAGTAACGAATAGTATTTCTGGATAAGACCTGTACCCCTCACGTAACATATCGTAACAATACTCTGTTAGACGTTTGTAAGTATCATCATCAAACTTGCCCCATGTCGTTATATCAATTCCTAAATGTATCATTCTCTCTCCTCCCCTACTGATGGGGCTACCTCTGTTAAGCCTGCATAAATTGTGACTTCCCAGCTGTCCATAGAATATTTTGTTATCGTCATATATTGCCTCTCAAATATGTCTTGTTAATCGTATTGTCTCTAAATAATCCAATGCTGATACGGTTTTACGGAGCATACGATTTATACGGTTCCTGTATGCTCGTTGTGGATCTTTAATTTGATATGGGTCACGACCCTCTAGTTCACGTTTTGTCATGGCTTTCCAGCCACCTCTAACTCTTACAAGGTGTTTGTAGTGGGGACTATCCTGCTTACTCATCTTGTTCCTTTACTCCTGTCACGCGACGGTTTTGTGCTAATATCTCATCTAAAACTCGTATGATTGCGCCGTGTTCTTTGGGTGTAAATCTTGGCAACATTAAATCTCGCATCAGCATATCCTCGTCATCCTTAGTTTCAGGCTCGTATCGCTCCTTTAGGTAAACGATTTCGCTCTGGGCGATGTGATAGCTACGTCGAGCATGTATGTCTGCCAAGATACGTTCTCTAGCTCTATTTTCCGCCATAGTCCATAACCATTTAGCAAGCTTAAACATTCTTGTTATCCTTTACTAGCTCCACCTCTGTTGGGACTATGCGAATAGCCTTGCCGTTCTTGGTGGGAATTACTATGGCCATAATGTCGTATACGTTCATCAGAAAATCACTTAAGTCTGCCATATCCTTATGTGATACCTGATGCTCATCGTACTCAACAAGATATGTAGCACCGCGTTTAAGTTCATATGCTGTCTCTACTCGTAATGCTTTCTTGCGCTTGAATAATTTAAACATCTTCTTCCTTTACTAGCTCCACAGCAACAGGGGCAGCCTCCTCGACAGGTCCTAGGAACTCCCACACGCCATCTCTTGATAGCCACTGGTACATGTTATTGTCATCTGCTAAACCTAGAATGCTTGAACCTTGAATAACTACTTGTAATACTTTCATGACTCCTCCTTTACTATCTTGATCTTCTCCACTTGCCTGTTAAACCACCGATTCCGTCCCTTCTCAGGTAGGGTAGCCCATTTGGCTATGTTTTCGGGGTATACTTCTCCGCTGAATCTTTGACCTCTACGTTTAGGCATCTACAGACTCCATGGTTTCTTGAGCTACTTTAAGGGCACGTATAACTGCCATCCATTCAGCTTCATCTATCATAAACTCCTGGGCATCTATCTCGGCTTCAAACGCATCGTTAAATGGTTTCCAGTTCATCTTACTCATCTTATCTCCCCCCTTATGTTGTTGGTTGGGCTCTTGGCTAGCTCGCCAAATAGCTCAGTGTTCGCCCGAACCGTACCACTATTTACTTGCCCGACAGCTTCTAAGACATGCAAGCCAAGTAATGGGTCTACTGCGTTTCTTAGTAGCTTACGCTGGTTCTTCGTACCCTCTGGTAATTGAATGCCATGTGATTCCGCGAGCGCTTCTTTAGTTTGGTCAGTTACTCGCCCTTTATAATTCCTGCCGCCATCAAACTTACCGATATGTCTGTTGCTCCAAAATAGATGACGGTCTAATTCTGCTATGGGTGTGATCAGTGGTTTATAGTATGGTATGACGTTCTCCACTACCCAATTACCCTTAAAGAACTCATTTAGAAATATAATCTCCTCATATAGATTCATATCGGGGTACATAGGCTTACTCTTAATCAGCGATGTTCTCATGCGTGAATGCGATGGGCATGGTGGGCTGCTCCAAATAAAGTCGAAGTTATGGTAGAAGTCCAATAGATACTGATGTGCATCTTCAATAAGGATAACGTCATTTGGGTACAGCTTTTTATATGCCATCGCTATATCGTAATCGTTTTCAACAGCCCACACTTCATGCTCATCACCCCATAGTTTGCGGTTGCCGCCGATGCCAGCATAGAGGTTTAGAATTTTCATGCTGAGTGCTCCCCTTTCCTGATATTAACTTACTTACGAACCACCGATTTAAAAGCGAGCTAGTCCGATCGGTGTGGCTCTAATGGATTAAAGCGCGTAGTGGAGAGCTTTGCTCTCTCTCCGTGGTTGCCCCTTTGTGCGTGGTAATCTACCTCTCGAGTAAACCTTTTTGGGGAGAATTACTCCCTACCGACCCTCCACCTGTACTTGTTGCCACTTGCGTGACGTAAGCCCTGGGTTTTGGCCTCTCCATTGCAACTAGCCGTCCACAATGCGCTCTAATCTCTTTGACTGATAAAGGTGCGTTAAAGCGTATGGTGCTAGTAGCAATGAAGCAGTCTCTCTTTACGGTATCCACCACCTGTCTTCTCAGTGGTTTCATTTACTGACGTCATTCCCGTTAGGACTAGTTAGCAGTTTCTGACTCTCATGCTCAGGAGAACTTACCTTTTTGAGAGGTCGCCCAATGCGAGACACTTACTACCAGCACTACTACGCTCTAAAGGTGCTATGAAGTGCAGGTAGACAATCAGGGATGCTTCGTTACCATCCACCCAGGATGTCAATCTGGCATTTAACGACACCTATTGTACGGACGTACCTGATTGTCACAGCTGCACTCCAAGTGGTGCTCGTATCGGGGTAGCCAGTAGCAAACGCTTATCCAAAGACTTACTTTACGTAATAAGGCGTTTATCACTCCTAGGAGGACGACCAGCCACTTATTACGGTAATTACTACCAGCTATTCCGATACGAGTTGTAAATGTTCATTGGTAGAGTGAAACGACAGTAGTGCAGTCCCAGCATTACCTGTCGAACTGTTCGCTGATTAATTTACCGTCTCACTACTACACGGTGGAAAGTATCAGATTCGAACTGATGGTCGCCCGAGTATTGGTATCTTAGCCCACTCGAGAGACTAACTAAGACTAGCGTTTAGCCACTCCGCCAACTTCCCGATTTAGAGTAGCTCGCCTGTGACCGTAGTCATCTGTCAGGTATCAGTTAACTCTGCTTATAGTGTACGCGCAGTGTACGTTTATATCAACTGCAATCTGCGTATGTTTTGCACACCTATTTCTGTGTTCAGAGACCATTAGACCCCCTTTGCCTTGCTTGGTTTATGAAGCAGACAAGTAACAATTGATTAAGGCCTACATACGATTGAGGTGGCATCTTTATGAGCATTGCTGAGAAGACAGAGGGTGGCCAACCCGAGCTCAAGGAATCCGATTCCCGTTATCTCCTCAGCAACTGACCTGGTTGACGTACAGTAGGTTACGGATTATCTAAAAACGTAATCTACACTTAGGGGTCGTATTATCAGAGCCAGGGTTATACCCACAAAAGGTAGTCTCGAAAAGTAATGTACTATTTGCATAAGAAATAAATGTGCTAAAATATGAGTAGCGTTAAGAGACCAGCCCCCAGAAATGGGGGTTTTCTAATACCCTTAAAAGATTCTTATACCCCCTACTCGGACTATCAGCGTTGAGAGACCTTTCAGTTATAAGTAGTATACGTCAGTTATAAATCAGCATCAACCTGAGTTTTCAGCCTGTGTATGGAACTGGGGATAACCATATCTCTGACATCATGAAAATGGTTGTGGATAAATACAAAACCCGCCAGGTGGGTGACGGGTTAAGAAGTCATCCTACACATGGCAAGCGACTAATTTGATTCTAACATAGTCCCAGCTGTCACACGTCTCGGTGGCATGAGGTTCACCTACATACGTTCGGTTTTACTGCCTACGTGGGGAGAGAGGTATCAACCTGATCTCGGCTACCCATGACGGCTGGGGTGGAACGCCGACTAATGATATCGACAGGGTTCACCAAGAATGACGATGAAATAGCCGACTGCGCTGAGGGATTCCTTGCGATAGGGTCGCTGAATCCCGATGAGTCACGGATAAATCCGGGCCGGTCGCGCGTAGCACATATTAAGTTCCGCTGGTTATTATACCGCAGCAGGTACAGCCCTCTACTTCCCAAGTGATGTCGGTTTGCATACCCATATAGTACTACAGGCCGTACTGGTCGAGCTTGGTCTTTGTGGACTCAAATGAAGCCGCGAGGTGTCTTAATGACTTACGAGTGATGTATCTAATCGCTTCCAAGCGCATCGCCCGTTCCACGGCCTTGTAGTCGCTCTGGACGTAGTGTTCACCGTCACGGATGACGAAGTTGTCTAGCTTGCTGTTCGTAAATGTGAGTGTATTTTTGTTGTAGGTCATGTTTGTAATAATAGCAAACTTATTGTGTTATGTCAATACCCTGTGGATAAGATTATACATATTATGCTTGCATTCTGCTATCAGCATGCTATCATGTAGGTATAACAAATTAACTACGGGGATAACGACATGAGCAATCATCCAACAGACAGCAATTACGAATCAACACTATGGGAAGTAGAAGATACCACCGAAGTCGATTCAGGATATGACAAGTGTGATAGCTGTAGCGTCAATGATGTCGAATTCATCACAAGTCAAGGACAGTTCTGCGACGGATGCTACCCCGATAATGAAGTGGAGGACAAATAACATGTTTGGTAACGACTACGACCCTGAAGCCGAGTTCAGCAAGATAGTGACTAACGCAGGCTTGAAGATTAAGCCATACGTCGACCCTATCGATGCTGTACGCCGTGAGCTGGATGTCCTGAACGCTATAGCTGAGAGTATCAGTGGTGAATGGGACGGTGACAACTCAGGCACTACAGAAGAACGAGCCAATGCAGCCGATGAATTACGCGACAAGATACAGGACATCAAAGACTTAATCGCAGAACTGGAGCTTTAGATGAATCACCTACACCGTCAGCTCGTAACGGAGCACCGAACCGTCGTATTAGTAGATAACCCGAATGGTCGCATCACTGTCCGCCGTGATCGCGGTGCCTTCCACCTGAAGATGTGGGATAAGCAGTATAAGAAGCGCACGACTACCCTCCGCAAAACCTTAAAAGGTGCGATAGAGACAGCCGAGTTCGCAAAGGAGAGTTACTTATGAGCAGGCTAGATGACCCAATAAATGAATTTAACAGCATAGAACAGGAGATGATTAGTTCCAGTGAGGTTGAAGAACTAAAAGCTAAGCTTAAGGCAGGTATCAAAGCCCTCTTTCTGGAACTGATAGGCGAAAACGAAGATACAACGGTTGAATCAGGTCACAAGTACCCATCCAAATATAAACAAGGCAGAAATTACCTGCGGAACGATTTACGTCAGAAAGTAGAGGAACTGTAATGGCTGTAAAGAAAATCAAGAAGCCGAAGAAGTCCCCGACATGGGAGCAATTACATCGTGAATATTATGGCAACGTAGATAAGGAGAGCGGATATGGCAACAGAGCAAATTTCAAAGGATAAGGCTGAACCAGTAAAGAAACGTGGCGATACCATGATGGTGCGCGTCCCTACCCAGCTTCGGGACAAGTGGGAACAAGAACGCTTGAAGGTCGCTGAGATACGCAACAAAGACCACTACCCGATGACACTGTTCTTAGAGGAGCGGTACTTACGAGGTAAGAAGTCATGACCGACCCTGAAACCGAATACCGCAAGCAGATGAACGCCCTCTACCAGAAGTACGCATCCGACATGCTCTCTCAAGGTAAACCAGTGCTTCCCCGCTGGCGGTTCGAGATCGAGGTAGAAGAAGAAGGACAACGACAGATGTGGGCAACCGTAAAAACCGCTAACAAAGTCTGGATGGACGTATGGAAAGACAAAGGAACAACGATATGAGCAAACTAGATAAGATCAAACCAACAGCATTTGACGGTCAATTCTACAAGGCTGAGATTCAAGCCGAGGGTGAATGGATAGCCATGGCAGTACTTAGTAAGCAGTCAATAATCAAGTTAGCTGATTATATGGATAAGTTGTGTGAACAAGATATGGAGAACTATGAAGGAAATTGAATCGTACATAGCCTATCAGTGGGCACTCCTAGATACAGCCCCTGAAGAACATAAGGAAACAGTAAGAACTAATCTAGGCCAGGCTTTAGTGATGCTGGCAGAGGGGGAACAGGATGCGTGAGATTAAATTTGATTACATTATACGCGGTGAGGGAAATGTACTCTACCACACGCCGTATAGTCTAAATCAGCTAGAAGAAACTACGAAACTTGAGACTGCCCGAACTATGGGACGCATAGTCGCTAGACGTGAATACACAGGCCTCAAAGATAAGAACGGTGTTGAGATTTATGAGGGCGACATAGTCAGGCGTATTGGAAAGACTATAGATAGTATCTCATTCCATAATGGTTGCTTCGTTTATAAGCACCCGACAGAAGACATCTACGGTGATATGAAATATGCCGAAAAGTATACTGAAGTTATCGGCAACATCTACGAAAATCCTGATCTACTGGAGCAAACATCATGAGCCAACCCCATGACCCCACAGCAAGCGAACCGAACCGCGACCAGAAAATCCTAGACGGCTTATGTATTCGCGTAGGCTGTAAGAACCGAGCTTTACTATTTAGTAGATGGTGCCATACGCACCATGGCGACGTGGAGGCTACACCCTCTGAGCAGCCCCACGAATGGGATTTAGGCGCGACAGATATGACTTCTTATCGCAAGAATGTTTATACCGTAGCGTCAGAGCAGAAGCGTCCTAGTGAGACGGAACAAGCCGACATAGAGCTTGATGTTACTGACGATAGCGATTTCGGGCTTAAGCGTGTAGATGAATTTGAACCTACAAAGCTAGCCACCCCTCCCCCAAAGGACATAGCTAGTGGGGAGCTAAAACAGTGGTACCCGTCCATAGCTAAGCTGGGGCAAAAGTATCGTGAAGCCGCTCTAGCCCACGATAGGTCAGCTGAGATTTACGCAGTAGAGGACATCATGAAAGAAGTTCAGAGCCTTATATCAGCAGCACGGATAGATGGCAGGCGGATTCAGGCAGAGGCAGCTTTTGATAAATGGAAGTGGTTCAAGGTCAATCGTGATATTAAAGATTTTGATGTATTTCTAAGCGGACAAGTTGATTCGTGGCGGTACACAGCAAACCACAACCTTAATCGTGAAGAAACGGAGAAGCAATGAGTAAATGGCTTAAAAAAGGCGAAGCTGAATACCTCAAAGAAGATAATGAGTACCATCTAGTGTTGCTTGATATAGCCGACCTAATAACCAACTATTCACAACACCCTGTCACAGCAGACCCCAAAGAGTATGCAGCACGGGCAATATCGTTTGTTCTAAGCCACATCGAACGGGAGGCCGAGCTATGACCCCCTCTATATCAGAGAGGCTGGACGAGCTGTCTAATGAATTAGCAAATTACTGGTATCAAGAGCGAAAGTATACAGCCAATGGCCGCTGGCAAGAATGTAAAGATGAAGCCAAATCCGCCCTGTCCCAACTCATGCTAGAGGTGATGCTGGAAGAATGTACCGTTAATTACAGACGAGTCAGTGACGACGCTTGTAAGTCTTGCATGGAGTGGCCTAGCTCTATTGCTAAAGGGTTTAACGACAGAATCGCCGAGCTTAGAGCCAAGGTGAGCAAATGAAACCACACTTCATGTCAGAACGTTTAGATTGGAAAACACCCAAGGCTGTATACCAGACATTAGACGCTGAGTTTACCTTTGACCATGACCCATGCCCTCCCAACTATTCCGTAGATGGCCTGACATCCGAATGGGGGGGGTCAAACTATGTTAATCCGCCTTACGGTCGCAAGATTGGCGATTGGATCGCTAAGGGTTTTGGTGAATGGCAGAAAGGCAAGACGGTGGTATTTTTAATTCCTAGCCGTACTGATACAAGGTGGTGGCACGATTACTGCATGAAAGCTACTGAGATACGATTCATTAAGGGGCGGTTAAAGTTTGATGACCAAGAAAATCCTGCACCATTTCCGAGCGCAATCGTGGTATTTAGGGCTAGAGACGAATTAAGATAACAAGGAGATGATATGAAACTACTCGGCTACGAAATTAAGAAAATCAAGAAACCCACAGCTGTCAAAGTTAGGGGTGGGCTCAAAGAACTCTTTGGGGGTGATAAATAATGTTAGCCATATTTTGCGCAGTGGTCATGTCTAGTATCTGTATCTTCATCCTCTATAAGGTAAGGACATACGACCAAGACAAGCCAGCTAAGAAGCGACGGATATTCAAGGAGTGGAAAGTATGATTGAGTCATCAAGGGGTGCGATGGTAATCGGGATACTGATTGTGGCTGCCCTGTGTTCCCTAGCATTGCTGGTGTATACCTATCATGGCTAAAACCTGCTCCCGTGACGGCTGTGATCGGGGCTGTTACGGGGAGTTCTGCTTAATGCATAAGCCCCGTACAGCTATTACGACTAAGAAACGCCCCAAACAGCGTGGTAAGCAATTTTATAAATGGCAAGAGATACGGGCAGAATGGATTAAGAACCACCCTGCCCCCTATTACATATGCTACCTATGCGGTGTTCAGATGGATGTAACCGCTTTGACGCTCGATCATGTCATTCCGAAGAGCAATGCCGCCAACTACAGCAAGCGACATGATGATGCTAATCTAGAGCCAGCATGTTATACTTGTAATGGTAAAAAGGGTAGCAGGCATGGAAAAGAAACCTATTGAAGGGTTTGAGAATTATTTGATAACTAGTTCTGGAAAAATAATTAGAGCAAATGGGGAATACCGTAAGACATCTGTGGCGCGAGGTTATGAAGTTACTACACTCTGGAAAAATAACAAGTCCTACCCTAGGAGTATTAGTAGACTGGTGGCGCAACACTTCATCGACAACCCTCTGAATAAAGCTGAGGTAAATCATATTGATGGTAATAAACTGAATAACGATGTCTCTAACCTAGAGTGGTGCACTCGTTCAGAGAATTTACTGCATTCAATAAGAATTGGTATAAGGCCAAAGCCTTTAGGCAATAGGAAGCTTACTCAAAAACAGGTTGATAAGATTCGTACGTTAATCGGGACAAAAACTCATGAAGCTCTGGCAAAAGACTTTGGAGTTAAGTACTCAACTATAGCTCACATCAAACGTAATAGTCGCTGGAAGCAATAGATTAGTGCCAAGGGTCTGGATGCTTAGCTAAGATGTCGTCGATACAATGAATGACTCGGGGCTTTGTTTGTATTGGACTGATGTTTATTACGTAGTTCATGATGTAATTATAACACGGCGGAAAAAGCAAGAATGTGATATAGCTCACTGTGGTATTATCTAGTCATATGAAAGATGCATCTCAGTTCCCTGTCACGTTCGGCTTCGGTGCTGTAGATGACGGCTTCTACGGCAAAGGTGGTTCTATCGGACCAACACATCGTGGCGAAGATAGAGCCATGCCAAAGAACACACCTATCATCATCAACGGGAATACGACCATCGGCTTCTCAGGAAATACCGGCGCGAGTTCTGCCCCACATTTGCACATCGGAAAGTTCGTCAATGGACAAGCCACACACCCACAAGGCCAAGGCTTCAACCTCAAAGTACCTGCCAAAATCACCGGCGTATTTGAAGACCCCACTAACGGCAAGTATGTGACCATCAATGACGCAGATGGCGTACGATGGGTATACCTACATCTCAATTCACAAACAGCTTATATCGGACAACTAATTACGGAGGAAGACATGCCACGCAGACTAATACCACCAGAAACAGTACGGGAACACTATCAGAATTACGCAGGTATCAACTTGCCTGCTGACAGCCCGAACCTACAGAACCGCTATGAAGACCCGAACGATGATGAGTTCTGGCGTGGACTCGTGCCTATGATGAACGACATACGGCTCGGCCAAGGCACCGCGATCGAGCGACTGAATACGGAACTTGCGAAACGTGACATGCAGATTCTTGACCTTGCGACACAGTTGGAAATGAAAAATGAAGCGCTATCCCAGTCCATTGCTAACGCGACAACTAGTATCGAAAAAGCCAAAGCCACTGCTCCATCAGCTACCAAATCTAATTGGTTCGTTAAGCTTGTTGCGGCACTCAGCGGAAAGAAATAAAGCCATCAGTAAGACTAATTCCGCCCCGACATTTGGATGGCTAATTTGGAGCAACATTTATAAATGGCTGGCTGTTCTATTCGTCGTCATCCTGCTGATAGTTACCGCGATCACGATACGGGAAATCGGCATCGTAGATAGCGCCGAGTCATGTTCGGATGACCGCGATATACGTATCGGGAAGTACCACATTTTATTAACCATCGTGAATGAGAAATGCGAATCATGAGCTTCAACTGGTTTGTAATCGGAGCGTGCGGATTAGTCGTGTTAGCTTTGGTTTATAACGATTTTGTAACAGCACCACGGGCACCAAAAACGCGTCCTGGCGATAAGCTTCGGACGCGTCTATGGAACCGATTTAAGGCTTGGTATTTCCGGGAATAACTAGGCGTTGCGCTTCCAGAATGGATGACTTGTACGTGCCCATAGGACAGCGTCGATGACGACTGTTACGACGAATACGATGCCGATGAATGCTGTGAGCTTCGGAGCGCTTTCAATCCATCCGTATACGTTCGCACTTTGTAAGAAGACCCAGACCGCCAAAACGAATAAGCTAAAGGGCATTGGTTTGTTCCTGTTTAATTATAGCTTCAGTGTACACTACTCGTGCTCTAGCGCCATCAGCTGGGCCGATAATTCCCTCCTCTTCGAGCTGTTCTATCGTACGTGATGCTCTGCCATATCCTATTTTAAGCTTACGCTGAAGCAATGAAGTCGATGCTTTTCCTGCTTGCATGACGACTAACTTGGCGTCCTGATATACCGTATCGTCATTGGCAAAAGGGCTCTCTGGTTCAGGTTGTTTAGACTTCCTAATTATCTCCATGGATTCTCTATCAAGCGGAACGTTCTTAAGTTTTCCAGCTACTATGTCGAGCTTGCTGACTATCATTGCCTGCTGTTTATCCTGCTTTGAGAGTATCGACCTGAGCGTAATCTGCTGGGTTAAATCAACACTAGGAATCTTGTTAATAAGTATAGCCAGAGCGATTGCCTGTTCTGGTGTCAGGGTGAACCACTCCCGCCCTCCATCGGCTCTCATCTGCTGTAAGTACTCGTGGATTTGGCCCTCA
>Ga0247817_10000190_pt1 | contig 39718 bp, 18 predicted proteins | sample UWRJL212509R1_FD_178010 | JGI IMG/M metagenome (GOLD analysis project Ga0247817, IMG submission 178010) | Plant litter microbial communities from Arlington Agricultural Research Station in Wisconsin, United States - UWRJ-L212-509R-1 | ecosystem: Environmental > Terrestrial > Plant litter >... | reverse complement strand
GACCGGTTTGAATGACATTGGTCGGTGTAAATCCACCCGCTGAAGTAGTTTGTCCAAGGGAATTATAGGTGGCATAATTACTTCCCGAAGCAATCTGGTTGGCGTGCGTCCAGAAGTACAGCGTTCCTGGATTTTGCGCAAGGAACAGGTCGGCATCAACTGGCGACGGATACGGATTTCCAATTAAATTATAACCCAAAGCACCGCTAGTATTGGTAATTCCAATCGAATAATTTCCATTGTTTGGAACACCGGTGAATTTACCTTCGAACAGTTTCAGGCTCGCATCTGTCGGCCATGTATTCGGGGCACGGATCATGAATCCTTTGGCATCAATCCATTGTTCTGTGAGCGGATCAACGGCGGCAAAAGAGTTTGTGCTTTCAAGATATTTATAGAAGCGGCTGGCTCCAACGGGAGGCGAAACGGTCAGTTCCGAAAACAATTTTAGGTTTTGGTTTGCAACCGGCGATCCCCAATAAGCATAATCCAACCGGCGCATCATGATGTTGCGTTTGGAGGTAATGTTTCCGGAGTTATTGTTTACAGTCGTCGCATCATTCTGGAATAAATTAGCGGTATTTTCAAAAGTCAAAGATCCCGATTGTACATCAACTTTTCCATAAATATTGAAATCGTGTCCAGCGTTAACGGTAACCACAGCATTGTTATTTACGATTAGCGAACACGCAAAAACATCTCCAGTGGAAGAATACGTTCCCGAAATTATAGCAGCAGTAGTAGAATTTGGTTCGCCATTGCTCCAGGAATTTCCGTCCCATATTGTGCTTGCGCCAATTGTAATCATAGCCGAAGAAGTTTCGCATACGCCAGCGCCGGAAGTTGCAGTATAAAGTGAACTTAGCGATGGGTTTGCATACACTTCATTTATAAATTGTCCGTTGTATGGAATTGTTCCGGCGATATCAGTAAAAAGCCCTGATATTGGCGACCAGCTTACGGTATTTAAAACTTTCGAGGTAATAGCAATATTGTCAATGATCCAATAGAATCCGGAATCGGAGACATAATTAAATCGTATTTTTAAATTAGGCTGATTAAGATACGCACTAAGATCAATCATTTCAAATGAATAACTAACCGTCGTTTCTAAGTAATCCTGAAGCAAAGTCCAGTCATTACCGCCATTAACAGAAATATCGACACTCATTATTATATCATCAGGATTGCTTTGCTTGCCTTGCTCAAAACGCAAAACGGCATTCGTCAATCCGACAGTACTAAAAGTTGGCGAAACCAATGCTGTTGATGTAGTTACGCCGCCGCTGGCACTACCATTTGCGCCTATTAAATTACCCGGAGAATTAGGAAAAAGTTGCCAGTTGCTTGTAGTAGGTGAAAAAGATTCATTGATTACGGACCAGTTTCCAAGACCGCCATCGAAATTTTGCAGCAAAATAGATTGCGTTACGCCACCTGATGCGGTTAGTTTTACTGGCGTATCTAAAGCACATACATTTACGTTAGGTGGAGTTACAACTAATTGTTCCTGTACCGTTATGGTTACGTTTGACATATCAGTACAGCCGCCTGCTGTAGTACCAATAACGGTATATGTTGTTGTTTCTGTGGGAGAAGCAATGACAGAATTTCCACTGGCAGCGCTCAGTCCCGTTGCCGGAAACCATTGATAAGTAGCTGCACCGCTGGCTGTGATAGTTGTGCTTCCGCCAGTGCAGATCAAGGAAGACGCCGCAATTGCCGTTACTGGAGTTTGCGAATCGACAGTTACTGTAAACGCATCACTTTGGGCGCTACAATCTGCGGAAGTAATTGTCACCGTATAATCTCCGGCGGTATTCACTTCAATGGCTGGCGTTGTCGCACCGTTCGACCAAAGATACGTTTGGTTTTCGTCGTTGCGGATGATCCAGGACGGAGTTCCGCTTATGTATGTCGGATATGAATCATCTATTTCATTGCTAAGTTGCATGCCGGATGTTTCGTTTATCTTATAATACGTATTCAGATTTGGTGTTAGATTATCGTATGTTGCGTTCATTCCCGAAAGAATTTCATTCGATGTGCGGAGCGTATCCCAAAAACGCAATTCATCAATTCCGCCTTGATAATTCGGATTGTTATTGAAGCTAAATTTTCCTAACATCGCAGAATACAAATACAAATAGTCAACATTTAATGACGCCGCAGTTGCTTCTTCAATTCCGTTTACATATAACTTAATAATTCCTGTAGAAAAAGATCGCGAAACTGCAATATGTATCCATTTTCCGGTATTTATGGCAGTTGTGGATTTGATGGTTACTTCTGGACCATTACTATTTCCGGCAATTCCAAACGACAAGCGTCCGCCGGAAATTGAAATTCCGTAAAGCGCTTCCGAATTATAATTTACAGCGCCAAAAAGCGGTGTTCCGTTTTGCCATGAAGTTCCGGGATTTCCTGTTTGCGTAGTTCGGATCCAGCCTTCAATAGTAAAATCAGTAGGAGTGGAAGGGAATATGTAGGCTGATTCATTTCCGTTAAATGCTACAGCAGGATTATCACGGTTTGATGTTGCCAAAAGCGTTACCGGATTATCAAAACAAACTGTTCCTGATTGTGCTGAAATATTTGCTTCAAGGGGCGCAACCGTTATGGTCACCAATGTATAACTTGAGCAATTTCCATCGGCAGCGACTACAGTATATGTTGTAGTGACTTCTGGATTTGCAATTACGCTTGATCCTGTTGTTGTGTTTAAACCTGTTGCCGGACTCCATGTATAATCTGAAGCGCCATAAGCCGTTATAATTGTACTTCCACCCTGACAAATTATTGGTGTTGCGGCAATTGCTGCAATCGGTTCTATAACTTCGATTGTGATAGTTCCTGTCGTTGAACAACCCGAAAAGCTAGTGGCTGTAACGGTATAAGTGGTTGTTTTTGTAGGTGTTGCTATTGGATTGTATATATAAGGAGAATCAAGCGAATCTTGCGGCATCCAATAAAAATAAGAATCAGGATCGGAAGATTGCACCGAAAGCTGTACGCTCTCGCCCGGACATATTTGCATAGTTGTCGCTGTGATATTCAAAGTTGGCAAAGTAACTGTAACGGCAACGGGCGGACTTACATGTGTCGTCCCGAATTTAGTAACCGAAACGCTGTAATTTCCTGAAGCCGTAACATTAATAACCGGCGAAGTAGCTCCGTTTGACCATAAATATTGTGCTGTTCCGACAGGGCGCACGGTCCATGCGGTGTTAGTAACATACATATAATTATTTCCGGCACTATCAACAGTATAATTTCCGGTCCCTTCATCAAAGTGAAAATCTGCTGTCAGTCCGTTGGCATTTGTAACGGTTGTAAGCATGCTGTTTTCAAGGATTTCAGATGGCGTTCTTACAACATTCCATATTCTAAGATTATCCAAACCACCAATAAATACAGGGGAAGTTTGGCCTAATAACATTTTTAATTCTGGGAATGACTGCAGTTCTGACGTAGTCGAAGCTTCTTCAATCCCATTAATATACAATTTCATTTCACCTGTTGAAGCCGACCAGGAATAGGCAACCGGAATCCATTGGCCGTTATCAACTGAAGAAACTGATGCAATCTGCGAAACTGTCGAATTTGAATCGCCAATGCCATAAACGAGCTTTCCGTTTTGTAATGCAATTCCCATTTTGCTGAAATAGCTGTTGTCGACAATTCGGGTAATCGCCGCACTCTCATACCATGGAGTGTTTGGAGCAGTTGCAGTATTTAAAGTTGTTCGCATTAAAAACTCTACGGTATAATCGCCAGTTGGAAAATCCTGAACGCCATATTGTGCTCCGCTGAAAAATGCCAGCGCATTATCATCACCATCAATTGCAGCAGTTAAATCTATTGACTGGCCCGGACAAAATGTTGTTGCCCCAGAAGCGATAATATATGGTATAGCAGTATTAACGCTTACATTAATTGTAATTTCAGCAGTTGATGTACATCCCGTTTCCGATGTTCCAGTAACGGTATAGGTAGTGGTTTCAGATGGCGTTGCAATAACATTCGCGCCAGTTGTAGTATCCAAACCGGTTGCAGGACTCCACGAATAAGAAGTCATTCCGCTGGCAGTAAGTGTAGTGCTTTCGGTAGTATAAATGGACGTACTTTCAGCAGTTACCGAAACTTCGCGAACGGTTATCGTAATGGTTTCTGTTTCCGTACATCCAAAATATGTTCCGGTAACAGTATAGGTAGTTGTTGCTTCCGGTGATGCAATAACCATATTTCCGTTATCGGTATTTAATCCGGTTGCCGGACTCCAAACATAAGTATCAGCGCCGGAAACAGTTAAAGTCGTACTTTCTCCAATGCAAATTGTAGGTATTGTGGCGCTTACATCCAATTCGATGGTTTCACTAGTTAGAGATAAAATAGTACTCGTAGTGCTACAGCCATTTACATTTGTGACTTCAACCGAATAATCTCCGGCAGCATAAACATTTATGGATGAAGTTGTTTCGCCGTTTGACCAAAGAAATGTATCCTGCGTAGAAATATCGCGGATAATCCATTGTGCGCCATTTTGGATGATGCCAATGTTAGTTGAATTTGTAACATTTGCTGTCGACGAGCCACTGCTTTCATCAAGGCTTAAATAGTCAACCAAATTTGCAGTTGAAGAATCGAAATTGTAGCTCATCGCACCTTGAATTTCCGATTGTGTTTTTACAACGTTCCAAATTCTAACATCATCGATACTGCCGTTAAAATGATTTCCTCCTGCTTGAATTCCGCCAATCCTGATATTTTGAGGATTTGTCAGTGCTTCATAATTTCCGCTAAAACCCGATTGATCCAGGATTCCGTTAATGTATATTTTCAGTTCGGATGTTGCTCTATTTCTCGTAAGTGCAATATGCGTCCAGTTACCCGTATTCACATCGGTGTTGGAAATAATCGTCACATCTGGATTTTCACCTCCGCCGCCAACGCCAAAACTAAGTCGGTTTCCTAATAATGCACTTCCAAAATCGTTTACATTTCCACCAACTTCTGCATCAACAATACCGGTTCCTTCGTGCCATTGGCTTCCAAAATTAGCGGTTGCCGTTGTTTTCATCCAGTATTCAATGGTAAAATCGTCTGCAATAGTTCTGTTAATGTCGATAAAATCATCATTTCCATCAAATTGTAACGCCGGGCTTGTTGCACCTGCAACGCTTAAGATAACCGGATTGGACTGGCAGACACTTAAAACTCCAGATTGCAGGATGGTTGGTGTTATTGGCGAGTCAACAATCACAGTAATGCTTTGTGTAATGGTGCTCGAGCCACAATTGCCATTATCGGTTGCAGATACGGTATAAGTTGTTGTTTGCGATGGCGTTGCGATAACTGTAGCGCCTGAATCCGTATTAAGTCCTTCATTTGGTGTCCATGTAAAACCGGAAGCGTTTCCGCTTGCTGTAAGTGTTGTGAAACCTTCAGGACAAATTACAGGATTGGTAGTTGCGATGAAAATTTCTGTAGCATCATAAATGGCAACATTCACAGATTTTGTTGTAATGCAACCTCCAATACTTGTTCCGGTAACGGTATAAGTTGTAGGAACCATCGGACTTGCGATTACGGAAGCACCAGTTGTTGTATCGAGTCCGGTTGCCGGACTCCACGAATACGAAACGGCTCCATTTCCGGTAACAGTGAGCGGAATTCCTGTTCCGGCGCAGGTAATTACATCAGTTGGTAATGACATTTCCGGCGGAGTTGATACGTTTACCGCAGCCGAATTGCTGATAACGCAACCAGCAGGCGATGTAAATTCAGTAGTGTAAATTGTGTTGGTTAATGGTTTTGCATACACTCTATTTTCCGCAGTTCCGGTATAAGGAATCGAAGCCGCAGCATCTGTAAACAATCCTTCCAGAGGTGACCAGATTGCCTGTGGAATCGTAGCTGTAATTTTCACATCGTCAATCTGCCACATTCCGTTGGCATTTGGAGTATACGGTGCATAATAGTGAAAACGGATTTTTACATTTGCTTTGTTCAGATAATTATTAAGGCTTATGCTTACATCAGTCGAATTAAAATTTGTGTCTTTATAATTCACAAGTTGCGTCCAGGTTGCTCCGCCATCTGTTGAAATATCAAGGCTTGCGATATTATTTGGGTTACTGTAATTATAATAGGTGTTGTTAAAAGTCAGTGCAATGTCAGCAAATCCATGTGTGCTGAATTCCGGCGATATAAGTTTGGTATTTATTGTTGTTCCGTTGAAAGACGTAGTGTTGGCTCTGATTTCCCAATCAATTCCTCCTGAACTCGATTCGTTCCACGTGTAATTATATGATGAACCCGTGTTGTCTATCGTCCAGTCGAGAATTGAAGAAGCATAATTCGGTCCGAGGTCAAAATTTTCATCCAGCAACAATGTATTTGCAACATTCAGCGTAAGCGGAGTTATTGTAGAATCATCACAGTGCGAAACGGATACCGGGTCAATACTTAATGAAGGAAAAGTCAATACTGTAACAGTTACGGTTTTAGATTCACTTTGGCCATTGGTTGTTCCCATTACTGTATATGTTGTTGTAGTATTTGGATTAGCTGTAACCGATGCTCCCGAAGTACTGCTCAATCCGGTTGCCGGACTCCAGCTGTATTCTGATGCTCCGGAAGCCGTTAATATCGTTGAAGCACCATCGCAAATTGTTGCCGATGGAGAAACTTCAAATCGGACATTCACAGTTACTGACGAATTTGTGACGCAGCCGTTCTCCGAAATTCCAGTAACGGTGTACGTAGTTGTAGTTAGCGGATTTGCTGTTACCGTAGCTCCTGTTGTGCTGTCTAATCCTGTTGCGGGACTCCAGATGTAAGAATTGGCTCCAGATGCTGTAAGGAAAGTGCTTTCACCGGCAGAAATTGTTGAAGTTGTTGGATTTATAGCCAGAATCGGTTTCGGATTTACAACGATAGTTACATTCGCAGTAGCTGTACATCCGTTTTCGCCTGTTCCAATAACTGTATAAGTAGTTGTAGTTGTTGGATTTGCTGCAACACTATTTCCAGTTACGGCACTGAGTCCGATTGCTGGGCTCCAACTATAAGATACTGCATCAGATGCTGTGATTGTAGTGTTATCGCCTTCACAAATTGTAGTGTTTGCCGCGACTACGGAAACCGGTGTCGGCGATGGTAAAATAGTTACAGTTGTACTACCAGAAGTTGAACATCCTGAAGGATTTGTAGAAACTGCGGTATAAACTTGCGGAACAGCCGATTTAACGTAAACGGTTTGTGCCGGGTTGCCTTCAACATACGGAATTGTAGCGTTTGGATCTGTATAAAGAGCTGTAGCCGGTGACCATGAAATAGAAGGTGTAATGACTCCTGTTATTTTTACATTGTCGATTGCCCAGAAAAATCCTCCGTAATTATTGAAGCGTATGTAAACATTTGGCTTGTTCATAAAAGCTGTAGGAAGCGTCACTGTAACAGATTTAAAAGCGCCAAATGACGCACTGGTATTTATAAACTGCTGTACATCTGTCCAATTTGTTCCGTCAACTGAAATCTGAAGTTTCGATGTACTGCCGCCCGGCGGATTTGCTTGATTAATATCATAAAAAGATACTGTTGCCGAATCGTAATTAAGCGTACTGAAAACCGGCGATTGCAATAAAGCGGAAACGTTGCTTCCCTCTGATGAATAGGGATTCGATAAATAAAATTGCGAATTATCGTTGCTGTGCCAAAGAGTGGCGTAATGATAATTATCGGGTCTTAATGTCCATGCTGCGTTTTCCGGAATTCCGCCTGTACTGTTATTTGTTGTAGTCCAATTATTCGTAGCTCCATTAAAATTCTCATCCAAAATCGTAGCCATAACCGGTACGGTAACTGCCGTCAGCGATTGTGTTGTATTGGCGCAGAACGTCGGATTTTGCGGAACGATATTGACTTGATCAACAGATACGGTTATTGTCGCAGTCGATTCGCAACCATCAGAATTTGTTCCCGTTACGGTATAAGTTGTCGTTTCCGATGGCGTAGCAATTACGCTGCTTCCGCTGGTTGTGTTCAAACCTGAAGCCGGACTCCAACTGTAAGAAATCGCACCGCTTGCCGTAAGTGTATTACTTGCTCCATTACAAAATATCATTGATGGTGGATTTACACTAACAGTCGCCAGCTGATATACGGTAATTGTAATGGTCTTGAAATTAGTACAGCCTTCTGCAGTTGTTCCCGTTACTGTATAAGTAGTTGTAGTTGTAGGATTTGCTGTTACGACTGCGCCGGTAGTAGTGCTTAATCCGATTGCTGGACTCCAGCTGTAGGAACTTGCTCCGGTTGCTGTAAGAACGCTTCCAACGCCTCGGCAAACAGTATTTTCTGATGCAGAAACATCAACTGTGATTCCTTCGGTAACATTCAGGATTACTGCATTTGAAGTTATTGAAGAGCAATTTCCTATTCCTGTAATTACAACGTCATAACTTGCGCCATTTTCAGAAGTGGTTGGATTATTTATTGTAAGTGTAGCCGTATTGACATTACTGTAAATGGCGTCGGCGGTAATCGGATTTCCATTTTTTCGCCATTGATAACTTCCGGAATTTGACGCAATTACCGAAATAGCGCGACTTCCTGACTGCGCGCAAATAGTAGCTGGCGTTGTAGGTTGTGTCGTAATTGATGGCGGATTGGCAATAGTAATAGTTGGGCCGGTTGCAGTTCCGTATGGCGTTACAACAGTGCTGATTCCGTTGACTGCGGTTGGAATACTTACAGTTAGGGCAGTAGGAGTATAAGAAATTATCGTTGCATCGACAGCTCCAATTTTAACAGAATTCACTTCGATAAATCCACTTCCGTTAATTACAAATTGGCTGTTCACACAAACCGGCGAAATGTTGTAACTTGTAATTGCAGGAAGTATGTATGGAGTGAAATTTCCTGCATCGGCTCCAATATCAACAGGAGTAAGCGAATTGCGTTCTTCAGTATCAAAATCATTACCAAAATAGCTGGATACACTAATGCCATTTCCTTCAACACGAGTTGGAATTGAAGCATTAATATGCAAATTCGGAGTTGTAGCCGTTGGTGCTATAAATTGCGGATTTGACGCAAATGAATGATAATCAATAGTTGTAAATGCTTTCCACGTGGCTAAAGTTGGGTAAGAAGTGCTGTTTCCTAAGTTGTAAATAGCAGCATAACCGCTTCCTGTGCCATGATAAATGTTATAATCGCATTGTGTTTGGTTTTGAATATTATATGCTGCGCTGTAATGTGTTCCGGTAGATCCGTTGTTGGAGCGATTGTTTACCAAAATGTTATTCCACAATGTGCGACTGTAATTTGAACCGGCGTCGCCATACAAAGCATACGAATTTGCATTGTTTGCAATGGGCGATCCAGCAATATAAATACTGTTGTTCATAGCCGTTAAATATTGTAGCGATCCCGAAAAAATTCCTCTGATCTGTACGCCATTATTAATGTTCTGGCCCAATGCAATCATATTGTTGAAACATTCAATCCGGGTTCCTTCGCCAAAGATTCCTGAAACTGTCGTCAGCGCCGAGTCCGATGCAGTTGCTAGCGAATGAATATAATTTCCGTTCATTGTCACACCGCTTTCGTTTGCTGTATTAACGTGAATTGCGGTTACGATTCCGGCATCACTTCCGGAATAAGCCAGATCATGAATGGAATTTTTATTTACGATAACAGATTTGCCCGATGGTAAATAGATTCCGTTAACCGCTCCGGCATTGGTTGTCATGTTTCGAATGGTATTTCCGGATATTTCTGTAAAACCGTATCCCGTAATTCCGTAAAGTTTTCCTGAACTTCCTGTAGAAAGACTGATCGAATTCGACACATTACCGCCAATCGTATTATTGTTAACAATAGTATTGCTGGCATTTGGATGAAGACTGGAATTTATAGCTCTAAAGATTGGATTTGCTGTTCCGGAAATCGTAAATCCACCAATTTGATTGTTGCTAATTTCAGCTGGTTCAAATCCGGAAGTGCCTCTTTCAATCGCGCTGATTTGAGCCGATGTTCCTGTAAGATCTGAGCATATTATCGATCCCGTTGTACTCATTGATCCTATGATGTTGTTACTGACATTGGCGCCGCCCACAGCTAGATAAATTCCGCTAAACGGATAAAAAGAGTTGCTTCCGGTAACTTTTATTCCGCTTATTGTGTTGTTTTGTATCGTAACCGCTCCATTTACAGCTACTTCGTCAGAAATGCGTATCCCGTTAAAACCAGCATTCATTCCGTTAGCATTCAAATCGTAAAATCCTGTTCCGGATGCGTTACCAAATCCAATCGTATTTCCGTTGATTGTCGCATCATATCCGTTGATAAATATAATTCCGGCGTTTTCATGCGATCCTGAAAAGGTACGCGCCGATGTCTGGAAAATTTTATTGTTCGTAATTGTTGTTGAAGTACCCATATCCTTTAGCATGATCGCCGCAGAATTTGAATTTCCCCTGAAAATATTCAGGAAATTATTATTGTTGATAACCGCGTCTCTAGAATATTTAAAGTCAGCCGAGCTAATTCCGTATATCGGTAAATTTGAAGATAGCGTTCCGATATTACAATTTGATACCGTAAGGTTGTTTGATTGCTCGCTGATGAAAATAATACTGCTTTCTGCCATGCTTCCATACACATTGCAATTTGTGACAGTTGTAAATCTGGCGGAGTTACTCAGTCGGATTGTATTTGCTGTTCCGGTGTTTGTGTTTTCAAGTGTCAGCTGATTTGTGCCGTCATTTAATCCGTCAATGGTAACTTTCGGGGAATTATTCAGCGATATCAATCCGCTAGGAACATTTCCGGATATTGTACGGTTTCCAGACGGTTTTATAGTAACCGATGAATATCCGGTATCTGCAGGATAAGGCGCTTTTAATTGCGCTGTAGTGGTTTCAACAGTGTTGCCCATTATTGTAATTTGAACATCACCAGACAAATAACCCGAATCATTGATAGCCGTAAATGCATCGGCAAGTGTTGCTGTCCAGTACAAATTGTTAAGGTTTACGTTTGCAGCATTACGATCGGTTGTCCAGTTGCCAATCGGGCCCTGAAGCGAAAATGAATGCAGCGTTCCGTTATAATTACTGCTAATAGTATTGGTAAGCGATGTAAATCCGGAATTTAATGTGTTATTGTTGGCATTTCCTGCCGAAAAAGTATAATTCGCGATACAGTTTGCATTTAAAAATGGTGAGTCGCTAAGCATGTCTGTGCTAACATTTATCGAAGAAAGCGCAATATTGTATATTCTGACATTGTCTAATGCTCCTCTGAAATACGTGTTATTACCGGATAATCTTCCGAGATTCATCTGATGACTATCATTAAAAAGCAAAGGATTTGCAGTAAATCCGTAATCTACTATTGCCATTTGAACGCCGTTTACATAAATCCTGTAACCGGTTGTTGTGACAACGTAGGCTACGTGAAACCATTCGCCAACTTTATAATTAAAATTTACATCGGCAGCAGTAGTAATCCATGATGAACCATTACCAATGTCGGCATGAATTCTGTTTCCGTCGAGTATCTGCAGATCAAAACCATATTCTGACGGATATCTGGAAGAAAAAATATGCATGTTTTTTGTAGCATGTTTTGGCTGTACCCAGGCTTCGAATGTAAAGTTTCCTGAAACGGCATCGCCTGCCGGTGTTGCAATCGATACATAATCATCTGTTCCATCAAAATCGAGTGCTTTTCCGGGACCTTGTGCAAAACCTGCAAAAAATGCAGATAAGAACATAATCAAAACGGGGAATTTTTTCATAATGCTTGTAAATTATAAATAGGAAAACCGCACGAGAATTATTTAAGAATACCAGCGTATTGCCAGTTCGGGGTTTAAATATTCCTGTTGCGTATGCAACAAATATAACCGCTTGATTTTCCGGATGCAATACAGGAAAAGGTGTAATTTTCTGTGCTTTTGAATGATGTTTTATCCAAAATCGGATAATGTATTTTCCATCATTTTGGATTTATTTCAAGCAAATAGAATAGATTTAATGGTTTCAATTTTTCGCATAGCTTTATATTCAGCTTCTTAGGTGGCGAATTGAAGATGGAGTATTTTAGTTAAACCAGTTTGTTGTCGATAGCGAATTTTACTAAAGCAGCAGTATTTGGGATTTTTAACTTGGCAAGCATATTATTCCGATGCGTGTCAACGGTTTTTGCTGATAAGCTGAGTGTTTCGGCAATAAAAGTATTGGTATGACCTTCGACGATCATTTTGAGAATTGACTTTTCTCGTGGCGTGACAATGTTTTCCGTAAATTGAATGTACTCTTTACGTCCGATAATCTTTCCGTTTTTATCTTTAGTAAATAATTCTGATAAGTGATCTGACAGGTAAATCTCGTCTCTTTCCATGGCGTGAAATGCCTTGATAAATTCTGTTGCATCCGAATTTTTGAGCAGAAATCCATCAGCTCCGGCTTTTAATGCTTTCGAAACCGTATCAAAATCGGAAAGCATGCTGACAATTAAAATCCGTACGTCGCTATCAAACTTTTTGATTTCGCGTGTTGCTTCAATTCCATCAATCATCGGCATATTAATGTCCATCAAAATAACATCAAATCGTTGCTTTCGGCATTTATCGATTGCTTCTTTGCCATTAATCGCATGATCGGACATTTCCAAAAGCAGTCGATCTTTCAAGATAAGTTGCAGTCCGTTAATGAATAATTGATGATCGTCGGCTATAAGCAGTTTTATTTTTTTTCCTGTCATTATTTTAATGGTATTTCAACAATCGTTCTGGAACCAGCTCCGGGCATCGAATCAAATTCGATTGTACCGTTGACGGATTGCACGCGAAATTCAATATTATTTAATCCATTTCCTTTTAAAACGGAAGCAATATCGTAGCCTTTTCCGTCGTCTTCATACATCAGGACTAAGATTCCGTCGCGCTTAAGTAAATCTATGGAAATGTTTTTTGCCTCGGCATATTTAAGCGTATTATTTACCAATTCCTGGATAATGCGGTAAAGTTCGTGCTCAATTTTAAATTCGGGACGCTTGTCTATATTGTGATGGCTTAATGTAAAAGTGATAAAATGCAGTTGATTGATCTTATTCGCCAATTCTTCGGTAGCAGCAAGAAATCCTTTTTCATGTAAGGTAGAAGCTGAGGTTTCATTCATGATTTTTCGGAGTTCCAGAATGGAGTTGTCCAAAAGTCCAACTGTATTGTCTATGGTTTCCGTCAAGGATTCGTTGTCATGTTTAAGGCTGCTTACAAACATTCTCGCTGTCGAAAGCTGCGCGCCAAGATTATCGTGCAAATCCCTGCTAATCCTGTTTCGTTCTTCTTCAAGTGCTTTCTGGCGCTTGATTTTGGCGATTTTGTTGCGTTGAATGATAAGGATTATGAGGAATAAAACGACGAGTCCTAATCCGATAAAAATAAAATTACGCGTTGTTTTTTGCCTTTTGACTTCATCTTGCGCAATGATATTCTTTTTTTCCTGAACCGCCTGCAGCGAATCCTGCATACTTTTATAATTGTAGCGGATTTGGAGTTGCGAGATTTTCTTTTCTTTTTCAGTATTAAAAATAGAATCGTTGGCGAGTTTGTATTGTTCCAGGTTTTGGTAGGCGAGTTTGTAATTTCCTGAAGTTTCATAAATCTCCGAAAAGTATTTATAGGCTTCAGCTACGATATCCATTTCGCCATTTGCCTTTGCTGCGGAAAGCCCTTTTTCTATATTTAAAATGGCCTTTTTGTTATCTTTGAGCTTAAACCATAAATATCCGATGGTAACGTAAGAATTTGAAATTCCGTTCGTATCGTTTACTTCCTGTCGCAGTTTTAACGCAATTAGATAATTTTGCAAGGCCTTATCATATTGTTTTCTTTCCTGTAAAACTCTTCCAATTCCGCTGTAATTATTTGCCATCGAAATCTTGTCCTGAGTTTCAATAGCAAATTTCAATCCTTTTTGGAGCGAAACCATCGCAGCGTCAAGCTTATTTTGGAACATGTAAATCTCTCCAAGGTTTTGGTAAATTACACTCGCAAAGTACAGGTCTTTTGTCTCCTGAGCAACTTTTAAACTTTGATTGAAATATTTTAATGCTTCCGTATAATTTTTCTGATCGCGGTAAATTACGCCCAAATTGTTGCTGACACCGGCTATTCCGAACTTATCATTGATTTTTTTAGAAATTTCTAACGCTTTTATCAAATTTGAAATTGCTTCCGGAGTATTTGAAATTTTTGCATTTAGTGTTCCGATGTTGGCATAAGTGTCAATTTGACCTTCTTTATCATTTGTCAATTGCTTGATGGAAAGGGATTTTTTATAATACTCTAAGGATTTGTTGTAGTTTCCTTTCCTTTCATACAGTACGCCAATACTGTTGTATGCATTTGAAATTCCCCATTTATGGTCGTTTTTTTCAGAAATTTCTAATTGTTCCCATGCATAATCCATTGCCTTATCCGGAGAATTTTGGAAGGATTTCTCTACTAATTTAGAAAGAATCGGAATCTTAACCGTATCAATCTTATCAGATGCGTTTGGACCAAGTTCTTTTTTCTGGGCTTCAAATCGTGAAAGTAATTGGTTGAGACTGTCAATTTGTTTTTGTTGGGCATAGGAATTTTGTGTGCTAAAGAAAAGCAGCACAAAAAAAGCAAAAGTGAAATAGAAAGAGTTGATTTTCATTTGTCCACAAGACATTGTGTGCAATATACTTATAAAATTAATAACTTGAGTCGAATAATTTCCGGCATAAAAAAACTCCCATTACATTTCTGCATGGGAGTCATTTAAAGATATTAATTCTTAATAAACCACTTTCTTGGTTATGGTTTTGTTTTCATTCGATGTAATATGAACCAGCAAAACCTGATGTCCGGCATTTAAATCGGTTAATGAAGTAGTGCTCGCATTTATTTGACGTTTTTCATAAACCAATCTTCCTCTGATATCAAAGATTTTTACATCTGAAATAACTGTTGAACCGGAATTGATATGAAGCGCATTGTTATTTTGGTACAATACAACCGAATTGGCATCAAATGCAGGGTTTTTCACGCTAAGCACATTCTGATATACAATCTGGAAACGGCTGTTGAATGTTCCGGCAGCAGAAGAAAAAGTATAAGCACTTTCTGAAATATTATGTGTTATTCCGGTTAGGTTATCTTTAATGAAAACATTCTGACCCGTTGAAAACACGCCGTCAAAATGATCGAGTGCAATGGTGTAATTTCCTGCTTCGGCGGCTTTAAAACCAAGTTCTACGAAATCGGCAGCGTTAAATGGCAATCCTTTTCCTTGGATTACATAGTTTTCGCCATTGATTAAATTGTATAATCCGGTTGCAGGATTGTCTAATGCTTTTCCGTCAAAATCAAAATCAACAGCATTTGTAGCACCGTCAACATAGCCAACAAGAATTTGGTTGTAATTTTTATCTTCTTTCGTCAAATTAATCCAAATTCTGCTTTTTTCGGTTTCAATTTCCTGATTTACACCTCTAAAAAACTGATTTTGATGATTGTTAACACGCATTCCATTATTGAAAAAGATGTTTCCTGCAGTAGCTACTTTTGCTATAAATCCTTGTCCGATTTGTATTGTGCCATTTGGAGTTACACCACCGGGAACAGCTGCTGAGCCAGTATTAGTATAGGTTGCATAATTAGAACTTGCAGGATCCTGGCTGGTATGTGTCCAAAAATACAATGTTCCCACAGATAGATTTGCTGCTTTAAAAGCAGTAATGTTAATAGGCGACGGATAAGGATTTCCTAAAAGGTTAAATCCGCTGGAAGTTGCAGTTGCCGCAACATTATAATTTCCGTTGTGAGGCTCGCCCGTAAATGTTCCGTAGAAAGTGTTAAGTGCAGTAGTAAAAGTATTTGGAGCGCGGATCATGAAACCTTTTCCGGTAACAAAATTGTTTATAGTTGGATCAATCGCCGCAAAAGCATTGGTCGCTTCATTTAATGTATAAAAACGTTCTGGCAGTGTTTCATCAGAAAAAGCTTGAAGCAGCTGGTTTTTAACTGGTGAAGACCAAAATACATAATCAAGACGACGTATCGAAACTTGTCTTTCAATGCTAATTGCTCCTGTATTTACAGCTGAAGCATTTGCCTGTAAAAGATTGACATTATTTTGAAGATAGAATGTTCCGCCATTTACTTTTATTTCATCCTGAAGATTAATCGTTGATGATGGAGCAAAATCTACATTTCCGGAATTTACGGTAAGGCTGTGCGCCGTAAACGATTCAGAACCATCATAATCACCGTCAATAAAAGCTGGTGTTACAGTAGTTGGCTCTCCGTTTGTCCATTCTGTTCCGTCCCAAGTTGTAGCCGGATAAACATAGAAATCACGAAAACGCGTAGTATTGGTTCCCGCAGTCATTGTAATTCTTAATTTTACAGTACTGCTATTGTAAAGCGTCGGATCGATATTGAATTTTAGTGGAGTAACAAATGTACTTGATGGTGGCGCTAATGTTACTAAATCAGTAAATGCAACGCCATCAGTTGAAATTGACAGTGTTAATGCCTGTGATGTATTTCCTCCGAAAGTAGCTGCAGTAAAACTTACTTGTACAATGTCATTTAGTGTTGTAAAATCCATTGTAGGAGTTTCGATAAATCCACCCGATGAAATCCGAACATAACCGCCTGTAGTTTCAAAAGCTGCTGCACTGATCGTCAAACCCTGCGCGATCGCGTCGTCAAATAATGCCTGAGTGCGGAAAGTGTTGTTATATGGTAATCCGAAAGGAGTACGTACAACACCTTGGACATTTACAACGACATCTGTCGCATCGCCACCGGATATGGTAACGGTTCCAGTATATGACCCAATTGACATTCCTTCAATAAGGCGAACATATAACGGAACTGAATTTAATGCATCTCCAACATAATCTATCGTTGCAACGGTGTCAAAATTGATATTGTCTGTAGAAACTTCAAAACCTGAACTAGCAGTTGCAGTCAAACTATCGTCTGCGGGAATAAGGCTTGCGCCGGTAACAGCAATAATTTTTGATGTTGACGGACCGCTGTTTTCAAAATAATCCAATCCTGAAACAGCTGTTGGAAGAACAGAAATTGATGGATCGCTACTTACAGCAACATCTCCGTTAAATACAAAATCATTGATACTGAATGTTCCTGTTCCTGTTCCCCAACCATACAACCTGAATGTCACTGGAGTTGAAAGACCTTGAAGTTCAGGGTTTATCAGGGAAACAGTCGTTGAAACAGCGGTGGTTCCGACAATCGCCGGTACCGGAATATCTGCTGTATAATTGTCAACACTAGATCGTAAAACAAAGTTTGATGGTCCTGCTGCTGAGCGTTGAGCTGTAAATACAAGGTTGACATAGTTTATTTCATATCCGGAATTTGGTGTTAATGTGAAATAAAAATACTTTGTAGCATCAAAAGCTGCGGTGTTCCAAGTATTTGCATTATAACGGTCAGTTGCATTAGCTCCGACAATTCCATCGCCACGACCCATTGCCGCCGAAAGGATATTTGGAGCTAATGTTTGTCCGGTAGTGTATGGATTTGCGGTATTTGGGTTTATTCCCGTAATCGGATTTGCAAAAATCGGATTGTAAACCCCAAATAAGCTACTGTTAATAGAGGTAAATCCAGTTGAGGCAAAAGTTAGCTGTAATCCCAATCCTGACGCAGAATGGATAATATTGCTAAAAGTAGCCGTTCCTGAAACTGCACTTACGCTATTTGTAGATGATCCTGATAAAGTTCCGGTTGAAGTCATATCGACTGAAGCGATAAAATCAACGTCAACATTGTTGTTTGCATCTTCGGCTTTTACAATAACTGCAGGTGTCATAACTGCATTAACAACTGTTGAAACCGCATTATTTATGAATACAAGATGTGTTGCGGTAACTTCAATCCTGTTATCGTCACCGGTTGTACTTGAACTAGCTCCGCCAGCATTTGCTGCAGCGAAAAGCGATCCGGCTGGATTTGTTGCTGTTCCGGTAATGGTAAGAATTGGTCTGGCATTATCAGTAACGGTTGTTTTAAATGTCACTCTTACAGAAAATGATTTTGATGATCCTGACGCTGCTGTAATTCCTAAAGAACTAAAATTTAATGTTCCCGAAGCAGTTATTTCCTGGATTTCTGTATTCGTGTCATCATAAAGAGCGACTTTTTCGATATTAGCAAATTGCGTAAGCGAAAATGTAATACCGGTCAACGTTGTCGCCAATCCGTCGTCTGGTGTTCCTGCAATATCGTTTACAAGAAAACGCGCCAGCTCATAGCTTGTACTTGTAACATCAGTCCCGGTGTAAAGGCTATAATCCACATTTGTAGTTGGTGTCAATAAAGGATTTACGGTAATTGTAGATGTAGAATTGCTGGAAGACGTTATTGGTCCTTGATAATCACTTTTAACTTCAACCCCGTTTGTTGTTCCTGTTTGAGCAATTGGTGTTACGCCAAAACGGATAAATTTATTGAGATCAGATCCTGTTAAAGTATAGTTTTGGGAAGTCGAAACCTGGATTTCATTCGCGCCCAAAGCATCATCAGAACGGTACCATTTAAATGTTGTCCCAAGTTCCGGATCTGAATCCGAATCAGAATAAGTATAGGTTCCGCTTAAGAGTTGCCCAACTTCAAGTGTTCCTGTAAAGTTTACGTTTGTAGCAACGGGAGCATTGTTTGATATAACAGACGTAGTCCCGCTTATTGTAACATTATCAATACTAAAAGTTCCTCCTGTAGCTTCGGCGTTAAAACCATAAAATCTAAATGTTACTTCCGACGTTAAAGCATTATACGAACTTCCCAGTGTAATAGTGTTTCCGTTTACTGCTCCGGTTTGGGAGTCCAGCACTTGAAAAACATTACTACCAACAACAGATAAATTTGCATTTGCTGGCGAAATACTTGCGGGTAAATTGGTCGTATAATCTAAAGATGATCTAACCGAATACTGACGAATTCCTGTTCCAGAGCGTTGCAATGTGAAAGTTATGGCATCAATGTCTAGTGAATAACCGGCAACGGGCGTAATTGTCACGGAATAATATGAACTGGTATTCAGCGATCCTGAAAAAGTATCACTTGCATTTGTAGCACCGGTAGGCCAACCCGTATATGAAAATCTGCCTGCTGCACTTGAGTTTGTTCCAACAGTAGATGTAAATGAACCAAATGTTACCCCGGTTGCAGTAGGAACCGGCGTCGGATCAGTTAATCCGGAAGATGTGGTTACTGATGCAAAATCGTAGGTTTTAACAAAAGCCTGACCATATAGAGTACTATTCGTTAGAAACATAACAAATAATAAAATGATGGATTTGAGTAAATTTTGTAAAGTTGTTCTCATAATTTCCGTCTTTAAAAATAGACTACAAATTTACCAACTTTATACGGCATAATTTATATGCTACATTATGATTTTGTTAAGTATTTTACGTTAATTGTTAACAAGTTAGCAACATTTTTATAACAATCGCGTAATGATTATCAGATCGGTTACTTTTAAGTCAGTATTTGTTGGGAATTCCTGTCGCGTTATACTGAGTATTTCAAATCCGTTATCTTTAAGCGAATCCTGTAAAAAGTCGCCTGTATAATAAAACATATCCATTTGATCGCCAGAGCTCGAAGTTGCTTTTCCTGATTTTTCATAGTCATCTTCCATCGTGCTGATGTATAAAATTCCATCCGGATACAATAAATCCGAAGCGTCGCGAATCAGTTTCAATACTTCGTCTTTATTAAGGTAAGGCAGGCAAAAACCACACATTATCGCGGTATATTTTTTTTTGATTTTATCAATGTCACGGCAATCCATTACTTCGAAACAGGCAGTTGGATTATTTATTTTTGCAAGTGAAATCATATTCGGAGCCAGGTCAATCCCATAAATTTTGAAATCGCTTCTTTTTTGAAGTAAGTATTTCGTAATGTTTCCAGGACCGCATGCAATTTCCAGAATCTCGGGATTTTTCACTAAAATACGATCGCAAAACAAATCAAGAGAATCGTGATACAAGCTAACATCCATATATTTGGTTTGATATAGTTCGGCAAGTTTGTCAAATATTGCTACGCTGTCTGGAATTTTATTCATTGATAATGATTTTCGGTGCAATTTAAGTAAAATGACAATACGGACATTACTGTAATTACGGATTTAAATCATTGAATTACAGCATGAAAATTAACAAAAAATTGTCTTTGATAATAGGAATCAAATGCGTTATCTTGCTTAAAATTTTCAAATAAATGTTTCGTAAAAAATCCAAATATTTCTACACAATCATTTTGCTGCTTGTTGCATTTACGTCCCGCGCCGGATTTATCCTTCTTCCGATGGATGAAAGCACGCAACAAAATCACCTGAAAGCATACGGAATCACATTTTGGTGTCTCGAAAAGCAATACAAAGCCAGCTGGCTTTTAAACTATCGCGGAGGTTCATTTCTTTTGCCAGATTCTCCTGAAATACGCAAGGAATGCCAGATTCGCGGTGTTAGTTTCGAACCATTATCCGATGGAGAAGCAAATTCGATCCTTGAAGAAATCTCGAGTCCGTCACAAAATATGGAAACTGTAATTTTGGAAAAAGCGCCAAAAATTGCGGTTTATACTCCAAAAGGAAAACAGCCGTGGGATGATGCGGTAACACTGGTTTTAACGTATGCCGAAATTCCGTTTACGCCAATTTATGATGAAGAAGTTTTAACCGATGGTCTGCTTTTATATGATTGGCTGCATTTGCATCATGAGGATTTTACAGGGCAATATGGTAAATTCTACGGAAATTATAAAAACACGCCATGGTATATCGAACAGAAAAGAGACGCTGAAGCACTTGCGACAAAACTTGGGTATGCAAAGGTTTCCGAAGAAAAACTGGCTGTTGCAAAAAAGATTCGGGATTTCGTAATTGGCGGCGGATTTATGTTTGCAATGTGTTCTGCAACCGATAGTTTCGACATTGCGCTTGCCGCCGAAGGGGTCGATATTTGCGAGCCGATGTTCGATGGTGATCCGAGTGAAGGAAATTATCAGTCTAAAATTGATTATTCACAATCTTTTGCATTCAAAGATTATATTTTGGAAAGAAGCCCGAATGTTTACGAATTTTCCAATATCGATATGACGCCAAAACGAATGAATATCCCAATGGAGAAAGATTATTTTACACTGATGGAATTCTCTGCAAAATGGGATCCGATTCCGAGTATGTTATGCCAAAATCATACGCAGCTTGTAAAAGGCTTTATGGGGCAAACTACTGCATTCGAAAGAAATGTGCTGAAATCCAGCGTACTCGTAATGGGTGAATGCCAGTTAAATGGTGAAGCGCGTTACATTCACGGTGAGCGCGGAAAAGGAATGTTTACATTTTATGGTGGACATGATCCGGAAGATTTCCGCCATCAGGTTGGAGATCCGCCAACGGTTTTAGATTTACATCCGACTTCTCCTGGTTATCGGTTGATTTTGAATAATGTCTTATTTCCGGCTGCTAGGAAGAAAAAGCAAAAAACGTAGTTAGTTTAATTAATAGTTAATAAGTAATAATGAAAAGCGCCTGCATGTTGCAAGGCGCTTTTTTATTTTAAACATATAATTTTAACTATTATATATTCATTATTAATTACTTATTATTTTCAATCACGTAATCCAAAACCTTTTTCATCAAATGTACGCGATCTTTACCGCCAACATTGTGCTTGTGCATCGGATAAGGGAAAAAGTCAACTTGCTTTTGAGCTTCAACGAACTTTTTGATTAATGCGAAATTCTGTTGCATTACAACAACATCATCACTGGTTCCGTGGATTAAAAGTAATTTTCCTTTCAGGTCTTTCACATAATTCAGCGTACTTGATTCATCGAAACCTTTTTGATTTTCTGCAGGCGTATCCATGTAACGCTCGCCATACATAACTTCATAAAATTTCCAGTCGGTTACAGGTCCGCCCGCTACACCAACTTTAAATGCGTTGGGTTTGCGAAGCATTAGCGAAGTTGTCATGAATCCACCGTAACTCCAGCCGTGAACAGCGAGGCGGTTTCCATCAACATAAGGCAATGATTTTAAGTATTCGACACCTTTTATCTGGTCGTCAATTTCGTTAACGCCAACACGTCCGTGGATGACACTTTCAAATGCAAAACCGCGATTGTCAGAACCTCTGTTATCAACTGTAAATACTAAATATCCTTGTTCAGCCATCCAATACATCCAAAGATTAGCGCCGTCTAAATACGAATTCGTGATCAATTGTGCGTGCGGGCCGCCATAAACGTACACCAGAACCGGATACTTTTTATTCGGGTCGAAATTGCTTGGTTTTATTAAGCGCGTATATAAATCGGTTGTTCCGTCGGCGGCTTTGATCGTTTTAATTTCGGAAGTTCCCATTTCATAACCGTCATATTTATTTCTGCTTTCAAGCAATGTTTTTGCTTTTCCGCTTTTATCCCAAAGCAATGATTTTGATGGAGTTGAATGATTGGAATATTCATCGAAAATCCAGTTTCCGTCAGTACTGATCGCAGCTGTGTGAACACCGGAATCTTTCGTCAGAAGTGTTTGTTTTCCTTTTAGATCAACTTTGTAATAAAGATTATTAGTTGGATTTTCGCCTGTTGCGGTAAAATAAATTTCGGTTCCGGCCGGATTTGTGCCAACAATATCTTTTATGACAAATTTGTTCGAAGTTAATTGCTTGATCAGTTTTCCATCAATAGAATAATAGTATAAATTCTGGAAACCGTCTTTTTCGCTAAACCATACAAAGTTGTTTGATTTTTCATTTGGAAAAAATGCCGGATGTTCCGGTTCAACCCATTTGTCGCTTTTTTCATTTAGGAGTGTACGAACAAATGCACCAGTTTCAGCATTGTAAACATTTAAAAACATGTCGTTTTGCCCGCGGTTTAATTCGGCAATCAGCACAAATTTTTCATCCGGTGTCCAGGAAAGATTCGTTACATAATCATCTTCTTTTCCTCTAGGTGCGATGAAAACTGTTTTTTTCGTGGTAAGATTGTAAATTCCAACTCTTGGTTTTTCGCTTTTCTGCCCGATCATCGGATATTTGATGCTCTCTAATTTACCCGGAGTTTCGTTAATATCCAACAACGGATAATCAGCAACTTCACTTTGGTCTTTTTGGTAAAACGCCAGATATGAAGATTTTGGCGACCAGAATATTCCGCCTGAAATACCAAATTCGTTTCTGGAAATAGTTTGCCCGGAAACAATTCCTTCGTTGGTTTCAGCCGTTACTGCGATTTTTTGGTTTGCGCTGTTCAGAAAGTACAGATTGTTTTTCTCTGTGTATGCGAAATTCGTCATCGATTTATCCGGAGTTGTATTTTCTGCAGTATTGTCTAAAGCGGCAATGCGTTTTCCGGATTTATTTTGGATGTCATACGTATAGAAATTAATACCGTCATTGATTGCAAATGTCGTTGCGCTTTTCCATTCCATTCCGAAGAAACTTCTAACTTCCGCGCCAACGGTTTTATTGAAATCAGCTATTGTAAGAAACTCGGTTGCTGCTGTATCTGTAGCACTTGCACGCATCAGTTTTTTGCCGAGTTCTTCAAAATACACATAATTGTTGGTATTCGGAATCCATTGAAAACCTAGCATTTGATCAGCACGAAAGTTTCGGTTTTGTTGTAGAACGCCGTCTTCAAGCGTTAGTTTTTTATTTTGTCCAAAAGTCGCCAGCGATAAAAGACAGCTTAAAAACAGTAAGGAAATTTTATTCATAAGTAAGAATTTAGTGGTGAGCAAAAATAGAAAAGGATAATTCCAACAGATAAAATAGTCTGTTAAAATTATCCTTTGTTACAATTAGTGAAGAAATTAAGCTAATCCGTCTTCGTTTTCCTTGTCGAGATATTGTTGTACGATTTCAATTGCATTGGTAACAACATCGCTCAGCGCGGTAATAAAAGTGCCTTCTTCGGCAATATTCATCGCATGTTTGATCGCATCAGTTTCTTTATTGATGATTTCGTATGTTACATTTCTTCCGGAATCTGCAATTCCTTCCAAAATTAAATTGATGATTTCTTCTTCGGTACGGCCTCGTAAATGTTTCTCCTGACGAATAATAATGTGATCGAACATTCTTCCGGCGATTTTCGCACATTCTTTAATATCTTCATCGCGACGATCTCCAACTCCGGCAATGATTCCGATTTTCTTATTCGCTTCAACGCTTTGCAGATAATCTTCAACACCTTTATATCCTGATGGATTATGAGCGAAATCGATCAAAACCTTAAATCGCTTGAAATCGAAAATATTCATTCGGCCCGGAGTTTGCGCAACACTCGGAATAAATGTCTGCAACGATAAACTAATGTCTTCGGTTTTGAATCCCCACAAATAACTCGCTAAAGTTGCAGCAAGAGCATTTGCGATCATGAATTTCGCTTTTCCGCCTAATGTGAGCGGAACATGCGTAGCTCTTTCAACACGGATTTTCCATTCACCTTTTTTGATCGTAATGAAACCATTTTCATAAACAGCGACAATTTTTCCTTCTTTGCTGAGTTTACGCGCAAAATCGCTTTCTTCATCCATGCTAAACCAGGCAATGTTGCAGCTCAATTCATTTGCGATTTTGATACATTGCTCATCATCTGCATTAAGAATTGCCCAGCCGTCTTTCTTGACGCTTTTTACAACGGTACTTTTTACACGCGATAAATCGTCAAGCGTATGAATGTCGCTCAATCCCAAATGATCTTCCTGAATATTGGTTACAACTGCAATATCGCAACGGCTGAAGCCCAATCCGGAGCGAAGGATTCCGCCACGGGCAGTTTCGAGGACGGCGAATTCAACTGTTGGATCTTTCAATATATATTCTGCAGAAATTGGTCCCGTTGTGTCGCCTTTTTCCATCATGTGATTTTGGATGTAAATCCCATCAGAAGTGGTAAAGCCGACTTTATATCCGTTGTTTTTTACAATGTGCGCCAACAATCGGGTAGTAGTGGTTTTTCCATTTGTTCCCGTTATGGCAATAATCGGAATACGGCTTGGTTTTCCCGGAGGATAAAGCATGTCGATTACAGGTGCGGCAACGTTTCTTGGTAAACCTTCCGATGGTGCAAGGTGCATGCGGAAACCTGGTGCGGCGTTTACTTCTAAAATACATCCGCCATTTTCTTTTAATGGTTGGGTAAGATTTTCAGCCATAATGTCAACACCGCAAATGTCGAGTCCGATTACACGTGAAATCCTTTCGGCAAGGAAAATGTTTTCGGGATGCATCATATCGGTTACATCAACTGAAGTTCCGCCGGTACTTAAATTTGCGGTTGATTTCAGGTAAACCGTTTCTCCGTTATTCGGAACAGTTTCTAATGTATATTCCAGTTTTTCTAACAAATCCAAAGTATCACGATCGACGTCAATTTGCGTCAATACATTTTCATGGCCGTAACCGCGCCTTGGATCAAGGTTCGTAATGTCAATTAATTGTTGGATGGTATCTTTGCCGTTTCCAACAACGTGCGCCGGAACGCGTTTTGCCGCTGCAACAAGCTTGTTATCTATAATAAGTACGCGGAAATCAAATCCGGTAATGAATTTTTCAACGATAACACGACGGCTGTATTTTTGTGCATAAACCAATCCGGCTGCGGCATCTTCCCAATTTGTTACGTTGATTGAAGCGCCTTTTCCGTGATTTCCATCTAACGGTTTTAGTACGATTGGATATCCTATTTTTTCTATTGTATTTTTCAGATCTTCTTCGTCAACGCAAATGCTTCCGCTTGCAACAGGAATCGAGGCGAGTTCCAGCATGCGTTTTGTTTCTTCTTTATTGCAGGCAATATCAACAGCAATACTACTGGTTTTTTGGGTAATTGTTGCCTGAAAACGCATTTGGTTTACACCATAACCCAATTGCACTAATGAATTTGTTCCTAATCGAATCCATGGAATGTCGCGTGCAACGGCTTCTTCCACAATACTTCCGGTACTTGGTCCAAGTCGCACGCGTTCCCTAATTTCACGCATTTTTTGAATATCAGCTTCCAGGTCGTAATCGGTTCCGGCAATTAAAGCTTCAGCAATATGAACGGATGATTCTGCGGCAAACATTCCGACATTTTCTTCAGTGTAACTAAAAACTACATTGTAAATTCCGGGAGTTTTTGTTTCGCGCGTACGTCCAAATCCTGTTTCCATTCCGGCTAACGTCTGAATTTCCAGTGCGATATGCTCAATCACATGTCCCATCCAGGTTCCTCTTTCAAGGCGCATGAAAAAACCGCCGCGTACACCTTCAGAACATCGATGCTCGATCATTGTTGGAAACATAGCTTCTAATCGATCGCGAAACCCATCAATTTTATTTGTCGGAAATTGTTCCATTTCTTCCAGATCCAAACGCATCTGAATTAATTTTTTTCTTTGTACACTCCAGATATTCGGGCCACGAAGCGCCTGTACTTTTAGTATTTTCATAGAACGGTTGGCGTTAGTTTTGTTTTGTTAATGGTTTAATCGACTGATTTATAAATCGTTATTGGTGTAAGAAGTGTATAAAAATGAAACATCCTTAATGATTGCGTTAAAATCGTGGCGATATGATGCAACTAAAATAATTTTTTTAGTCAAGTAATCAAAATTTAATCAATAAAATGTAAAATATATTTTTCTTGCATAAAATTGTTGAAAACTAATCCGACTTAAATTGTCTGTTTTAAGTTTTTGGCTATTTTTACAAAATGAACATACGAGGAAAACTAATAATTATAGGAGGCGCAGTTGATAAAGGAAGTTTTTCAGAAACTGATCTTGATAAAAATGCTGCCAATAATCTGAATTTTTTTGAAACCGGTATTCTCAAAAGAATTCTGAACGAGTCAAAACATAAAGCTGATTCGAGGATAGAAGTAATAACAACGGCATCTAAAATTCCACGCGAAATTGGGCCTGAATATGTAAAAGCATTAAATTATCTCGGAGCCAAAGACGTTGATGTGCTTCACATTGAAAAGCGTGAACACGCGACCGATATTGAAGTTCTTAACCGATTGCGAGCCGCAGACGTAGTTATGTTTACCGGTGGCGATCAGTTACGTTTGACTTCAATTTTAGGAGGAACGCAATTTCATGATATCTTAATCGAAAAATACCAGAACGAAGATTTTATCTACGCCGGTACATCGGCAGGAGCGGCAGCAGCTTCCAATAATATGATCTATCAGGGAAGCAGCTCAGAAGCTTTATTGAAAGGCGAAGTGAAAATCACAAGCGGTTTAGGCTTAATTGACGGCGTTATAATCGATACACATTTCGTCCAACGCGGGCGAATTGGAAGATTATTCCAGGCTGTTGTCGGAAATCCTAAAGTTCTCGGAATCGGTCTTGGTGAAGATACCGGATTGTTAATTACGAATAACAACCAAATGGAAGCTATTGGTTCCGGACTTGTGATTCTGGTTGACGGGCGCGAAATAAAAGATACAAATCTGACCCAAGTTGAACTTGGCCAACCAATTTCGATCAACCATTTTGTTACGCATGTGATGAGCAAATATGATACTTTCGACCTGAAAACGCATAAAATGCACATACAATCTTCACAATATGCAGACAAGCTGAAAATGCTTTCTGACGATTAAAAAATCACAAATGAAAATTATAATTCACGGTGGTTTTTTCTCCGAATCTTCCACCAATCATGAAACCAAAGTTGCAAAACAAGAGGCTTTGTTAAGAATAGTAAAGGACTCTTATTCTTTTCTGGAAGATCATTCGGCACTTGAAACCGTTGTTTATGCCGTTTCGCAGCTCGAAGACGATGAGTTGTTTAATGCCGGAATAGGATCACAGATTCAAAGCGACGGAAAAATCCGAATGAGCGCAGCGGTAATGGATGGCAGTACAATGAAAATGAGTGGCGTAATCAATATTGAGGACGTAAAAAATCCAATTCAGGTAGCGCAAATGCTGCTGGATAGCGAGGATAAAGTTTTGGGTGGAACTGGAGCAACAAATTTTGCACGAAATCTTGGATTTGAGAGTTTCTCAACTGAAATTCCACAACGCCGTTCAGAATATGAAGCTAAAAAAGCTGGAACAGGAATTGGAACTGTCGGTTGCGTGGCGTTGGATAAAAACGGAAAGATTGCCGTTGCTACATCAACCGGAGGAAAAGGTTTTGAAATTCCTGGACGTATTTCAGATTCAGCTACAGTTGCCGGAAATTTCGCAAATGAATTTTGTGGTGTAAGCTTAACCGGAGTTGGTGAAGATATAGTAAGCAATGCAGTTGCCGCAAAAATTGTTACACGAGTAACTGATGGTTTTTCAATAAAAGAAGCTTTTGATAAAACATTCGCTGAACTAAAGGTGAATGACGGATTTGCCGGTGCGGTTGCTATCGATTCTCATGGAAACATTTATCATCAGGATTCACATCCGAGTATGGTTTTTGCGAGTTTTGATGGCGAAAACGAAGAGGTTTTTCAGTAAAAAATCATTAAAATAAAAATTTCGAACCATTAAGAGATTAAGAAAATGAAGCTTTATATTTCTTAATAATATTAATTGCTTAATGGTTCGAAAAAATAAATAGACATTACGGCGGTAGTTTTATTGCATTTGTTCTAAACACAAATTTCACAGATTGGCACAGATTTGTTCGTGTCAATTTGTGAAATTCGTGTTATAAGTGGATTTTGTTATTAAGCCCTAAGTCCGGTTGCAATCGCCATACGGTTCCATGAATTGATTACAATTGTCATCATTAAAATCGCAGAGATATATTCGTCATCAAAATATTGTGCAAGATTTTGGTATGTTTCTTCTGAAACATGGTTGCTGATTAGCGTAACTTCTTCCGTAAATGCTAAAATCGCTTTTTCTTCAGCTGAATATAAATCGGAATCCCGCCAAGCGCTTAAAAGATAAATTCGTTGCTCGGTAAATCCGATTTTTTTTGCTTCGGTTGTATGCATGTTGATACAGAACGCACAACCGTTAACCTGCGATGCGCGAATTTTGATAAGTTCCTGATGAATTGGGTTTAAAGGTGTTTTTCCGATGTAACCGGATAATTCCATTAGTGCTTTAAACGCATCTGGTGTTGTTTTGGCAAATGCTAATCGTGTTTTCATTTTGTTGTTTTTTAATGTTGAAGCAAAGTTCAGCAAAAACCAATGTAAAAAACTTGAAGTAGTTCAAGAAAGTTTTTTAGGATTTATAATTCAAACTTTTCCTGCGCGAATCTTACTCATAAATTCAGGAGAGAAGTCAAGATAGGAGGCAAGCATGTATTGCGGAACGCGTTGCACAAACTCGGGAAACATACTGTTCATATAATGAAAACGCTCTTCAGCCGACATTGTAAATAGATATTTGATACGGACTTGGGAAGCGCCAAATGATTTTTGCATTACCAATCGGAAGTAGCGTTCAAGTTTTGGAACTTTTTCCAATAATTCCTCCATTGCGTTTTTTTCGATGGAAAGTACTTCAGAATTTTCAATCGCCTGAATGAAAAAATTAGATGGTGATTGACTTTGAAAACTCAGGTAATCGGTCATCCACCAGTTTTCGATTCCAAATAAAATAGTTTGTTCGTTACCTTTTTCGTTGATGATATATTGCCGGAAACAGCCTTTTGCGATAAAATATTGTGAATTGCAAATTTGTCCTTCCTGAAGAAGATGTTCTTTTTTCTTAAGTTGATGCCGAATAAAATACGATGACAGCATTTTGTTTTCCTGATTATCAAGGTTTATAAATCGGGCGATATGCTGTTGTAATTCGGTTTTCATGGTAGTTGATATGAAACAAATATAAATATTTTAAGGCGATTTGCGTTAGGGATGGAAGCGGAATCCTTTTTGTTTGTATAGCGCCCATCGACTGCGCTAGAGTGTCTAACAAAAAGATTATAGCGGACAGCCCGACCGCGTTGCAGAAAGCTGTTACGGTTTGCAGATTGTTTCCGCAACGGGGTAACGCCCAAAAAAAAACCTGCTCTTTCGAACAGGTTTTAATTTATAATTGGGATTTTTTAGTAATTGAAGATTTCTTCTAGAGTTACTTCTTCAATTGTTCCAAGCTTTTTAAGTGCTTCAAAATCTAAACTTTCTTTTTTACCGATGATTGCCGTGTTGTATTTTTTGGTTTTCACTTCGGCATTAAAAAAGTCGTTGGTCTTGTTTAAATCAAGGTTTTGAATGCTTGCGTAAATATCTTTACGGTTGTCATAATCAATTCCGAGTTTTTTCAAGTTCAGTTGCGTGAAGAAAAGGTTAGTTTTGATGATTCTGCTTGACGCGATTTGCTTTAAACTTGATTCTTTTGCATTGTTAAACTGGCGGTCAATTTTTGGCATATCCGCTAATAAAACTGAAATTGCTTCAACAGCCTGAGGCAGTTTGTTAGCTTGCGTTCCGATAGAAACCTGCATGTAATCGCTTAGGTCTTTTTCAGCTGAAGGACGGTAAAATGCGCCTGCAGAATACGCTAACGATTTAGATTCACGGATTTCCTGGAATACGATTGACGACAAGCCTGAACCGAAGTAATTGTTGAATACGTTTACAGTTCCCGCAAAGTTTGGATTGTATTTTGTTCCTTTTGCGATTCGGGTCATTTCAGCTTGTACCATGTCATAATTTGCGAAATAAACCTTATCTGTAGTTTGTGGCTCAGCATATACTTTTGGAGCCGGAATTGCTTTGTTTGCTGCAAGGTTGTGGCTTTTTTCAAGTGTTTTTACAATTGCATCAAGATTACTTCCGTAGAAGAAAATCTGGTGTTGGTAATCGTTTAAGCCTTTGATGATAGTTGTCAGCTCTGAAACATTCATTGCCTTCAATTCACTTTCAGAAAGGATGTCACGGAAACGGGAATCTTTACCATATTTTGCATAATTGGTAAGGGCGCCCATGATGTTTTCCTTGCGTTTCTTAGCGTTCGCTCTTGTGTTTAGGATTGTAGCAACCTGAGTATTGTAAACTTCCTGATCCGGTTTGATATTTTTTAGTAAGTCTTCAAGAAGCGCGATTCCTTTTGGAAGATTTTCTTCAAGTCCGCTCAAATAGATATAGCTCATATCACTTCCGGCGTTTACGAAATATGAAATCCCGATTTTGTAGAATTCTTTCTTGATGTCTTCTGACGACATTTTATCAGTCCCAAGATAATCCAGCATTTGGATGGCAAGCGAAAGTTTTTTGTTGTGATCAGAACCCATATTGAAGATGTAATAAACGCTCGCAATAGAGTTTGTGTTGTTTTTTACAAAGCTAATATTGGTATTTTTTACTTTTTTAGTCTGGATTTCTTTTTTGAAATCGACAAAAACAGGAGCTAAATCGGCAGTTTTAAAGTTCTGGAAATCTTTGTAAAATCCGGATTGTGCATCTCTGTTCAATTGAACAGGCGTAATTCCAGGATTAGAAACGCGAACCAGTTTATCGTTAACGCCTTTCGTTTTGTAGATCGCAACATAATTGTCTTTGTAGAATTCATTTGCAAATTTTACAACATCGGCTTTTGTGATTTTTGAAAGCTCGTTCAATTCAGATAAGGTTTGCTCCCAAGATCTTTTCTCAATAAAAGAATTGTATAAAGCTGTTGCAAGGCCGTTTGTAGATTCGAAAGTTTTCATTCTGTCAAGCTTCATGTTATTGATAACAGCCTGAATCATCCATTCGTCGAAGTTTCCTTTTTTGATTTTTTCAACTTCTGCAAGAAGCAATTTTTTTCCTTCGTCTAAAGTTTGTCCTTCCTTAACAGAAATATTCAATTGCTGGTAACCGTAATCGTTCATTATTGAAGTATAAGCACCAGCGCTTAAAGCCAATTGTTTTTGGTTGATGTCGATGTCGATTAAACCAACATCACCTGAGTTAGATAACAGGTTTGATGCGATATCAGAAAGCAAAGCATCTTTAGTTCCAACTCCTGACGTTCTCCAAGCCATTGTTAAACGTTCTGCGGTTGGGCTTTTCACTTCTCTTGTAACGATTGCTGTCATTGGTTTTTCGGTAACCAATTTTTTCATCGGAAGCTCTTTGTATGCAAAAGCACCAAAATATTTGTCTACCATTTTGATGGTTTTGTCAAAATCAAGATCTCCAACCAATACTACAGCCATATTGTTTGGCACATAATAGGTATTGAAATAATTGTGGATCGCGATCATCGACGGGTTTTTCAAGTGTTCTGATTTCCCGATCGTAGTTTGTTGTCCGTATGGCGTTAATGGAAATAAAGCATCCATTAATTCGAAGTTTACCAAACGGCCATCGTTATCTTGTGAACGGTTAAATTCTTCGTAAACCGCTTCTAATTCGGTGTGGAAAAGACGTAATACCAATTCAGAAAAACGCTCTTTTTCAACAGCCATCCATTTTTCTAGCTCATTGGCCGGAATATTGTTTTTGTAAACGGTTTCGTTTAGCCAGGTGTGCGCGTTAGTTCCTTTTGCTCCAAGTGATGAGATAAGCTTGTCATATTCATTTGCAACAGAATATTTCGAAGCTTCTTGTGAAACCTGATCGATTTGCTTGTAGATCGCGATTTTCTTTTCAGGATCAGTTTCGGCTTTGTGTTTTTCGTAAAGATCAGAAATCTGGGCGATCAGAACTTTTTCTTTTTCCCAATCCTGAGTTCCGATTTTGCTGGTTCCTTTAAAAACCATGTGCTCTAAGTAGTGCGCTAAACCGGTGTTATCTGCCGGATCGTTGTTTGAGCCTGTGCGAACCGGAATATACGTTTGGATTCTTGGCTCATCGGTATTTTGTGCCAGATAAACTTTTAGTCCGTTTTTTAGTGTGTAAATTCTTACTCCGGTTTTGTCATTTTTTACCGTTTCATAGGAATAGCCTTGTGCGTCTTTCTTCGTTTCAGTAGAAAACGTTTGCGCGGAGATTGTTGTCATAGAAAAGATTAAACAACAGCTTACTAGTATTTTTCTCATATTTTGTGGTTTGGGTTCAAATGTAGAAAAAAAATGTTTAGCTGTTAAAGGTAGAATGTTAAAAGGGTGTGAAACGTTTATACTATTTTGATTATTCGAAAGATGGTTTAAAAAATGTGAGTAATTGAATGAAGTCGGTTTGCGTGAGGGATAGAAGCGAAAAGCCCACAGCGAGGAACGAGCGAGGACTTGCAGCGTACAGCCCGACCCGCAGGGTCACGCCCAACAAATTAAAGATAGGGATTAAAAATAAAAAACCTGCTCTCTCGAACAGGTTTTCTACTAAATAAGTAAGATAAATATTGTTGTTAGACGATTATTTAACTTTGTTCAGGATTGCTTTGAAAGCTTCCGGGTGATTCATCGCAAGATCGGCAAGAACTTTACGGTTCAATTCGATTCCGTTAGATTTTACTTTACCCATGAATTGAGAGTAAGACATTCCTTCTAGTCTTGCACCAGCGTTGATACGCATGATCCAAAGTGCGCGGAAGTTTCTCTTTTTTTGTTTTCTGTCACGGTAAGCGTAGCTCATTGCTTTCTCTACCGCGTTTTTAGCAACTGTCCAAACGTTTTTACGTCTGCCAAAGAAACCTTTGGCTTGCTTCATAATCTTTTTTCTTCTTGCTCTTTTAGCAACTGAATTTACTGATCTTGGCATAATTTTAATGTGTTTTTTGTAGCAGGCGTCCCGAATTTAATCAAGGGAACTTATGGCCGTACTCCAAGGTTATTTTAAATAATTTTTAACCTAAAGAATTAGTGTCGAAAGTCAAAGGTCAAATGTTGAACGAATATTCGTTTGTCATTAGACGTTTATCGTTCGTCAATTAGATAATTCTTAATTGTTGTTTCACGCTTTTCATATCAGTACTGTGTACTAAAGCTGAATGCGTTAAAGCTAATTTACGTTTTTTCGACTTTTTAGTCAGGATGTGGCTTTTGAAAGCGTGTTTCCTTTTGATTTTACCCGAGCCAGTAACTTTAAAACGTTTCTTGGCACTGGATTTAGTTTTCATTTTAGGCATTTTTTCCTAGGTATTAATTTATTCTTACTTATTGTCTTTGGCTTTAGGCTGTAAGCTTTATGCTTTAGGCTAAAAATCCATATGTAATTTGCTTATTGCCTACAGCCTACGGCCTAAGGCTTTAAGATTATTTCTTTTTCTTCGGAGCAATGAAAATAATCATTCGCTTTCCTTCCAGAACCGGCATTGCTTCTACTTTCCCGTATTCTTCAAGATCTGTAGCCAATCGTAATAATAGGATTTGTCCTTGATCTTTGTAAATGATAGATCGTCCTTTAAAGAATACGAACGCTTTTAGTTTCGCACCTTCTTTTAGGAATTTTTCTGCATTTTTACGTTTGAACTCATAATCATGCTCGTCAGTCTGAGGTCCGAAACGGATTTCTTTTACCACTACCTGCGTAGATTTTGCTTTCAGGGCTTTGTCGCGTTTCTTTTGCTCGTAAACGAATTTTTTATAATCCATTATTTTACAAACCGGAGGATCTGCATTTGGAGAAATTTCAACCAAATCCAATTCCTGCTCGTCGGCCATGCGTAAAGCGTCTGAAAGTTTAAAAACTCCCGGCTCAATGTTTTCACCAACAAGTCTCACTTCCTGCACACCACGGATAAGATTATTAATCCTGTGCGCGTCTTTTTTCTCTACTCTGGGTTGATAACCCTTGTTACTACGTATTGCTATGACTTTATAATTTAAGTTAAACGTTAAATGTTTTTAATGTTTTGTCTATTTCTTCCTGAACAATTCTTGCGAATTCGTCGATAGAAACGGTGATATTTCCTTTTCCTTCCTGTCCATGACGGCGAATGGAAATTGTTCCGTTTTTCTCTTCTTCCTCACCAACGATCAGCATAAACGGGTATTTCTGAGTTTCAGCATCCCTGATTTTACGTCCGATTGTTTCGTTTCGGTTGTCAATTAGGGCGCGAATTTCGTGATTTTCCAGCAATTCTAAAACTTTTTTGGCATAATTTTCATATTTCTCGCTCAAAGACAATATAATAGCCTGTTCAGGCATGAGCCAAAGCGGGAAATTTCCTGCAGTATGTTCCAATAAAATCGCGATAAAACGTTCCATTGAGCCAAAAGGCGCACGGTGAATCATTACCGGACGATGTAATTCGTTATCAGATCCTTTATAAGTCAATTCAAAACGTTCCGGGAGATTGTAATCAACCTGGATTGTTCCTAACTGCCATTGTCTTCCTAAAGCATCTTTTACCATGAAATCTAGTTTTGGGCCATAGAATGCTGCTTCGCCGCTTTCAATCACGTAGTTCAGGCCTTTGTCTTTCGCTGCAGAAATAATCGCCTGTTCTGCTTTTTCCCAGTTTTCAACCGATCCGATGTATTTATCAGGATTGTCCAGATCACGTACAGAAACCTGCGCGGTAAAGTTTTCAAAACCTAACGAGCCAAATACATATAAGACCAGGTCGATTACTTTTTTGAATTCTGAATCCAATTGATCCGGCGTACAAAAAATATGCGCATCATCCTGGGTAAATCCGCGAACGCGTGTCAATCCATGTAATTCACCTGATTGCTCGTAACGGTAAACGGTTCCGAATTCAGCGTAACGCTTTGGTAAATCTTTATACGACCACGGTTTTGTATTGTAGATTTCGCAGTGATGCGGACAGTTCATCGGTTTTAGTAAAAACTCTTCGCCTTCTGCCGGAGTATGAATTGGCTGAAAACTATCAGCCCCATATTTTGCATAATGACCAGATGTTACATACAATTCTTTTTGTCCGATATGTGGTGTAACGACTTGCTCATATCCTGCTTTCTTTTGTGCTTTCTTTAAAAATTGCTCAAGGCGATCGCGCAAAGCAGCTCCTTTTGGAAGCCACAATGGTAAACCTTGTCCTACTTTTTGAGAAAACGCAAACAGTTCAAGTTCTTTTCCGAGTTTTCGGTGATCACGACGTTTAGCTTCTTCAAGCAATTCTAAGTAATCAGTAAGGTCTTTTTGTTTTGGAAAAGAAACGCCGTACACGCGAGTCAATTGTTTGTTTTTTTCATCACCGCGCCAGTAAGCACCGGCGACGCTCATGATTTTCATCGCTTTGATGATTCCGGTATTCGGAATGTGACCGCCACGGCATAAATCGGTAAAGGTCGCGTGGTCACAGAAAGTGATGGTTCCGTCTTCAAGATTTTCAATCAACTCTACTTTATACGGATTGTTTTCAGCCTTATAAAAAGCAAGTGCATCCGCTTTTGAAGACGAACGCATTTTAAATTCGTGTTTCTCACGTGCTATTTCTAAAACACGGTCTTCGATTCTTTTAAAATCGGCATCGGTAATATTTCCTTCGCCAAAATCAACGTCATAATAAAAGCCTTTTTCAATCGCGGGACCAATAGATAATTTTACGCCGGGAAATAATTCCTGTAACGCTTGTGCCAACACGTGCGAAGTTGAATGCCAGAATGCTTTCTTTCCTTCGGCATCATTCCAAGTAAATAAAACTAAGCTACCGTCCGTCGTTAAAGGCGTTTCCGTTTCAACAGTTGTACCATTAAAGGATGCGGAAATCACGTTTCTCGCTAATCCTTCACTAATGCTTTTGGCAACATCCATTGGTGTTGCGTTCTGTTCGAACTCCTTAACCGAGCCATCGGGTAGTGTAATCTTAATCATTGTTATAAAATTTGAGCGGCAAAGATAGTGGTTTAATTACGAATTGACAATTGATAATGTAACGTATAAATTAGATTTATGGGAAATGAGGACAAACTTTTATTTATAGTAATTTGTTGCTCTTAAAACTGTAAATCATATACGCTAATGCGATAAATGTAATTCCGGCAGAGCAGAATAATATTGCCGGAATGTGTCCGATTACATCCTGATAATACCAGCCTGCGAAAAGAGCGCCAAGTCCGATCCCGGCTTCAAGCGCGATATACATTGTTGCCATTGCTTTGCCGCGATGATCAGGAAGACTCATGTCGACCGTCCAGGCGTTTAGCGCGGGGGATAAAATTCCGGTAGCAATTCCGTAAACTGCTGCACCAAAAAATAATCCGGCAATAGTATCAACATATCCAACGATGCATAGTGAAACCACTAATAAGGATAAACCGGCAATAATCACGCGGATTCTGCCGTATCTGTCCGATGCTTTGCCTGAAATGAATCGTATCAATAAAGAGGATAATGTAAAAATCATAAAAAACGTACCTTTATTAAGGATGCCGAGATTTGAACTCCAATCCGGAATTAGTGTCAGAATTGCCCCGTATGAACAATACGATAAGAAAGTAACTATTCCGGCCGGTAAAACTTCAATTGCAATGATGTCTTTTCGGGAAATTTTCATTGCGTTCCAGCTAAACCTTTGTCTTTGATGGAGGCTTTCTTTCATGTTCATCAAAATCACGATCGACAATAATGCAAAAACAGACGAGCTGTAAAATAATGCTGCAATAGAATAATGCAATGTAATTGTACTTCCAATCGCCGGTCCAATTGCCATGCCGATGCTAAAACACAATCCATGAATTCCCAGCGCTTCGCCCCATCGCTCCTGCGGAATAATATCGGCAACATAAGCTGCGGTTGCTGTCGGTTTAAATCCGGTGGAAAATCCGTGAATTAACCTCAAGAATAGAAATCCAGCAACCGTTCCTAATACAGGATATAAAAATCCACAGATAAAACATACAATAGAACCAACCGCCATTACAGGAATTCTTCCAACGGTATCAGTTAGCTTTCCACTAAACGGACGCGAAATTCCGGCAGTCAAAGTAAATAATGCAATGATCAGTCCTTTGTATTCTGCTCCGCCTAAACTGCTTAAATACGACGGAAGTTCTGGTATCAGCATATTAAAACTGGCTGAAAATAATAATGAACTCAAGCAAACGAGAGCAAAACGAAGATTGTAAATTGGATGTTTCGGCTCGTACATTATATATATAAGGAAGAATTTTTTGCAAAGTTAGTTTTTTCAGGAGCATTTTCCCGCTTTCCCCTTCAATCTTTTCCCTGTTAAAGAAACAGGAAAAAGGATTTCCGTTTCAATCGGAGCTATGGCTTAGCTGCCAAATTCGAAATCCGCACTTAAATTACACTACCTGATATAAAAAACTTCAAAAAATTTTTCACTGCAAAAAACATTGTTCCAGCGACTTATATAATTTCAGGAAAATAATATAAAAAAAAGCGTTTAAAAAGTTTGTATAACTGGAATAACTGTCTACTTTTGCACCCGCAATGAAGGCGACGTTCTGACTGATTTACTGAGAAGGATGCTAAAAATAAAGTTTGTAAAAACTTAAAAAAAGTGTTGTTAAAAAGGAAATAAGTTTTATCTTTGCCGACCCGAAAGGGGTCAAGTTCTTAGAAAATTATGGGTGTTATTTGTTGGAGAAATAAAATTTCAAAAATTATTTCAAAAACACTTGCACGATAAAAAAGAAGTTGTACTTTTGCACCCGCTTTGAGAGACAAGCGAAAAAAGAGAATGACACGTTCATAGACATATTGGATTGACAGCCGTCTCGTTAGAGATAACGGGACAAAGAAAAAGAGAGTAAGGTGAATCTTAAAATAGGATTTACACAAGTTAGAGAATTTCGTCGAACAATACGATGCAGAATTTATTCAGCATAACAATATACGATGAAGAGTTTGATCCTGGCTCAGGATGAACGCTAGCGGCAGGCTTAACACATGCAAGTCGAGGGGTATAATTCTTCGGAATTAGAGACCGGCGCACGGGTGCGTAACGCGTATGCAACCTACCTTGAACAGGGGGATAGCCCAGAGAAATTTGGATTAATACCCCATGGTATATTAGAATGGCATCATTTTATTATTAAAGTCACAACGGTTCAAGATGGGCATGCGTCCCATTAGCTAGATGGTAAGGTAACGGCTTACCATGGCAACGATGGGTAGGGGTCCTGAGAGGGAGATCCCCCACACTGGTACTGAGACACGGACCAGACTCCTACGGGAGGCAGCAGTGAGGAATATTGGTCAATGGGCGCAAGCCTGAACCAGCCATGCCGCGTGCAGGATGAAGCATCTATGGTGTGTAAACTGCTTTTATACGGGAAGAAACAGTTCTTCGTGAAGAACCTTGACGGTACCGTAAGAATAAGGACCGGCTAACTCCGTGCCAGCAGCCGCGGTAATACGGAGGGTCCAAGCGTTATCCGGAATCATTGGGTTTAAAGGGTCCGTAGGCGGTCAGGTAAGTCAGTGGTGAAAGCCCATCGCTCAACGGTGGAACGGCCATTGATACTGCCTGACTTGAATTACTAGGAAGTAACTAGAATATGTAGTGTAGCGGTGAAATGCTTAGATATTACATGGAATACCAATTGCGAAGGCAGGTTACTACTAGTTGATTGACGCTGATGGACGAAAGCGTGGGTAGCGAACAGGATTAGATACCCTGGTAGTCCACGCCGTAAACGATGGATACTAGCTGTTGGGAGCAATCTCAGTGGCTAAGCGAAAGTGATAAGTATCCCACCTGGGGAGTACGAACGCAAGTTTGAAACTCAAAGGAATTGACGGGGGCCCGCACAAGCGGTGGAGCATGTGGTTTAATTCGATGATACGCGAGGAACCTTACCAAGGCTTAAATGTAGATTGACCGGTTTGGAAACAGACTTTTCGCAA
>Ga0247817_10000189_pt1 | contig 39780 bp, 75 predicted proteins | sample UWRJL212509R1_FD_178010 | JGI IMG/M metagenome (GOLD analysis project Ga0247817, IMG submission 178010) | Plant litter microbial communities from Arlington Agricultural Research Station in Wisconsin, United States - UWRJ-L212-509R-1 | ecosystem: Environmental > Terrestrial > Plant litter >... | reverse complement strand
TCCAATTGGTTTAAAACTCGGCTTTATTGTACACTATTCTCTTGAGACATCAATAAGCTATATTCTTCTTTGATCGCTCTAATATCTTTCCTGTATTCTTCGATAGGCTGAATACCTGCGTTTTTGCTGTAGTGATCCATAAGCTTTTTCTGGTATATGTCCTTCAATGAAGGTTCAATAAACCCTCCAGCATTGAAATAACGTCCATTCGGCATCTTTAGGCGGATCATTCGAATTCAATCATTTCAGGTGGAATAAAGTTATCAGCGCACCATTCTCTCGTTACTGGGATCATGCCGTACATGGTCTTTAAATAGATCATACAATCTGCCAAACGCGTAAAATTCCCACGATAGCCACAATCACGATTAAGGCCTGTATGAGGCGTTGTATCATTGTTTTGGGCACTAGAGGGGCAACGTATGTAAGGGCAAGGTACATACATACCAGGATGACGATGGTTAAGATAAGGGAAGTGATCATAATATCCTCATTCTATGGTTGTCGTTGCTGGGGGACAAGATACGGTAAGCGTCTATTTCAGGGTAGAGCATGTAAAGAACTTCATCTGAGTAGAAGCAAACGGGTAACTCTTCCATGATATCTCCCTTTTATCAGAACTATATCGCCAGAGGGATCCGAACGATATAGATCACATAAAAGGTGGGATAGACTAAGTACATCCATGGGCCTGACCGTCAGGTTGCCATTGTACAGCGTGAAGTCGTCACTTCCAACTATCTATCCTATTCGTATATTACCAATGTATTTAGTGTCTTGCAATAGAAATAATTGGATAGCCTGAACCAAATCCATCCCTGCTGTTCATCTCTGACAAGAATTAGGCACAGGAGACGGGAGTTGAACCCGCAAGGACACCTGTCAGGGTGTTTTATCTATCCAAGGGATAACTCTAGGATACCTTTCGGTACGATCACTGCAATGGTCAAGATTATCAAAGCAGTCAGAGAGTTATCTCCAGGAGAGATCGAGCAGTTACCGACATGCTCAGGCCTTTGAAACCGGAGATAATCCCTGATCTCAGTTGCGCTCACAGTATACCGTTATACTCCTGCTGGATCAACTATAATATTTAAATAAGCAAATTCTCCATGATATTGAATTGCTGCTTTATTGTAAGCCAGTGCTGCATCATGGTCAGTTAAGAAATCACCTAAATATTTGTATTTTCCTTCATCGGTCATTATTCGAGCAATATAAGTATTTTTACCAGTTCTAAGACTTACACCTTTATAACGACCTTTATTGTTATTGTTTTTTCCTCTGTTCCTAAGGTTTTGTGCATTATTACAAACTCTTAGGTTTTCACGGCGATTATCTAAGCCATTGCCATTTATATGGTCTACAAGTAAAGATTTATCAGGGTTATTTAACAATAATCTGTGGAGCCTAACAGACTTTCCTCCGGTAACCGCATATGATTTTTTACCTTTAATTCTAAGTATCCACTTAAACTTATTTACAAGTTCATAATCATCATCATCAATAGTGGCAAAGATTCCTATAGCATTTTCTAATACTATTTGTTTCATTACTTATCATCCTCAATATTGACAATATAACCCCATAATGTATCATTATCGGAATCTGTATCATCCAAACGAATACCAAGCGATTTAATACTGTCATTAATATCGCATATTAAATCCCAAGCTACTTCTCCCGGTTCATAATCTTCTCTATGATTGAAACCCACCTGAAAATAAACTTTATTATGCTCAAGCAATAATTTCTCAAATTCATCAGATTCTTGGGCTAACTTCAATATATCTTCACTGGTCATTCCTTATCACTCCCCCTTATCTTGGTTTGGTTCTGAAATTGCTTTTTGGCACAATTCACAGTAAGCATACACGTTGCCCGGATCTATCATTACATCCATGCATGTTCCACATCGATAACAACTTCCAAACTCACATGTTATATTATTCATTTCGTTTCCTTTGATAGATGTTAACGGTTTTTAATTTCACGCAATACTGTCCTGTAGGTCAGTTCCGCCAATTGACGGCAAAAAGGATGTATAGACGCAGAGTAATCAAAAACTTTTTCAATAGGTGTTTCTTCTGGGTGCATCCCTAGCCATGTAGCTATTGTTATTTCTGTTTCTCGTTCTGGTGTCATCAATCAATCTCCTTGGGTTGGATAGGGGTTATTTAAATGCCGAAAGTAAAAACCAAATAGATAATTGCAATCGCTTAAAACGGCCTAGAACATTAACGAACTCAACCGATGGGTTAATATCCTTGAATGTAAAAATGTCACGATCTTGCTTAATCTTCAGTCCATGCGGGCTATAAATCTGGTTACTACGAAACTTTAACATCTTCATCTTAATCTCCGTTGGTTTGATCTTGTTGGGTTACTTTGTTAACTTATTAACAGAAACATTGTAAAACTTTGCCAGCGCAAGAACCGTCTTGATCCCAGGGTTGTCCGTAACGCCGTTTTCCAACTCCCAGACGTAGCTTTTGGATGATCCTATACCTTCAGCTACCTGTTGCAGAGTAAGGCCCTTGGCATGGCGTATTTTGGATATATTGGCTGATAGGGTCATATTTTAACCGATTTCGCTTTAACTAGGGCATTATGTTCTTTAATTGCGTCTTTTACCGTTGAAGCACAAGGTCCAAGATAGAAACAATTATTACATTCTACGTGTTTTCCACCATGATCGTATTTGTATACAGAAAGATTATCTATAATATTGCAATTAGGACACTGCCTTACATCAATACATCCCTCACAATAAAACTTATCATTGAGATACTCCCCGGCATTCCAATCCATATCAACTGATTTTTCGCATTGTGTGCAGCGTTCTATGCTCATTATTGCGCCTCTACCCAGTCAACAGCGAATTGTTTTTTAGAGCAAAAACCTTTTTGAGTAATAATTGCGTTTTCTTCTTCATCGCACACCGTCACAACTTTTGACAAGTTGTGGTAGTAATAAACCAAACCATTCTTGTTTGATAATAATTCAGTATTTTGGTCTGGCGTGTAAAATTCAGTTTCTTGAATAAACATTTTATCTCTCCGTTGTTTGTCTTGACAACTTAAGTATGTTCGATATTACGAACTTAGTCAACAACTATTTCAGGTAATTTTATTGCTTATATTCTCTCTGTTGTTGGTTATTAAATACTTACTGTTTGTCTGGGGTTAACGATAATAAGTCCACGTAGTCCACCATTTACATGATTTACAAACGCACCATTCAGTTTCTGGGAAATCACATTTTTTAATATCTACTAGCATAGTATTCATCCCATCTTTCTTGGTTGTATTGTTCTATCTCTTCAAAACAAGGCTTACAGCTTTTAACCCAATTCGATCTATCATCAACGTATTGCGTATTCTGTCTTCGATATTTCAGTGTGAATGAAAGTGATTGACAACCACATATACCTATTGGGAAAACTTTTGGTGGATTAAACTTCTCCTGTAAATCTTTCATACTATCAGCTGTTTGTAATGATTCGTATAGATATAACATTTCTTTTGCCTGCTTCTTTGTTCGACATACAATCTTTCCAAACCTTGTTTTAACGTACCAGCCCCTCATGAAGCCGTCAGATATAATTTTTTGGTACTCTATCATCGTCTCTGCCTCTGTTGGTTGTTATGGTTAGTTAATTACTTCAATTACTTAGTTACACCTATTTATCTAGCCAATCGCGGATATTATCGTGTTTATCCGGTGTCGCGGTTTCAGGACGCCAGTCATCGTGATAATTCTTTGATTTTCCCATGTTACAGTCGTTGCATAGGATTTGCAGATTTGTTCTTTCCATTCTAAGGGCGGGAAAAATGCTTGCGGGTTTAATATGATCCACAACAACGTATCCCAATGGATGGTCCATAGCCGTGATACCACAGCACTCACACCTAGCGCCTCGTTCTCTGAGAACCTCATACCGGAGACGTTTCCATTCCCAAGATTTGTAAAATTCGTTTGCTTTGACATTTTTTGGTTTCTTCTGCTTGTTAGATTTTTTGTTTTCGGTAGACTTAATCAATCCCTTTTTCTTACGCCAAGCCTTCGCCGCTTTCTTGCGTCTAGCTTCTTTCTGTGCTTCGAGCCACGGGTTAATTATCATTTCAATCGTCTCAACTGTTGTTCTTCGTACTGCTCGATATATCTCCACTCATCCCGTGTAATCTCAAATCTCCCCTTCTTTGACCTGTTGACCAGCGTTTGATACATACGAGGGCACAAAGGTTTCACAGATGGGTCAAGTATCTCGATAATATCAGCCGGGGTTGGTATCTCTTTACCTACCTTCAAATACTGTTTAAACGCGTCTGTAATAGCCTCAATCGTATAATCCCCTAACATCCACTGAAAACCTTCTTCCCGCATAGCTGTCACGTCTGCGGCCTCACCGTATTTTTTTAACATCGTGTATGTCTGCTTGAGCAATTCCGATAGTTGGTTCTGGTGGTAAGGGTTTTCCCGTATTGCGCTCCCAGTTTTCAAGTCTTTCGCGTTTGATTCGTTCTGTGATCTCTGCGGCAAGCTCTGTTTGTGACTTACGACCGCTATAGCCGTTTCCGTTCTGTTCTCCGGAAGAGCTTCCAATTGCGCTAATAGTTCCTGAAGTTTGTGATTTACCTGTTCCATTGTTCATCCATTCTGCTTTGAAGCCTGTCCAGCCCCGGTTGACCATAATTACGATTGCTTGTTCTAATGTTATTTCAGCCTTGGTTGCCTCCCTGCGAATGCCATCGATAGCTGTTTTCGTAATAGTAGCTTTCTTGGCTTTGCGGTGGGTCTTGAAATCACTCCAAACCTGTTCTGAAACATCATCCGGTATTATATTAGTATCTTTAGATACTTTTGTTATTGTTACTGTTTTTGTTATTGTAGCAGGCTGAAGCATTGCTTGTTGTTTGCTTGAAGCAGGTAAATCTATGTTTTCTATATCTTTACTATGACGTGCTTTCGCGCCTCGTTTCGCACGATCTGAATAGAATTTTGATTGTTTATCTTGTTTATCAAGCTCATTATCACAGGTTTCTAGATGTAGAAAACCGTCTTTTCCTACCTTGAAGAATGCTCTAACGATGCTTGAAGCTTGCTTGAAGCAAGACTGATCTACTTGTGCAATACGAGCAAGGGCAAAATCACTATCAGGAAGCGGTTGACGCGTTTCCATGTAATGATCTATCAGGCGGCGATATATGCCATCCTGCTCAGCAGTAAGATGTAACGTCTTCTGTTTGTATCGCTCAGGATACCAAGGGAACCAATCCATTATTTTTCTCAACACTTTCTTTAAATCACACTAGACAGATATTAATAGTAGAGCGTCCAACCGTGTGAGGAATTGGTAAAGCCTGTCTTACGGGCACCGCTATTCGGCTATTATACCGAATCTTGTTTTGTAGTCAATAGCGCTTTTCCGATCTTACGGGGGTATAAGCGCCATGCTTCTTCAAAGTTGGAGCTATACATTTTCTACCTCAGGAACAGAGAATCTATCGTATTCGTCTTTTTCTAGTAACCCTTTTTTATCTTTTCTAACTACATTATATCCCAATTGAATCTTATTAGGATATTCCCAAAAGCTAACATCATTAATAATAGCATCTCGACTATCTTTTAGTCTTATGGCCTTTCCCTTGAATAATTCATTTATGTGCTTCTCTACTGATTTTGTATACCTAAGAGCATCCAAGTATGAATCCTTTAAATCCGATAGTTCTTTCCAGTCTTCATTAGATATATAATAAACTTTAATATCCTTAATTCCATCTTTAATACATTTTGAGCATTTCTCTTCTATACAAACCCATTTCTGCTCCTTTTCTTTATTGCTAATCTCATTTTCTTGGTGAATCTCTGAATAGGATTTATTATTCCAAGGGTTAACGGTTTGAGATGACTTAAATGTTTTTGTAAATCTTTTACCACATTCAGAACATGGTTTTGATGCGGTTCGATAGCTTGGCACTTCTTTAAACTTATAACTTGTAATCTTCATGAATTGCTCCTCATGTGCTCTTGTTAAGAAAGTCAGAACGATAGAGCAATACCGCTCTGACATCTCTATAATACACGGGCTGTTTTCTAAGTCAAGATAAAAATATTACGTATGACATACAAAAAGTTGTTGACACGCGGGATTACAAGGGATATATTAGTGTTATCAAGGGCGCTGTGGATTAGAACACGGTAAATATGTGGACTCGCAAGGAAAGCAGAATATAGCTCTCGTGTAGATCAGTTGGGGAGATCGCCGCCGCAAGCGGAGGACGTGGGTTCGAATCCCACCATGGGAGATAGTCAGGAAACTGACCCCTTGATACTTGAATTAACAGAGGGAATGAAAATGTGGCAACCGATAGAAACAGTAGACAAAACTAAAGAAATTCTTTTGTATTATTACATTGAAGATATAGTAATTGGTAAATATTGCGACGAGTACACTAAGCTACAAACTAGAATATATGGAACAAAAAATCTTGGTTTTAAATTCATGTCCTATTCTTCTGGAGGATATGGCGGAGAACCAGACCAAAGTGATAAGTTCACCCACTGGATGCCCTTACCTAACCCACCCGTAAACGATAAAGAGAACTAGAATGACATACACAAAATGGACTTATGCGGCGACTGATAATTCTAACGCCAAAGATAAAAACGGTAAACTTGTGCCGACCGAAAGCACGGCAACCGTTGGTGACTGGAAAGGTAATGTAATTTGTAAGCTATCAGGATATGATTTCGCCGAACTGGTAGAGCGTGCAAAGCTTATTGCCGATGCGCCTAGATTGCGTGATTTAGTTTCCGTAAACGATAAGGATGCTTAAAGATGACTAAAGAAACAGAATACCCGGCTACACTAGAACTAGCTATGCTTGCCGTACAGAGTGAGCTAACCAACCCTATTAAGGACACAAAGAACGAGTTCTTTAAGTCTAAATACGCCACGCTGCCGGAGATTCGCAATCTGGTAACGCCTATCTTGGCTAAATATGGATTATACATCATTCAATGTGTTGGTTACGATGATAAGCACACATATATTGCAACTGATATTATGCATGCAACTACTGGAAAAGTTATTAGATCAGTCATGCCTTTAATACTAGATAAGCAGACACCACAAGGTCAAGGTTCAGCCATCACATACGCCCGCCGTTATGCGTTGTGTGCAATGCTTAACATTGCCGCCGATGAGGATGATGACGGTAACGCTGCTAGTCAAGGTAAAGAATTGCCTAAATGGTCTGGTAAAGCTGGGTCAAATGCAGCAAGTAATGCTTTGAAAGACCAACCAGGAGTTAAGGAAGACCTTAAAGACCTCGGATATGACGCAGCCAAGGAAGCTGACCGCATGAGTGGAGAACTTGACCTTATCATGGATCAATCAGGACTTGATAAATGGTTAACGAAGAATAAGCGCTTTGTAGACACGCTACCGAAAGAACTGAAAGACGAAACACGCCGGAAGTACGCAATGGTACAGACAGAACTCAAACAACAAACAGGAGCATTTTAATGGCTAAACTATTTGACCTAGTGGTAAAGACTGGTTCTTACGAAAAGAATGGTGAAACTAAAGGAAGATACAAGAACGTGGGAACAGTGATGCAGGGGGAAAACGGAATGTATATTCTCCTTGATCGTACTTTCAATCCCGCCGGTGTAGTAAACCCCGATAATAAGGATGTTGTTACGCTTTCTATGTATGAGCCGAAAGAGAAATCTTCAAATGCTCAAAGCTTCGATGACGCGCCGTTCTAATGGAAACAGCTTTCGCCATTGTTAACGATAAAGTACGCCGTAATGCTGTAAACGCCATATTGGATTTACCGTTAGAGCAATACCTTGTTGTTATCAAGCGCAGAGGAAAGACGAATGAGCAACGATCTTACTGGCATAAATGTTTAGATGTAATGTGTAAGGAAACGGGATACGAACTGATTGAACTGAAAACAATCATTAAGCGTCAGGTTTTCGGAGTTAAGACGTTTACAACCAGAAAAGGCGAAGTGATGGAGCGTGATGTAAGTTCGGAAGAATTATCTACCAAGGATTATTCCCTGTTGATTGACCGTACAATTTTATTAGCACAAACAGCAGGGATAGCTTTACCGCATCCGGCAGATTATGGATTAGAACGATGATTAAGGCAAGGTCACAGTTTAATATTTATACAAATGAGTATGATTTATTGATACTAGATGAGTTTAATGATGACACTGTTGGTGTATTTAAGCCATTTACGATAGAGAGAGTAGATCGTTATTCTGTTATGGAACCTACTATAAATAGAGGTGCAAAGGAATTTATGCAAGCTATAGCTGACTGCGCTTTTGAACAGGGAATTTATCCTAGACAATTAGCTGATAAAAAGGATGAACTAGCCGCTACAAAATACCATTTAGAAGACTTCCGCAGATTGGTTTTTAAGGACAAAAAATGATCTATATTCTCACCTTAATACTCCTCATATCTAAGCACAAACACGAGCAGGCTTGTACAGACCGAGATTTTTGGGAGGCACATAGCCGCATTTACCGAGGGAGATTATCACGATGAATTACCTAGAAGAGCTGAATAAAATAACAGTTCCTGATAAATTTAATGAAAGTCCTTCTATACATCCTAATGTGTTGGTTACTCTGGTTAATGAATGTGTTTCTGATTTAAATAATGGCTTAACTACCATCCACCCAAACTGGATAGAATTTCTAGTTAGAAAGTATATTGAAAATGACAGAAATGAGTAAGATGCCCGGTTATCTACAGCCAGCACGTAAGAACAAATATGGCGCAAAGAAAACTACGGTCGATGGAATTGTTTTCGACAGTAAGCTTGAGTCAGAGCGATATTCATTCTTAAAGACACTGTATACAGCTGGAATAATTACATCTCTGGCCTGTCAGATTCGGTATGATATTGTGGTTAATGAGCAGAAGATATGCCGAGTATTACCTGATTTTTGCTATACCTTGAAAGGTGGAAAAGTCATTGTAGAAGATACTAAGGGCATTATAACACCTATCTCTAAACTCAAATACAAGCTTCTTAAAGCTGTTCACGGTGTAGAAGTAAATATAATCAAAAAGCCAAAAGAATGGAGCCACTAATGAAATCGGATCTCGTGCAAGCCCGTACAACAACGGAACGCAAGAAAAAAGCTGAACGTGTTCTTAAAAAGAAAAAGACCACCATGTCAGCCGTTATCAACCAACTACTAATCTACATTGATGAGCATAAAGAACTTCCATTTGATATGCCGAAAGTATAGGAGAGAAAATGATTTATGTTATTATGAGACATACAGGGTCTTACTCAGATTATCGTTGCGAACCTTTATTCTACACAGATGACGAAGATATAGCTAAATCTTTTGTCGAAAAGGCTACTAATATTGCTAAAGATCTTGAGGTAAAAAAGCAGAAGATTTGGGAAAATTTCGATTGGAGAAATGACGAAAACGACCTTTTTTCTGAATTGGCAAGAAAACAAGATGAACTTAAAAGTCCATTTGATGGTGGATTAGAAGCAGGTGATTTTGATGAAGTGAATTATGATTACACACCTTTAGATAAAGTATCACTCCCTAGTTAGGATATTATAATGCACCGATACTACACCGATATCATACACGCACAGCAAAGCCATACACAGCCAGTAACAGACATCACACCATTGATGCAGGTAACAGAGATACATAATAGCATGATCCGGCAGAATACGTTGTTTCAGGTTGAGACACGTGGCTCTGATGGTTCTTATTCAAGATCATTTACACAGAAAACGGATTGGGAGAAAACCTTATAATGGCAAAAACAGGAAGAATTTATGCTCGTATTGATGAGAAGGACAAGATTAAAGTTTCAAAAATACTGGCTAAACAGGGATTAACTATCTCGGACGCCATTTACTTTATATTGGCATATGTGAATACATACGGATGTTTACCTCCTGTTAACGAAAAAGATTACAAATAACTGTATTTTGTTGTTGACACTGTACGTACAGAGTATATAATAGAGTTATCAAAGCAACACAGAGGGAATGGCAATGATACAGTATTTAGACTTAACACTACGTGGTGAAAACAATCACAGTATTGAAGTGGCATTTGTTAACTTTGACGGTGATATTGAGATTGAAGACGTAGAACTTCTCTATAATGGACGTTATCGAAATGTTAACAAGATGCTTACAGATAAGCACATTGATAGCTTAGTTCAATACTTAGGAGAAAATGCGTAATGGCTTGTGATTTCTATACTTCGACTGAATATTCAGATAATGGCGTTTACCAGATTCGTTGGATGACTTTCCCAGACGGAACCGCAATTGAACTAACACGATGGAGAATATAATGATGTACCCGCCTTTTACACTAAAGCCTCTTGGAAATAACTGTTACGATATGGTTTCCGGACATAACACTATAATGTCAAATGAAGGATATGATAATATTGCTCCTGATTATGAGACAGCTGAATTTATAGTACGAGCCTGCAATGCCCATGATGATCTTGTTACTGCTTTGGAAAAGGCAAAAGGATATGTTGAGGCTACTTGGTTAGGTTTAAGAAATGTAGTTGGAGATGATAACATAGTGAAGCCTACAATAGGTATGATTGATGCAGCACTAGCCAAAGCAAACGGAGAAGTAAAATGACCCTATTCTATAAACTATGGCTATCCTGCCTGATTGCCTACCTGCCGTTTAATATCTTTACATTCATGTTCGATGGCTTACATGCCGGGATGGTGACACTCGCCTTCGGGATGATGGCGTTTCCCCTGGTGGCGTTTATTGAACGTATGTATAACGTGAGTAAGTGGGCGTTTGGAAATGAATAACTTTTCTATATCAGTAGCAATTATATGCTTTGCAGCAATACTGATAACTGCGATGTTTCATGCGCCTAAGACTGCACAATGCATCCAGCTTAACATGAATGACTGGTCCTGTAAGACAGTGGATGGTCGTACTGATTACTGCGTTCAGTTTGAAAAGGATAAATAAGATGAAGATTATAACAACATACGGTGAAATATCGGACAAAGCATGGGATTGGAATGATGCTTGCGATATCTTAGGAATTAATCCTTGGCTATTGAACGAAGGACGTGCTGATCGATATGATGAAGTTTGTATTACAATAGATCAAGCTATACAAATTGGTTTGTTAGACACACTACCGGAGAATATTGATGCTTAAATACGATAAAAACAGTATGGTTATTGTTCCTAGGGAACCAACCGAATACATGGTTAGCCACGCTCTATTAGCTATCAGTCACGCACTTAGTCCTAGAAATGCTGTTTATGATGCTATATCAGCCGCACCAGAAGTAGAACCCGTCATTGCGCTTAGTGATGTTATGCCGCTGGTTGAGGCTTTAAGATTCTATGCAAATGAAGTAAATTACAAAAATATTGATACTTTTGCAGGTAAATGGAACGGCGTAGAAGTTTACAAAAATGAAATAGCAGAAAAAGCCCTGCAACAATTCGAAGAAAAGGTTAAGTGATGGATGAAGATTTAAAAATAAAGAAAGCCCTAGAATATCTTCTTAATACTATTTCAGATAAGGCCTTAGCGCAGGTAAAAGAGGACTTAAAAGACCTCATCCCCCGTTCACAGGTTCAAGTGTTAGTAGATGCTTTGAAGTTTTATGCAGATGAAAACAATAATAACTGGACTTCCAGTGACACATTTGAGAGAGGCTATCAAGACTACGAAGTTCATGAATCTAAAGTAATGGAAGATTACGGAACTAAAGCACGAGAAGCCCTGAAAACATTCGAGGAGATGAAATAGTGGCACTTTCAGACGCATTTGGTGAATTAGCTGTTAAGTATGTTCAATTAAAAAAAACTTCTGAACAGCTTTCGGTTCTATCTCGAGGAGCGTTGGAAACCATAGAACGTGAATATGGTGAATCAGACGGAACTCGTGACCTTGAGCATTGTTTAGATCAATTAGAGGAATTATTAAAATGACCCGCACAATCCTATACCTAACCACTTGGATACTCTGGACGCTATTCCTTTCCCAGGCACACGCCGAACAGGGCACATATCGCGCCTGCGCCGGTCCACAATGCACCGAATTTGAAGCAGAGTTCTACAGCGCCTCCGAGATCAATACGCTACGCCCGAAGCAGTTCTGTTTCACGCACTTGAAATCGTATGAACTGGACAGAACAGGACAGCGCATCCTGAAGCCAGGGTATCTGCTGCCGGATGACTGTAAGAAGCGGAACAACATGCAGCCAGGGGATGAATGGAGTTTCGTTAACCCTTCCGTTGGTAATCATATAGGAGAAAGATAGGGATGAGTAAATTCTCATATTGCTGTGAAAATCCTGATATCTATGATTTTCAACATGGTCCTAAACATAAAGAACTAAAGAGATGTATTAATTGTGAAATGTTTGTTCACCCTGTAACATCTGTGCCGCAGCAGAAGGATATTACTCCAGAAATAAATCCTTACCTCGAAAGTGTTCCTGATCCAGTCGAAACTACGCCGCGCATTTCTGCGGTCGATAACGCAATTGATATTGCCTATCAAAAAGGATTTGAACACGGGAAGCAGTCAGTCGAAACTACGCTTACCTGCTACCGAAAAGCCTGTCAGTGTACACAAAGTAATTTGATGCGCTCAGAGGATACACAAACCACGACAGAAGAACGGAAAGCGGCTTTGGAATGGTTCCATGAGATTGTTTCAAAGGGATCGAAGTACGAAACAATGGAAAACTTCGGTTTTCAACGTGGTCTTCCAAAGCACTATCATACTATCAAACAACTTTTACAAGCCAAGACCGTCCCGGTTGCTGTGGCTGATGAATTGGCTGACGAATGTAAGTTGTTAGTTCTATATCTACAACAACGTAGGAAATTCGTTAGAGCCAGCCGCCTTGAGGCTATTTTATCCAACTACAACAAATTCAAGGAGCAGTCCGATGGACAATAAAGAACAGGCTTTAGAGGAAATATACAAAACAGTCGCAATGAAAATATATGAATTTTCAGACGAATGTTGGTCGTTACCTTCAGCGGATAAGAGAGTGATTGATATACTCAATACACAAGGATATTTACGCGCCTGTCTGCAAGACGATGGAGAGTTGATTGCGGCGTTACAGGCAATGTATGATCACTTCGGGGTTGATGATGAAGAAAACTCCCTATGGCATCCGTCTTGTATTAAAGCCTCAAACATGGCAGCTAAGGTACTCTCTAAACATCGATCAAAGGAATAACTATGGATCCGTTAATAGAGGCCTTAATAGAAGCAGGATTGCTAAGAGTGAAGAAATGACATATATGTTAACAATTGACGACAATGTTGCGTTAGACAAGTTCTGTAAATCCTTCCCTAACTGGTGGTATAAGATAGGCGTTTGTGACTTGACGCGTGATTTTGATTGTGCACCACAATGGTATGCAAAAGAATTTAAATATGTAGAAATTAATAATCAGTGGGATAATGGCTTTAGTTGTGATCATACTGGATCGGTTGCAGACGCTGTATATGATGTTATGGAACAAATTAAGGAAGCTATACTTGCTGAAATTCCCTAAAATTGGAAAGCCGCTTGTAGATAAAAAATACCGGAAGTGGATAGCTTCTCTACCGTGCGTATGTTGTGGACAATCGGGAGATACAATAAGCCCTCACCACCTAATGAGGGGTGTTTATAGGGGTATGTCTATGAAAGCTTCTGATGAGTTTATCCTAGGTCTATGCCATGTCTGTCACACGCACTCCCATTCATTCGGAGATGAAACTGATTTCTTCCGTCAGTATGGAATTTATAACCCAGTTGAACTAGCTAAGAAATATAGAGCTAAATATCAAAACCTGAAGCAATAGGAAACCTTACCTCTTCATTGGTGCGTATTGGTAAAAAACTCTATGCCGCATCATGACTTATATTCAGCTGATTTAAGCGGTATCCATTTTCAGCCGCTGTAGCCATACAGACACCTAAATTAGCCTTCTCTGGCATCATTACAGGGTTCTGACCCCGTATCTTAGCTACAGTAGGAGCATTAACGGCGGTTGGTTTGAACTTTGTTGTTATATGCCCGCACGAGGTTAGGAGAAATAACACAGTTATCGGCAGCAGGTATTTTGTTAATTTCTTCATCTAACTTGTCCTTTAGTTCGTTATTTTCCACCATTAATTGTTGTAACTTCTGCATGCCTATTTCGTCAAGTTCATCAGATTTAGCTTGTTTCTCTTCACGGTCCTGATCTACAGCTTCCTGTTGAGAAGTTTGGTAAGCCAGCATATCCTTTTCCGCACGAACACTACGAAAATACCAGCCAGCGCCAAAAATAGATCCCACCACTGCAAAAATAAATAGAATGACAAATATAACCTCGATAGCTTTAAATTGTGGTAACACTTAAGCCTCCAATAGAGTTTCTAATGATCGGTTAGTCCAGACTCTGCCAAATATCTTAAAATTGGCTAAAGATGTGTAGTAAATAATTCTTTCAAGCGTCAATTTCTGGACCGTGTCTTTAGGCTGTGCAGCATTAATTGTCTTTGGGCCTAGTATACCATCCTGAACCGTGTCAACAGCCTTCTGTAGTAGCTTAACTGCCTGAGAAACACCCATATTAACAGCAATATCTAGCAGAACAAAAGAAACATCGTCTGGAAGCTGATCGCCCTTTATTTTATCCCAATAATCACGTTTATAAACCGCTTTAGCTTGGTCAATGGTCAGGTTTTTAATATCAAAATCTGGATAAGATCTTTTAGAAATACCGAATTTCGTTTCACCACCCGGATCAGCAGGATGATTAATATAGCCGCCTTCCTGATTTAAAACATTTTTAATGGCTCGATCAAACGTCATATTGCCACCCTGTAAACATACATAAGGAATACAAATGCGATTACCCCTCCTGAAACCCATTTCCATAGATCCGGTTTCCAGTGGTGGGATAAGGCTTTAAAGTAGAACCCACCTGCCACTATAACAAATATAATATTAAACGAGGTTAAAAAATGCTCTGTTCTATTTAGAATAGCCTTTGAGTCAGAAAGAAGGGATAATGTCCTGCCATTTACTGTAGCAAGCCAGTGGAAAAGGATACCGCAGCAAAACCAGAATTTCTCGCCCTTAGGGTTGTCTTGCTTCCATTCCCAAAGTATACCAATTGCAAGCGCTATAATAAAAAGGCCTTGTATCAGTGCGCCCCAGCTTAGGGCAAACTTTAAATTACTGGCAAATAATTGATTATATTTTATTAGTTCACCCATGATGTGGCTCTTTCTCTATTTTACCATCAGCTAAAGCCTTGAGGAATATCTCTATGGTTTTAGGCGCAACTGTAGATTTTACATTGTGAAAATGAAAATCGGCCTCTTTCTTTTTTTTAAGTGCATCCAGATACTCTTGCTCAATCTCTTGAGAAACCAGAGGAGCAGGCTCATATTTTTTGAATATACTCCACATATTTAACCCTGCTTCCATCCTAGAATCATTTCCCGGATTGCCCCGATTGCTGCCATCATTTCTTTTTGGAACTGTGCCTGATTAGAAGTCAATGTCGTTATTGAATTAGTATATGTATTTGTCTGGTTGGTAGCCGTAACCATAAGTTCTGTTACTTGCTTAAGATTAGACTCAGCTTTTGCCTGATATTCACTTTGAATAGTGTCATTTCTGTCTTCAAGCTTGCCCACTTTTAACCATAATGCTGTAATAGTACCAGTCAGTGTGGTAACAATACCGCCTGCAACTGTCATAACAATGGGATCACTTATTTCCATGTGCTTATCCTACACTACTTACGATCCGTTTACAACATCAGGAATCTTGGAATAAATCTCAGTGTGTTGCTGTGTACTTATCTTCCTGTTTTCAATTAAAGTGTTGCTTAAAAGATCCATTTTTTCTGATAATGCTTTGATATTTCCATACAAAGTTCTGTATCTTCTAAGGTTTTCCTTTTCTTCTTTACCTTTATAATAAAGGCCGAGTCCCCAAATTGACAAAACAATCAGGAACCCGACCAGAATAAGGGTTAGTTTAATTGTCACGAGCTGGCAAGTATAGCATTTGCTTTAAGACTTGTGAAAGTCAGGTTTAGCTTAGTGGCAATTGTATTAACGATACCACCCATGGTATTTTGTTTTACGGCATTCGCATTAACAATAGAAGAGATTTGGTTCTGCTGGGTGTTGGTTGTGTTTAGGCCGTCTGTTAATGTGCCTAGCAACGTAGTAAGGGCGTTATAGTCAGTCTTTGAATCAGTAGGTGCGTTTGTGGCAGCATCTACAGGCGCATTAGTGGGGGCATTAGAGATAAAAGCCCCTGTTGTAATGGTTGGAATAGATGGCTTATTCGAAAGGTCGTTATAATTACCGGAAAACAGGGTAGGTTTACCTGTCAAATCTGCCCAGCTATGAGTGTGTGTGAGGCTGGCCTTAGCATCTAAAGCGGTTTGTAAACCGATGACATCCGAGATAATATGGGTATGGGAAAGATTTGCTTTTCCCGCTAAACCCGTGGTTAAATCGAAGCTACTTGCTTTAACGGCCAATTGGTCGTCAACATAGGTTTTAGAAGCTTTTGATCCCAGTTGTGTTGTCATCGTCGTAGCAAAGCTTGAGTCTCCGCCCAAAGCATCAGAAAGCTCCTTTAAAGTATCCAAAGTGGATGGAGCAGAGTTTACCAATTCGGCAATCTTGGAATTAACATACGACTCTGTAGCAGCGCCGGAAGGCATTGTCCCACCAGTCTCAAGCATTGTTACCCGGGAAGAAAGGTCACTAAAGCTGGAAGTTGACGCAAAGGCATTTGAATTAGATGTGGCAGCAGAACCCAATCCAAGAATAGAGCGAGCATTAGAGGCGGTCGTCGAGGCAATCAGGCTCACACCAAGGTCATAGGCAGGGGTTTCAACCAAATCACCCTCTGCGTCGACATGAAGCATTGCGTTATTCATGGATGGAAGTGCAGCTAAAGCCTGTAAAATAGGAGCAAAGTCTTGTTTTTCGTTAACGAGTTGGTCTAAGCGCATTATACGACTCCTGTGATGAAGAATTGGTTATCGGAATAAGCAAAGGTATAGGCGGACATTGGGCGATCAATAATGAAGTCCTGAATGCCATCAACGACAGATTTTAGGGTTACTATATTGTTTGAGGTGTCAACTTTTTTTATTGTAAGCTGTTTATCCATTGGCTCAACAGCCGTGATTTCAATATCGCCTTCTGTACAATCAGCCAGGATTACAGAATTAAAAGGCACTGTTGTATAATCGGCGGTAATAGATTTTACACGCTTTGGAGGAAGATATTGTTCTTCTAGTGGAAGCCATACTTCATTTACGAAGTCCCATTTTTGCCTGCCGTCTTGAGGATTAATAGGAACCTCAATACCACCCTCTGGAGGAGTAGCATCAACGTAAACAACATTGTATAAAGGTTCGCCATCTTGTCCTAATATAGGATTTCCGTTCTCATCCAAAATAGGTACGTTCTGGTTATAGCCAGAATAACTACCCAGATAATTCCCCGATGAGTCAACATAGAACTTTTCAGTCATTTTTTTCTCCTTATGCGAAAGCGTAAAAACGTAGTCTCCATTTACTCCAGTCAATACTAGTAGATGATCTGGCATTAGGACTTGCCGTAGACGTACTTACCATTTTAACTGCAGCACTTGAAGTAAGTGATATGGTAGAAGATGATTTTCTCACTGAGATTCCGTAAGATCCAACACCAGCATCATCATAAGCATAGGTATAGTATTCAAAGACATCTCCTGCTGTAGCACCTAGAACAGTATCTGTTGTGATACACTCTACTTGAAATGTCATAAATAAAGGGATAACACCCATTGTGTTTGTAATATTTGAAGTAGAATTATTTGAGAAAGCAATAGCACCACTGTCCATAAACTTTGAAAATCCTAGAGATGTTTTCAAGGCTGAAGGTGTGATTGATTTTAAGTTATCTGTTCCGGTTCCAACATTCGCAGATGAGGCTAATTGTGTAACACCTGCATAAGAAGTAGAAGCTGCTTGTTTTAAAGCATCAAAACCATTCAGTGCTGTTGTTTGACCATGACCACCATTAGCTATACCTAGTGTCCCTCCTAGAGTTAGAGTACCAGAATTAGTAATAGGTCCGCCAGTTAATGTAAGACCTGTTGTACCACCAGATCCACTCACAGACGTTACTGTTCCGCCGCTTCCAGCACCATTAGATGCAGCTAAAATACGTCCTTTAGCATCTACTGTAATACTTGCATTAGTAAAGCTACCCACATTTGAGTTTACTGAGGCGAGTGTTGTTGGAACCGTACCAACACCAGAACCATTAACATCACCTGTTAAGGTTGTTGTGTTAATCGTACCACTTGCACCTTGAGGACCTTGCGTATTAGAAATCGTAACAATACTGGTATTAGTGTTAATTTCTACATTATTAGGTGATTGGTCTGTAATGGTAACAATTGTCATTTAGTTACCTCAGGACTGAATACAACCGATCCTTCAAATAGACGTGTAACTTCTCCCTGATATGATTGAAGCTCAAGATCATAAATATAGCTTCCGGAAAGGGTAGAGGTTAACTCATCGGAGATATTCCAGTAAATTGTTCCATTACCTAAGGTAAGGCGCAGATTATCGGTTGTGATCTGAAAAGCTATAGGTGTATTGTAATTACGTTTAAGGTACATACGTCCTATATATCCCGTGAGATCGATAGGGACCTTATTGTTATCCGTCCACGTGATGTTAACAATCCACGTACTGCCGGAATCTACTTTAAAATCTATGTTTTCACCATTTTTAATAACTTGGTTCATAACCATACTCTTTCAGGCTCTTCCGGGAATACTTCATAGTATCTTAATTCTTCAGGTAAATCACCATCTAATCTTAAATTAACATGCCATCCCTTACCGTTTATAGGACCAATAACATCAACTAACACGCCTTCTGAACTTTTAAGCTCATCAGCATGCTCTGGTTGCTCATCGAATTTTAAATAATAGTCCCTCATGCTGAGATACTCTGGAGTTCTGCGTTTGATCGTCTTGTCGGCCAGTAGGCGAACTGCTCAATCCATCCCCATAAGAAAAGGGTTGAAGAATCATTGACGCCAAGACGTAGGGTTGTTTGACCAGTTGGTAATGCACCGAGATTATTTGTTACAACGGCAGCCCCGTTACGACTTGCAGCGAAATCAGCCGTTGCATAGGCAGCAGCTACCTTGTATTTCGTGTTAGGAACATACGATCCAAGATTCGCAACTGCGCTAGTATTACCATTAAAGACCTCTGTATTCGTGCTGAGACCGCGATTAGGGAATATCTCAAAAGCTGTAATACTAGAACCGCCATCAATACTAATACCGCCGATTGTAGTGGTGTTATTCGTCTGGGTTGACGTCAATACAGCGTATATCGTGCCTTGTGGTTGATTAAACCATCCAGCAGTCGGAACGGACGCAAATTCTGAAGCACGTGTTGCTGTCGCTGCGTATGTCGGAATGTATGAGGATGGGAATAGACCAACTTCAAGCTGCGCGCCGTATTGGTATCGAGTACCACCAGCTATTCGTATGTTATTACCATCCCCGGTAGCGCTCATTGTCTGTACAGTTGCGGTAGTGGTTGTAGAATTTGGTAATCCTGAAATATTACATCTAAACCATCCATTAGGAAGAGACACGATAGATGTAGTATATCCTGAACCTAGCCCGGAAAGAGCAATAGAACCGGTGGTACCAGAACTAATATTGAAGTAACAATTAGCCCCGTCTGTATTCGTAGAGTCGAACAGGCGGGCACGAATCCAGTCATGATTACCGCGCTTTATGAAGAATGTGAAAGACAATACGGAATTGGCTGTGAATGGACCAGCAGTTCCAAACACCCCAACGCCTGCCGTTCCAGCACTTCCCTCAGTGAATAGATCAGCGTTCTGGACGCCTTCGGGCGATACCGCATTATCAGATGTAATAACGGTGTCTGACTTATTCCATATAGCATTATTAAAGTCATCCGAATAAGTAAGGAGGTTTGTCCGTGCCCCTTCAATTAACAGACCACGGGCAATTGCGTTGGCCGATCCGATAACAGCGGTGGAAGTAGTCGGTGTATAGGTTGTTGCTGTCGATCCAGCGTTTAACTGTCCTCCCCAGACATAAATTGTTTGAGGAACGGCAGATGTCTGACCACCAACTGTGTCGCGTTTATCAATGCCGATCTGGAAATAGGTTGTTAATCCGAGCGGTGCAGAAGCAATCTCGAAACGCTGCCATGAAGTCGTTAACGTGCATTGTGTACGGGTGAAGTTAGAGCCGTTTGGAGTCTGCATAATCCAGACAATCTCTCCCCCTACATCGCCACGAAGCCATATAGATCCGGTATATGTGGTAATTGGTGAAATTAGGTCTGTAGGATAGTTGAACTGATGAAATACTAGACTGAAGTTTCCAACGCCGGATACGGCAGGAAAATCGACTTTATCAGCTGTTAAAGTACCTGTTGGAGATGCTGTTTGATTAGCTGTTACAACCGGGTTTGATGTACCGCTATTTGTCTTTGTCCAATAGACGTTATCAAACTCTTCACTTCGTAAAGCAAGATTCTGATTGCTATAACTCGTGGTTGTTGGGTTATAATCCAGACGAGGACCGTAATAGATCGCTGAAGTTGTCGGGTTATATGCCTGAACATATGGACCAAGCTCTAACTGTGCGCCCGCCATGTAATAACCTAGGGCTGGATTACCGATAAAAGCCGGTGCCCGACCATCAGTTCCCGTTACAATTGCTGCTGTAGAGGCGACGCCTGATGTTGTCGTTAAACAAATAGATGTAATAGAACATCTCCACCATCCTGAACCGGCATTAGAGATAGTCGCTGTCGCCGTTGAACCTTGGACTGTTACAGTACCGTTTATTAAATCAAAGTTAGCGTAAGAGGTGGCGTTAAACGGACCACCGGGAAATACGAGTTGCGCGAATTGTCTTTCCCCGGCCTGCAGGTAGTAAGACAAGGTATAGGTCTGGCCTGCAATATATCCGGTATAGTTTTGTCCTGCAAAGTGAACAGCATTGTTTGCGCTCGAGGTAATTCGAAAACTCCCCCCTGAAATACCCAAAGGCGCAGGAACTGAACTTGCGACAGCAAACGCTTCCTGTACGGTCCATGCCGCATTCGTTGGATCATTCGAATAAAGCCACTGGTTATTCGGTGCAAAGACTAACCATCCATCAGAGCGATACATTGTTTTGTTTGATGCACCTGAATAGCTAAGAGCTGGTCCCCCCTGGATGACAGGCGTTAAACCTGTACCACCTGCAAAGTTAAACCCTGCGGTTGCTCCATTGAAAACAGATCCAAACTCCAGAATACCGGAAAGAGGATTCGACAGTATTGCGGAGAGAGGGTTTGAGATCATTGGTTATCAAATACCGCTACGTTAAGGTTAGGAGCAGTTGCACCAGCAAGAGTAGCCCATACAGTGATCTTTCCCTGAAGATTTCGGGCGAAACCAAGGCTAATATCTGTCATGGCGTTAGTTGTAGTCGAAAAGGCTACCCCTGAACTATTTGTGGCCGGAATAAGGGTTGTGCCGTTATCAGGGCTGGTAAAAAGTGTTACTGTGCCTGCTCCAAAGTTTCCAGATATATAAATGCTGGCAAACCATCGATCATGACGTATACCGTCCGGTGTGGCGATCTTATAGTTACCGTTAGCGGTAATGTTAGTTGTATAGTCCATTGTTACTCCTTATGACATTCAACAGTTAAGTGGCGTTCCATCGTAACTATTTGACTATGTACAGACATAATACAAAATATGATAAAACCAGATAGAAATACGTTAGAAATCAGCACGAACCATGCTAATTTCGCTCTTGATGATTCTTTTATTTTTTTGGTCATTGTTTCTCTTTCGGCTTGAGTTTGTTGAATAGGTTTCCCACTGTTCTTACATCATTAGGCGTGACTTTAGGAGTTTTGGAAATCTTGTCTAAGAGTTTATATCCTTCATCTGTAAATAACAACTCATTATAGCGCGCTGCCTGAGTCGGATCTCGTCTAACTACTTCCAGAAGAGAAGGTGATATTTTATTACGAACAGAATTTAAAACAGATCCGATAGATGTCGGTATTTCTCTCATTGCCTGAATTGGTGCGGTTGCGCTACCCTCCCCGATTTGACGGGTTTGAATTAACTGATCTATTACCGTATCAATCTTATTAATCTGGTTGAAGCGATCATCCCCAACCAAAGCTTTCAATCGCGCAGATACTTCCTGATTTTTCAGAACTGTATCGCTAAATCTACGTCCGTCATTTGCAGAGGATTGAAGTTGTTTTTTAAGATATGCTCCGGCCAGCGAATCACGGATCTTTTGACCATCAGCGCCTGAGTTACCAAGATTAGAGACAAACTTCTTGATATATCCTGGATCACGTGCCATCAAATCTGAAGCAGCTTTGCTGTAATTACCATCAGCAAGCATGGACATTTTACCAATCGGGCTATCCTGTAGTGTTTTTAAAGCCCCTGAATCCTCTGAATAAATACGTCTAGCTGTTTTATAAGATGGGTATTCGCTTTCTATAGCTGAATCAATATCATTAATTGCCGATTTCGCAGCTTTATAAACCCCTGTATCCCCGCTTCTAAAGGCGGAATCAGCTTGTTCTCTGAGATTTACACGGGCAGAATGAAGGGCAACCGTTGAGTTATAGGGTAATTTCTCTAAATCTGTTGCATCTATCCCTAAAGATTGAAGGTCATTTTGAACGTTTGTAAGTGTATTTGTGTCAGTTCTGTACTTATCAAGAGCCTCAACAACCTTCTTATTGCCTAAAGCTTTCTTAAATGCATCATTAGTCTCTGGAATTGACTTATCAATACCGATACTCTCAGCATAATATGGCTTAGCCCGTGTTTGAAGCGCATCCTTTTTGGCCTGAACCATATCTTTAGCAATCTTGCTGGCAGCTTCACCATATTGTTCTGCGTCTAAAGATGTACCACCAGTGGCTTCCTGAATAATTTTGTTATTGAGCTTGGGAATTTGTGTATCGTCTATATTTTTGATGGCCGATGCAGCTACATTAGAGCCTGAAGACCCTTTATTCATCAGTAAAGCTTGGCTCTTCATACTAGGAACGCCGCTTGTAACAGCGACAGACGGCGTAGCTTGAAGAGAATTAGCATCTGAATAAGCAGCAAGAGCAGATTGAGGGCTAATACCCTCATCTTGTAGGCTCTTATAGAAAAGGGCTTCTGCATCCGATAAACCAGCAGCTTCCTGGGGAAGTTGTGAACGGCTGATGCCACGGCTTACATATTGAGCGAGATTATCAATACCGTTATTAATTCCCTCTACTGCTTGTGTCCCAAGTCTTAAAGGGTTTAGTGACGGAATAGAAGCCTCTGCCACCGCACTGGGTAAAGCACGAAGCCCTTGACCTGCAGTTGCTGCTAACTCTGATCCAGCCTCTACGGCTCTTCCGACAGGAGACACTAATCCAGCAATATTAATGATATTACCAGCCGCATCAATATCACGACCTATAGCGGGGTTTTGCTCACGAAACTGTTGGTATTGATCGTATGCAGGTTGGATCTGATTACCACCAAACTCTGCTAAAGGACTATTAAGAGCTGCTGATCCAATATTTGATATTCCTTGCTCATAACCCTCTGGGACAGGAACATAACTGGCGGCTGAGGAAATTATCTGATTTCCTATATCAGTTAATCCGCCAAGACCTACATTGGCAAATGTTTGCAGGGCGCTACGGCCAAGTCCTTGTTCACCTGCATTATATGCGTTTACGATCTCATCTAATTTGTCACCACGCTCATTAAGCTTGTCACCAACTTGAGACAGAAAACCCGGCTGCTCTTGGTTATCATTGCCAAAGTTCTGTTGTGCATATGCCATTACTTCTTCTTGAGTAGCGCCCTCAGGAGCGTTAACTTCAAAAGTCTGTCCATTTGGTGATGTTACTTCATAAGTAGGCATTATTTACCCTTAGGCTTTATAGACCAGCCACCAGCAGAATTCAATTTACCGCCGCCTGTTTTCTTATACCCTACAGCACCTAAACCAGCATTGACGTTATTAACAACTGTTTCTCTTAAACGTTTACTGCTTTCTAGTCCTAACTCAGTAGGGCTTGTAACGCCCGGTAAGAAAGACAAAGAACCTCTAATATTTGCATTAGTAGGGTCAAATAACTGTGCGTCAAGAATAGATTGATCTGGTCCTGATAGAGCACCCAATTCATTTACGTTCTTAAGTTCAAGATTAATATCTGTTTTAAGACCATTTAGAAGCTGTTCACCACGTCCCCCAAATTCGGAACCATATTTTTTTACTGCTTCATCATATCGGGCTAGTAATCCGTTAGGGCCTAGTAATTTATTAGAAGATGCTGTAGCCGCTTTAACTTTCTTAGTATCATCTGCTGTAGGTACAAAACCAGATGCAGGAACATAACCCGGAACCGGGTCAACACCATATAAAGGCTTACCTGACTCATCCAGAGTTACATTCTTACCACTAGGTAAGGTTGTTCCTTGACCCGGTTGAAGACCACTATTAAATAAAGGAGATTGCGTAACTTGAGCAAGCTGACCTGTAGCAGGGTTACCTACAGATACTGATCCGTCAGGGTTTTGGATAAATTGATAATTAGGTTGTCTTCTTGATTGAATATCTAGTTGCCTATTCTGAATACCTAATTGAGCTTGTTGATAAGGCGTAATAACTTGTTCTGAACTAAACTGTGCTAATGGCTTTACATCTCCTGTAATAGCAGCATATTGTCTCAGCTGTTCAGTAGGTGCTAATTGACCAAAAGAAGGATCATTAGCTATTTGACTTAATTTAGATTGAGCCTCATACTTTGGAATTGTAGTAGGATCAGCAATATTATTCAAAACAAGGTTAATTTTATTGAATACACCCAAATCTTCATAAGGTGTAATTGTTCCATTAGGATTAGGATTATCGAACCACTGAACCATTATTCAATCTCCCGGAAATTAACGCCAATCATATTATAATCGACTGCATAATAACCATCCAACAGAGCTACAGCATCAGGATGTGTCTTCATGACATCTTGCGCCATAACACCGATAAACTTCTTGTCAGAGCCTTTATAATTATACTTATAAACCTTATGACCATTTTCCTCACCAAGTTCCTCAATATTTTCTTTAAGGCGCTCATCGGACTTTGTAAGGTTCCCAATAGACGAGGTAAGGCTTCCAAGAAGACCTTTATTCTCACCCGTGGAGCTTGACCAATTTGTACCTTGAGAATTTGTACCACCAACAGTGTATCCAAGACCGCCAAGAATACCTGCTTGAGCTTGAAGCGCAGCGGCTTGTGCCTGATTAACACCGGAATCAAGGGTACGCTGGAACTCGCCAATGCCCAAAAGACCTTGAGCATCAGCAGCGCGCAAGCCGGGAAGAGTCGTTAATGAGTTATTCAGTGAATTGTTAAACTGATCAGATAAGAATCCGCCAATCTGATTTTGTCGAGAAAGGTCAATGTCATTAGCCCCGAACATTTGACGGTTTGATCCAAACTGCCCGGCAGAGTTTAAGTTTTGCTGAAGGACACTATTCTGTCCTTGGGACTGTCGGTTAATCTCATCAATAACATATTGTTGGTAAGGGCTTTGCTGCATTGCAATATCTGATTGCAAGCTTTGTGCTGTGGGTGCGAAACCTTGGCGAATAATATTAAACGCGTTTGTTTCATCTTGAGTTTGAGCAAGTGGTCTAAATTGATCAGCAGTAATACCACTAATTTTACCATCGATGCCCTGTAATGTATTCTGCGCCCAAGAAGGAAGATTATTAAATCCTGATACAGATGTGTTCTGACCACCAGACTGTGATTTAGAGGGTGCTCCAAATACTGCGCCAAATAAACCCATTTAAAAAGCTCCTAAAGCCAAACGTCTCCAGACGTTCACATTGTTAACGCTATCATACACTAAGATGTACAAAAAGCTAGTTGTATAATTAATGTCCCCCAGAATATCTTCTGAAGTTACATCTGATGAAGTCGCAGGTATTTTATTAACCTTTCGGCCTTTTATAAATCTTTTAGTAAGGTTATTCCAGTCTTCAATATCGGTAGAACGCTCTCTCTTTACCGACTGGCAGAAACTAAGAACATCTTCTGATGAAGAAACGGTTTGATAATCATTGATCATTCTGGACTGCTCATCTGTACATATTCATACCATTGACCCATGATCCAATTCTGATCTAGCACTTCCCCAGTAATTGTGTACTGCCAGAAGTGACCGTCTAACTGGACAGGGATATTCTCATCTGTATCTTGGAAGACATAGTTCTGTTGATATATTGGATTAGACGAATTTGGATAACGGTAGTTTTCAACCATAATATTAATGTTACCATTCTGAATGCTGTCGGGAACGACATTAACAATCATTGTACTGTCTTTACCGCCTGAACGAAGATTGGTCTTAACCAGCCAAGGCAGAACCTCACCATCAGCATTATAGCCTACTTCGTGTTCGTAAATAGTAGAAACATTCGCCAAATGAGGTACGTTAAAGTAGAAACCATTCTGTTCAGCGGCTGTTCTATCCATTCTATCGGGAACCCATGAGAAATCGGTTAGGCTTACTCGGGCGATAGCATTAGGTTCTTCACTGTCAGCAGTTGGATAGTGGAACCAAATCTCATTATACTTCTGGTTAAACCATGCGAAACACTTGGAAAGCTGATCACGGTTAATATTTCCGAATACATACTCAAGTAGTGTCGTGAATTCCTGTGTATTGGCTGGCATAACCTCAACATTATTCCCGCGATACATATAAAAGTTATCGAATCCCATCCAATAAGCCTTACCATTCACGGAAACACGCGCTAACGGGGCAATAATTCCGATATTGGCATCAATCTTCTTAATCTGCCATACTCCGGCCTCTAATCCTATATATCGGAAGGTATAGGTCTGATTTCGTGAGAAAATAAGGTTTTGGCCCGACACAGGCGCATGAGAAATAAGAGGAGATGCACCTTCAATATAGTCTTCAAACACCTGATTTAAGGAAGATCCAACAAAATTAGAGGCATTTCCCTGATCTGAGGCGAAAATATGATTTCCAACACCGCCTGCGCCTAAGGTGACAAGAATGTTGTCTGATACAAACATGTAAGCCACTTCATCTGGTGCGCCCGCAAGGATATTAGGGGAAAGATTGGTCTGCCCGCCCCATTCATATATCTTATCACCCGCAGTCATGAGAACTTTTTCACCGAATTTGTCGAAATACCAGATACGCGGTGTTACACGTGAAACAGTCGAAACTCCCGGTGCTCCATAAAGGCCAGCACCGTATAAGCCTGCACCGTATCCTGTACGCATATATTCCGTTGATGGACCAGCAGCGATTTCAGGATAATATTCGCCACTTGCACTGGAAGTCTGTGAGGTGGATGTTCCTTGTGTCATAACATCAAAAGCATTAGCCGTCACATTACGAATAATAAACTCGGAGTTAATGTCAGCACTTGAAATGCCGCCGATATTCCCAGTACCCGCATATGTTACAGTAAGTGTTGCACCAGTTCCTGTATCTGTCGTTGATACGTTGTTTGCTGGTGTGACGGAATAGCTACCGGGTGTAGAAACTGTTACAGAATTAACACCAAAAACAAGGTCAAGCGTAGCGCCAGATCCAGTTCCTGTTGTGGCTACCGGATTAGCGGGGTTATTCGTATAATTACCCGCAACGCCTAAAGCTACTGCGTTAACCCCCATAACTACGTTTAAAGCAGCGCCTGAAAGACCTGCACCTGTAACGGGTTCGTTTGTCAATAATGTAGGGTTGACAGTATACACACCCCCTACAGTAATGCTTAAGACTGCCGTAATAGCACCACCAGAAACCGTAACAGAAGCTTGGAACTTAGTCCCGGTCCCTGTCGTACCTGTTACTGTCTGCGTACCATTGGATCCACCCGTACCGCCAGCTGCAATCGTTGCAGAAACAACCTTTGTATTGGAAATCGTTGCTGTGGCTGCTGTGGTAAAAGTTCCCCCAACGGCTGTTAAAGTCCCGCCCGGCGCATACCCTGTCCCTGCGGCAACTGGGGCTACACTGACTGCTTTCGTTGATGAAACAGAGAACACACCTGCCGTGGTGAAAGTACCGCCCACCATAGTAAGAAGATTACCGGAAGAATATCCTGTCCCCGCACTGGCTACTGTCGCTGTAGATGCAGCATAAACCGCAACATCTTCCAGTTTGACGCGTGATCCTTCAGTAAGTCCGTGATTTGTGTCTGTAATCGTAATCAATCCACTGGATACAGTAGGGCTACCCCCACCAATACCTGTTGCAGTAGCTTGGTCATTAACATCAAAACCATAGCTTGTGGCATTAATCTGTCGAATAATATGTGGCGCGTTTAAAAGAGCAGCGCTCACACCGTTAAATGACGTAGCACCAGAAAGGGTAATTTCATCCCCAATACGATACAAAGGAGCATTTGGATCATTAACGATAATACGATATGAACCGTTTGTAGAGTTAAGAACGGGTCCGGTTAAAACGTAATAGTGCGTTGCAACATTACCGATAGGCTGCGCTGTTTCCTGAAAAGGAGTGATGTTTGTCAAGACATTACCGGAAAGATTATAGAGATGCTCATTGCTCCCAATCATCAACTGAGGATAGCCTGCATCAAATATCGTGCTGTATAAGGATCGAACGTATCCTGTAATCTGATTATCATTTTGAAACTTAAGAGATTCCCAACCACCAATCTTACGGGGCACGCCGTTAAACATGCGGATACCCTGCGTCATAACATAGTGATCTGTCGCAAGCGCTGTACTATCAGTATAAGGCTTTACGCCTGATTTAATCTCAAGCGGTATTGGCCTAATCTTGGAGTTTCTTGTAACCATTTAAGCCCATGCGCGCAATACCCAGCGCCAGTTTGCAGGTGTAATTGTGATTGCGTTTCCAGCAATATCCCTTCTCATAATAACAGGTGTATTAACTCCGGTAATACCCACATTAACACTACTGGACCAAGTAGAAACATTATAGCTACCAGCAATATTGACTTGTCCCTGTGCAATCTCATCCCCGACACCGTATCCATATTCTGATGACACGCAGCGTAAGACTACATTAAATATCTTTGGCTGCAAAGTTAACAAATGAGGAACCACAATATTAAAAGGCGAAGTGATGGCTTGCTCTGCACTCTCAAATCCCTTATTAAACCCTAAATAAGTCAGCACCCACTTACTAATTGCCTGAAAAACTCTTAAAGGCGACATAGCTTTAGTGTTATTCGTCCCTGCTTCAGCCTCGATCTGGCTTGCAATAACAATCTTAGAGATGGCGTTCCAGCTCGTTCCATCCGATACGACATATAAATCTTCATACTGGGCGCTAAGAACAACGTTTGCCTGACCGTCAATCTGATCTGATCCAGTTGTTAGGACTGTTACTGTATTAGCTGTAGAATCAACCTTCTTAATACCTACTGTAAGGCCGATATTGGCAGAGGCTAAGGGAAGGGTAATGTTAAAGGAAGCTGTGCTGGCATTAGCAGCAAACAACGTCTTATAGTCTGAGGAAACAACGGGATAGTTAGCGCCTTTAGGGACAACTAACCACTCCATCGCTCTCTCAAGGAGACCGTCAATGTCATCAAAGTTTTCGTTTAAATAGCCACCCCAGACATCCGCATCTGTAAGATCAAATGGTAATGGTTTAATGAGGTTGAATTTCGAAGTATATGTAGGCAATTAATATCTCCCAAAGCTGTTATCTACAGCCATGCGGCCTGTTGTTACATTCTCGTCCGTACGGGACTTAAGGTTATTATACTCAGCATCCGCAGCTTGAGAAAAGATAGCCGCACTTTCGTTATCCTGCCGAAACTCAGCATAAATACGTGACATTGAATCATACATAATCAATCTGTCTGCCAAAGTAGTAAAGTCATTAGTATCATCGTCATCAACAAGATCGACATAATCTCTCACACCATGCAAGACAACTTGGTAGGGATCCATAGGATAATAGTAAAGGTAATAACCGCCATCACGGTATGTGTAGGCAGTAGGGCGACCGATCTGACCCATATCCCAGCTATCATAAACGGAAGGGGAGATATTTCTTAAAACATAACGGTAAGACTGGTCGTACAGTGTGATACCGTCATCTTTAAAGAGATATAGAATAGGAATTGTAGGAGTAGGCAGCAGGGCTGTGTTAGCCGTAGCTGTAACAGTCTCTGAGACTTCATTGAACCAGAAACGGCGTTGTTTCCAGTAACGGATTGATGCGTTAATCGTATCGCCTACATCGGCAACACTGATAGCGGTGTTTTTAGGATCTTGGATCCGTCTTGACACTGACTGTCTTAGTTCTCCGAATGTAGGCATATACGCTATCCTTAAGAAACAGTTGCGCCCAATGCACCGACAACACGCCAGTTGGTCCCATCGGAAGCAGCGATACATGGTGTACCAGCACTACCGTTAGAAACATAAGCAATGTGTCCAGCATGAGAAGCAGCCGGGTATGTAAGCAATTGTGCAAGAGTCAGCACCTTAAGCTTGTAAGTTGGTTGTCTACCTTGGTCAGCACGAGTAAAAGCAATAGCCATTTGTTTTCCTTTCAAGAAAGTGAGGGGAACAGAGCCGAACCATTCCCCTCGTTACCACTACTGATCGTAAGTAATAGTAATTTGACCACTGATAGTGCCAGTTGTACCTGTGTTCGTACCAGCGATGGTAGTCACGATCCAACCGTCACCAGTTGCTTTCCAACCCATACCAGCATCAACGTTTGCACCACCGATGTTAGCACCGGCAGTAGAAACAGCGACTGGCGTTGTGATGAACGCAGTAGTGTTGTTAGTGTTGTTTACGTTATCATCGTAAATATAACCCAATGTTGCTGTAGCAGTACCGCCAAGGGCAGTGTTACGGATCACAGAGTTATAGTTAAAACGAGCACCAGCACGGAACGGAACAAGTCCGATGTTTGTACCGATTACTGTACCTGTTGGCACGTTAATCAATACATATTCCATAGTCTCCTGACCTTCGCGCTGTGCTTTGCACAAACGATAGTCAGCAGATGTACCAGTGTATTTAGTAGGAACGATTGAAGGGGTTGTCATGTTTGCTTCTCCTTAAGCTGTGTGTGCAGCGGCATAAGTTGCGATAACAACGACACCAACGTCTGAACCGTTAGACGGGGTATTTTTCTTGATACCACCGATAAAACGTGCCTCGATACCTTTGTAGTATTCGTAGTCCTTAAGCTGGGCTTTGAATACCATTGGTACAGATTCATCAGTAACTCGTCCTGAACCCATCTTGGAAGCGTAAGACAAAGCATTACGGCCTACAAGAACAGCACGGCGAACAGTGGTGATTGGTGCACCGTTCGAAGAGTTTACACCGTAGGCAACACGCGGAGATACGTAGATACGCACACCCGCATATTCACCAACAGGTTTGACGTTGTTACGGAAGCCAAGATTACGACCTGTCAGGGCTTCATCTTTACCACCGGCAGCCATTGCCAAAGCATTGTTATACCATGTGATTGGGCTGTCAGCATCTTGTTTAAGATCTGTGAATTGCTCATAAGAGATCCACAGCTCATACATGAAGCCGTCATCCAAGAAATCAACTGGTTGTTGTGAGTTACCCAACAATTCAACCGCATAGTCAACAAGGGACAATGTCATCTTGTTAGCAGATGTGATTGCTTGGTCGTTAGCACCACCACCAGCACGCAGAATGCGGTCAGCAGAAGGAGCAACGATAGGGTTAAGGCCTTGTACGTTATAGATGTTGTTTGCAGCAGTTGGTGCAGCAGCAGAGCTATAAGTAATACCACCCAAAGTAACACCAGTTGTGAACTGAACGCCTGCCAGCTGGTTGAAAACGGAGTAATCCAGTTTTTCTACCATTGCACGTGTCAGCAACGAACGTGTTGTCTGTTCGAATTCGATATTCGATTGAACGGATTCAATTGTATCTTCATCGTTAGGATTAAGTACACCAAGACGGATCATACCAACGCGCATGGTGAAATCACCGATGTTTAGCGCTTCTTCGTTACCGTCAAGAGTGGAGCCTTCGCCTAGACCAGCTTGCAGAAGTTTGCCGATATAAGCATATGTTAAGGTTTGACCGATTGAGTTCTGACCTTCAAATTCACGCGGGCGATAAACAACGCCAGAGTTGAACATGTGACCCAGAACAGACATTTGCGTGGTTTGAATCCACGCTTGCTTTGCCCACACATTTACGCGTTGTGACAAAGGTACTGTTGTAAAAGACATGAGTATCCTCAATAGAAAGTTGAAAAGAGTTGATCAACTGTCGATACTCGAACGATTAAGCCCTCGGAAGGCATGCAGTGCGATGCTAGCGTTGTGACAGTGGGAGATTACGTCTCCATGTCGGCTCGTTTAAATCCTGAGCAGGCCTGAGGAATACCCCGATAAGAAGATACTATTACACAATCAGAATATTTGCAACACATAAAAAATCCCCGAAGCTTTTGACCCGGGGATTTTATACAAGTCAGGGGGAGGACTAAGACTTATATTGTGCGTTGTAGATTTCCTCATCGGAGAAATCATACATGTCTTGGATGGAAGCCTTCTCAAGTGTGGCAATCGTAACCTTTGACTTACCGCCAGCAGAACCCAGACCATTAGGCGATTTAGCCTTGTTCTTCTCGATTGTCTCTAAGGATGCTTTCTGTGGTTTATTGTCTTGCTTGACTTCCTTGGTGAAACCTTGACGCTTAGCAATGTTGTAGATAGCTTCAGCAGGGTCTAGTCCTTGGTTAACGAACTGTGACCCCATTGTAAGAAGCTGGTTAGCCGCCATCTGTGCGATCTGGTTTGCGTTAAGATGTGGATTAAGGGTTGAGATACTTTCCTTAACCTTGTCCTGAAAGAACTTAGCGGCATCGTCATAATCAGGGGCTTTTAGGGCGAAACGCTGCTCATAAGACTGAAACTCCTGAATAGCGCCATTGATTAGGGCTTGCTGTTCACGTTGCTTCTGTTCCTTTTGGATGAACTCTTGTGTGCTGGCAATAACCTTATCAGCCTGACGAACCTTCCACTCCAGCCATTCTTCACGGTCTTCTGCTTTGTTAGGCTCTGGGTCTTCGGTCTTTTGCTTCTCAGCATTGGCAACCTCGATTGCGCGCTGTGCAGCTTCGGCGGCTTCACGTTGTTGACGCTTAAGCTCACGGTTTTCCCATTGAAGACGGGCTGTCTCAGCATGGTCAGGCTTTTCTTCTACCTTTTCCTCAACCTTAGGCTCTTCAACTTCTTCGGTTTTTTCCTCTACAGGCTCTTCTTCGGTAACAGGTTCTTCGACCACTTCTTCAACCGCTTCCGGTTGTTCGATGGCTTTCAGTTCTTCTTCTACTTGGTCATAAATTGTTTTCATTATTCGGCTTCCTTTTGTTGTTAAATACTCACGCTAACCTTGTCCATAGTCGCATATGGGGCAAGTTTGTTCTCAATACGGATTGTCTCGGATTCTTCAAGGGCTTTAACGGTATCGGCAGCAGTTTTCTGTACGCCAGCCATATTTTTATCAATGTTAGACTGTGTATATGAAGTCTGTGCCTGAATAAGCTTGAGGTTAGCTTCGTTAAGCGCACGTACCTGCTGGTCTGTAAGCTGTGAGATTTGGCTTTGAAGCTGTTGAATAACCTGCTGTGCCTGTGCAATGCGTGGATCTTCTGACTTGAGGGCTTCCAGCATCTCTTGGCGTTGCTCTGCATCCAGAGGAAGCACCTTAAGTGCCCCGGCATAGAACGCCTTACCAGCCGTATCACCAATAGCAGCCAGTTTATCACCCATAGAAATAAGGATCTGTGCTTGCTCTGTTTTGACTTCATCCGTCTCTGGTGTCTCTACGATGTCAATGTCATATTCTACGAACAAGGCTTCTTTAGAGATAGTAATAAATTCAGCAGCATTCTCAGGGCCAAGAATACGAACCACAGCACCTTCATTGTTTTCACAGTAGACACGCATCAGGTCTAACATTAGACGCGCATGCTCCTCACGATAGGCTTCAAACGCATCGAAGTAAGCAGCTAAGGTAGACTTAACCTGTTTAACAAGCTGACGGTGCAATACTCCTGACTGTTGGTCTTGGGCTGAAAGGATAGCAGCAAGGTCAAAGCCCATCGTATCGGAGATAGCCTGATTCGAAAGGCTGATAATCTGATCATATCCGGTAGGCTGGAACGGAGAACGCTTCTCACGAACCTTCCCTAAACCACCCGGGCGGAGCTTAATGGAACTGTCGGTCTTGTTATAGTTGGCTTCTAAACGTTGTGGATCGTCTGTCGCGTCATCCTCATATAACAAACCACCCTTGGAGTTAGCGTCAATAGTATACATCAACGACTCAAGCGCCTTGTTAAAGAACAGCGTAGGCTCCATCATAGGATTGATCATACCAATCCAGATACGCGACTTAGCCCACCAAGTACCAGTAATGAACTGGACAGTGTAAGCTTTCTGGCAGGCAGCACGGTAAGAGGTGAATACTTTATCACCAGACAATACAGCCTTGTAATAGACTTTCTTCTGAAACTTATAAATTTTAATCAGGTCTTCAAAAGCCTCTTCAAAGCGCTCTTTATACTTCGAGGTAAACACCAGACGCTCAGCACCCGGATCAAACTCAGCCATTTCCTCATCATCTTCAGCTTCGACACGGATTTCCTCTAGGAAACGAATAGCTTCTTCTAATGCCAGTGGATTGGTTAATTTGAATAAAGGGTTCTCGGCGCGGTAAAAATCTTCGATCTGTGTCCAAGAATAGAAATATACCCAAACAGTCTTGTCTGTCTTGCTGTCCCAATCATATGTCGTACCCTCGTCCGTCTTTGAACGGTCATAAGGATAAATGTCAGGATCGTATTCATAGCCAGTGTCAGGTGTTTTAGGCGCAGACTGGAAGTCATCCTCATCTGAAACACCGAAGAGCTTCTTAGCGTCCTCTAATGAATAAGACTTACGGTAATAATCCCAGCGTCTGTCAAGAAGGTTGGTCTGGCGCGCCATCGGATCCCAGCCACAATCAGTGGTGACATCGCCCATAATAACTTCGCCATTAGCGTCAGTCGTAGCATAACCCTCATTATAAGTGGTGGCTGTCTCTGTCGCAGAGTAACCATACATCAGGGTCTTTTTGTTAGCCTGAGTCTCGATCTGTGAAGCTTTGGCGTTCTTACGCAGATATTTGGCAATAGCATTGGCATTCTTTGAATAGAATTCCTGCTTAGCTTCATCCTGGATACGGGCAGCATAGGCTACATTAGGACGTACTTGAATCATAAAACCATTAACGGCATTAATGTAAGGACTTACCTTATCGATCTGTACAGGGCGGCGACCTGCCTTGGTTGTGTCGAAGAAGTTAGCTTCGTAATAACGGTCAACCTTCTCGGTGTTTTCCCATTGTGCAGACAATCCGCGATCAGTTACGGATTTATGTTTTCTAAATTGTTTGGCAATATCAGCGTCAGATTTCATTAACTACTCCAGTCATCCGGCTGATAACGTTCTTTAACAGTTGCAGGGCGTTTTCTATATCCCGTGGCGAATGTTCGGAAGCTGGATACACCGTGTGAGTGCTCATCATGTCGAGGAGCATCTTTCCATACGCCGAGACGATCATTCCATTCTTTCCTGTAACTGCCGAGATGTTTAATAAGCTTATCACACTTTATAGCATCAAATCTGCATTGTGGCAACATGTTACGCACGGCCTCGTGGTCATCACGCAAATCTTTGGATCGCTCAATCAATCTAATAGGCTTTAATCCCAGCTTAGCAGCAGCAACATCACGTCTTTCCCCTGTACTCCAGTCAGTGTTTACACCGTCATGAGGCCAGTCATGCTCTGCGTAAGTGTAAGGCAATGACTTTAGGTAGTTCGCATAATGAGGCAATCCCTCTAGGTTATTCTCATAATAATCAATGATGTCAAACCCTTCGCCATTCTCCTGCACAAAGGTAATCGTTGTGTCATCGTTGAACCCAAGATCCCAGAACGTATAGACGGGCTTCTTAGGGTTATGCGGTACAAAACAAATGCGATCCTCCTTGCGAAGAAAGGCCATCTCCTTGTTGAAATAAGTACCCTCAATAGAAGTCTGGAAGCTTTCCTCTGGTGTGCTGGGGAATTCCCGTAGCATATCCTCACCCATAGATAGCTTTTTCTTGGAGTACCAAGCCTTCTGCCCATCAGTCAGGGTAATCTTCGCCTCAGCCTCTATCTTTTGGAAATATAGGTTAAGGTCGGGTCCAATAGGTACGTTGTAGTCAAGGGTGTAGCTCTTATCCTCATACCACGGGAAGAAATGGAAGCGTGGGTCTAACGGGGTTAGCTCTGTTCCCATCTCCTGTAACTGTTGGGCGCGCTGGCATAGCTCATAGAACTCGCCTTCCTGCCCTTCAGCCGTGGATTCGATGAATATCTGCTGTCCGACTGCAACCGTGTTAAGCGCACCCGTCTTGATCTCGCGCGCTTTTTCGGGGTATTTGGCGGCGATCTTACCGTATTCGGAGACGTGGAGGTATTGGAATGTACCGCCACGCAAAGACGTACCAACCTTAATCGAGGAGCCGTTCTTGAATGTTAGAGATGACGCGCTATCCTGCACCGCAGGAACCATGGCTTTAATCTCATCAGGTAGATTATCGTATGCGAACTTGACCTTGTTCTTGAATAGGTCGCCCGCCTCGCTAAGGCCTTGCGCAATAATACCAGCCGCTTTGTTAGGGTTGAATAATACAGCATCAAGGATGTAGATCAGAATGAATGTGGAAAGCCCAAGCTGTCGAGCTTTGAGTATGCAGTTGATATACCAGATGCGGCTATAGAACTTCTCTTGGGCAGAGTTAAGCTTGAACTTAACCTTACATCCTTCCTTGTCCTGGATGTAGTAAAGGTTGTTAAGTCTCCATTTACGGTCGGAAAGTAACTTAACCAGCTCATCGTATTTAGGCTGAACGGCTAATTTTGCCATTTACTTTACCGTAATCGGTATAACACCGTCTTTTTGGGCATTTTCGTTAACTATTGGCACCCATTGACCGTATATATTAATCTCGTGCTCTGTATTCCAAACTTTAACTGGAACAACATACTTGAAATTTCTCACAGCTACATGACGATTTAATTCAATCATTCTTTAGGCCTCCCCAAAGAACGTAGACAATAAAAGTAATTATTATTAATAATAATCCTATAACGTTAATCATGATGGAATATCCTCTGTCTTACCAGCAACAGCATTGTACAGCCCCTCTACTACGTTGATAGTTCCGGCATGCTCTGTAATAGTCTTGTCAGTCCAGTTAAAGTTCTTCAGGGCAAATATAGAACCAGCAGGTGACTTTCCACTATACAGCATCTTCTCGGCGAAGTTCTCGCATCTAAGCTTGGCTCTTTTTATAGCGTTACTAAACTCGTCCTTTTCTTCGTATTCTACCAATACTTTACGGCTTGTATCCAATGCTAAAGCTAATCCTGTTATGGTAATGGGTTCAAAATACTCGTTACCATCTTTGTCTACTTGTCTTCCAGTTGTGGCAAAGTAAGCGTCAATCTTTTCTTGAAGCTCTTCGGGGGTTTTAAACTTAAGTGGTCTACCGCCTGCCATTTTTATCTTTCTATAGTTATTTAGTAGTATTTTGCCGGATGGTAAGGTTTATGGAATACTGGAATATATCTAAATTCACGTCCAGATTCTTTATGAATATTTCTTAACTCGTAAGGTTGCCATCCAGCCTTAACCCGATATACAGGCTTCTTGCCCATCAAGCGCCTTAGTAGGTTACGCATCCAGTGTCTCCGCGTTCTCGATCTTATATTCTGCTTCTGCCTTCAATTGCTCGAACTTAGGCTCTGTCAGGATATCCCATCCTGGTGGTAACAACCCTTTGAACAGCTTAACGTCACCGCGCTTGCCATGGCTATCGGTGAGGATCTTATACATCATCTTTGGGATACGATCGGCTTTTTTATAGTTGAAGGTCACTGTCTTTTCCATTCAATACTGTAATTACTAGATTCTCTCTATCTGTCATAATAGAGTATCTCTTCAATAATCTCAACGAAATCTCAGCCAATGCGTCCCTAACAGCGCGGTCTATACGATCTTGGGCAGCCTTAATCTCTATTTCAGCATACCGATTTATCTCTTGTTTGAGTGAATCGTGTATCGCTTTCATAAAGTAAGCGTCTTGCTGTTCTTTAAAAGGTTGTGTAATTGACATCGGGTTCGGCTCCTGATTGATTATAACATGTTATTTGGGATTGTCTAGGTTGTTCTGTACCATGTGGTGTTTTCAGGATTATATGTCCATGCCAATGGTGAGTTAGCTGTCAGGGATGTAGCAGCTGCGTTAATTGTTCCGCCGTTCATCGTCAAAGCTGTGACTGCCTGAGTTGAGTTAATCTTGATTGTCTGCCAGTCGCGCAGGTTTGTTGTTGGGAACGTAATCGTTAGCGTTGCAAGTGTTCCGGCTGGTGTAAGGATAAGGTTATAAATATCATAAACAGTGGAAGGTACAGTAACTGTAGCGCCAGTGACAGGTGAAGATCTCAATCCAATGACATAGCTTGTCGTTAATCCGGCTAGTTTTGTCTTCTCGGCAGTAGTAAAGGCGTTTGTATTGGGCTGAGACTCATAGGCTGACTTAATCTGTGAACCCAAAGTTGATATCTGAACGTTTGCCATTAAACAATTACCCTATCTAGACCGTTGTATACTGCATCATAATCATTATACACGAATTGTAAATTAATTTCTTGGTAGTTATATAACGCATCTATCTGTAAATTAAACATTCTGTAAAGACGTGATGCGTTACCCGTATCTGTACTCGAGAGGCCAAACTCTACTGTTTCCCCACTTAATGATACCTGAAATTCATATAACTTGGGCATTTAGTACCGTAAGGTATGAGTTAATGATGGTGTAGAGCTGAGAAGGGTCGCTAGCTTGTGCCTCAGTTAAGGTAAAAGTAACCGAATTGCTCCGGCTACCTTTGATATTTATGGTAACATTAAACATTAACGGCGGTTTAACATCACATCCGCTTGACGGACTACGATGTCTTTAGGGACGCTCAGGTTACCGGAAATGAACTGACCACGATATGAAATGGTATAAGCCACACCATCATGCTCAAAACCAAGACCCTTACCAATTTGCTTTTCAAGGGCGTCTTCCAGCTCAGCGCCTGCTGATTTGCTTTCTTTCGTTACAGCTACTGGTTCTGGCTTAGGTTCAGCTACGCCTTGCTGGGATTTAAAGCCCGGGTCAAGTTCACGAGCAGCTTGTGCTTTCAGCTCGTCCTGCTTCTCAACGATACGCTCGATCAGAGTTTCTTCTGATAGGTTGCCTTTAAGTTCAAGGGCTAGGTCTTCAAAAGCATACTTCTTCAGGTCTGCCTTACTCAATGAATTCAGTTCTTCTAGTGTTTTCATAGTAATCTCCAATTGGTTTAAAACTCGGCTTTATTGTACACTATTCTCTTGAGACATCAATAAGCTATATTCTTCTTTGATCGCTCTAATATCTTTCCTGTATTCTTCGATAGGCTGAATACCTGCGTTTTTGTTATAATGATCCATAAG
>Ga0247817_10000188_pt1 | contig 39794 bp, 33 predicted proteins | sample UWRJL212509R1_FD_178010 | JGI IMG/M metagenome (GOLD analysis project Ga0247817, IMG submission 178010) | Plant litter microbial communities from Arlington Agricultural Research Station in Wisconsin, United States - UWRJ-L212-509R-1 | ecosystem: Environmental > Terrestrial > Plant litter >... | reverse complement strand
AGGATTTTTAGAGCTTCTTAACGGTGTCGAGATAAAAAGCATGAAAATTGAGAGGCAGAAGGAAGCCGCTGAGTTGCTGCCTTATTTTGATTCGGGCTATGCGCCGCTGGAACACTTAACACGCACGGGAGCTAAAACAATCTCCTGGTATCACGGTCCTTTTGTGCCTAAAATGTTTCCTGTTACGTCAAAAAGTATTTCTTTTTCTTCCTCAGATGCTGCCTTGCGATATGATAAAACGACAGGTTTATTTGATATTTCCTTTGCAGCTGCGTGGCAACTCGGGCGGATACTGGCTTTACAAAATCAGGAGTTTTCAAAAGCAATGCTCAATTGGCGTCTTGCCCAATCGCAGCTTGAAAGCTCTAAATCAAGAAAAGATATGCTCAGTACAATTTTAGGCGATGCCAGTAAAATAGACCTGAAAGATAAAGTGGTCAATTATCTTGGGGCTTTGCACAAGGCAGAAATAACCACTGTCGCTGCAAAAGTACAAGATTCATCAGCGGATATTCCCAGGGAAGTAAGACACTTTTTAGGAGAATTGTACAAGCTAAATGGCGTTCCACTTTCTTATCTCGTGCCGCATGGATATTTTTTAGAAAAACAGCATCATAAGAACAATGAAGATTATTCGGGAACACTTTCTTTCTTTTATGTAGATCCTAACTGGATCGAAGCACTGCTGGACGGTGCCTTGAGTATCGGACGTGTAGATAAAAATGAAACGTTATTAGAATTGGCGGTAAGCGGCGGATTTATAGAAGGTTACAAGCCACAATCCGGAGAAATTTTGGATGGAAATAAAAAAAAGGAAGAAAGAAGACTGAATACTACAGGTTTCTTATTTCGATCAGATCTTATTTCGGGTTGGAGGGGTATAGAAATCCAGGCTTTTAATGAAGAAGGAGAATTGCTTCCAGCCTTGCGCTTTGAGAGAATTGACTCGGATATTTTTCTGGGTATTTTTAATGGAAATATCAGTAAAATTACCGTAAAACAGCCCTATGAAGGTCTGCAGTTTGGTATTAAAACAGATAAGAAAGGCTACAGTAAAAATCTAAAAAATGAAGACGGCGGAACTGAAGAGTATGGAACTGCCGACGTAAATGCCGAATTAAATAGCAAACTGATAAAAGATACTGTTATCGATATAGCAGGATTGGCTGCCGCAATGCAGAAAAAGTTAACAGAAAAGAAATGGATGAATACGGAAGGGAAAAGTGAAGGCAAGTATTTCACAGCAGCTGAATTTGCGTATCAAATGGTAGACAGTCCGGTTAAAAAGACGATTGAGGTTAACGTGTCAAATAACAGTAATCATGAGTAATTCTAGACTTTTAGTCCCCATGTACATGGAGGCACTGGCGTTGCGCAATGATAAAAATGATTGCATTGATTTAAGGCCGAGATGGCAGAATTATCATCAGAGTATTTTGGGCAATGTATTACAGCCCGATAGCACTAATTCATTAAAGCTGGAAAGAGGAATCCATCTGCATTGGTCCTTGCCAAAAGCCCTGAAACATTCGTTTATAGCAGAGGGAAGAGAAACTGAATTTCCGTATGCCCCTAATAGATGGATAATTGTTCGCATTCGCACAGATAGAGGAATTAAGGATATGCCCTCGCGAATGTGGATTGTAAAAAGCGATCAAAATAATGCGATCAAAAATAATAAGCCTGCACCAAACTGGGTTGTTTTAAAAGACAATAAGCTTACGTTTAAGAACATAGGGAAGGCTTTTGAATGGATTGACAGTTATGATGACAAGGCCAGTGAGCCAGTTTTAACAGGAGTTGGGGCAGCAGATACTTATTTTGCCTCATTTTATCCAAGCAGCAAAAATGTTTTCGGTTTTCATGATGACATGAAAGACATCGATTCAGACTGTACGGTAACGTATGTTGTCAACGGCTGGTATAGCGATCCTGCTCAGGATCCTCTTGCTCCCGTAGATTTTAAAGCCACACCCAATACGGCAGAACAAATTGATAAAGAAAAAAAATTAAAATGGTTTAAAACGCAATGGAAATATGGTGGAGAATATCCTGAATCCTGCCTGCTGCATTCTTCTATCACAAGCATTAAATGGAATGACCAAGTAAAAAGTGGCGTTCCTGATGGGGAAGTTCAGGTCTATGCGGGAAATACTGCTGTAGAATCATTGAGCGCACAAATCATAGAAAGCAACAATGTTAAAAAATCAGGAGTAGAAGAGCTGCTGAATGCTTTGCAATACCAGCTTTTGGAGGATAAAGAAAACGAACCGGGTCTAGCATCAATCAAGAATGAAATTCATAAAATGGGTTTTTCTCCAAAAAATAGAAATTCATTCTGGGAAATTACCAGGATAGAAGCAGACGACAAGCATTTAGAAGAAAAACAGGACGAAAGACCCCACTTTCCTCAAAACACTGCTCTTTTAAAAGAATTAAAAGAGCTCAATGAAGCGCAGATTGACAAGAATGGCAAAGAGTACGAGATTTTAAGTCTTCAGCAGGAATATTATTTTCTGTGGTATAAAGAAGCAGACAAAACGGTTAATAACTATGAGATCCCGAGTTTTGATTATGAAAATTCAAGAGAAAAAATACTGGATAAGATTGTTGAGGCAAAAGTACAGAGAGACATGTATGCAGCAGCAATCAAGAGGCATATCAGTACCATAAGAGGGTATAAGGAATTGTCCGGTACCGATGCCGAATTTGAACTTAAAGAAAAACTCGAAGACCGTTTTTGGGAGCCAAATGATCCTGTCTTGCTGCTGTGCGGAACCGGAGTCGGAAATATAGATAAGCCTGTCTTTCAAACCGCCAATAAAGAAATTAACTGCCGGATAGAGGACCATATATTAACGAAGCTTTCTTTGAAAGTTCCTTATAATGATACTTTTATTCCAGTGGATATTTCCGCTACAGCCTTTACGGTTCCAAAAGTTAATGCATTGGCCAATGATAAAATACCATTTAGGGAGTTAAGGAAACTTGCCTGCGAAACTTTGCTTCTAGATCCTTCTTTAGCTATGGATATTGCTCTGGAAGCCTATAATCTTGCGCAGCAGGGAAAAGGAAAAGATAAAAAAAGTAGTATTATAATCGAATTTTCAAAGAATGTAATCGAAGCCCAGCTAAAGCCGCTGGAGCAGGGAGGCTTACTGCCTGAAAGGTTTGCACTGACTAGATGGAATCAGGCATGGACCCCATTATTTATGGTTTGGGACGTGGCGTATATGCCGCATGATCAGGACATAAAAAACAGGGATATTCTTGAAAATACCGGAAAGCGGAAATTGGAAGATGGTTTGTACTTTAAAAATCAACCTGTGAAAGGAACAGGGCAAAATATTTCAATTCAAGGAATAAGTCCGCTTTCCAATTCAGTTTCTGCAAACCTGAAAAGAATGGTGCCGGATTCTATTTCTGATAAATATGGAGAACTTAATCTTCTAGCGCAATCGTTGAGCGGGTTGCATAAATATCTGTTGATGCAGCGACCTGATGTTCAGCTTCCGCCTTTTAAATACACCACCGATGCCGATTATAATTTTGACAGCGAATATCTAATTGATCAGGACGAATTGAATGTGATTGGTGAAGATGGCTACCTGATGGGTATCAATCCCGGAAATATAAGCGGTAAAGAGGCCAATGTATTTAATCCGTTACGGTATGGCGTACTCAAAATAAGGAATCTTTCAATCGTAGATGCTTTTGGTCAGGCAAAAAAAGTTATAATTGATAGTGATAAGGCAAATCCAAAAGTAACCTGCTCCATGACACTAAAAGGAGATGAAAAAGTAGGAGATCAAAATATAATTCCGCTTCCTCCAAGAATAATCCAGCCTTCGAGGCTGCAATTTAATTGGTTGAACGTGAAAGATGAGGTCATCTATCAAGATGCAGGACAAATGGACAATCCTATTTTAGGATGGCTTGTTCCTAATTATCTGGATAATAGTATCATGGTCTATGACGGAGCAGGAATTGAAGTTGTCGTGCTTCAGATTACTGCAGATATCACAAAGGATAAAGGTCTTAAGTTATCAAAGAGATCTTTCCCAGGCAGAAATACGATGCCGCCTTCTTCAGATAATCTGCAATTAAACAACGTACTTGATAACATCAGCAGCGGAAGTATAGCCACAGGTCTCATGGATCTTGCGTATAGAATAAGCTTAAATTTAACCGGTGGCAATTCATTGCAGAATAATACAGCAGCATTATTGTGCGGACAGCCTATAGCAATTGTGCGCTGTTCTGTAAAATTAGAATCGTTAGGGCTTCCTTATCGTAACCAGCGCTGGGATATGTCAGAAAAAGAAGACACTGGAAATATTGAAACCGTAAAATTCCCGCTGGGTTTTGGCAATTATACACTCGAAAAAGACGGATTGCTGGGCTATTTTACAGATACTGACAGCGATTCTTTTTACACTACTCTCAAAGCTCCCGATTTTAAATTAAGCAGCAGTGAATCATTTTTCAAAAAAGATAACGCCCTAAAAATTGGACTCAACCAAGAACCGGTAAAAGTGACCTTATTAATGGACCCATCGGCTGGAGTGCATCTGTCAACAGGAATATTGCCAACAAAGTTTGTAGAATTATTCAATCACAATACCTCCAAATTACTTTCAGGATTAAACATCAGTTTTATGGTGGCGCCCTTTATCGCAGATAAGGTAGCTCCAAGCATTCCAATACCAAGCAGCATAAATGCCGATTGGAAATGGACGCATAAATCAGATGTTACAACCTGGCAGAGTGACGCAGGTATAGCAGAAGGAAAAACAAAGCAGCTTTCAGGTTTTAAAAAGCAGCAAGTATATGAGGGATGGCTGAGGCTGAATAATCTAAAAAAAAATAATTAATATAAATTGAAATACCACCTATGAGTTATGTAACAACAGGCAGTAGTAATTCGGTGCTCAATGGCAGTCCGCTGGAACTGAAAGTCGTGATTTCTAAAGTTCCGTCAGAAGAGGATCCGTCAGATTCTATTGTTCCAATGGGCGCTTTCACCGTAGAAAATATCGATACCATCGCAGCAGCTAATGAGCTGAGTACCCTAAGTTGTAAATTATCTGGAATGTTAAAGAGTACAGCGGACGCAGCTTTTCCAGTACTAATTTGCGAGCTGCTGTATAATCCTAATAATAAAGGGAAGAGGTCTTTTATTTTTCCAAGGGATTATGATGATGAATTTGCATATTTAATAGTAGATATAACAGCAAAAAAGTGCACGATTGACGGATTGTCACAAAAGATACCCATTTCTTTCAGAAATAAAAAAGATAAAAATTCAGGAGATTTAAACCGTATTGACTTTGTTGCTGTTGCTGAAGAAGCAAAACCTGAAATAGAGGATTTTTCGTGTAATGTTCCCTTCGCTAACGCTATAGTTGTTCCTATTAATGAGTCCGTTAATTTGTTATGGAAGATAAAAGGGGATAAGTTCACTTTAAGGGAAGGAAATAATGAGCTGGCAGCGGGCATCAAGTCAGAAAAAGGGGAATATAAAATTGCAGGTATCTCGAATGGTGACCATGTGTATACGCTTGAAGTGCAGCAGGGAAATGTTTGCATAACAAAAACAGTACTTGTAAGGGCATTAAACGAATCAAAATTTTACAGCAGTTCAAATCCTTCTGGTGATTTTAAGGCATTTACTATTGCAAATTTCTGTGTGAGCCATGATTCCTCGTCTTTATTTAGCCTAATGCTGAAAACGGAAAATAAGGGGACAAAAGAGGAGAAAACCGCCATAGACCATATAGGATATAGCTATACAAACGATGGCTTTTCAGGAAATTGGCCCAGAATTGAATTTTCCGACAATGAAAAAGAAAAATTGCGGCCTTTTGCAGCCGCTCCACTACTGCACATGAAAGCTCCGGGGCAATTGTATGGGCGGTTATTTTTTATAGGTGGCAGTTCTGTAAATGCAATGAATTCCAGTAACTCGGCAGCTATCGTTGATTTAGATGCAGATTTAGGTTTAAGGCTTACCATTACTGAAGACCTACCATGGGCGTCCCGTGCGGCACATTCCTGTGCACTTTTTCCACACGGTGATCAGGATAAAATCTGGCTAATGGGAGGCGTTGATGAATGGGGGGCAGCACTAAATGATATTTGGGTATCGGGAGATGGAAAAGTATGGGAGAATATTCAGGCAAACGGAAGCGTAAATCATAATCGGCAACAACCTGCAAAAATGCCATGGGATAAAAGGTGTCTGGCCGGAGTTGCTGTTGGGTTAGATGATCTCGGTTTCGAGAAAAGCCTCCTGATAGGCGGAGGCTTTTCAGAAGTCGGGGGCAGTGAAACGTCGGATATCTGGAAATGGGACAAAAATAATTGGGAACAATTGAAAGATTTTACCATTCACGATTCTCCCTATTTGTCTTCCGGACTGTTTTTTTTAGGTAAAGATGCCGTTGAAAGTACAGGCTTTTATTTATTGGGAGGCTATGAGGCAGGAACGACTAAGAAAAAATATTTTTATAAAATAACACTCCAAAACGGCAAGTATGGTGCCGATGAGCTCGATATTTCCAGCCCGAAAGGTTTGACAACAAATAGGAATTCAAAAATAATTAGCGGTTTCTTTAAAGGATCTATGTGGTATATGGTGCTTACCTACGAAGGAGATAAAGGAATTACATATTCTAAATTATTTTACTGGATACCGGTTCCAACTGAAGACACTTTAATCTTAACGTAGTTTTAAAATTTAAAAACAATACATTATGAGTACGATACTTAAAAGGAAATATTTTATATATATATCTTATTTTCTGTTACTGGCAGTGCAATCGCAAATGATGTTTTCGCAGTCAAGGTTTACAGTTTTGCTGCCAATAACAGATAAAGCCATACCTGCCCAAAGCGATAAAGATCTAAGAATAACGGCAGATGCAAAAGGTATAGAAACGGTGAAGTCCTTCTTTAAATTTGACTTCAGTAATCTGCCTGCCAGCGCAAAAGTAGGGCTGCTAAATCTAAAATTGTATGTCAGGCCAACTAGTGAAACGTCTGATTTTTCAGTACAAACGATGACTATCTTAAAAGGCAATAATGATTGGACAGGAAATGAAGCGAGCCTGACTGATGCAAAATTAAGCTGGGCCGATATCAAAAAAAACTCCGAAATTATTGGGCTGACAGAAGTAAGAAAAAGTTCTGAATCGGTAACGGCAAAACTTAAAATTCCAGGCTCATTTAAATTCGTTTCTGATTTTTTGCCAGACGGCATTCTTTCGCTGGCAGCGCGTTCTCCTGAAAAAAATCAGGATACAAAATTTTTCTCTGCTGAAGCATCAGAAAAAAGTGCTGACTTTTCGAAGAAGCCCAGATTGATCGTAACTTATGAAATAGCTTCTTATCCTTTTCGGCAAGATTGGGCACAATCCTTCGCAAATCCTCAGCACAACAGTCTCTTGGATTGGAAATCTAATACGCATGCTACTTCTGCGCAAGCCAGAAAATTACCCGATATGCCAAGCGAAAACATTCAGGATACAGGTATTTTAATTTACAAAAACCAGCCTGTTGTTTTTACCCAGGCTGCCTCAGGATCTTCTGCTTTCTATGTGAAGCAATTAAATTCCAGAGGAGATGTTTTATGGAGTGCAGCAGTTGATGATGCGGCGCGGTGCAGTCCGCTGATCGATGAAAAAGGAAAGATGTACTATATATCTAAAAAAGGAAACCTAACCATTCTAGACATGAATAATAAAGGACTTAGCTCCTATAGCAGATCACTTTATGCAATAGATGCTGCGATAAATAATACGGTTACTCTGGGATATGACGGAACGCTGTATATGCCTTCAGATAAAGGTATATATGCAGTTTCTGCTTTTCCGCAACTGAAGGTGAGATGGAAATATGAACAAAAGGCAAACGAGAAAAACGGTCCGGTTTCACTCAGTCCGGACGAAAGCAAGGCGTTTTTTATCAATATAGACACCAAAAATAAAAGAAGCCGACTCATTGCATTGAATAATTTAGACGGAACTTTAATTGCTGCATCCAGATATGATTTAGGAGGATATGCTGCTGGAGAGAATTATCATATTCCCGCTCCTGTTGTCCAAAATAATTCAAGGGTTTTTGTGCTCAACGGTTTTGATAACAGTAATGCCCTTTTTGCATTTGATATTGATGAAAAAAATAAAAGTGTCATAGTACAGCACATTTCTGCAGGAAATAGTATTAATACTGGCATTTCGCAACCTGTTATTGACGCACAGTCAAATGTTTTTTTCGTCTATAACAATAGTTTGGCAAAATATGATGCTTCCGGCAATAAGGCTGACGTTTTTCAGAAATCATCTGTATTGGACAATGCATCCATATTGGTAACGGATGCTTCATCAAATATATACGCTATAGATCCTTATAATACTCCAAAAAAAATATTGGGTTTTAAGGACGATCTGAACAGTCCCAATACTTTCTCAGTTACTATTGATAGCGGGTTGGGAAACCCAAGAAAAAATATGGTTCTTGCTCCCGATGGTACACTCTACACTACAACAGCAACTAATTTAATCAGCATAAAACCTCTAAAGTTTGCGGCAAGCGCTTCCACTGTCAGCGCTTCAAATTTAAGTACCGATACGACCTATAGCGCATCTGATGCCATAATTGTCGAAGGATTTAACATATTGCCTACGGTCAATACCATTTTTGTTTCAGGAGGAACCATTTCTTTCAAACCGGGATTCAGTGTTGCTAAAGGTGCCCAGGTAATCTGTAAAACAGGCTTTTAACTCAATAATTAAATATAAAATTTATAAAATGAAAACAATATACAAACTAGCAGCGGTTCTTATTATTTTGATTTCCTACCAGATGGAAGCACAAGGTGATGCATTAAAAATTCTTCCCAACGGAAACGTAGGTATTGGGAAAGAGCCGGAAAAAGAGAAGCTCACAGTAGGGGGTAACGTTCACATTGATGTGCCTGCGGGCAATGATCAGATTGATGCCATGACCGTAGACGTTTCGGGTTTTAACAGTACAGCCAATGCCAAAAGAAGCACTTTTTTTAAGGTAAGGGACGTAGGGGGCAATACGCAGCCGTTTACCATAAGAGGCGACGGCAACGTAGCAATTGGGAAAGTACCGCAGGATGACAAGTTGCTGGTTGCAGGAAATATTCGGACTGAGGTTCCGGCCAGCAGCAGCCCGATTCATGCCATGACGCTAGATGTTATGTCATTTGCTACCGGAGAAAACGCCGCTAACAGTACTTATTTTAGAGTAAGAGACATTGGAGCAGGAATTAATAATGAGGCTTTTACGGTAAGTGGAAACGGAAATGTTGGAATAGGGATCAGCAAACCTAAAATTGCGCTGGATGTAAAACTTGGGAGTACTATTGGAACAAGCGAACAGCCAAACGGACAGCATGATGAACAAAGCAAGGGTATAAAAGTTAGTTTTGGACATCAGGGAGCCGATTTTGTAGGAATGAGAACTTTTGTTAGCGGAGGAACAAACCATTGTGGGAATTCAGGTGATATCAGCTTTAATACCTGGGAGTGCAATACATCTGGTTCAAGAGAGGTCATGAGAATAAACGGAAGAGGTAATGTAGGGATAGGGACTAGCAATCCCTCGCAGGCCAGGTTAGTTGTAAATGGCAGTGATATTCTACAAACTCAAGGGTTTTCTTTTCTGACAAGAAAAAGGCCCAATTTTAGTTCCATTACTGGCGAAGCAGGAGGTAACGTATATTGTTCTATATATGCTTCAGACAGGATTGCAGCAACAGAGTTTAATGCTCTTTCTGATCAGCGAATAAAAAACATAATAGGAGTAAGCAACAATGAAAAAGACCTTAACATTTTATCGAAAATTGAAGTTACGGATTATAAAATGATCGATACAATTGCAAAAGGAAACCAGCTTTATAAAAAAGTAATCGCACAGCAGGTGGAGAAAGTATATCCAATTGCAGTCAATAAGCATCTGACCGATTTTGTTCCAGATATCTATCAATTAAGTACTATTACTGATGGCTGGCTGGATGTCACCGTGAAAGACCTTATTACGGGCGATAAATTAAAACTTATTTTTAGTGAAGAACAGATAGTAGTTGATGTACTGGAAATAGGCAAGGGAAAAATCAAAGTGGGCTGTGAAAAAAAAGGAGATGTCTTTATTTATGGAAAACAGGTCAACGATTTCCGCACCGTAGATTATGAAGCTATCGCAATGCTTAACATAAGTGCTACTCAGGCCTTACTTAAACGTATTGAGGCATTAGAGGCTAAAGACACCGCTTCTGTAAGCACTATAAATGAATTAAAAGAAAGCCAACTGCAAGTGAACAAGCGCTTACAAAAAATTGAAGAACGGATCCTTCATGATATAACGCAAAATTAGATAGTTACGCAATGGATGCCAGCGCACCCTTTTACTAAAGCACAAATTATTGTATGCCTGCAAGCGCGATGTAAAGTAAAAATTATGGCAACTTTCGGTACGTTTTTACTAGTCAGAAATCCTGGTACTTCTGCGGGGAGCGAAAGCGTTGAACGCAGCAAGACTTGTGACAGATGCTTTTTAAAATGCCTTTCCTTCTAAAATAGGCAGGAAAGGCATTCTTTTTTACTTTTGTTATTGCTTATTCATAATAGACTGGGGTGTCCAGTACGATTTTCTGCTATAGATTAACATTCTTAATCAGCAAACACCACCAAAAGCCAATAAAAAGGTAGTCCCTTCTGCTGCCTTTGAATGTACGGTAATCTCGCAATTGATGGCTTTCGCCAAATCCCGAATCAGGTGGAGTCCAAGTCCGGTTTTGATGCCGACCACTTCTTTGTCGTCATAGAGCGCTTTCAGTTCTTCTTTTGAGGCGCCGTTTCCATTGTCGGCTACAGAAAGTAGCAGTTGTCCGTTTTCCTTCCATACTTTCCAATGTATGGTTGGTCTTTCGCTGTTTTCTGACGCTTTTATGGCATTGCCGGTTAAGTTCCGCATGATTGTTTTCAGGTAGTTTTCGTCCGTAGTAATGCGCAGGTCTTCGTTGTTTTCAAAAGTAATTTTCACTTGTTCGGCACTAGAAAAATGATTGCGGATGTCGTCAAACAAAGAATTGATTTGAAAGGATTTTGGATGCGGCTTGAAATTTTCCATCTGGCTTTTGCTCCATTCTAAGATATCTTCCATGGAATCTAGCAGGTTTTCAGCAGCGTTGATGGTCTTGTTCTCCAGCCTGATTTTGTGATCGCCGTCAATAAGATCAGGATGTTCTTTCTGAAGGTGCAGAAAATGAATAAGATTTGCCACCGGACTTCGCAGATCATGGTTCAGTATGCTGAAAAACTGGCTTTTTATTTTGTTGGCCTGGTCAAGTTCGGCGTTTAAAAGCTGCAGCTTCTTATTGGTCTTTCTTCGGTTTCGGTTTTGGAAAAAAAGCAAAATCCCGATGGTGAACAGCATGATTATCCCGCCGATGAGGTACCATTTTTGCTTTTCTTTGGTGGCATTTTCGAGCCTGCCAAGCTGCAATTCCTTATCACGAAGTGCAATCGTTCTTTTATCTTCCAGATTTCGTATGGTTTCTTTGTTAGAGGCGCTGAGAATGGAGTCGTTATAAAGGGCATATTGCTTGAAATTTTCCAACCCTTGCTTATAGTTGCCTTCTATTTCATTGATTTTTGACAGCGCAAGATAGTTGTCTGCCAGACCGTCGATTAAATTTCCCTCGGTGTAGAGTCTGTTAGAAACGCCGTAATTTTCTTTCGATAATGCCAGATACGACCTGTCTTTTGTCTTTTTATAAATTTCAAAATAGCAGATTCCCAGTTCGTTATAAGCATTGGCAGCGCCCATGAAATTGCCGATTTCATTAAAAATCGACAGGGCTTTGTTGCTATAGGCAATCGCTTCGGTGAATTTTCCTTTTTTCTTTTGGGCCACGCCCAATGCAAACTGGCTGACGCCCATGCTGTTTTGGTCACCATGGATTACCGCCAGCTCATAGGTTTTTCGGGCATAATATTCCACTTTTTCGATGTCGTTTTTCCGGTCATAAAGTTGGGCATAACTGATGTAATTGTAGATCAGCAGTTTTGTGTTTGGTGATTTTGAGAGCAGTTTGGTGGAAAGGTCCAGGTATTTCTCTGATTTTTCAAAGTCGTCCAATCCTCTGTAGATCGTGGAAATCTGGCAATAGACAATCGCCGCGCTTTCTGTGTCGCCAGTCTGCTCGTATATCTTTGTGGCTGAAAAATAAGATTCCAACGCCGATGCATAGCTGTTCATGTCGTTATGGACATTGCCCAAGCGGTAGAATAATTTTGCCAGTTTTTCTTTATCGGTAAGCGTTCTGTAAATGGCAATTGCCTTTTTGTAATATTCAATAGCTTCCTTTTGGTTGTAATTTTCATGATGGATTTTCCCGAAGGCATTGTAGGCATCCGCTTCTCCTTTTTTATAATTGATCTTGATGGCAAGGGCAAGCGATTTTTCGGCATACGCATTGCTTTTTTCAATATCCATCGGAATGTATTCGCAGGCGATGGCATTGAACGCATTTACTTTCGACGTATCTTTTTTTTCTGTTGACAATACCGTAAGCAATGAGTCAATGACAGGATTTTGCTCGTTTTTCTGTGCGTTGCCATGAGAACAGGCCAAAATTGCAATCAATATAATTTTTTTCATGGAATCAGGCCGTTAATGGTTTCTCTGTAACTTCTCCCGATGGGAAGCACAATGGCGTTGACCAGCGTCAATTCAGTAGCATTTATCTTTTCTATCGACAGTTTCGGCACGGCAAAACTTCTGTGGATTCTGACAAACGATTGGAAATGATTTTCTTTCAATAAAGTTCCCAAGCCAGAAAATACGCAGTGCCTTTTTTGGCTGGTCACCAAAAGCGTGTAGTCTTTCAGCGCTTCTAGATACAAAATTTCGTGGAGGCTGACTTTTGTTTTTTCGTGGCCTTCTTTAATATAAATCGAGTCGCCTCCGATGTTTGAATCATATAGAAATGCCTTGGTTTTTATCTGAGCGAATTCATCGATGCGTGCGATGGTTTTTGAAAATCGGTCGAATTTCAAAGGCTTTACGATGTAATCAAGGGTTTCCAGTTCAAAACTTTCCAGAGCATGTCCAGAATGCGCGGTCACAAAAATGCAGACGGGAATTGCAGCCAATTTTTTACGGAGCTCCAAACCGCCCATTCCGGGCATATCGACATCTAAAAAAAGAACCTCGACCTGATTTTCTTGGCAAAATATAAAGGCCGCTGCAGCATCAGAAAACACACCTATAAGTTCTAAATGGGGAAACCGCTTCACAAAGGAAACAATCATCAGCTGGTCTATTTCATCGTCGTCAACAACTATGCAGGTTAATTTTTTCATCAGAATTGGTGTTTGTTCAGGTATAAAATTGCGGGATTTCTGTCGTTCGTCTATTTAAAATGTCGTTTGTCGATTTTCTGTTTTTACTGCGGTTTTATAAGTGCAAATTTGTTTTAGAATTACTCTGGGAAGATAAATAAAAAAGCCATTTCTGGCCTTTGGCGCTATACAAAAATAATGGTATTAGATTAAATATAAGCAATTTGAATAATTTTTAAATCCAGATCATATGAAAACCTTTAAAACGCTTTTTGCAATTTTTACAGCAGCAATCTTAACCGTTTCCTGCAGCGGCGATGACGGAAAAGACGGAATCGATGGCGAGAGAGGTGCCGACGGCGCTCCAGGAACCGCAAACGTAATCTACAGCGAATGGAGGGCCGCGCCCGCAGCCGTCGCCGAAAACATTGACGGCACTTCGGGAATGTCAACATCGATAAACGCGCCAGAATTATCAGCAGATATTCTTGCAAGGGGAACGATATTAGTCTATGTATCCTTTGGGACAGGAACATTTGCATTGCCCTACACATCTACCGCAGGCGGTTCGGTAAATACCATCACGGCCATCTCGTCCCTGCAAAAAATCAAGCTGTTTCGATTCAAGCATGCCCAAGACGGATCGACGGTGAATATTCCCACAACGCTTAGCTGGCGCTATATCTTGATTCCTGGAGGAGCTGTTTCCGGAAGAACGGCGAAGCAAGATTATGCTAAAATGAGCTACGAAGAAGTATGCGCGCAGTTTTATATCGAACCATAATTAAAAAAGAAACCAATAATTTACTAACTAAAATAAATAACATGAAAATTTTGAAAACCATAATTGCGCTTTTTGCTATTGCGCTTGCCATTTCCTGCAGCAAAGATGACGACAGGGAAACTGCTCCTGAATTTAAGACTGAAAATCCATTAGAATCCTATCATGCGGCGGCAGGTTTCACGAAAGTTGCCAACTTCATCAATTCAGGCGACTATGAATTTGGATTGGCTTTTTCGCCCGCGGTAAAAGGAAATATGAAAGCGATTACGTTAAAACTGCCGGCAGTGAATTCGTCGGTTCGAGTGACAATCTGGGATTATGATTCAAGAACCGTATTGCGTTCTGAAACCCTGAATGTTGCGTCTGCAGATCTTTTGGTTAAGAAAGAGATTACCATTTTGCCTCTCGAAAAAGACAAGAAATACGTGATTACCATGAATTCTAAGAATTGGTATAAAAAGTCAAAACCTAATGATGAAGCGGCGTCTTATCCAATCGTTGCGGGAAACATTACATTTCACCAATACCTATGGTTGAGTGGAACTGCCCAAGCTTTCCCAACCAACATTTCCCAAAATTATAACGGCGGGGATTTGAGTTTTGATTTTCAGCAGACAGAGTAATTTTTTTAGATGTGTTGAATTAGTTTGAAAAGCCTGGTTTTTATCAGGCTTTTTTATTTGGATGTGAGCAAGCTGAATAAACCCTGCTATAAAAAACGCAAATTGGTACCAAATAAAATATTGGCAACATATTAAAGAAATTATTGCGGTGAGCGATGAAGAATTTGAAGCGATCAGGCTTTTTTTACGTAAGAAGGGTTTTGAAAAATCAATACCTCGTCTAGCAAGGCGACGATGCCAGGCACGAATATATTATAATGAGTGGCATTTTCAGGGTCTTCTGCCTCGATGAAGACGGTAAGGAACACATCGTGGAGTTCGCGACAGAAAATTGGTGGATGTCTGGCTGCATTTTTTATTTCAATCAAAAGCCGTCAAGCATGTATGTGGTCTGCATGGAACCCGGAGAAGCACTTCGCCTGACGCTCGAAGGAAGGGAAAAACTTGCCGCCGATCACCATAAAATGGAACACTTTTTCAGGGTAAAGCTTACCAACGGCTACACTGCGCCCCAGCAAAGGTTGATTTCACTGCTTTCCAATAATCCCAAACAGCGTTATGCTGAATTTGCGGCGCTTTATGTAGATTTGATGCAAAAAATTCCCGAGAAATACATCGCAGAATATCTTGGCGTCAGCCGTGAAACCTTGGGCGGGATGTGTTTTTCAGTATAAATTTATAATCCTCCAAACGAGTACCAATGGAATTCAATTCCATAGAAATGATTTTGCTTTTCGAGAGCCTCGATCTAGAACTGCTTTCATCAGTATTAATGCATAAATGATTGGAAGAAGTTTACCCGACTTATGAGATATGGATATTCGTACCTGATCATAACTACAGATTCGCAAACTACTTCACGTTCGTAGATATGAAAGAAAAGCCATTGCCTGTATATGTAGAATTTGATCTGAAAGACATAATTTTTAAAATGGTCAGTTTTTAGATGCTCGAAAGTGATTCCTGCATCTACTACAAGATTTCTGACCTTTTAAAGCCAATGAATAGATTTGTTCGGAATGCAACTGATGAAGGCCTAGAAGAGTATCACAGCTTCATGCACGTGCGGAATAATATCCTCTATAGCATTAAAGATATGGGAATGCAGTTTCAAAGTAATACAATTTTTCACATCCTCCGAACTTTAAGGATCTCAGTTAGCAAAGCCCTTCACGTTGACAAACGGCGTACCTCTCTTTACTACTGCAAAAACCCTGCTGATGAGCTTGCACTTAATGTTGTTGAGAATAAGGCTGTGGTTCTTTCCCTCTTCTTTTTTTTTCTTGTAGTATTCCCTTAGCTGCTTGTCGTACCTGAGGCATGTCAGCGCGCCCATCCTAAGCATCGTCTTTATTTTCCTGTTTCCGAAGCGATGTATGCGTGCGTTGCGCTTCACGCTGGAGCCCGATTCGTACTCGAACGGTGCTACTCCTGCATAGCAGGCATATTTCCGCCAATTCTCGAACTGGCTGAAGTTGCCGGTGGTAATGAGCAGATAGATGGCCGTCATCTTGCCGATTCCTGGAACGGAGGTAATAAGCTTGTAATGTTTTGAAAGGGCGCAACTGCGGTCTATGATTTCCAGCATTTTCAATTCGATTTCAGTTCTGTGGGCTTTTAACTGGTTCACAATCCTGAGATTTAGCGTTTCAATGGGATGGAATACGGCTACCGAAGAAAAATCCTTGTTTTCCTTTGTAGAGTTCAGGATTAGCAATGCTTTCGATGCCTTCTCCCTTTCTGCAAACAGTAGCCTCAATTTTTGGATGTCCTGTACAGGGGCCTTGTACAGACGCAGTTTGTCGAAATGCCGGATGCTGTATAAGGCAATCTCTTTTGCGTCCGTCCTGTCATTCTTTCCTCGTACAAGACCCTTTGATAATTTGATTTCCATGGCGTGGATAACCCAAAGGTCGGCTTTTCGCAAGGCAAGACCGAGCGTTAGAGGAAAGGTGTAAATGCCCGTGCTCTCGCTGCAGAATAAGGCGTTTTCAATGCAGATTTCCTTCTGTTCGAGATATTGGAATATTTTAGATATGCCTTCCTCAGCATTTTCAACCTGCAAGTGCTTTAAAACTTTAAAGGACAGGCGTTCCAAAATCACAAAATCTAATTTGCTTTTTGAAATATCGACTCCTATATGGTAAAAATAAGTATGCACTGCAAGTCTATAGATTCTTTACAAATAAAAATTGAAACTGGAGTTCAAGTATCTTTCTTGAAGCAAACTATCAGATCAACGGCTTCATTGAAGACTCGAAAAAGCAACTGGGAATTTATCCTATCAGCTTCGATAGTTCACTCCGATAAGCAATTGGTCTGCTGTGGAAGGCATATAAATATTATTTAAGCTGTGGAAGACTCATAAAAGCCAATAGGCACGGCTGCCTGTCAATTTTGATAGTTCACTTCTCGCAGCTAAAAAAATAATTTAAATGTTTACTGATTAAAAGCGATATAAAGATACAAATATCTGATTTTAAATGCAATACATATTTGTCGTTTTATAGCACAATTTTTTATTTAGTGATTTTTGCATCTTCGCCTTTCTAAATAAAGACAAGGGCGTCGTAATTCCTGAGCCAGTTGGTCCTTAGCTCGTGATCTCGTACAACGGGCATTCCGTTATAGATGTTATCTCCACATTCAGGATGCCAAAGATAATCGCGGTAAGTATATAGTTATCGGTTCTTTTTGGATTTATAACCACTATCTATAAGGACAGCCCCAGGCAAACCACCATCTCAACCATAAAGTAGGCAACGTGCGCTATAGCTATAGGTCGCAATGTAGACGGGCTCTTTAGAATGGTGCAATGTCAGGAAGTCCAGCACCTCAATCAGTAGATAAAAAGAATAAAGCCCGAAAAGAACAGAGCAGGTTACGGCCTGACTGCGCACGGATGCGGAGGTGAACTTACCTGTAGGGAGTACTGCCATTGGTAGTATTGCGATTAAGATTTATGAACTAATAGGGTAATGCGTCATACAAGTTACTTATAAATACTTTATGCATGACGCTGCTGCCAGTTAAACGTATCTAAAATGCAACTGTAGGCTGTCAAATAGTATTGCATTGATCTATACAATCTCCAAAAACCAATCTTTTGTTAATTAACAAATTCTTGTATTGAAGGTAGTGTACTTTTATAATATACCGACCCGCTACTTATATCAATATGATAGCAGGGTTATGACAATTACAGGCAGCGATGGTAAAAATCCGCCCGGCTAATAAAATTTACTAACGCATTTTTGGAAAGCTATACGGGTCCGTTAATTGCGCAGTCTTATGAAGATACCTATTCTCTCGAAGAAAAGGAACTTACTGTAAATGGGTCGTATTTGATTGGTAATGTATGGTGCCTATGAGGTGAAAATATTTTAAAACAACCAGCAATTTTGCCGAAGAAAATAGAGTCCAATATTTAAAAATTAAAAGTGATGATAAAGAAATTAATGGCCCTTTTGTTAGCAGGGGCAGCAGCCTGGAGCTGCTCAAACAATGACGACAGTATTGATAACACCGTTCGTAAATATGCAGACCAGGTTATTGTAACCCAGGATGGATCAATTACCACTACAAAAATTGAATATAATAATGGCATGCAGGTAACTGCTTATGTAAGCAATCGGGATACCATCCGTTTTGAATATGAAGATGGGAGGTTAGCAAGGGTTAAAGAAGGAAATGGGATAGATCCCTATACTTTGGAATATACGAACGGAAAGCTATCGGGTATCCATCACTATTCACAATATTACCCGGTTACGTACAACAGCCAGGAAAAAAGCTATACGCTGGAGGGAGGAAATTTCAAGTTTGGCCTTTCCGGAAAAGACGTTTTGTATGTTGAACATCCGTCGAGCTACAAGGAAAGTTTCAGATATGATGCTACAAAAAAAGGAGCTTTTTATAACCTTAATGGAGAGGATATTTTCCCGGTCACCTTATTTGCTACTACCCAATATTATTATCTGACTGCGGCTGCTCTTGCATCCATTACGCTCAGCGGTTCTGAAACCGGGAACTACGTGTCTGAGAACACTTATGATGAAGAAGGCTACATTTTATCGACCTCAATGCGATTGGATGGAATTGAAGCATTTAGGGTACAATATCACTATGTGGAAAAATAATTAATTAGCCACTGTTTCGAAGATGGAAAAATCTGATAATAACCGTATAGCCACTTATGTTGTATGCCTGTCGTTCTTTTTTGCGGCCGGAAAGATACATGCGCAGCATGGTACCTACGAATTGAAAAACAAAAATGGCTCGTACTGCTATATATCGTTTCAAAAAGAAGGCAACCGGGTAACAGCCGAAATATTTGCCTGGTGGAACACTGCCAGCGCACAAACGGGATCCTACCGTGGCAACGCTACATCAAATGCAAATAGGTTCGCATTGCAAAGCGAGGAAAATGATCCCAGCTGTAAGGCAACCCTAACGTTAGAAAACGACAAGATACGCGCCTCTTTTGAAAATTGCGCAACGGATCACCTTACTGAGGATTTTAATGGAGTGTATACTAAAATAACCGATGCCACGGCAGGTGATTATGTAGTGTCTTCCCCGAAAGCCTGGTTCCACAAAAAGCCGGATGCCGCTACAAAACTTAAAACTTACGCAGTTAAGGGTAATAAAGTCACGCTCACCATGGACCGGATCATTGCAGGAAACTGGGTAAACGTATACTATACAGGTTCAAATGGGAGAGAAACCTCAGGATACATTAATCTTACTAACCTGCAAAAAGCAGATTAACGGCGTAAACTAAAAACTAACACTAAAAGAAAATTGGCCTAAGATTAAACCCTATGCAAAGTTGGTAGTAAAGTAACTTTCATATCCTTGGGCAGCAGTCGCGTCGTTCTTGCAGGTGACCAAAGTTCCGCCGCAAATGCCGGAATACAGCTCGATTGCGACATCCAAACCAATATTAGTAGCATTGGAAACTTCTACATACATAGTAGGATCTTTAGCTGTAAACTTATACCACACGTCTTGTGAGGCACTTGGAGCACAGGTGGAAGGGTTTGCCTCCAGAGAGGCTCCATTAAAAGTTCCGCTAATTGTAGCACAGGTCAATCCCGGGGTTACTGTGGTGGCGTTGGCACACAAGTCGTTCTGAGCATTCATCATGGATGAATAAAACGATACTACAAGGAAGATAATTTTAATTTTCACGATCTTGTCTAATTTTAGAACAAAGTTCGCTAATTTCGTAGTTTTAGGTTAATACCGGATCGGATTATTTGAAATTATTCTAAAAGTTTTGTTGATTAAGTTTTAATAGTTAAATTTTGAGCTTAGTACTTCGTGAAATAGCGAAACAAAAAATACAGTCATTGGAATCAAATGGCTATTTGCCTTTTTATGGAGGATCGGGCTTGGAGTCGAATCCTTAAAGCCGTCAATGCAGACGGCTGTTGCAGAAGTGTTTTCAATGTGGATTCTCTGTTCCTTTGCCTTAAATAATTCATTTTTAACCGTTGTTTGAATTTTATTATTTAAATGAAATTTTATTAGTTGTTTCCTTTTTTTTCTCGTCGATTATTTTCGTGTATATCTGCGTGGTCTTTATGTTTTTATGTCCCAGCATTTTAGATAACGTAAAGATATCAGTGCCTGATGCCATCTGCAAGGTGGCGTATGTATGGCGGAAACAGTGGAAAGTAATATGTTTGTCAATGCCGGCATCCCTTATCCAGATTGGCAGCAGGCGGTCAACATCCCATTTTTTCAAGTCATGGAAGATCTTTCCTTGCAACGCGTTTTTAGTGCCAAGCAATTCCGCTGCCTCATCAGCGATTGGGAGGGTTACGGGCCTATCGGTTTTCTGCTGAATGAACCTTATATAATATCCTTCACCACTATGCTGTAATTCGTCCCATGTCAGCTTTGCTATATCAGAGTAGCGCATGCCAGTCAGCAGGGAAAAAAAGCTGGCACGTCTCACAGTTTCTTTTTTGCAAGGGGTATCATAAAGTCGCCTGGCTTCTTCCATGGTCAGGAAATTCCTTTGTGATTCCTGTTCCTTGATGCTTTCCACCGCCGCGTTGACATCTTTTTGAAGATAGCCTTTTTTGTAGGCCTTTCTCAAGGTCGCCTTGATCTTGTTAAAGTAGGAGAGCGCCGTGTTCTGTTCCAAAAATTTGCCTTTTTTTCTCAGGCATTTCGTTTTGAGAAGATAATCGCGAAAATCTTCCATGACCGTCAAGTCGATGTCTTGCATCAACAGATCCTCGTTCTTCAAGTACTTTTCAAAATGGATGATGGCATATTTCCAGATGTCAGCGTTGTTTCCCTCCTTGGTTCCTGCGGTCTGCTTCAGAAACTGAATAAATGACTTTTCACCAACCTCCTTTAGATGGATGCGCTCCAGCTCAAATGCAGTATAAATTTGCTGTTTGTTCATTTCGTTGAACCTATTCGCGCAGATAATTTCAGCCTTATGCAGGTTTTCTGAATTCATTGCTTTTTCAGTACTGTTCTTAGGCTTTGCAAACAGATACAATCCCAAATATTCCCTGCGGGAAAACCGACTAGTTTTGGGATTGTAGACAGCAGGAAAGAAATCAAGATACAGCGAGATCTTTCCACTCGGCAGGTTCCTTTTTCTAAGCGTTACATTTGTCTTTTTCATCTTCTCCCGGCATTAAAAATTATATCGATATCCTGCTTGGCCACGCAGGTGAACCTCCCGACGGAATATTTGACAATGCCCTGCCGCTGCAGCAGCAGATAGAGAGCTCCCGAGGAAATATTGTACTTCTGCTGTATTTCCGTTATGGTATAGCAGTTGTCAAATCCAGGAAACTGCTGGCCGGTCTTCAGGGTTACTTCCTGTACGGGAATGGCAAAGAAGGCTTCCAGGTCGCACCTGCGAAGAACTGTCCGCTTACCGAACTTGCCGATGTCCAGTTGTCCTTTGTTAACTAACCTGTAGATGGTGCTCCTGCTGATTCCGAACAGAAGGCTCGCCTGGGTGATTTTAAGAAACTCCAGAGGCTTGATTTTTTCCAGGTCCGTGTTCAGAAACTGGACGGTTTCCTGATTGCTTTTTTCAACCTTTCCCTTGCGTGCCAGTGCTTTGTAGCCCCTGCTGTTGCAAATGTGCGAGCAATATCGCGTGCGGGTCGTCCTGGCCGTGAACTGTTTTTTGCAGTGCTCGCAGATTCTGGTGACCTCAATGTTAGAACTCATAATATGGCTAATTTTGCGTCCCACCGTGTCTAAGTGTGTCTCATTGTGTCATAATCTCGCCAAAAAAAATCCCAGATCGGATTTTATTTTTCGTGGTACAATTATGGTACAAAAAAGGACAAACCATCTGCAAATAAAAGTAAATAAGCAGAAAGAAGAATCCCAGCCAAAATGCCGTTTTAAGACATTTTAACTGGGATTCTTTGTTTTGGTTTGCGATGTTTTGTGAAGCCTATTTTCCGATGCAGAAATTAGCAAAAATATTTCCAAGCAACTCATCATTAGTAACTTGTCCAGTGATTTCTCCAAAATAATACAAAGCCTGACGAATGTCAATTGCCATTAAATCACTCGAAATGTTAGTCGCAATCCCGAATTTTACTTTTTGAATTTCTTCCAAGGCTTTGATCAACGAATCATAATGTCTAGTATTTGTGACAATCGTTTCATTATTTCGAAGCGCTCCGGTATTTACAAACGACATCAATTTATTCTTCAAATCGTCAATATTCAGGTTTTCTTTGGCAGAAATCAAAAGTATCTCTGGAATTTCAGCTTTCAAAACTTGAACTTGATTTTTGGATAATTTGTCAGCTTTATTTCCAATAATTACCAAATGTTTCAGCGGAAACTGGTTCTTGATTTTCTCAATTTCAATCTGAATCTGTTGCAAATTATTGCTTTCGCCAGAAAACTGCAAACTGCTGTCTAAAAGGTAAACCACAACTTGCGCCTGCTCAATTTTTTCAAAAGTTTTCTTTATTCCGATGCTTTCCACGACGTCTTTTGTTTCACGAATTCCCGCGGTGTCAATGAACCTGAAACCGATTCCATTAATGACCAATTCATCTTCAATCGTGTCGCGAGTCGTTCCAGCAATTTCAGAAACAATGGCTCTTTCTTCGTTTAACAACGCATTTAAAAGTGTAGATTTTCCCACATTTGGCTCGCCGACAATCGCCACAGGAATTCCGTTTTTAATGACATTTCCTACGGCAAAAGAATCAATCAATCGTTTTAAAACAAAATCAATTCGGTCTAATAAATCATTGAACTGGCTTCTGTCGGCAAATTCCACATCTTCTTCTGCAAAGTCTAATTCTAATTCAATCAGCGAAGCAAAATTTAAAAGTTCTTCACGGAGTTTGGCAATTTCATTCGAAAAACCTCCTCGCATCTGCTGCATTGCAATTTGGTGTGATGCTTCATTCTCTGAAGAAATTAAGTCTGCAACTGCTTCCGCTTGCGATAAATCTAATTTTCCATTGATAAAAGCTCTTAATGTAAATTCGCCTGGTTCAGCCATTTTACAGCCTTTGCGAAGTAATAATTGAATAATTTGTTGTTGGATATAAGTCGATCCGTGGCAAGAAATTTCCACCACATTTTCTCCTGTATAAGAATTTGGTCCTTTGAATAAAGAAAGCAAAACTTGGTCATAGATCTTCGGTCCGTCCACAATATGTCCCAGATGAATCGTATGCGTTTTCTGCTTCGTAATATCTTTTTTAGAAATCGAATCAAAAACCGAAGAAGCGATCGAAATCGCATCTTTCCCCGAAACTCTTATGATGGCAATTGCTCCAGCTCCAGAAGGCGTGGCCAAAGCAACAATTGTGTCTTGTGAAATCATAATTTTATTTTGTGTAAAGATAGTGGTAAAGTTGGGATATGGCAATTTTGCTTTCGCATCGATTCTGTGTTAAATAAAACAAAACTTAAAGTCATAAATTTTCAAATCGATGGCAATTTTTGTAACTTTAGGAGGAAAATTAATATAGATTAATTATGAAAAAAATTCTATTTCCCACAGATTTTTCGGCTATCGCGAATAACGCCTTTCTTTACGCCCTGAAAATGGCAGACACTCTGGAGGCGGAGATCGTCTTGCTCCACACTTTCGACTTGCCTATAATTGACAATGCCGAAATGCCGATGAATTTTAAGGAAATTTATGATACGCTGGAAGTCCAGCAAATGGAAAGTTTCAAAGATCATATTCCTAATTTGCAGGATATTGCGTCTTTCAATAAGTTAGGACATATAAAATTATCGCATATTTTGAAGTCGGGAGATTTGATTTATGCAATGCGGGAAACTATTGAGGAACAAAACATTAGCCTCGTTGTCATGGGAACCAGCGGGACTTCAAACTGGTTCGAAACACTTCTTGGTTCGAATGCCGGCGAAGCCATTACAATGCTTCCAGTTCCTGTTTTGAGCATTCCGATTGAAGCACATTATCACAAAATCGAGACAATTGCCTTCACGACTTTATACAGAGAAAAAGACATGACGGCGCTGAAAAGAGTGATGGATATTGCTGAAAAATTAAATGCTACCGTAAAATGTTTATACGTAAGAAAATCAGGATCTGAAATTACTGACGATCAAATTTCCCTTTGGGAAGCGCGTTGCAGCCAATGGCCGATTCAGTTTTTCGTGATTCCGCATGATAATGTAAGAGAAACTATTCAAGACTTTTTACACAGCCAGCATATTGACCTGTTGACAATGCTGACCGAAAAGAGAGGCTTTTTCGAAGACCTTTTCAGCACGAGCTTGACGCAGAAATTGTCCTACAAAGTTGACATTCCAATAATGGCTTTGCACGAGCAAGATTAAGTCAGACAGATGTTAAAGATTGACTAATTCATTTTCAATTGGTTAGCAAAATAGATAACTTAGGTATAGAATAATAAAAAAATATTGCTATGCCATTTATTAGAACCAACCAAGGAACTTCTCAGGAAGTCAGAATTTTTTACCAAGATATCGGTGAAGGAAAACCCGTAGTTTTGATCGGAGGATGGCCGTCGAGCCACCAAATGTGGGAGTCGCAACTTGATGTGCTTCCAAAAAATAATATTCGCTGTATCGCTTATGACCGAAGAGGTTTTGGAAAGTCAGACAAGCCATGGAACAGCTATGATTATGATACCTTAGCGTCTGATCTGGATGCGCTTTTGAAAGAATTAAATTTGTCAGACGTGACGCTTGTAGGTTTTTCTATGGGTGGAGGAGAAGTCGCCCGCTATCTTTCAAAATATAATGAGGAAGGTCGCGTGACAAAAGCAATTCTGGTCAGCACAGTACTCCCGTTTCTATTAAAAACCGACGATAATCCGGATGGTTTGCCACAGGAAATGTTTAACGACATGGAAGATAAAATCAGAAATGACCGTCCGAAATTCTTAGCGAATTTTGCCAAAGATTTTTACAGCGTTTCTTTATTGAACAAAGCTGTCAGCGATGAATTTTTAGACTGGCACCAATCGTTGACTTTAGTTTCGAACGGAAATGCGACAGTAAAAACCATGGAATCTTGGTCAAGAACCGACTTTAGGCAAGATATTGCGCGAATCAATGTTCCGGTTTTGATTATTCATGGAACTGACGACAAAACGGTTCCGATTGAAGTTTCAAGCGATAAAACCGCAAAATTACTGCCTCAGGCAAAATATATCAAATATGACGGCGCACCGCACGGATTATTTTTTACTGAAAAAGACAAATTAAATAACGATATATTCTGGTTTGTAAACGAATATCAAAGCATTTAAATCATGGCAATAGAAACAATAAATCCATACAACAATAAGTCGGTAAAGACTTTCGATGAAATTTCCGAAAAAGAATTAGAGAACAAAATTGCCACTGCTGAAAAGGCTTTCCAGACTTGGAAGAAATCTTCATTTGCCGATCGTTCTAAATTATTGAACAAAGTGGCTTCTTTAATGAAGGAAAAAAAGAAAGAATTGGCAGCAATGGTGACCCTTGAAATGGGTAAATTGATAGCGCAAAGCGAGGCTGAAATTGACATGTGCATTTCTGTTTATGAATACTATGCTGAAAATGCAGAAGAATTTTTAAAAGACAAAGATGTAGATGTTAAGGATGGAAAAGCATTTATCCGTAATTCGCCTATCGGAATAATTTTAGGCGTAATGCCATGGAATTATCCTTTTAATCAAGTGGCTAGGATGGCTGCGCCAAATATCATGGCAGGAAATGTGATCGCAATAAAACACGCTTCAAACGTACCGCAATGTGCCAAAGCGATTGAAGATTTATTTCTAAAAGCTGGCGCGGAACAAGGAATTTATACCAATTTATTTCTGTCTAGCAAGAAAATTGCAAAGATGGCCGAAGATCCAAGAATCGCCGGAATGTCATTGACAGGAAGTGAAGGCGCAGGTTCAAGCTTGGCCGAAGCGGCAGGAAAAAATCTAAAGAAATCAGTTTTGGAATTAGGCGGAAGCGATGCTTTCATAGTTTTAGAAGATGCTGATTTAGAAAAAGCAATTGAAAATGCCGTAACCGGAAGGTTCGGAAATATGGGACAAGCGTGTACTTCTTCCAAAAGAATTATTGTGGTCGATAAAATTGCGGACGAATTTCTAGAAAAATTCAAGGAGAAATTAGTTGGTTTAAAAGTCGGCGACCCGATGGATGAAAGTACAGAAGTCGGACCTTTGAGCAGTGAAGAAGCTGCAGAAAAAATCGAAAAGCAAGTCGATGAAACAGTAAAAGCTGGAGCAAAAGTTATCATTGGAGGAAAAAGAATCGACCGTGAAGGTGCTTTCTTTGAACCGACGATCTTGACTGATATTAAAAAAGGAATGACGGCTTACCACGAAGAAATTTTTGGTCCGGTTGCGTCTTTTTATCGAGTGAAAGATGAAAATGAGGCGATTGCTTTGGCCAACGATTCAAGTTTTGGATTAGGCGGTTCTGTTTTTAGCAAAGATATTGAAAGAGCCATAAACGTTGCCAGCCAAATTGAAACCGGAATGGTTTTTATCAATGAACACACAGCTTCCCGACCTGATTTGCCTTTTGGCGGTACCAAGCGTTCTGGCTATGGACGTGAACTTTCTGAATTAGGAATTGAAGAATTTTTGAATAAGAAACTCATCCGCGTAAGCGAATAAATAAATAGAATTTAGTAAAAAAAATGCCGTAAACCTTTTCAGGATACGGCATTTTGTAATAAATAATGGTTGGTTATTGGTTGGGTTTAGTTTTTTTATTCCTCTGGAATCGGACTGTTGTCTGTAAAAGTTCCGATATAATTTCCTGAAAATACTTGTCCGTCTGCTCTTGTGAAAGAGTAAGTCAAGTCGATTGTATTATCGTCAATTGAATTGATTACCACCGATTTTTCTGTCGCAATTAATCCTGATTGCTGTGCGTCTAAAAGTAAAGTTCCGTTTACATAAGTATAAGTAACGCCTTCTACTTCTGGATCTGTATTTGCCACAAAAGAACCGCCAATTTCGATGTAATAATCATTGATTTGGGCAATTTCTCCTTCGGCTAAAGCAATTCCGTCAAAATCAAAATATAAAGAATTTACCCCCGAAGTCGCATCAGAATTATACAAATCAACATTTGATAAAGTAATAGAAAGTCGGCTTGGCGTAGTATCATCTGCAACATTTTCATCGACATAAGAAGCCGTATTCAAAACATAAAAGTTTGAATTGTAATTGAATCCGAATCGTGCCAAATCACGAACTCCCTCGTCATCAGAACAAGAAAATAAGACACAAATCGCAAAAACTGCAGTTATTGTTTTGAATAATTTACTCATCTTAATTGTTTAGCATTACTGGCATTACAAGCATCGTTACCGTTTCGCCATCTTCCAATCCGTCAACAGGAGTAAGGATTCCGGCTCTGTTTGGCAATGACATTTCAAGCATGATTTCGTCAGATTGCAAGTTCGTCAGCATTTCTGTCAAAAAACGAGAATTGAAACCAATTTGCATATCGTCACCTTGATAATCACAAGTCAAACGCTCTTCTGCTTTGTTTGAGTAATCAATATCTTCGGCAGAAATATTCAATTCTGCGCCCGCAATTTTCAAACGAATTTGGTGTGTAGTTTTATTAGAGAAAATTGCCACACGACGAACAGAACTCAAAAACTGAGAACGGTCAATCATTAATTTGTTTGGATTTTCTTTTGGGATAACCGCTTCATAATTTGGATATTTTCCGTCAATTAATCTACAAGTCAAAACATAATTGTCAAAAGAGAAAGTCGCATTTGAATCGTTATATTCGATTTTTACGTCAGCTTCTGAAGCGCCAAGAATACTTTTCAAGATATTCAAAGGTTTCTTTGGCATGATAAAATCAGCAACTTGCGACGCTTTCACGTCAGTTCTTGCATATTTCACCAATTTGTGTGCGTCTGTTGCTACGAAAATCAATCCTTCTGGAGAAAATTGAAAAAATACGCCAGACATTACCGGACGCAAATCATCATTTCCTGCAGCGAAAATCGTCTTGCTGATTGCTGTTGCCAAAACTCCAGCAGGTACAATTGTTGAAGACGGATCATCAAGGTTTACTGATTTTGGGAACTCTTCACCCGGAGCATACGCCAACGCATATTTTCCAGAATTAGAGCTGATTTCAATTGTGCTATTTTCTTCAACCGTAAAAGTCAAAGGCTGTTCTGGAAACGTTTTCAAGATTTCCAAAAGCAATTTTGCAGGAACGGCAACGCTTCCCGTACTTGTAGAATCGATTTCTAAAGTAGCAGACATTGTCGTTTCTAAATCTGAAGCAGAAACAGTCAATTGATTGTTGTCTAATTCAAAAAGAAAATTATCTAAAATGGGCAAAGTGTTACTGCTGTTGATAACGCTTCCCAAAACTTGCAATTGTTTTAATAAGTACGAACTCGATACTATAAACTTCATTTTCGTTTTTTTTAATGTGTGTAAAAATGGGTATAAATTTTACGATGCACAAATATATCTTAAACTAATTCTAAATCAAAACCAAATTATTAACATTATTTGCTGTATGCGCGCTTTCTCAAATAAGTGAAGGCCAAACCAAAAATTGCCAGAATTAAGATTGGTAATCCAACAGTTAGGAACTGCGTAAATGTATAATTTTCAGAAACTTTCTTCTCATCAAGCAAAGGAAGCTCCACATTTTTACCGCGAATGTTAATAAGTCCGCTGTCATCTAACAAGTAATTCATCGAATTCATCAAGAAATCTTTGTTGCCATAAACCTGCTGTGTCCATTGGTCGATTCCATTTTTCAGAGGTTTTTTATTGGCATACATATAATTGACAATATCGCCGTCGGCAATGACAATCATCTTGCTTTTCACGCCGTCGTCAGCCGATTTTTCAGCTTTGAAAGGTTTCACGCGGTTTTTAAACGCTGAAGTAAAATTTCCTTCCAATAAAACGCCGATTGTCTGGTTTCCTTTTACATATTCGTCTTCCACAACGCCATCGACAAATTGCTGAAGTCCTATTTCTACAGGAGCTCCGACAACTTTTGACTGAGGAGAACTTCTTAAAAGAACCGTTTTCTTGATGTTATTTTTTAACGTATCAATTTGGTTGGCAAATTCTAACTTAACCAAATTCACATTTTTATTTATAGGATGATTTTCCTGAGATTTTATAATCGGCGAATACAGCCAGTCAATCGGAACCTCGCCATTCGGAGACTGTGCCGTTACTGGAGTTGAAAGTAAATCTTCTACCAAATTATAATTGATTCTTATTCCGTATTTAAAGAACATATCGTTCAGATTCAATTCTCTAGGATACGCCAAAGCCGACTGCGATTTGTTCTGCAAACTGTCTAAATCAGCGACAACATTATCCATTAGCCAAAGCGTTTTCCCGCCTTTCATGATGTATTGGTCCAGAATATATTTCTCAGAATCAGTGAAAGCTTCGGTTGGTTTTGCAATGATTGCGGCGTCAAAACGATCTAGATTCTGCATCGTTTTGTTTTGGTCGTTTGTAAGCGAATCTAAATTAAATTCTCCGATCAGATAATATTCTCTCAAATTCAGGATAAAATCTGCCAAATATTTATCGCCAATTTCGCCGTTTCCTTTTAAGACAGCAATTTTTTTCATGTCTTTGGTGGCCAATTTTGTCAAAGCATCCGCGAAAGCGAACTCTAACAATTGCACGGATTTGCTGATATTTTCGTCGGCGTTATTTCCAAAATTATTTACCAATAAAGGAACGCGTACTGATTTCTGACCATAATTTGCAATCGCCCAAGGAAAAACAGGAACCATCGATTTCTTTCCGTTTTTATTGCTTTGGATATTTGTTGGCGTAAAGCCAAGCTGTACCAATTCAGCCATGTATTGCTCAGCCGTAGCTTCATCGCCCGCCGGATCGGTAAAATTGAAAATAATGTTGGAATTATAAGCTCTGAATTCTTCTAACATTTGTCTTGTTTCGCTTTGCAATCTTTTAAATTGCGCAGGAAATTCTCCGTCTAAAAACACGTCGATATAAAGTGGCTGATCCACTTTTTTAATCATGTCTAAAGTGCTTTGCGATAGCGTATAACGTTTGTCTTGGGTCAAGTCAAATCGCTTGAAAAAGAAATTTCCAGCAATATTTAAGGCGATAACTGCCACTAAAATAAATCCTAATTGCTTCAGGCTTTGTTTTTTGGATGCTTTCATTACGATTTCAAAGATTTAAGTTTGTAAACTGTAAACGATAAAAAAACTACCGTAATGCTGACGAAATAAAGGATGTCGCGCGTGTCTAAAACCCCACGGCTCATGCTTTTAAAGTGATAATCCATTCCGATGGAAGAAACGACCAAATCAAAACTTCCTGCGAAAGAAGAAATTCCGTCGAAGCCGAAATAAAATACGAAACAAAGAAATACCGAAATTATAAAGGCAACAATTTGATTTTCAGATAGGGTGGAAGTGAATATTCCGATGGAAGTATAAGCTCCGATTAGAAATAATAAGCCGAAATACGAACCTAAAGTGCTTCCGAAATCTAAATTTCCTTCCGGATTTCCAAGATTAGAAATTACGAAGACATATAGTAAGGTAGGAATGATGGCGATTAAGATCAATAAAAAAGCTCCGAAGAATTTTCCGTTGACAATTTGCCAAAGGCTCAAAGGTTTTGTGAAAAGCAGTTCAATTGTTCCTTGTTTCTTTTCATCCGAAAAACTTCGCATCGTCACTGCCGGAATCAGGAAAATTAAAATCCAAGGCGCCAAAGTAAAAAACGGACTCAAATCGGCAAAGCCAGAATTTGGGATATTAAAATCGCCTTCGAAAACCCAAAGGAAAAGCCCGTTTAGCAACAGGAAAATGGCAATGACCAAATAACCAATCGGCGAACCGAAAAAGGATTTGATTTCTCGTAGTAAAATTGATTTCATTTATTTTTTAAAGTTGCAAAGTTATTAAGTTTCAAATTGGCAAAGTTATAAAAGTTTCAAAGTTTTCCCTTGAGCTTAAACCCAAAACCTTATACCAAGCTGGCCAATTTATCTACACTCCAAGCTTCGGGTTTGTCGTTAAATAATTTCTTTGTAAAATTCCAAATTCCGTCAAAAAGCTCAGAATTTCTATAATTTTCTAAATCTTGCTCGGTTTCCCAATAACTATAAGTAAAGAAAATACATTTGTTGTTTTTGTCTTGGTACAATTCTAAGAAACGGTTTCCAGGAGCATTTCGTATTTTTTCTTTCATCAATTCAAAATTTTCCAGAAACGCCGGAATGTTTTCTTCGTGAAAGGATAATTTTACTATTCGTACGAACATATTATTTGTTTAGAATTTATTTAATTTTCAAATCTTTTTTCAAATTTCCAAAGCCTGACCAAAATGCATTAATTTTAAAAGCGAAGATTTCATCGTTATATTTTATTTCATTGAACTCATTCGCAGTACTCATGTAACCAGCTTGTTTGACATTTCTTAGTTCAATTTCATAATTCATTAAACTTGAAATATCCTTGTTGCTTAATTTTCTGTTTTTTATTTTATTGTAAGAAAAATACAGTTTGTTTTTCCTTTTTGTAATTGTCATTTGATGAGAGCTACTTGCAAAGCATCCTGAATAATGGCAATTAATAGTTATAACTTCACCATTTTGTATACGTTGAATGAATAAATTTTTAGCTTCAGCCTTAGTTTGGTAACTAATTTTGTCAATGCACAAATTAATTGTATACTCTGGTTTTTTGTTGTCTAAAATGAATGATTCTGATATTAAATCTCCAAAAAAATTATTGTACTTTATTTTATAATTTCCTTTTGGAAGATTTTCAAAAAATTTAAATTCTGAACTGGATGTGTCTGTTTTATATATAGAATCACTTTTATATAGAACAATTTCATTAAATCCATAAATATCATTGTTTTCTAAATTTTTACAATGTAGAAGATTTACTGTTAATGAATTTTGAGAATACGAGAAGCTCGTGCTTAACAATACAATTAGAATTAATTTTTTCATCTGCTATATTTCTTTTGCCTATTGCCTTTTCACTCTTGCCTATAAAAAACTAATCGTCACCAAATCCCGATAATTCATTCCCAATAAACTCGAAGCGCTTCCCAGCGAACTCGGATTGCTTCTGTAAATAGCAATTTCTAAAAAGCCAGCTTCATTGAAAATCGCCAATTCCTTTCCTTCGTAAAATTTCATTGGGTTTTGTTCAAAATTGACAATCGCAGAATAATTCGGCAGAATCGTTTTTAATTTATAATTCTTGAAACCGATTTCATATTTTCTGCCTTTGCCTATTTCTGTAAATAATTGTCTAGAAATGTTTGTGACCACATTGCCACAATGGTCCACATAAATTACGTAGCCCTTAATCGAATTTACATCTTGATTTACGACAGCTTGCAATTCGGTTACTTCTCGCAATTGCGTGATTTCTCTGCCGATAACGTTTAACAATCCGCCTCTTGCAATATGGCAGGCAACGGTTACAAAAACATCCATCGCCGTCGCATTAATCGCTAGTCTGTCATGAATATTGATTGCCACAATCTTCTGCGGCATAATTTTCTGCGTCAGCATGCTCAAAACTCCGTTATCGGCACAAATAAAATATTGGTCGTTCCATTCCATCGCGATATGTTGCGTTTCTTGGTGCAATTCAGAATCTACTCCAATAATATGAACCGTTCCTTTCGGAAAGCTACTATACGAAGCGCCAATAACATAGCTCGTTTGGGAAACATTAAAAAGGTCAATTTCGTGCGAAATATCCACAATTTTAGCCTCTGAAAACTCAGAATAGATCTTGCCTTTCAAAGCGCCAACAAAATGGTCTTTGCATCCAAAATCAGTAGTGAGAGTAATTATTGACATAAAATTGTTTATAACATTACCGCCGAAGCGCCTATTTTTTTATTAAATTTGAGATATGCAAAGCTAACAAAATAGCCAGATAAATTTTTAATTTAATACTACAGCTTTTGAACGAAAGAACCATAGAACTCGTAGATATCGCGCCAAAAGATTTTTGGGGCGCTCAAGATGCTCATCTTGAAACGATTAAAAAGTATTATCCAAAGTTAAAAATCGTAGCCAGAGGAACCACGATCAAGGCTTTTGGAGAAAAAGAAGTTTTAGACGAGTTCGAAAACCGTTTTAACCGCTTGATGCTTCACTTTTCACGCTATAATAATATTGATGACAATGTTATCGAGCGCGTGATCGAAGGCGGAAGCCAGCAGGTGGAAAGAATGGGCGACCACGATAAAATTTTGGTGCACGGCGTTGGTGGAAAAATCATCAAGGCAATGACACCAAACCAGCAATTGCTTGTCGACACGATGAACAAAAACGATATGGTTTTTGCTGTTGGTCCAGCAGGAACAGGTAAAACCTATACAGGAGTTGCAATGGCTGTGAAAGCGCTGAAAGAAAAGCAAGTCAAGAGAATCATTTTGACCAGACCTGCCGTGGAAGCTGGGGAAAACCTCGGATTTCTTCCCGGAGACATGAAAGAAAAACTCGATCCATATATGCAACCTTTATATGATGCGTTGCGCGATATGCTTCCGAATGAAAAATTAGAAGATTATATCTTGAAAGGAATCATCCAGATTGCGCCTTTGGCATTTATGCGCGGACGAACTTTGGATAACGCTTTTGTGATTCTCGATGAAGCCCAAAACACCACACATTCTCAAATGAAAATGTTCCTGACGCGTATGGGAAAACAGGCGAAATTCATGATTACCGGAGATCCAGGCCAAGTCGATTTGCCAAGAAGAACAATTTCAGGCTTGAAAGAAGCGCTTTTGGTATTAAAAGACATCGACGGAATCGGGATTATTTATTTAGACGACAAAGATATCGTGCGCCACAGATTGGTGAAAAAAGTAATCGACGCTTACAAACAGATAGAAAATCACGATTAAAAAAGAGTTGCAAAGTTTCAAAGTCGCAGAATAACAAAGTCAAAATATCCTAACGGGTTTCATTTAACCTGTTAGGTATTATTTTTTTGAGCGAATCGCCAGTAAATTTCAGCAAAGGCATTTCCCGCTGGTCAGCAGTATCTTTTATTTGAAAAAAATAAAAGGATACTCGCCACCATCGGGGCTATTTGAGAAACTTTCCGTCCCGACGCTTCGGGATTGGAAACACCTGAACCATTGCGTGCCGACGATAACTTATAATAGTTCAAAGAAAAGCCACATACCGCTTAGTGCCATTGCTAGAAATCAAAAAACTCTGTGAAACTTCGCGACTTCCTTTGCGAATCTCCGTGAAACAAATTACTTTTACATATTATAAAAAAAACACACAACAACTATAATGAGTAACACCATCACCACCACAAATTTCAACTTTCCGGGACAAAAATCCGTTTACCGCGGAAAAGTTCGCGAAGTTTACAATATCAATGACGAATTATTAGTAATGGTCGCTACAGACAGGCTTTCCGCATTTGATGTAGTGTTGCCAGAAGGAATTCCATACAAAGGACAAATCTTGAACCAGATTGCAACAAGATTTATGGAAATGACATCGCATTTAGTTCCCAATTGGCTAATTGCAACGCCAGATCCAAACGTGGCCATCGGTCATTTGTGCGAGCCTTTTAAAGTGGAAATGGTAATTCGCGGTTATCTTTCTGGTCACGCAGCACGCGAATACGCATTAGGAAAAAGAGAAATCTGTGGCGTAACAATGCCAGAAGGATTGAAAGAAAACGACCAATTTCCAGAACCAATCATCACGCCAACCACAAAAGCCGACAATGGCGAACACGATGCAGATATTTCAAGAGAAGAAATCCTTGCCAAAGGAATTGTTTCTCAAGAAGACTATGAAGTTCTTGAAAATTATACGAGAGTTTTGTATAACAAAGGAACGCAGATTGCAGCCGACAGAGGATTGATTTTAGTTGACACAAAATACGAATTCGGTAAAACCAAAGAGGAAAAAATCGTTTTGATCGACGAAATCCATACGCCAGATTCTTCAAGATATTTTTACAAAGAAGGCTACCAAGAAAGACAAGATAGCGGAGAGGCGCAAAAGCAATTGTCAAAAGAATTTGTAAGACAATGGTTGATCGCCGGCGGTTTCCAAGGAAAAGAAGGACAGCAAATTCCAGCAATGGATGAAGCTTATGTAAATTCTGTTTCTGAAAGATATATCGAATTGTATGAAAATATCCTTGGAGAGAAATTCTTCAAAGCTGATATTTCAAACATCCATGAACGTATTGAAAAACATGTTTTAGAGTTTCTGAATCAATAAACTAATTTTTTGATAATACTAATTTAACCACGCATTGCGTGGTTTTTTTGTTCTTTGTGGTGTTGTAATTGACTAGCAATGAATGGTTTGAATGTTAAAATTGTGTTATAATAAAAATAAGCTGTAACAAATAAAATATTCACTCGTCTTAACTATAACAATCATCATTATTTAAATCATCAATTAAAAAACAATCATCATGAAAAAATCAATCGTTTACATCGGAATCGCTTTATTAGCATTTGGAAATGTTGCAATCGCATCAACAACTGAAAAAGGAAAAACTGAAAAATTAGTTATTACAAAAAACAAACTTATCTCACCATTATGCCAAGCGATTGCAAAAGGTGATCTTGAAACAGTAAAAAAAATGATAGAATTTGGTTCAGACATTAACCAGACTTCAAACGGAATGACTCCTTTAATGTATGCCGCACGTTATAACAAAGTAGAAATTGTCAGAGTTCTTTTAGATAATGGAGCAAAAATAAGTCTAAAAGACAGCAAAGGTTTTACAGCTTTAAAACATGCTGAATTATCAAATGCCACTGATGCAGCTGAGCTAATTAAAACTTACAAAAAAGCATAATAAAAATCATCAATCAAAACAAAGTCCCGCTATCTAATCAATAACGGGACTTTTTTATTTTTAAAAAATTGAAATGTTTAATTCTTGAAATAGCTGAAAGTTTCTTCGTTTTCAATCTTCAGCAGCGATTCATAAATCAAAGAAATTACATTTTCAACATCTTCGCGATGCACCATTTCCACTGTCGTGTGCATATATCGCAACGGCAGAGATATCAATGCCGATGCAACGCCGCCATTGCTGTAAGCAAAAGCATCAGTATCGGTTCCGGTAACTCGTGAAGAAGCCAAGCGCTGAAACGGAATTTTCTTCTCTTCGGCAGTATCAAGAATCAGCTCGCGCAGGTTATTTTGAACCGCAGGCGCATAAGTAATAACCGGACCTTTCCCTATTTGCGTGTCGCCTTCAATCTTTTTATCAATCATCGGCGTTGTAGAATCATGGCAAACGTCTGTCACAATTGCAACATTTGGCTTGATAGTTTTGGTAATCATTTCAGCACCGCGCAGACCGACTTCCTCTTGAACTGAATTGGTAATGTATAATCCAAACGGCAATTTCTTTTTATTTTCGTGCAATAATCGCGCAACTTCAGCAATCATAAAACCGCCCATTCTGTTGTCAATCGCTCTGCAGACAAATTTATTCTCGTTCAAAATCATGAATTCATCAGGATAGGTAATTACGCAACCCACATGAACGCCTAAATTTTCAACCTGTTCTTTAGTTTCGCAACCGCAGTCAATGAAAATATTATCAATTCTCGCAGGTTCTTCCTTTGCACGATTTCTCGTATGAATAGCCGGCCAGCCAAAAACGCCCTGAACAATTCCTTTTTTGGTATGAATATTGACACGTTTTGAAGGCGCAATCATGTGGTCTGAACCGCCATTTCTGATTACATAAATCAAACCGTTGTCAGTAATATAATTTACATACCAAGAAATCTCATCAGCATGACCTTCAATCACGACCTTATATTTCGCATCATGATTGATAACCCCAACAGCCGTACCATAAGTATCAGTAATAAAAGTATCAACATATGGTTTTAAATAATCCATCCAGATTTTCTGCCCGCTCGCTTCGTGACCCGTCGGCGAAGCATTGTTTAAGTAACTTTCCAAAAAAGTCAACGAAGACTCTTTTAATATAGAATTTGCCATAAAAGTAATTTTCTGCTAAAATATAAATTTGAAATCACAGTTATCCATATATTGTATAATTTTACAACGCAAAAACAGAAATTAATGAAACCTATAAAATATATTGCCTTCCTATTATTAATGTCAAACGCTTCATTTGCGCAAGTTGATAAAAATGACGAGTACCTTCAGGACATTGATACCATGAAAGTAGTTCAGCTTCCAGAAGTCCTTATATATAAAGGAGGAGAAATTGACGAAGAAAGCAAAAAGAATTTCTTAATCTTGCAACGAAGAATTCAGCGCGTTTATCCATTTGCCAAAGCAACATCTGAAAGACTAACCGCACTCAATAAAGGAATGGCAAAATTGAAATCAGACAGAGAGAAGAAAAAGTATTTCAAGATCGTAGAAGAATATCTGGAAAAAGAATTTGAAGGCAAATTAAAACAGCTGTCCAGAAAAGACGGACAAATTCTAGTCAAATTGATCCACCGCCAAACCGGAAGCACAACTTTTGACCTGATCAAAGAACAAAAAAGTGGCTGGAAAGCATTCTGGGCAAACAAAACCGCCCGCGTTTTCAGCATCAACTTAAAAACCGAGTACAATCCTTATTCCGTTTCCGAAGATTTTTTAATAGAAAGCATCCTCGTGAAGTTCTTCCAGGAAGGGAAACTCCCAAAACAGGAACCCGCAATCGCCGTAAACTACGAACAGCTCTCCAGATCGTGGAACGAAAAGCTGGCAAGATCAAAATAGCAACCACAAAGACAGTCCTGCAGGCTGTCTTTTTTTTGTACCTTATATATATGTAAAGAATTGCTCATTATATATAGGTAAGAAAAAGTTTTTTCCAGCAGCGAGCGGTCTGTAATTTATCGGCATACGCATTTCCCGCTGGCGCCGCTCGCTTCCCGCCACCTTTCGGGGGTGGCGGGAGAGCTCAGACAGCGGCGCCATCGGGGCTATTTGAGAAAGGCCACCGCATTCCAGGAAACTCCGTGACTGGCATTGCGCGCCAATCTTTGCCTCCAAACCGGGCCCAGATGCCCCTGCATGTCTTGTATGGCAAAAAAATCGTGCCGAGTTTCTGTTATTGTAAAAACGCCCTAAAAAACTTCCGCATCCAAAAAACTGCCTTCCAGCGAGTTAGGAGAAAAAACAAAAAAACATGAAAAAAACCTGCGCGAAAAGCTTGCACAAGAAGAAAAAGGGTGTAATTTTGCACCCGCAATAACGGCGAAGTTCTTTACCTACTGAAGGCAGATTTTAAAGGAAAAAGAGGTTAAAATTTTTTTCACGAAAAGCTTGCCTGGTATAAAAAAAGGACATACCTTTGCGCCCCGCAAGAGCGGGAGTTCATTGACAGACTGGCAGGCTTCGGAGTAAAAAAGGGGATGAAAATTTCTTTAAAAAAAACTTCAAGAAAAGCTTGCAGGAATGGAAAAGGAATTCTACTTTTGCACCCGCTTCCTGAAACACGGAAACGGAATTTAAAAAAAGAATGACACGTTCATAGACATATTGGATTGACAGCAAAGTCCCTGATTCATCAGGGCAAAAGAGAGAGCACATCTTGCCTTATTTTGGGAAGATAAAAAAAGCCAAGCGAAGCGTCTATAAATTATTAAAAATATACGATGAAGAGTTTGATCCTGGCTCAGGATGAACGCTAGCGGCAGGCTTAACACATGCAAGTCGAGGGGTATAAGGAGCTTGCTCCTTAGAGACCGGCGCACGGGTGCGTAACGCGTATGCAATCTGCCTTCCACAAAGGAATAGCCCAGAGAAATTTGGATTAATGCCTTATAGCATCACGAGATGGCATCATCATGTGATTAAAGATTTATCGGTGGAAGATGAGCATGCGTCCCATTAGCTAGTTGGTAAGGTAACGGCTTACCAAGGCGATGATGGGTAGGGGTCCTGAGAGGGAGATCCCCCACACTGGTACTGAGACACGGACCAGACTCCTACGGGAGGCAGCAGTGAGGAATATTGGTCAATGGGCGCAAGCCTGAACCAGCCATGCCGCGTGCAGGATGAAGCATCTATGGTGTGTAAACTGCTTTTATACAGGAAGAAACAACTCTACGTGTAGAGTCTTGACGGTACTGTAGGAATAAGGATCGGCTAACTCCGTGCCAGCAGCCGCGGTAATACGGAGGATCCAAGCGTTATCCGGAATCATTGGGTTTAAAGGGTCCGTAGGCGGCCCTGTAAGTCAGTGGTGAAATCTCCCCGCTCAACGGGGAAACGGCCATTGATACTGCAGGGCTTGAATTATTGGGAAGTAACTAGAATATGTAGTGTAGCGGTGAAATGCTTAGATATTACATGGAATACCGATTGCGAAGGCAGGTTACTACCAATACATTGACGCTGATGGACGAAAGCGTGGGTAGCGAACAGGATTAGATACCCTGGTAGTCCACGCCGTAAACGATGGATACTAGCTGTTGGAAGCAATTTCAGTGGCTAAGCGAAAGTGATAAGTATCCC